>JACCDR010119816.1_pt1 | contig 54837 bp, 46 predicted proteins | sample 7446431 | NCBI WGS metagenome assembly JACCDR01 (sample SAMN15323443, study PRJNA562643) | freshwater metagenome | isolation source: river surface water | place: USA:Blue River Watershed | collected 2017-08-17 | reverse complement strand
TGGAGGGAATCAACAATGCGATCAAGACACTCAAAAGGAATGCCTACGGATTTAGAAACTTTCAGCATTTTAGAGCTAGAATTTTAGTTAACTTTCTTTGAGCGTTAAAATCACGGAAGAGCCAAAATCTTATTGGTTTCAAACCATTGACCCGTAGAAGGTTTTCCGGATTGTCTTTGTTTATGATGGGCTTTGATGGATTCAATATATTCTTCAATTTTTGAGGCTATCTGCTCTTTTGTTTTTTTGGTTTCTTTGGATTGAGACGGATAAAACCCGCGTACACTGTTTGCCGATTCATTGGGTTGAAATACAAGAGCCTCCTGTTTCCGGTAACTACCCAGTTGAGATAAATAGGAAGGAATGGCTTTTGCAAATACGTTTCGTTCCGCTTCTGGAATAGCTTCATTTTCCAGATAATTCATAAAATTCAAATGGAGGGAAAAGGCAATGTTTCGTGTTTTCAGGTCATACTTGGGAGAAGTAGCAAACGCATGGATACGCTCCATTGCCTCATATATGTCCTGAGCAAAGGAGAATGATTCGTATAAAATGTCCGAAGCATCAGTAAAATCAATCACTCTATTGGCTCCACTACCAGGCTCCATATACAAAAGACGCTCTACGTCAAAGCGAATCATGGGGGATATGGTATTCAAGGGGTTAAACCCTTCCCCTTCCCAATCAGCCCCGTCCTGCATCTGATTCGCTTTGGCAGTTTCATCCAACACCTTTTGATGCGTCTCATTCAGCCAGGCGTAAAACCCATCACGGCCAAGTCCAAAAAATTCAATCCGTTCGGCTACCTGCTCGCCATACATCGCTGTATACTCCTTTTTCAGGTTTTCTAAGGCGGAATAGGCTAGCTGCTCCATATACGTGTGCAGGTCGTTTTCCTCTATACCAAACCAACTCCGGCGATGGCGAGCCCGGCGAAAAATGAGTTTCTGGTTGGTTTCCAGACGGGCACCAATGGCATCTTCCACAATCCCGATATCATCATAGGCAAATGAGTCGTAGATTTCGTGGAATCCATGTTTTTCTTCAATCTGAACCACTGTAGGCTTCTCGGTAGGAACAAGCAGATTTTCATCATAATGGGTGAAAGGATCTGCCGCTATCGTTGTTACCAGGGCTTCTTCGTTGATATCTGAATGCAGGTAAAATACTTCTACTGAGGGAAATACACCTCTTTCCAGGCCATATCCCTGTGCCAGAAAGGTATTTCTCTTTATATCAGTAATAATCCCATTTTCGTCTCTCCGGATTGAGAGCGTCGAGCCTACTGCATCCGGTTTCTGCCGAACCTGAACGGCAATACTAGCTCCTGTGGAAAGCAGTCTTCCCAGTTTGATTTTACTTAAATCGTGTGTATAGCCAATCTCGGCTTCACTGCCGTCTTCAAACTGGTAGACCACACTCACCTGCCCTCGTACTGTCCGCTGGTATGGAGTGCCTTTTCCGATGACATATTCATGGTCGGGTGAATAACGCAGCCAGGCTTTGCCTGCAAATCCCTCTTTATGTGCCCGGTCGAATGCCTGTAGGAGGGTTCGTTTCTCTAAAAAGTAGGGCGAAGATAGGTTTTCAGCCAGAAACGGCTCAAACACCGATGGCTTGGAGAAATCTACAGGCACCGCCGTATTGTGGATGTTGGTATTGATGGAAGTCAGATTCCCATAGCTGTCTATAAAGATACGTTTTACCGAAGGCGTAGGCGTGCCATTATCAGACAGATAGGTAACGAGATACGTATTGGTGGTTCGGAAAAAAATCGGCTTGAAGGAGCCTTCCACCAGAGTCACAGGATCAATAGCCCTGGCTAGAGAAGCCCGAAATTTCTTTTCAAACGTGGCATCATAGGGCAGGTTAAACACACTCATCCGGGAAAGGATTTCACTGACCAGTTCGGAAGAGTCTATTCCTTCAGAGGCTCCAAAAAGCTTAAATAGCTGGTAACTCCACGCGTCTGAGGAGGTAATTTCCCGAATGGATGAGGACTCTATTTCAGCAAAATCGTCCAGTTGTATCTGTGACGACTGATTAAACTCCTGAGAAGCCAGGGCATACGTTTCGGAAAGCAAGGTACGGTCTGCAAAGTTGAGTAAATCACCCACTTTACTAAAGACCACCTGTACCGCTTTGATAATTTCCTGCCAGAGTGTGGTTTTGGGTGGAAAATCCGAATACGGATAATTCTGATCAATGATAGCTTTCAGCTGCTGGTTTTTAGTGTCCAGTCGCACAGAATTCAGAAGCTCAATAAATGCCTGATTGGAAAGAGCCTCGGCAAAAAACTCGTGTACAAATTCAAGGCTTCCTTCCAGTCTGGCATCACCTGTTAAAGACAGATATTTGCCTGCCACCTTGGGCGAAAAGAAATACAGACTAGCCGTTTCTTTTCTGGCTCTGAGTGTCTGGTAGGCCGTGGTTGCCAGAGCTGTCATCCGTTGCCAGGACTGCTGGGCTGTGTAATCCCCCTGTAGGGCTTGTGTATGAATCCGTGTTAGTTCAAGGTCAAAAGCCGCATGGGTAGACTCATGCAACAGAAGATGAAAGAACCGATTTTGTAAATCTTTATCTCTTTGTGTAGCCCTACCCTGGTCCAGGCGGGACTTTGCAGCCAGCACGTTCGGTACATCTGCTTCAATAAAGGACGTATGCAAAGCACGCATGTAGCGGCCACCTGATTTGGAAGAGGGTACAAAAACAATAAAATTCGGATTGGCTGCCGAGAGTCTGAGTTTATGAAACAGATTTTGTTGCTGTGGCGTCAGTAGCGAGAGAGCAAGTGGTGTCTGGTCGAGTTCACTGGCTATCTGCGGGGTAATCTGATTGGTAGCAATCACCTGACGAAGCCTGTCCAGGTTTGACAAATCTACTAGTTCAGAGAGCATTTTTCTGCGTAAAACCTCAGAAGCAGATACAGGTGTCGGCGTTTGTTCTGGGGAAGTTATTGTTTCACTGGAAGTTGCATTTTCAGTAGTAGGTGCTGAGGAAACAGTCAAAGTACTACCCGCCGTCTCCGCTTTACTATCCTCATCCCGTTTAACTGGAAAGACAAATCCAGCAGCTTCCAGTATTCGTCTACGTTTTTTGTCAAAAAGGGGTGAAAGTTGGGTAATGCCCTGTTTTTGCACACCCGTTCTAAGCATTTCAATAGCCTGTTCATTTCCAGCTTCTGCCGCATCTAAAACCGCCTTTAATTCCTCTGGAAGTAATTCTTCCTCCTCTGTTGAAGGAGCAGAAACTGCGTTTGCTTTTTTTGTAAAAAACTGACCTGTAATCTTCTTTACGTCTGGAATGTACGGCTTGAGACGAAAGGGATTCAGAGTGGCCCTGGATTTTTGCAGTCGTAAAATAGCCTCATTACGCATGGCTATGTAGTCGCGGCTTTCATAGAGAGAAAGCTGTGTCTGTAACCGTTCAGACTGCTTGTTTTTTTCACTCAGGTCTTTTTGCAAATCGGTTTTGAGGGAATCTATATCATGGGTTCCATCTGCTAATTTTGTCGCATTCTGCTCCAGAATAGCCATCTTCTGACGCTGAATGTTTTTCGCATCCAGTGATAATTGGATGTATTCGTTTTTCAGAATAGGAGCAGCGGTACCAAAGTTGATTTTTCTGGATTGGATAGTCTCGTTAATAGAATCAAAATCAGCAATCCGCTGAACTTTCTCGGCATATTGCTCTTTACTGATAATGTTTTTGGAAAGCAGTTGATCCAGGCCGGCAATAAGCTGATTGGATTTACCTGTAGCAGAATATTCATCCATCACCTTGTCAGGCTCATAGCCGTAACTTTTAGCTTGCGCCCTGGCACCCATATAGGATAAAGGAGCCGAGGAAAGCGAAAAGAAGCCTGCTTCAAACAAAGCCGATGGGTCAAAACCCGATTCTTTAAATTTACCCTCTCCACGTGGCCCATCCAGGAATGCATTAAAGGCACTGCGGAAAAGCTGCCCGCTAGCTTCCTGTAACACCTCTTCGCCTACGTTCTCCCCCATGTCTTTGAGGGTATCTTTGGTAATCTGCGAAGATAACCGCTCAACAACTTTATTGATAGCCGTTTTAGTAGCCACTTCATCCAGAGCTTTTCCGGCAGTCTCATTGAATAATTCTTTAGCGATGCTATCTGAATGGCCAATCAGGTATTTATCCACAGCACTTCCCAGTTTTGCTTCCAGTAGGGTATTAACCAGACCTACAGGTAAGGCAAAGGCAAACGCCTCGTTGTCAGAAAGTCCATTGGCTTTGGCTTCGTTATACCCCGCACCAAAGCCGATAATGGCACTACTGCCATAGGTAGAAAGGGCATTGGCTGTTTCGCGTTTAATGAGTTCAAAACCTAGTTTTTTTGCCCCCAGATTGGCAGCCGCCGCAGAGAGTTTGATACCCCGACCAATGCCGCCAAACTGTACGAGTGACCCAGCTGTAGAACCTACCCCGCCCCCAAACCAGTCTGAGGTCCACCACTGCTCTGATTTTTGAGAAGGCGTATAGTCATTCTGCTTACTATCTTCAATGGTTGTTTTGTACCACTCGTCGATGTCTTTAGCCATGCCAGAACCGTTTGCATACAGTTCAGCTTCTTCAGCTGTATCTCCCTGGGCGAGAAATACCATTTTTGAAAACCAGCGGGCAGGTTGAGTGCCGAATTTGACAAAGCCAGCTGCCAGATCGTCCGTGGCAAGAACGGTATTGGTAAGCCCACGAGCCAGAGAGTTCCAGAAACCACTACTTATTTCAGAGGGACCGAATGTATTTAAGGCCCCTATCTGGTAACGGTCACGGTCAGATTTGGTACCATAAAAGGCACGAAGAATCTTATCCCCGTTTTCGTCATAGCTCGGATAGAGCCATTTGTAAACTTGATCGTCGTCAAATTTGCGGGTAATTCCTTTGAGGGGATTCCAGGTATCGTCATTGATCCAACTACCTTTGCCATCCGATTTAACCGCAGCCCGATATTCATGGTCACCATAGCCAAAAACACTACCCTCAGTGGTATCAAACTCACTACCTTCGAGTTTTTTGCGTTTTCCGTCTGCGTCAATATATTCGCCTGTGCGGTTGGTGTTATCAGCCGCTTCCCGGACAAAATCCTGCCGAAGCTGCTGATTGGTAATAGTGGGGCTAGTCAGTAGTGAATTTATTCCCCCAGAAACTGAAGAGGCAGCAGGTCTTTTGGCGTGTTTGAGTGGGCCTTCTGTGTAGGTTTCGAACGCTTGTTTTTCGTGTGTTTCGTTCTGTTCAATTTGTTTTAAAAAATCATCAAAGGATAAAGGAATGATCTCGTTGGTCGAGGTGGTGGAAAACATAGATGAACTTGACATCAAATACAGGTACTCTACAGGCTCACCGCTCTGTATTATACTAATACGCTTTAGAGTACTTTTTAGTATTTGATAGTAGAAAAAACTATCATTAGCAGAAGAGTTACAGCAATTAGTCGATTTTTTCTTTCTTTTTTCATGCCTGCCGTATCTATGGTATCAATAACCCCAAATACATTTTACCTATGAAAACCGAAGAAAAAATGCACCTCATGCATCAGACTTCATGCTGACCTGATGGAAAAAATGGAGCAACTTCAAGAACGGAACCAGACTTTAGAGCAAGAACACGCCAGCATGTGCGCTGTGACCAAAGATCTGTATGGAAAATTGCGAGAACTAGAAGCCGAAAATAAACGCCTCCAGGAACAACTGCAAAAAAAGGCGTGATGTCGAAAAGGGAGATAAGTGTCTATCTTCCTTTTTTATTTTTCTTATCTGGAAATGTAACGAGCTGTGTTTACCTTTGCATTCGTTTGTCATAAAAGGCAAATCCCATCTGAATGAAAACACTGCTTTGTATCCTTTCTTTTCTTTTTACTGCTACCTGTTTTGGGCAAGGCAAAAGTAAAAAAGATATTGAAACCGAACTTTCTTTCGAAAGATTTATTGTTGGCTGTGAGGGAAACTGTTTTGTAAAAGATTTAAGTGAAGGAAGGAGATTGTTTTATGAAAAAAAAGGGAAATTCTTTTCATTCAAGGAGAAGAAAAAACTAATCCAGAATTCAAATAAAAAAAAAGGTATAAATCAAGCCCTTGTTGAAAAGAGTGAAATTGATTATAAATCCTTTGAAGTAGATACTACCTGGGCGAAATATCTTACAAACGGACTCATTACTGCAAAGAAGTGGGCTGGTTTAAATAAAACCCACAAGAAAAGCTTTGAAAAAGAAATACTAAAGTTTAAAGTAGTAAAAGAAGGAAAAGTTTTATATGCATCCATATTTTTTATCGGATATACGGATGGGACATTCGAATGTAGAGTAGATGAAATGACTTTAAATAATCAAAATGACCTGGATGCATTTTTGAAATGTGTAGATGGTACCTATGAAAGATTAGCGATGCAGGAGAAGAAAGAAGCCGATAGAATTTTTACTAAATAAAAAAGAGGGCCGTTCAATACTCTCCTGTTACATCTACTGATTTTGGATTAATTATTGGTTTGAGTTGCGGAGTAGATCTAGCTAACTCAATAGCTTGTTGTTCATACACATAATCATTGACAATCCTATTTACTCTTTGCGTATAATAAGCCTTTTGCTCATTATTTTTTGCTGACCTGATACCAATGATTGCATCTCTAAGATCCAGAGTTGTTTGAGCTGTAGCCCCTTCGTTACTGAGCATATATGCCATTACTTTACCTAATTCATCGGTTTCTCTTCCATTATATACATAATTCTTATCCGTGCGAAGACCAGACAAATGAGGTGTACGAAAAAATACCATTGACTCAGCAGGTGTTATCTCAGTCAGGATAAGTTCATTGGTGAGTTTGCTGTCCTCGTTCACTGGACGATACACATTCACTCCTTTTTCGTATACTACACGGTATTTTTCCTCATCCATATCATAAAAATATTTTACGTTTCTTCCATCTGGAAGAATCATGGTTTGTATCTTTCCAGCAGCTAAATCTCTTTCCTTAGTAGTTGCTTTATCTCCTGAGAAAACAAGGGCCCCTTTCATTTCCTGATTGGTTGAAAATTTTACTGTTTTCGGATTGGCAGGATTTCCAGTAAATTCCTCCCCTGTAAAAAACAAGGCAACCTTAGGTTTGTCGCGTATGGCTCCGTGTAATGAAGACATTTTTACAGGCTTTCCATTGCCATGCGAACTATCCCCATCCCCTATTTTATAAGCAGTTCCGGATGGGATAGGAATATTTTTTTGAACGTCTTTGGTAGATATGAGTTGGGTAGTAGACCTATTGACAAAAGGAACTTGGTTGTCTCGTTCCATTGAAAGCCAGCGGCCATCTGTAGATAAAGATTCCGTAAAATTTCCTTGTTCTCCTTCCGAAAACAACGAAAGTCCACCATCCTGCCCAGAGCCAGATTTCTTAAAGTCAACCGTTCCCAATAACGGATCGCGGGTACTTTTTTGTACTATGGTGGACTCAGTGCGTTTACGCCGTTCAGCCTCTGCCAGATTCTTGATAAACACAGGCGAAGAATCAGGATTTTGCCCTCGTTTCAATAATTCTGCTTTAATGGCATCCTGAGCGGCTGCCGAAAGACGGTCTTTGACTGTATGAAAAGCAGCCATGAGTTGAGCAGTGTTTCCTTCTCGTTTCTGGAGTGTTGTTTTCATGGTCGGCACATCCTGCTGGGAAATAAGCATGCTATCAAGTTCGTCTGAAACGGATTCATAGGAACTTTTTGCCACATGGTCAAAGGTGGAAATGAGTTCATCGAGTGCCTTCTGGTAGGATAGCTGCGAGCCAAACGAAGCAATCCCTCCTTTGCCTCCCTGCTGGGTGTTTATATAGTTGGCATACTCACCAATGGTGAGGGGCTGTATCAGTTGCAAGGGACTGCCTGCCTGCTCTTTTAACTGGGCATACTGCACCGCATCCATCGGAAGTATGTGTCCACTCTGGTTATTTTGCAAATACACATTGCCATTGTGATAAAATATGTCATTAAGTGTGTTTCCTTCCCTGGCTTTCTTTACCTCTTCGTCAAACAGGCTTTTGTTATTTGCCAGCTCATTCAGTTTATCATAGGAGAGAAGACCCATCAGGCGACGAAACGACTGCCGGCCTTCGGGGGTGAATACCCAGTTTTCATTGGGGTCAGATTGAATACGGGTGTAAAACTTTTCACGTTCGCTTTTCCACTGCTCCATCAGGTTTGTTACATCTTTGGTCAGTCCTTTCGCCTTCTCAAAATACTCGGAGGCCACCTGTTCAGAGGGTATAAACTTTGCCCGTTCCTCTGAGAGTTTGGCTTGCTGTGCTTGTCTGGCTGCTTCTACCTGCTGTATTGCTGTCAGATTAGCGACTTCCGGCGTAGTAGAAATATACTGAATACCCAAAGCTGGAACGAGTTGCGAAAGCGTTCCACCTACATCAAGTCTTGGGACAGGCTGTGATTTTTTGATAATCGACTCTCTGAGTTTGAGTTTCATTTCGTTAGACGTGCAATAGGTTTCTGATAGTTGTTAGTTTGGTAGGTGGCATACTGCTGGCGGATAGCAGCTTCTTCCTGGGGTGTAAGCATAGGCTTTCCTTGTAGAATACGAGTGGTATTGGCCTGAATAACAGCCTGCTCTGCCATTGCTGCCAGTTGCTGGTTGGTCTGGGTTTCTACTACCCGTTTGTTTTCCAGATCGGCCTTTCGCTGCACCTCGTATTGAAGTGCGTTCTGAGCCATCTGGGTGCCCCTCTCTCTGCGCTGTTGATAATATTGATTGTCCAGCTCAAACTTTTGCTGGTTATAGTTCTGCTGTGCCTGGTGGTTCAGGTAGGCATCACGGTTCTGCTGTTCGTTGACACGTTGCAAGTTCTGCTGGTAGACTTCCGAATCCTGAGCAGCCAGATTTGTCAGAGCCTGGTTTGCATTATAATTCGCTTGCAGTTTAACAGCCGTATTGTAGTGATTGTCTGTCGTGTTTGCTAACTGGTTCGCCTGGGCAGTTTGCTGGGCAATCTGGCTTTGAGCCATCCGTTTGGAAGCTTCACTCAGTCCTGTAGCAGGAAGGACATTTGATTCAAATTTGACAGGGCCGGGAAAAATCGGACGTTTGGCAGTGGCATAGGAAAGAGCTCCCACCACTCCTAATCCTGCATTGGCAAGGCGCAGCCAGTCTATACTTTTATTCCTTCCTGTAGCTGTGTCAGCAGTAGTTATCTGGTGAGCCAGCGGCAACCGATAAGTAGGCAAAATAGCTTTTTGCAACTCTCCAGACGAAACAGATGTATCCTGGACAATCGTCTTTTGCGGCATCGGGTACGATGTATCTATACCTATTGGATTGATAGCTGGCACGAATCGTTTTTTTGGATTAATGATAGGATTAGAACCTAACGCGTAGGTCAATCCTCCATCCTCCTTTTTCTGAACGCCGCCATAGCTAGTCGCCACAGATGGGTTATCCGTAGAAACTATTTTCCCATCAGGCGTCATTATAAACGTATACCGCTTTCCAAGTAGTCCTTCGTTAACCCAAAAACTATATGATTTTTGATTGGGATATTTTTTAAAAAAATCAATTCCAAACTGGGCGTTGCGTTGCAGATCTTCTGATTTCAACAATCTGGCTAGTGTTTGATTGTCGATTCTCTTTTCCTCTTCTTTTCGCTTGTTTATGTCAATACTGGCATTGGCAGCGGATCGTTGAATCGCTTGATTCATATCTTTATAAAGACTGTCAAAAAATCCTGGCTCCTGTTTTTGTATAGAAAGAGCTGGAGTAGGTGCCGTTTTTTTCAAGGTAAAAGAATTGTTTTTCAGACCTGCTTCCCGGACAGATAGTGCTCTTGCTTTCTCAGAAGCAGCCTTCTTAGCAGCCTGTTCACGGGCTTCGTCTTCGACCGTCCATAAGTCTATAACGGGTATGGCTTCGTTTACGGTTTGGGGAAGGGGTTTATTAGCCTCCCTGACAGGCAAGCGTGTTTTGGTGACAGGGACAGCCGTTGTCTTTTGCGCAGGCACAAAGGCAAGAGGTGATTTTTGAGTAGATATGTTTTTTTGTGTGGACACACTTTTCTGCGTAGCAGACACGGGTTTCTGTGTAGCCTGTGGTACTTTTTTTCCTGCTTCCTGTATAGGCTTACTCGTAGCCAAAGGGGTATAGCCAAGGCCCGCCGTATCCGCAGTAGTTATCGAAGGCAGGGGCATGTCTTTGAAGTCAATGGTTTGAGAGGTAATGCCTTTGGACTGAATAGGCTCAGGATCAGGTAGCTCTTTTTGTTGAGACTGAATAAATCCAATGGCTCTGGACACCTTTCGTCCGGACAGGTTTTTATCAATAAAGTTTCCAGCCACATTCAGTCCGGAGGCTTTCCCCTCAATGTCAGTACCATCTTTTTGAGCGGTGAAAATATTTTTCCTACCCAGTGAGTAGGTACCCCCATCAGCCACAGAAGTTTCCACTTGTTTGAGTCCTTTCAGAATGCGGTTGGCATCCCGATTGGAAATACGTCCCGCTTGTGCCAGTTGGGTAACCTGTTCAGTGATGGTAGCCAGCTTCACGTCTTGTCCCTGAGCATCTTTGATGCTACCACCGGATTTGAGCAAATACTTTTTCATAGCTGTGGGGTGTCCTTCTTTGTGTGTTTAAGTTGTATTGCGCATAAGCCGCTATACAAATATAAACATTAAAAACAATATAAGACAATAATTGTCTTTTTACATACAAACCTTACACAGTAGCGACTTCAAATGAACTTCCATCCTGTTTGACTCTTAAAAAAACCAAACAGAAGAACAGGTGCAAAGTGCCGTATAAAAAACAGTAACTTTTTTGTATTATTTATTATTTTTTAATATTTTTGTAGTACTATCTGTTGGTTTTCAATAGTTTAGCTCGTAGTTGCAGTAACCATACTGTTTCTAATTGACACTTGGAAGCAATATTTCATTTTGAACACTTAGTGTATGCTACTTGTCATAATGGAATAAAATTATTTCAAAAAAGACAGCTTTATTCTTATCTTGTGGTAGACAAAAAATATAACTAAAAGAACTTTCTCCCCGCTTGCCTGCTGCACGAATAAAATATTCATGTTTTTTTACATCCGTCTCTACTGTTTGAAGAACACTCGTAAATTCTTTGTTTGTAACAAACATTATTAATGCGACTTTAGAATCTCTCCATGTCAAATATCGGTCAAAAAGTTGTGAAATAGCTTTTAAGAATTCGCCACTGCCGTGCCAGAACTTACATTCGGCTACAAATAAATTACTGCCATCATTGGCATATTTCAGTATTATGTCTGTTTTTCCTCCACGGTTGAAAGTTTCACCTGTAGCCATCGACGCTACATAGCGTGTTTCCAGAATAAAAAGAAATTGATCTCGTAATCCTTCTTCATCTTTCCCCTGATAAAGAGCAGGCTTTTTTTCCATACTTTTACCAGAGTCATAAATAACTTTTAAAATATCCTCGTATACTTCCTTTGCAACAGTAGGCTCTGAAGAAAATTCCTTATTTTTAGCAATAGATGGTTGGGGAATAATTTTTCTTTGAACTGTTGGGGCAGCAAAAACCGATTTCGTATCTGGATCAATCTTAACTTTTACTGCTTCAAAAAAATTATTTTCTTTTAAATACACTTCCTTTTGTGTATGAAATAACGATTGTACTAATTCTTTCAATTTATCATTCCATGAATGAATTACCTGATTTACACTTGGGTAATTTGCAAATGCCCGTCTTTGATATTCGGTCTTTTTACTATTAAACTGTTCTGGATTTTGGTCATACATGCGAATAAAAAATGAGACAGTTTTCTTATAATCATCAATATAAACATCTTCTGTTGACAAAAGAAAGGCGTTTGGTTTGACTTTAAAGGTCGCGGAATCTCCTGTAAATGGATAACTTATTTTAAATGTATAAACTGTTGTTTCATATTTTTCATTCCTCCTATACTGGCCTTCCACCCATTCTACTGTTTTTTGAGGGTACGAAATGTTCTCTTTAGAAAAATAAATCTCCAAAGGCTCTACAGTAAACTTATCCAATAGATAGGTTTTAAATTGTTCCTCATCAACTCCCAATATGTACTCTTTACTTTGCTTTAGAATCTCTTTTTTGACTAGTTGTGTTACTTGGTCTATAAAACTATAGCTATCTACTTCTGAAAATGCTCTTACTTTCATATTATTTTACACAGAAAATTAACCTATATTTCCTTTATATCCCCTTCACAAACGTTTCAATAAAGTCTGTCAGGCGGCGGGTAAGACGTTCGACTATGGTTTTACAATTACATAGTATGATTATAAAAATGCAGAAACTATACTCCAGGTGTAACTATACCTAGCAGTTTCTGCTTAAATGCTTATGGATAATGATTTTGAAAGTGTCATAATCTATATTCAAACTATTCATTTCCTGCCCATTCGCTATAGCTCACAGGCAATTGATTCAACTCCTCTTTATATACCTTCCATTTAGGCATAAACCTGTCCATGTAGTAGCGAAAACGGTCATTGTGGTAGCGTTCCAGCAGGTGCACCATTTCATGTACCACGATGTACTCTAGGCAATGCAAGGGCTTCTTGGCTAGTTCCAGATTTAACCAGATTCTCTTTTCCTCAATATTGCAGGTACCCCATTTGGTTTTCATCTGTTTGATGCCCCACTCATCTACTGTGACACCTAACAGATCCTCCCATTTGGCAACCAACGCTGGAATTTGGGCTTTCAGGTGTTTGCGGTACCATTCGTTTAAGATTCGTTGACGCTGTTCTACGCTGGTATTAGGACGCACAAAAAGGTCAATATGGGTTTTGGTTTTTATTTCTATTTTTGGCGAACCCTCGTGTTCAGTGACACGCAACAAGTACCGTCGGCCTTCAAAATAGTGGCTTTCCCGGTCTACAAATGTACGGGGCGACTGCCGGGCTTGGGCTTCGAGTTGGCGTTGGTTGCGCCGAATCCAGCCTAGTTTGGAAATGGCAAAAAGCCGAAGGGTTTCTTCTGTGGTAGATAAAGGAGCAGCCAGACGTACCCTACCTGTAGGCGGATATACAGACAGGTGTATGTTCTTAATCTTTTTCCAAACAACATCAATAGTGATGTCGCTGATTTCCAGTTGGTATATCATTTCAATACTCTGCTTGGTTTTGTACAAGGGTATATACTCGGTTTATGTCTGCTTCATCGGTGATTTCGTGGCGAGCCAGTACTTGCTCAATCGCCAGCCTGAGTTTGCGCCGCTTTATATGCGTACTTCGCCAGTCGTCATCTTTGGTTTCGCGCACCGCTTTATCTATCTCTAAAGCCAGTTCTTCGTCTTCGCCTAGGTTGTCGTACAGTGCTTTTTGGGCACGGGTCTCAATACCCGTCGGATATGATTTTTTGGTGTTAGGCTCAATATCTTTAGCCAATTCCTCATATCGTTTCAGAAGTTCTTCATAGGTGATAGATTCCTGTTTGCGTAACTGAATGAGTTCCAGAAGCAAGGTACTCATTTTTTCATAATGGGCGGGATTGGTAGGTGTTTCCTGAATAATTGTTTTCCGCATATTATTCTCAATGGTTTCGCTCATAGCTTTTTTATTGCCTCTGATACGACCTGGTAGTTTCTGGGTAGCCGTGTTGATGCCGCTTTCTACAATGAGTTCCAGTAGTGTAGCCTCGCCCAGGTCAGAGAGTACACAGCTGGGGTCAGCCGCTACGTACATATCCAGCAGTTGACGCATATCAGGCTCGTATTTTTTCAGGTCAATGTAGTCCGAACTGTAGTGCTTGATGCTGTCTCGGAGCTCGGCATAGTCGTGTACCTTCAGTTTGATCTGGTCGGCTTGCAGTTGGGTGTAGCCTGCTTGTAGTATCTCAGGCGCAATATTGTTGTAGGCTCGAATGACAGCAATGACCAGTTTATACAATGTTAGTCGTTTTTCGGTGTTCTCTTCCAGGTCGTCTTTGTTAGAGGGGTCACCACAGAAATAATGGTAAAACTGTTCCAGCCCCTGCGGTGCAGGCACAGGCAAAAACAACTGGTGTAGTGCTTCCAGCGCATCTTCAAGGCGGGTTTTGGCTTTGGTGAGCCGGTCGGTCACCAATCCTTTTACATCCTCTTCATCAAAGTCTTCAAACGCATCAGAGGTGTAATCGGTAATAGATTTGTTGAGGTTTTTAAGCAACTGGCGGTAGTCCACAATATACCCAAAGTCTTTGTAATAAGGGTCGTTCTCTTCTTCTGCTCCTTGCCGATTGGTACGACAAATAGCCTGAAACAAATCATGGTCCCGCATGGATTTGTCAATGTAGAGATAGGTACAGTGAATGGCATCAAACCCGGTCAGCAGTTTGCCTACTACAATGAGTAGCTGCATGTTGGCGGGTTCTTTCTTGAATTTCTCCTTGGCATATTTCTCAAACGATTCAGCATTTTTTTGGCCGTGGTCACGGAGCATTCGCTGGTAGATTTCGTACTGCTCTTTTTTCTCAGTGTTGCCGTTTCCGGTTTCTTCCAACTTCAGAGTGCTTTCATTGGGTTCGTAGCTGGTAATGATGCCACATTTCTTGAATCCATACGATTGAAAAAACTCATAGTACCGACAGGCTTCGTAGATACTGTAGGCCACTAGGATGGCATTGCCACGCCCATCTCGCAAACGGGGTTTGGTCAGAAAGTCTTTTTTAATATCAAAAACAATGTTTTGCAGTCGGTTTTTGGAGCTTTGCACTTTTTGCATGGTTCCCCATTTCTGCTTTAGGGCAGCCTTCGGAATGAGATTCATGTTCTGGGTAAAGAGTTCAAACCATTCGTCTACACCCATCTTGTCATAGATGTGTTGGTCTACGTCTCTGGATTCATAGAGCAGATCGAGTACTACGCCGTCTTTGACCGCCTCGTCAAACTTGTAGGTATGGATGTAGCTTCCAAATACCTCCAAGCTTTTCTTTTTGTCTTTTTTGAGCAGGGGCGTACCTGTAAAACCGATAAAAATGGTATTGTCGGGCAGGATGCGTTTCATAGCCTTGTGCAAGGCTCCGCTTTGGGTACGGTGGCATTCGTCTACAAAGACTACAAAATTGCCCAAGGGTGCTACCTGGGTAGGAAAATTAAACGCAGTGATCAAATCTGCCTCGGTTGTTTCTTCCTCTTCGGTGTGGTCTTCGGTGGGTTCGTTCTCTTTTTTATCTCCGTTCTTGCGACCAAACTTGTGTACCAGGCTACAGAGCAGACGGGGAGCAGGTTTATTCAGATGTGCAATTAAATCATAGCCGCTAGCGGTACGTTTAATTGTCTCTTCTACGCCTGCAAACACGCCTTCTATCTGCTCATCGAGTTCGGTACGGTCGGTTACGATGAGTACACGGGTGGTAGGGCTGTTTTCCAGAATCCACTTTGCCAGCCACACCATAGTCAGGCTTTTGCCGCTGCCCTGGGTATGCCAGATGATGCCGCCTTTCTGGTCGGCCAGATAGCTTTGGGCGGCTTTGACACCAAAGTACTGGTTAGGCCGACAGAGTTTTTTGATGCCAGCATCAAAGATGACAAAATTGTGCATCATTTCCAGCAGCCGTTCTTTGCGGCAAAACTGGCTGATGTGTTTATCCAGCAGTATTTGATTAGGGTCGTATACGTCGTTGTCTTCTTTCCATTGCAGGAAGAATTTTTCTTCGGTTTTGGTTGTGCCGTAGTGAAGGCCATTGCTGTCGTTTCCGGCCAGTACAAACTGGATGGTTGTGAAAAACGCTTTATTAAATAAATGCGACTGGTTACTGATGCTTTGGCGAATGCCTTCGCTGACGGACACACTGGCTTTTTTGAGCTCCAGCACACCCACGGCAATGCCGTTTATGTAAAGCACAATATCTGGGCGGCGTTCTCTGGCGTTCTTGATGGTGACTTCTTCGGCAATGGCAAAGTGGTTGTATTCCGGATTTTTCCAGTCTATAAACTGAACGGTTTCGGGCTTGCTGAGTGCCTCGGTTTTCTGAGCAGTGCCATAGCGAAGCATGGTGTAGACATTCTTATTGACTGCATACAGGTCATCGGTACTGCCCACGGCGGTGGCCTTTTTTAAGGCTTCAATGGCTTTTTTAATCAGTTCGGGGCTGTACTGGTCTGTCTCTTGCAGGTAGGTACGGAGCAGTTCTTCTTCGATGGCACTGTTGTTGTCTCGTTCTTCCCAGTTGCCCAGGTATGTATAATGAAGTTGATCCCGCAATAAAGCAATCAGGCGTTTTTGGGTGGCACGTTCGGCTTGTCCTATTCTGTTCATAGTGTGGAGGTTTTTGGGTGTGGATTAAAAAGTGGTATTGGGGTTATATGAGTCGTATTTTTCCGGTTAGAAGGTTCTGCATCATACCTGCTTTTATTCGTTTGTATTTTTCTAATTTAGTCTCCAGAGCATTGATTTCTTTGTCCATGTTGGAGAGAATTAGGGCTATCCGTATTTGTTCTTCAGTATCTGGAATAGAAACGTAGAAATTGTGAACATCATTCCTATTGAGGGTTGGAACGCCAGAACCTGTTGCAAATTGGTCTAGTTTAATACGTAAAAAAAGAAAATAAATAAACTTTGGATGATTACCTCTAAAGTCTGTAACCCAAAGAGTTGTATTGTGAGGCCAATAATTTTCTTCTATGAATGTGACTTTTCCAATAGTTCCAGATCTACCAGTTATAACTCCAGGCGATAGAGCTTGATATTTACTATGATAATTTAAAACACCATTTGAATAAACAACTGGATAAGCACCTTTCTCTAAATACCTATTGGGTAAATCAAAACCTCTTTGTAATGGAGCAACTTCCCCCAACTTCTTCACCTCCCATCCCTCTTTAGGTTGCAGGAGTTTTTGCATGGCTCCTTGCTTAATGTTACGTTTTTTGGCAATGAGGTTTTCTAAACGGCTTATCAGGGCATCAGTATCAGATAAGGCGGTGGCTATGGCGGTTTGCTCGGCAATGGTTAGAGGAAGAGTTATTAAAGAATTATTTATACTTTTGACAGAGGTATGACGAACAGTTGAACCTGTTGCCGTTTCTTTCATTCTTTTTGAGAATATTTCTGATGCAAAGAACCAGTACAAATAATTCTTATCAATTGAGTTGTTTAATAAACTAATCTTTCCAATTCGTTGGTTATGTAAAACTACTTCTTTAGTATTGACAATCCCAGGCTTTCCCAATAAATTACAATCAGGTGTTAAATCTGTCATTACAATTACCAAATCACCATTCTGGAATATCATTTCCTGAGAAATACTTCCTGAATATCTTAAAGTATTTTTTTCGGTAAAATATAATCCACCATCAAGTTTAAAATTTCCTGGTGTAATAATTATAGCCCCTGTATTAGAAAAGAAAACACTACTAAATGCATAACCATTTTTTAGTTTCATAATTTCTCCCAGATATTTAACCTCCCAATCTTCAGGAATAATCCCAACTTTCGTTAATTTATATCCTTCTCTTAACTCCATTGTATCGCATTTATTTGTTTTTGCAAATTGGAAAGACTGGCAATCAGCTCTTTAAAAGGCAGTGTGTCGCCATAAATCATGTTTTCCTGCATCTGTTTGTAATCTGCTTCCCAATCGGCGTGTAGATGTGCTGGAGGCACAAAACTAATTTTATCTGGGCTATGGTTGTCAAAGTTTACACCTGAAATAGGGCTAAACCGGCGGCGGTGGGCTACTATGGTCTGGTACAAGTCGGCATTTTGCAGGGCAAGGGTTGCAAACTCGGTCTGGCTTAGTTTTTCAATGTCGTACAGGTGGCGGCTCAAGCGTTCCACTCGTATTTTGTCGGGTGCTTTCTGAAACTCTTCGTGCAGGAGAAATACTTTTTCCAGAAATGTGCGTTCTGGATTTACTACAGGTATGGTAATAGGCATATCGGCAAAGGAACGGGTGTTAAAATTTTCGGCTACCCAACTGCGAAAAGTTCGGGACGAATGTGGTTCTTTCAAGGAACGGCTGCCTACTTCTACCAATACGCCGGGCTTGAGATAGGTATCTTTTTCAGTCAGCTTGGGATAATAGATTTCAATAATAATCGGGTCCTGGTCGTGGTTTTCTACAGGGCGGTATTGTACGGCTACATTTGTAAAACCTGCTGCTGTAAATTTCGTCTGGAGTTCCTGGGTAAAGGTAGTGCTCAGAAACTCAAACGAATGCCTGCGTAACCTGCGGATGTCAGCTTTGGCTAGTTCGCCAGAAAATCCCAGGTATTCCCGATCCAGAGCCAGGTCAATGTCTTCTGAAAATCGTTGAATCAGATTCCAGCCTTTACTTAAAGAAGTCCCTCCTTTGAAAACAAGAGCACTAGCACATTCCATTGAAAAAATAAGAGAGAGGGTATGCACTACCCACCAGTCTTTTTCTATGGCTACAGCAGGTAATCCTACCTGTCGGGCGGTTGTATTATAAATATTGAGTCTGGTGGCATCAGGCAAGGGCAACCAGTCTTTTAAATGCATATAATCAGTCATTGGAATTGTCTGTTGGAAATGACCCTAAGGCTGTTCGTATCCATTCGGGAGCTAGTTTTAAATCGTGTTGTAAATGATAAGGTTTTTCTTTACCCAGCAGGTCTTTTATTTTTTTAATTTCTTCTGCTTTCACCTTGTCCTTGCCAATCGTTCGCAGGGCTTGTATAGCCAGCTTACTGATGGGGCCAATGGCAGACACATTTTTGGTACTGGCTCGTTTGAATACAATGCTTTGTTTGCCTACTTTTATTTTTCGTGCCGAAGCATCCGTATAATAAACCACATTTAGAGGTACTTGGGTTGTCAGTCCTAGTTTGTAGAGGGCATAGCTTCCAGTAGGCACAATCCGGGCTTTGTCCCGCTTGGCAATAGCCTCTGCAATTTGCTCAATACCAGGCAATACTACGCCCAGAATCTCGTCTTCTACGGCACGGGTATAGATACCTGTAGCCACCCGCTGCAACTCACCCGATTGTACCAGTCTTTCCAGGGCCTTGCCAATGGCTTTGTCTGTGCCAAAGGTGGCAAAGTTATCTATAAAAAAAAGCGAACCCCTTCTGGCTTTTTTTATTTTTTCAAGTATCTTATTTTCAATGCTTTCGCTCATAAAAATAATGCTTTCTTGTCGCAAATATAGCAAATATTTGCGACAAGAAATATCAGAATCCCATTTGCGTCAGGTGTCCTTGTACCGTTTCTTCCAACCGAGACACCTCATCGCTAATCTCAGACAGTGTATTTGCATAGCGTTCAGCCAGTTCTTTGATGCGTTGGGTGAGGCGTTGGCTGATACTGTCCATTTCTGTGCGTACCATCCGTTCCAGGCTTGCCATCCATTTGTCATCTACTACCAGTTGTTTTATTTCGTCTTCGGTCAGTGTGGCATAGCGAGCCAGAAGTTTGGCATCCAGTTCATCGGTAGCTTTTTTTATCTTTTTGTTTAGTTCAGCCTGCTGGTCTATTAGTTTCAGGTAGGTTTTCAGTACCTGAATCTCATCGGCGTTATCGGTCTGGAATACCGGATTGTCAATGGCTTTTAATCGTTTCTGAACCGTAGCTTTATTGATTTTTTCAAAGTCTGCAAAATACCCCTCTTCACTACTGTGTTCCTCTTCTAATTCCTGCAACGTGGTGGCAATGGCTTCTTTTTCAGCTTCTAGTTTTTCAATGGCCCTTTTCTCTGCCATAAAATAGCGGTCTATAACCAGTGGCTTGGGCACTAGGTCGCAGTCCCAGCCTTTATCTGTTTCCGTGCCCGCCTTGTTTTTGACTACTACCCGGTAAGGTTCGGCTTTCCAGCCGTCGGCAGCAATCAGGTAGCAGTCATCCTGCATGGTTTCGCTCCAGTAGTTCATGATGTGCTCGTATATGTCATACTTGTCTATCAGAGCCTTATCGGTGTAAGTAGCCAGTACATCTTCCGAACTATGGTGTATGGTTGGCTTGGGTTCTATACCGATGGTCAGCGACTTCAAGAAGACCGTATTATGGACTTTCCAGGCCTCAAAAATGGCATCCATTTCCATCTTAAACCGCACAAACTCCGGATGTGCAAAGATTTCCTGCTTTACCTGGGCAGGCTCTACGTTGAGCTTGAGGTATCCAGGACGAAATTCACTAAACAAGTGTTTTCTGAGCGAAGGGTATACGGTCCAATACGATTCCAGTGCTTGTATATCTGCGTACGGCAGTCCTCCCAGCAAATGCGCCTCAATGTCCTGAACGTCTTCAATTTCCTGGCTATCAATATAGCGTGGAATGTTCAGGTTGAAGTCATTTTTAGGGTCGCTGATTTCGGCATACGACACAAAGCGGCTGTACTTGGGTATTTCCAGTTGCTTGTTAAACACATCGGTAACCTTGTGAATGTCCTGTTCACGCAGGCGGTTTTTGTTGCCATCCTTGATAAACCCTTTGCTGGCATCCATCATGAATATGCCGCGTTGGTTGTCGGGCAGGTTGCGGGACGTGTGGGCATGCTCCATGTCCAGTACAATGATACAGGCCGGAATGCCTGTACCGTAAAATAGGTTGGCAGGCAGTCCGATAATGCCTTTGATGTATCCGTTTTTAATAAAGCTTTTGCGTATCTCGGCCTCTGCATTGCCCCGAAACAGTACCCCATGTGGCAAAATACAGGCTCCTTTGCCTGTGCTTTTCATAGACTTGACAATATGGAGTAAAAAGGCGTAGTCCCCATTTTTGTCTGGCGGCAGGTTAGCAGGATCAAAGCGGCTATGAATATCGTGCGCAGGCACAAATCCATCTGTCCAGTTTTTAGACGAAAACGGTGGATTAGCTACTACAAAATCAAAGGTTTTCAGATGCCCGGTAGCTTTGTCCAGATGCAAGGGGTTGGAGAGGGTACTTTGTCCTTTTTCAATGACCGCTTCGGGGTTATTGTGCAGGATCATATTCATCCGTGCCAAAGCTGCCGTTACTACTGTTTTCTCCTGCCCGTATAGGTTTACTTTGTTATTGGCTTCTTCGGCTACTTTGAGCAAAAGCGAGCCAGATCCACAAGTAGGGTCGTAGATGGTAAGTTTTTCGGGAATGTGTTTGGGGATACCGATTACTTTAGCCATGACCCGGCTTACTTCGGCAGGGGTATAAAATTCGCCTTTGCTTTTGCCACTTTCAGAAGCAAAATGCCGCATCAGGTATTCGTAGGCATCGCCCAGGATATCATCGCCGCCTGCCCGATTTTTACTAAAGTCCAGTGCTGGGTTTTCAAAAATGGCAATCAGGTCGGTGAGTTTGTCCACCATTTCCTTGCCTTTGCCTAGCTTTTCTTCATCCTGAAAGCTGATTACATCAATCACATTCACCAGGTCGTTTTCTTTAGCTAAGGCACTGATAGCCATGTCTATTTTTTCACCAATGTCTTTTTTTCCTTTCAATGCCACCATATCCTTAAAACTGCCTCCCGCAGGGATGCAGATTAGGGCATTGGGGTTATTGGCATATTTATCAGATACATACTTAACGAATAATAATACCAGTACATAATCTTTGTATTGGCTGGGTTCCATCGAACCACGTAGTTTGTCGCAGCTTGCCCAAAGGGAGCTGTATAATTCTGATTTCTTAATGGCCATTTATCGTCTTTGCTCCAGGTTATTTACATTTTCCCATGTGGGTCTTGGCAAAGAAACGAAATCCACTTCACATCTCCAACGAAGCCTCGGCACTCAGAATATCTTATCAGGTTCTAGTCAGCAAACAAACTATCAGACTGCTACCAGTTTGTAAAGTCCCATCTGGTAGTTTTTTTCAATATGCTTTATTTTTTACCTTTTTTTCGTTTCTCTACCATTTTCTCCACTGCCGTCAGCTTGCCCCCCTTTTTGTAGATAGGTATCTGCATCCCTGTAGCCCCTTGTGGTACCATAGCTCCCGGCTGTGCAGGTGCCGATTGTGTCTGATCCTGTGAAGCCTGCAAAACCATTTGGGCAATCTGATCGGCCACCATCATAGTCAACTGGGGATCACCTGACTGGGCAATCATCTGCAAGAGTTGAGCAGCTGCCTGAGGGGATTGCGTTTGCATGTATTGTTGTGCAATAGGTTGTAGTTGCATCAAGATTTGTTCCATCGTCGTATGGGGTTAAGGGTTCGTATAGGTAATAGGCTGGCTATCCTGTTTTTCCAGAATAGTCAGTATTTTCTTTCCAAGTTCAATCATTGCTTTTTCATTCTGGGCAGACTCGGAAAGCGAAAGCAATTCTTTGCTGTCTGCAATCGAGAAAATGCGGGCTCCAGGCGAGGTACGGGCTAAACCTTTCCCCGTTTTTCCATCCCGTATGGTGATTTTTCTGGGTATCATGGTGTTTATTTTTTGACAGATTTTACAAATGCCTGAAACTGTTTTCCTAACTCGAAAAGGGTCTTCTCAGAAGGCGTTTTTCGGTACGCATCCCGCAGGTTATCTAGTGCCTGGCTCTGGGCAAGGGTCAAGAGTAATTCCCCTCGTTCCACCTCTACTACTTTCTGCCCCTGTTCATCCAAGCCGGGATTTCCTTTTCCAAGTACCCCTTTTTCCGAATGCCGCTGCCCTTCTAATACCTGGGCTTTTTCCGCAGTTTCGTCTGCTTTTTCTCCGGGCATAGCCATGCCTTGTTTGCCATAAGCAATAGGGGTATAGCCAGGAACCGAGGAGTAGAAAGATGCAGATAGGCGATCCTGCTTTTTCCCATTCTCTTCTGTTATCGCTTTCTGACGTGCCAGAGCCTCTTTTTTCTGTCTATTGCTGCCAATCGCACTCATAATACCTCCTGCCAAAGCTCCTACTCCTGCGCCAATAGCCGTCCCGATACCAGGTACGACACTTCCCAGACTGGCTCCGGTAGCCGCTCCGGATAAAACACCTTTTCCAATCACTTTAGTAGGGCTTGGATACGAAATCCCCTGCCCTGCCTCTTTATCAGGCAGAAAATCCAGTGCGGTAGATAAAACCCCAGCAGCCGATGAAACCACTCCTGCCGCAGAGGGAGAAGGGGTAGAGTTAGTAGAAAGCTGCGTACCTGGCACGACACTGCCGCTGGCTAGTTTGGGAAGCAGGGAACTGGATTTGAGTTTGTATTTTTTCATTGTCTGTCTGTTCAGGTATTCATTAGCACGGCTATTTCACAGGAAAGAATTTCTATAGGCCCATTTGAGTCGTATTCCAGTAGCACCTCCAGGGCTCTGCCCTGCATGCTAGCTCCTGGCTTTACTTGTGCCGAGTAGTTGCCTGTCTGCTGACGAATGAAGGCGGCAATTGGGTCGTCCGTGCTATCGGCTACGGCTGCGATAGGTATCCATACCGCTGCATTCTCATAGCGTGCCGAGGCTGTCAGGTAATTTTCGCCTGTAAAGGGAATGACGGTATGCTCGGTTTTGGCTCCATCTACTGCATAGGAAATACGCAGGGGGTAAACTGCATTAGAACTGATTTTTAGATTTTCAAATCGTTTTTCCGTCTGGGGATAGTGATTGACCAGAAATCCCAAACGAGCTGTTCTAGTAATTCCATAGAGTTTCAAAAAGCCCTTCTCATAGCAGTCCTGCTGCCAGAGTACGTGCAAGTCGGCCTGTGCATTCAACGATAAAAGAGTAGTACCCAGTCTGGCATAGTGATAGGCCAGCAGATCGGAAAAGCCACAGAAAACAATCTCCTGCGGGTTTTTCTCACTAAAGACAACGGTAAAGCTTTCTCCCTTTTCTGTGATATAGCTAAACCAGATTTCGGCGAAAAACGGATTTACGCCCGCTATAATGGTTTCTTTGCCTAGCCTGTAGCGTTGTGTAGTATAAGTAGCCCCAAATTTTTCCAGATACGGGTGTACGAGAAAATCTGAGAAGTATTCCAGGCCACTACTGGTCAGTCTCCAGATTTTCTTTTTTCGGGCATCTACTCCGTAAATGGCATTGTCTGTGGCAGTGATGCTTTCCAGATGCTGCGAGCCGTATAACACCGATTTCATATCCAGATAACCCGGCGATAGAAGTGAGCTGGCTTGTACAAAAACCTGCCCGGTGGCTCCCTGCCCTGCGTATGTTCGTTCCTGAAAGGGAATAAACCCCGCACCTGATTCAAAGACGCATCCTAGCTGATTTCCCAGCGGAATGATCCGAGTAATCGCTCCATAACGGGTGTCATAATCCTCGTAATTGAGTCCATTCCAATCCCTGAAGGCATTGCGAAAACTACTCAGCACATGCTTTCCCAAGTAAATAACCCGATTAAAGTAGTGACTAGCCTGATACGGAGCCTGCTGGTGTAAAGAGAAATATGGCCTGAATGCGGCAAAACTGCTGTAACCTGTGTTATACCCTTCTGGCTCTACGGCCATATACACAGGTTTTCGCCACTCACTTACCGACTGCGGGCTTCCTTCGAGTACAGGCAACATCACCCGTTTGCGGCCAGCGGCTAGCGTTGTATCGGTACTCCTCAGATAGGGATTGACGTTGTTCTGCGTCACCAGGGTAAGCACCTGTCCAGAGAGGGCATTGGAATTATCATCATTGAAATACGCAGAATCAGGATCAATGGCTCTGGCCCCTGGCTCCATGTTGGTAAACTCCGTTCTGCGAAAACTCACCCCTGTATAACTATCCCCACCGTAGAGTTTCAGATTGCGGAACGTGTCCAGATTTCTTTCTATTTCTTCCCAATTCATTCGCTGTGAAATGGGCGTATAGACAATCGTTTCCACATTGTATATCTCTCTGAGAGCCTGTGTAAGGCGTGGCCCACCTGCTGGATAGAGATCAACCAGATAGGCAATGAGTTGTTCACTCCCATACAGATTGCCGGCATCTACACTCATGGTCAGCCCCAGAGTGTTTTCCCAGAGCCGTTCCAGCGAAGCAGACAGGGTATTAGCCTGATTTTCCAGCACCAGCCCGAAATAGTCATTGTGCTGGGCGATGTAATGCATGAACATCAGGGGACCCTTGCGACTGAACACCGAAAAACCCAGAAACCCTTCTGAAGCGGAGGAAAACAACCCATCATTATAGAGGTTACTGGCCGCAGCCGTATAGTAGGAATTCCCCTTGACCAAGATGCGATTCGCCGGGGCATTCCAGTTTAGGTGGTTTTGATAATTTAGCTTGTGTATCCGAATGGTTCGGAGCAGTGAATGGGTTTTCTGACCCGTAAAATCGGGACTAGCATTTCGGAAATCATACTCCGAACTGGTCAGAGCAAATACGTATCCGACCATCGAAACAGTCACCTGCCGCTTATTAAGTTCGGCCACTAATCCACTTGCCTGACCAAAGGCATCGGGAATCAGAAGTGAGACCCGTTTTTTGTCGATGATGTCCAGGTCATAGAAACTGCGTTTGATGCGTAGCTGCCGGATATAGGGGCCTTGGTTGGTTTTGATAGACTCTTTGATGCCTCCAATCATGGGCAGTACCTTGTAGTGGGTTTCGTCTCTAAACACATTCGAGTGTAAATAGTGGTCGTGCTGGTAAAAGCCTCCTTCTCGTTGGAGGAGTTTCATCACTGGCACGGCATAGCCTTGGGCAATGCGGTCTTCTGCCCGTTTGCCTCGCACAAAAAAGCAACCTATCGTGCCCACAGGTTTTTCCTTGGGAATATTGACAAGCAAATGCTGAATGGCTATGCCTGAAAAAGGAGACATAGCATCGCCTCCCTTACGGGTATTCAGGCGAAAAAATCGGTAGATACCCCTGGTATTGAGCCCAGTATTTTCATCAAAGCCGTTTTGTAGGGCTTTGACCTGGCTTTCCCCTAGGTCTGGGATAGTCAAATCTTCCAGTCCGATATTTTCCGATTCAGGCACGATGTAATAGCCACCTGTTTTGACCCGGTAGCGGTCTTCTAGGTTATCTACTCCTGTCAGGGGAAAAACAGGTGAAAGTGAGCCATCGTCAAAGATATACACCATGCCAAACGCATAACTTTCGCCATCCTGATAGCCTAACCGCTTGGCAATGTTCAACGGATTGGCATAGCCCATGTTGTAGAAATTCCCACTGAAATAGCTGGCCGAAAGTTTCTCTGTATAAAATCCAGCTTTAAAGTCCGTATCGGAAAGCACGACTGACTGCATAGGCATGTATTCCCGACCCGATGAAAGGTAGAGTTTCTGCGCAAAGTTTTTGAGAAGGGTTGTATTGAGGGCTTTTTCCCGAATATTAGCTCCTAAAAGATATCCACCTAGTTGACAAATCGACTTTACCGTATCAATGGCTACATAGCTCCGCTGAATCGTAGAAATATCTTTCTGAATCACTTCTTCGGTGCCTGTGTGGGTAAAGACCATGCTCGTTGCTGAAACAGGAACGAGCGGCAAGGCAAACAGCGTGGTTTGCGAAAGGGTATCTCCGGCAGTATAAGCAAAATAAATTCTCAGGTAGGGATAGGCTCTGTCTACGCCGTTAAGCCGAATTTTGACCTGCTTCTCAGTAGGCTCATTTTCTTTGCCTCCGCGGATGGTTCCAAAGCTATCGCCAGGAAAAACCGATACGAGTTCGGACTGAGCAGCCACATCTGTAGCGTTGCCATCTGCATCTTCATAGAGAAAGTAATAGATATAGTTTCCAGCCTTAACTTCTCCACCTGTTTCCACCGAAAGAAGGGAAGTAGACAGCACCGCTACCGTTTTTCGGAATAAATAGATAGACTCAGGCAGTTCATTCTCGTCATAGAGATTGGTGTCTGTCTCACCTTGCCGGTCTATGATCTCAAACCGATTGCCGGGCAGTACACTAAACCGACTGTTAATGATTCGGAGTGGTGCGGTGTTATCGGTAAAGATGAGGTTAACCGTTCCGTCATAGTCTGGCTGTACTTCTAACTGGACTACCTCTGTTTCAGACAGCGTGAGTTTAGGGGTGGTAAACTCAGAATAGTAATTATGGATGTTACGTTTCAGATTGCGAAAAGCTCGATAGAGAGGCAGTAACTCGGTGTGCTGGTAATCTTTTCCTTTGATGCGCTGGGGTACTCCCGCATAGTTGGGAGATGGATAGCAGCCCACTTCCCCCTCTCTATTTTCATACCGAAGCAAGAAATAGGTAATCCCATTGAAATGAGCCGACGCCGCAACTATACTCCCTTCTGGCAACACCTCCAGAATGTCTGTGGATGGCATACTCTGAAGCACCAGCGAAGTGCCTTCTCTGGACAAAAGTCGCATGTTTTTCAGGTAACTGGCTGTATCATTTTTTTGTACCCAGGGATGTACCCCTAGCTGACAGCCTTTTTCAAACGTATTGACTAGTCTTTGCATCGTCTATTAGAACATGAGGTGTAAGCGGTATGACGCATCCGTATGCGGCGTTCGGTAATCGTACGCTTTTTTTCTTGAAGCGGGCTGGGTTTGCCACTCTTTCTGAGTTCACGCAGTTTCTTTGCCAGGCTTCGTGCTTTTTTCACCTGTGCGCCTCTGAGCACCCTATAGGTGTACGCCCTGAAATACCCTTTGGCTGTATGCCAGCGAACAGGGATGTTTCGCTTTAAAAAGAAGGCCATCCGGTAGAATCCAAAGGATAGAATGCGTCGCAGTTCCTGGGCCGAGGCAAACGGAAATACCTCGGTCATCTGCTCAATCACCTCTGTATTGGTAATGCGGATCGAGACTGAAAACACGTGATTTTCGGCCGGATAACCAATGCCCGCACTTACTCTTTTACACACAAATTCCCAATAGGGGTTTCCCAGGTGTACCCTGCGGGAACGGTTCCCTTTCTCCAGGTTGGGAAAGTACAAATAGAGCTGTGGGATCTGGCCACTCGTCTGCAACAGGTTTATCTTCCGATACATCGCTTTCTTTCTGGAAAGAATAAAGGCTGTTTCTTTGGGTGGCTTCTTTCCCATAAACAGGGCAAAAAAACAGGCTCCTTTAAAGGGGCTGTAGTAATAGGCTCCTTCTACCACAATGCGACGCAGAATATAGTCCAGCCCCTCCATAAGAACCGAGTCCAACAGGCTGCGTTTGTTTTTAAGGTTTTTCAAAGACGGATTCCGCGAGGGGAAATAGCGTCCATTGAAAAACCCGATGTGGTGTTTTTCAATAAAATCCAGTGTATACACCTCCCGCAACACCAGATCCTGAACAGAATAAAAGACAGGAATCATTTTTTATCAAAGTAAGGTTGGCTATAGCTGCTTCTCTGGTAGCTGTTCAGTATTTTGAGAATCTTCTGCCGAAGATTTTCGTTAATAATCATATCCGTCTTTGCCGCATTCTTCCGCATTTTGTATTCCTCTTCTGCCGTAGCGAGTTGTTCTTTACTGGCCCCATTGTCAAAGTAGCGGATACGCACTTTTACAAAATGCATGTAACAGGCCAGGGCCACCTTGGTAGGCTCGTCCACGAGTGGCAGTCCGCTTTCATCTTCCCGCAGTCTCACTCCATCTATCCGGATGGATTTTCCACAGGTGTTTTCCTCAAAGACGATGTAGTCGCCTTCTATGTGGTAGGCAACGGGCACCTGGTAGAGATGCCCCTGCGTGCTGTGGCAATCTTCAAACTGCTTTACGGCCTCTACCTTGGACAGCTCGTTCCAGAATTTGTCGTAATATTTACCCCCTTTGACGTGTCCAATGATTTCACCATACGCATTGGTCAGGTTTTCATAGTCTACAAGAGCACTCCGGTTGACGTATTCAATGACCTTATAGGGATTGTTCAGATACTCTAATCCCTTTGCAGTACTCAGTGCCGGAAAGTCACACGCCTTGCCCAGCACAGAGTCAATGTGGAAGGTTTTGGAAGGGAGTACCATCCGCCCTTCTTTTCCGATTAAGTGTAGGAGTCTGACCGACTCGGTATAAAAATTGCCAATGTCCCGAAGGGGTACCACACAAAGCTCCCGCAAGGCATCTTCGTCCACATCAAGATTAAACAGATCCTTTGCCAGTACAATCACAGAGGCAAGGGGATAGAGCGGTTTGTGTTGTAATTGCATTAGCTGGCAGTCGGTTTAAAGGTCTGGGTATTTGCTTGTTCAGGGAGACGGAAATAGCCATACTGCTGGTAGGTAGCCACCATCGTTCTAACCAGAAGCGAAGCCAGCTCTCCGGGTAGCGGGTAGGTTTGCTGTGGACAGCAGCCATAGTAGGCATCAAAGACCTGCGATGGCTTTTCAAAAATGGCCCGTATGCCGATTTTGGCCACAGACAAAGGCAGATGCAACAGAAAGAAATACCCATTGACATAGACCGCCCGTGGAAATACATACTTTTTGTACTTCTCATAGGGGTAGACAGCAGGCGAAATCACGCTGTAGGGCAATGTAAAATCAGCGGCACCAATGTAGTCTACCATCTTTCCCGAAGGTGGGGTAAATAGAGCGGGCATCCTCTCTTTGGTTCGTAGCAGTGTTCTACCCTCCTCTTCTATGGTCACTACTTCTACACAAGAAACCGATTGCATACAGGCTGTGAAGTCGATCCGTTGTTTGGAATTTCGAAATAACTCCAGCCGCAAAAGATCCATTTCATCGGCAATCTGCTGCTCGGAAAAAGGCAGGTTAGTGGTCGCTTTCAGTCCCCCTGTCAGGTTATTGATTACCTGATAAACTAGTTCCTTCTGTGTGTTCATAGGTTGGGTATCTTTTGTTTAGGTAAAGACCACTCCTGCTTTTTCTGAGGCCATTGCCAGGGCGGCTGTTGTAGCCGGATAGTTCATTTTAGTACTCGCCACCTCATTGAAATACTGGGTTAGTACCGCTATTTCTGCCCCACAGGTTGCCTCGTTGAGGTATAGATCGTAGTCAAACTCGCGCATTTGCAAGGCATTCAAGGTAGCCAGATGCGAAGGCTGGACATACAGCTTAATCTTGAAGTTGGTATACAAGGCTCCTTTGGCAGCTTTTTGTACCACATCCGTTCCGACGGCATTGGCATAGGTATTGGCCGCTGTTTCGGGGCGAAGCATCCGAAGGTTGGCGTAATTATTTCGCCCTGTATAATTCCTCTGGGTAATCTCATGCACGGCGGCTACCTTGCCTGTGGCTACCTGGTTTACGAGTTGCGGATAGGTACCGTCCTGTTGCCCTGTAATTTTCAGGAAAAAATTCGTAAACCCATCACGGGCCGTCAGCGTATTTACCCCTGCCCCATTGTCTTTGACTTCTAGTGGAAACTGACGCTGCTCTTTATTGCCCTGGTTGGAGACAGCCTGCGTGAGTTTTCTGGCAAAGGAAGTAGGGGTTTCGCCCACCGCAATCAAAAGCGGAATCACTTTACGCAGCGAATAATCGGCGTTCCATATAGCATAGTCGGCTTTCTGGTCCCAGGAGTTAAAAATGATTTCCACGTTTACCTCTGCCCCGATATCTGGAACAGTCAGTGTCCAGCTCAGGGTAGAAATCTGTATCTGCTCGGCAACACCCCGGCTTTTAATGGCTCGTACAACCATTCCCTTCGGAAAATCGGCATAGCCCGTGATGCGTAACAGGTCTACATCTGTGATGGCTACGGCTGTGGCGGACCCGCCGCCATCGGGGTCTGAGAGCACCCCATCCGGATCGGGGCTATAGGAAGCTCCTTCGGCCACAAGGGTACGCAGAGTCAGGTTGTACTGGTCGTCGGTTTCAAGTAGGTTTTGTCTGCCATCCAGTGTCAGATACCAGAGCAGCTTGCAATAGGACGGGTCATTGACCAGTAGGGTCTGAACAGGATAATTTAGAAAACTCATCGTTTTTGAAAAGGTAAAATGTAACTACCGTGTGCTCCCCACACACAGCAGGTATAGGTCTATAGTGCGTATGCTATAGCATATCCGTTTTTTGAATCACAGGCTGCGAGCGGATACGCATGGACTCTTTATTTTCCAGAAATAAACTGGTTGCTTTTTCACAGATTGCCAGCAGATGTGGTGTCTTAAAGGGTGTCTGTGCCGCTGCTGCTACCTGCTGGGGTGTATACAGGACCTGCTCTGGAAAGTAAGTCAGTTCCACTCCTTGTAGCGTCACAGACGCATCCCCTGTGATTTCCAGCGTGCCAGCTATCTGCCTGTAGTACCACCGCTCACGCGAAGGGGCGTAATAGGGATTACCCAGCACAAAGCCTTCCTTGTCGCTAGTCAGCCGCAGGGCTTTGTGCCGCTCTGAGACAGTCTTCCCACAGCTAGTAAACACAATGCTCACCGTCAGTAGGCCCATCCGGTAGTAATCCGAAGGCTTATCCAGTGTCCAAGGAACAGGCTGCTCATAGGTTTTCTTGCGATACAAATCCGACAAGACATCGTCTATTTTTCCCTCTTCCTCCAAATGGTCCAGTCGGACGGCCAGGTAGTGCTCCCGTGCCGAGTGGAAAAAATGCAGAAACTCAGGAATTCCGAGCGAAGAAACCTGAAATTTATTCACATTCCGAAGAAAGCTTTCATAGGCAAAAAGCAGTGTAGCCATAGAGTATCGTTTGTGGATGAAGGTAGTTAGGCCAGATCTTCAGGAGATATACCAGCCTTGGTTAATTGCTCTTGTGAAACTGCGTTTCCTGCTGGTATATACCCTTGAGGGACTGGCTCCTGAAGCCCCTGTGGAAGCTGCCCGGCTGCAAGATCAGCGGTTTGCGCTGGCGTATCTTTTTCTGTTTTTCTGGAACGCCCCCGTTTGGCTAGTTGCTGGGAAAGGTTTTCCGAAAGCTGGGCCAGTAGATCCGATTGCGGAGCTGGCGGTGCAAGGGGCACCTGTATCTGGTCCTCTTCTGTCAGTTGGGAAAGCAGTTGCACAGGCTCCTCCACTTGCAGCATGGCATAAAACTGGCGCACCAGATCCTGATTGTGGTAATGGTCGAGAAAGGAAATGACTTCTTCCTGCGTTTTACCGATATAGGTTTTGGGATTGCCATAGGTATACCATTTCTGCAAACTGTCATACTGCAAGATTTTCTTTTCCAGTAGTTGACGCAGAAACTGTATCTTTTTGGCATAGCCTGATTTCCACCACTCTTTGACCTGCTGGAGTTTGTGCCAGTCGGTTTCAGACGCTTTGGTAAGCAGAAAGTTCTCTACCTGGGCTGTATTGTTGCCTGCCGTTTTATAGCCCAGCAGTTCGGCTACCTGCCGCTGTTCCAGCGGCAAAAGTGTGCCGATCCACTCGCCAAGCTTGATTTTTTTCTTGAATACTGAGATGGAATCCTTTAGAATCTGCTCCTCATCGGAAATATAAAACAGTGCGTATGGGTTGTTTTTGGCCTCCTGTTCGTTTTTGGCGATTTTGGGTTCGTGCTTTAAAAACTCCCAGCACAGACGGTGCCAAGGGTTGTCAAAGTTGACAAACATTCCATGTCGCACCGTAAACAGGGTCTCTTCTGTGACAAAGAGTTTGGACTGTTGCTTTTCCAGTTCAGACATGGGCACCACCCCATAGAATCCCCCTTCCGGATTGGGGCGGGGTTGAAAATGAGCCGCGCCCTGGTTGAGCGAGTTTTTGGCTTTGATGATCACTCCGTTTTGCATAGGTTAGTGTGGTTCTACTTAGTTTTGTTCTAAAATGAAGGTAGAATAGGGATCGTAGAGAGCAGCCATGCGGTAGGCCATCAGAGACGATTCGGAAGCGTGTACCATCGTCGAGACGTTGCCAGAACTCACCCCGTCCCGCATCCCAAAGCCAAGCAAATCCCCTTTGATAATCTCGGCTCCGCGAATAGAAAACTGCTGCACGTTCATCTGGTCTTTTCCGTTCTTATCCAGCACCCGGGTGTTCAGACAAATGCCATAGCCCCGATCGCGGTAACGGTCACTCAGGGCATCGTCGTGCATGATAAAGACTTTGTTTCCCGCAAACTGATAGCCCAGGTAATTGGTCCCCACCATATAGGCTTTCTTGCCGTCGTCTTTGGTCAGAAACGCTTCCTGCAAGGTCAGGCGGGCGCCTACAATCTTATCGAGTACGATTTGCAGGTGCTGAAACAGAATCCAGTTGACGGTGAATACAATTTCATTGCCCGTCTTTTGCGAACGACGCTCCACAATGGTTCCAATGATGGTACGCAGCATGGATTCTGTCAGGAAGTTGTAGCTCATGAATTGCCCGTAGCGTCTCATCTGTGGAATGATGCCTTCTCCAATCGAGATAGGCCGTCCATCCACTTCACGCACCAAATGGTTGAGTTTGCTGTCAAAACCTCCTTTGCAGAACAAAAGTCCAGAATTAATGGCCAGCATGAGTTTATCCATCATGGCTTTGTCCTCGGGGTCCTGCCGGAAATACTCATAGCCAATGGTGGTGCCCTGGTCGTCTTTCTTGGCCTTCTCGTAGTAAATCTGCTCAGACCAGGCATAGTCACCCGACCGGGAGCCACTAACGCGGAAGCGGGTAATGAAGTTGGTATGCTTTTCAACCCGGTTGGGAATCTGGAAATACGAACCCCGTTCGGAAGCTTCGGGTACAACACCCCCTGTGATAAACCGCACGGTTTTTCCGGTGATGGCCGCCGACAGATTCAACCGGTTGGAATAATCGTCTGCCAGAAGCTGGCATCGGTAGAGGTGCTTATCGGTGGCCAGTGACTCGGCTGGGTGACGAATGTAGAGCTGATGCCCGCTGTCAATGAATTCTACAATGTCGTATTTGTCGAATAACTTTTCTTTCAGGGTCAATAGGATTTCTGCGCCTCCTTCCCCGTCGGTCAGACAGTCCTCTGACACAGTAGTTTCCGGAATCCGGTAGCCCGCATCCAGCCGCCACTCCACGCGCAAGGCATCTACTTTACGCAAATCAGCTCCGGACATTTTCTTAGACATCAGGTCTGAGACCCGTTCGGTCAGCTTGAGAATGGACATCCCCTGATACTGAGGCAGGGTGAGTATTTCCTTGACAAGATAGGGCTTGTCACCTATTTGCGCCCCTAGTTCCTGTATGGTTCGCATCGAGCCGATGTTACGGGGCAGATCGGCATAATTGATTACACGCATGGGGTTGAGTGAAACAAAATACATGTAGCCCGAAGGCCATAGGCATGGATTTCACCAACCCTGCCTGTATTGCCTATTCCAATCTATGCTGACTACTCCATCCTATTTTCGGACTATTGCCGAAAAGATTTTCCTTTATCTGTTTTGCCAGCATTTACCTGCCTGCGTTTAAGCACAAGAGATTTGAGCAGCGTCTCTCCATCCCAAAGCAATCGTTTGTAGATTTCATTGGCGAGTGAAAAATCTGCTATCGGTTCTTTTTGTACCACACGCAGGCTATATTCATTTGTATAACTGGAAATGAGCAGCTCTGTCTGGCTGGCCGGAATAATCACATGCTGATAGAGGGTAGAATCCTCAAAATGAAGATGAACAAAACAGAAAAGATATTTTTCAGCCATTGCCATAGAATTAGATAGTTTATAGAGTAGCTAGATCAAGAGCTAGAGAGTACCGTTAGAAAAACTCTGCATTTGTAGGCAGTTCCTCTTTCTGAACCCTATCCGGTTTGACACTGAGAATAGCAGGGGCTTTTTTGATAGCCTCGTTTTCGGAGCTTAGCCGCTTGTTTTCTTTTTCTAAGCGGGTGATTTCCGTTTGCTGTTTTTCTACAAACTGATTCACATTCTGTCGGTAGGAGTCAAAATACAAGGTCAGAAAGGCCGCTTCTGCCAGACCCTCTACGGTAGAGATGCGTGTGAGAAAGGCCGATTCCTCGGCGGCCGAAGGGGCAATCAGATACTCCTTGACGCCGCGTATAAGCTCTGGAGTGAGTTCAAAACCCCATAGCTGTTTTGCCGAATCCAGATGGGTGGTAATTTTCCCACTATCCTCTGTGTATTCCTTCTGGCGTATCGACTGGGCATCAGCCTGAAAACGGGTCAGTGCCACAGAGGTGGCATCCTGGGTGCGAAGGTTTTCCCGCATGGTGGCAATGCGTTTGGCTTTGAGTGCGGCTGGCAAAGCGTCAAACTCTTCTTTAATTTCCTCATCTGTCAGAGTGGCATCGTGGGTACGTACCATGCGGGCATAAATATCCAGGTCGCTGAGCGAATCGGCCAGGTAATGGGTGTCTGCTGCCACAACCTCACGGGCAATCTCAAGCAGGGTCTTTCCGCCGCGTAAGGCCGTAATCAGGTTGCGTTCTGCCTCGTTTTCAAAGGGGTCTTTGTTTTTCAGTTCTGAGAGCACAGTATGCAAAACCTGTTTTTGCTGGGAGAGTGAAAGGTCTGTGAGTAGAATCTTGTTGCCTGCCTCATCCTCAATATGATCGCCTTCAATGCCGAGTACCGCACATGCCTCTATGACCGGATTAAACGCCTCTTCAGCAGGTGGGGTATCTGTCGTCCCTGTAGTAGCAGAGCCACTGCCTACCGCAGAGCCAGCAGCAGCAGTAGCCGAGCCAGCAGCAGGTTGCTGCTCGTCTGAGAAAATACGTTCTCCATCGTTATCGACAATGGAAAGGATATTTCCATCTGCATCGGTCTGGATGTTAGCCACATCCACTCCCAGCGTACGGGCAATTTCATCCAGGGTTTGTTCGGAAAGATTAATCTCATCCCAGTTACTCTTTGCCGAAGAAGGGCTTTCCTCCCGAATCGGTTCAAATTCATTATCCGATAGTGCCATAGTCTAGCCTATATTAAAACAATTATTAATTTTAAAAACAATAATATCAATAAGCAAATATAATCAAATCTTTTAATTTCCTACAAATTAGCTAAATTTTTACAGAAAAATTTAGCTTCGCCCCGATCCCATTATTTATTGCGCACCTCCTGATTGGATTTATTACCAATCAAAAGCTGTTCACTTTCCAGATTGACCCGTTTGGTGTCCAGGGCTAGCTGCTGGGTGCGGAAGGCCGCTTCGTTTTGCAGTTTTGTGTCTCCCTGTCGCTCCAGAACCTGTACTTTCTGAGCTTCGATGTTCAGTTTGCGGGCATTGTTTTCATTTTCGGCCTGCTGGTTGACCGCAATCTGCCGTTTGAGTTCTTTGAGCTGACGGTCATAGTCAGAGAGCTGGTTTTGCAGATTGCTCACGAGCTGGTTCTTTTTATCTTGTAGCATAAGAAACAAATCCCGCTGCAACTCAGAGACGGATTTGGCTCCGAGTACAACGGTCAGCTCGTGCTTGTCGAGTTCGCCGCTGTCGGCCATTTTGACGGCAATCTGTTTAAATAGCTCTAGCGTTGCCTTCTCTTCACCTGTATTAGAGAGAAACACATTGAATGAGGCCAGCGAGAATTTCTTGTTGGTTTCAAAAAAGACCTGTTTTCCTTCTGCGCCATAGGAGAGATTAAAACCCTCTGGAAAGGCCAGGCGAAAGGTATTGAGAAGAGTAGTGAGCATGACCTGTTTAATGTGGTGCATGTCCATAAAAATGTCCTGAGTTACCATCAGAAAATTTGCCACAGCCAGCTCAGTGGTTCCTTTGCCATCGTTCTGCCCGATATCGCCCAGCGACTGTGAATTGGGACCGAGGATTTTGGCAATCATCTGTTCGGTCAGACTCATGATCTCGGCAAGAGTCATAATGTCACGGCTAATGGTGCGGTCTCGGACTCCTCCAATGGACTGCATGAGCGAGAGTGCCCGTTCGTCTTCGGCAGAAAAAACCACAATGCCTTCTTTCTCATACTGATACCATTTGTAAATCCGCTCTTCGGCACTCATGCCGTAATGCTTGGGAATGGCTTCGAGCACAATGGGTGTGGATTTGTGGCCTGAGCGGGCAATGTAGTTATTGAAATGGTACTTGTATACGTCGTAATCGTCATTGAGCGGCTGACACTTTTGCCACAAGCTATCCATACACCCAAACCGATGGTTGTAAATCAGCCCGTCAATGGTCAGATAGCATCGATCTGCGTCGTCCTTATCACGCAGGACAACCGTGCTTTTCCCGTAGTTCAGATACACACTCTGTCCGATGCGGGTACATTCGTAGCGGTCCTGCCGATAGGATTTTCCACTACGCGAGTCGGGGCCATCCACAGTAGCTGTGTCACTCATGGTAGCGGTATCACTGCCTGTATCCTCTTTTCGGTTGTTGGCTTTCCATTCCACATACCATACCTCTACATAACGACCCCGTGTACTGGCCGCTTCAAAGTCCGGGTCATTTTTAAAGGGGTTCAGTTCATGGAGACCATACAAATAGTTATTATACGAATAATACTCGGTGGCTTTCGATTCAATGAGGCGTATATCGTCTGCCTCCAAATACTCTCCATACTGCTGAATAACCTCTGAAACGAGCAGCAGCTCGCGATACACATACGAATCGGCCTGAGAAATCCATTTGGTATGGGTGTGTTTAGCTACCCACAGATGGCGGGGGTCGAGGGCACGGAGTACAGGCATTTGTCCGAGTTTATGGGCTTTACACTGAAAGACAGCATAGCGGCAGGTTCCGTAATCGTCAAACAAATCATCAGCCACATCCACTACCCGGCAACGGTCCACAAGGTAATTAAGGGCATGCTGGGACTGGATTTCCAGTTCACTGCGCCAGATGGTTTCTACTTGTGCCTGCGCCGAATGGTAGTGCTCGCTTAAGAGTTGCTCTGCCGCTGGACCTTCGATACCTTGCCAGGCATAGTGCACCGCCTGGGATTCAATGCCTGCAAAAAGCTCTGTGATGTGCTGGGCTTTTTCCGTTCGTTTTTCGAGCAGGCTTTGGGTGTTATGAGAGGTCACCGAAAAGCGGATCGGCGTGGATTTATGGGTTCCCTGCATACGCCGCCAGTAGGGCTCAATGATGGGAATGTGACTGACCTCCGAGGGGGTCAGAATGCCAAAGTTCAGATTGATACGCCTGACCCGAAAGGGGTCATACCTCCCCTGCCGCTGGGCATAGGCTTTGATTACATCAAGTCTTGAGAGGCCCGATGTCTGGGCAATAAAATAGTCTGTCCAGAAAAACAGATAGTCTTCCGATTGTTTTTCTTTTTCGGAGGGCGAATGCAACTGGGAAAATTTTTCATTCCAGTTTTCATTAGTTTCCGAGTAGTGGGCGTGTTGCCGTATGGTTGCCATAGGTTACCTAGTAGATTAGCTTGTGAGGGGCTATCCGAGTCTGGAATACAGATGGGCATCGATCAGAATGCCATTCCCTGTAAAGTTGTTTGGATTGGAAAGGGTGTAGCCTAGATTGGTATCGAGTTGCTGGGGAATGAGTCCAAAGTGTTTCAACCCACTTACAGGGTCAATGTACCAGCCAATGGAAGCATGCATCTGGGAAACTGCTTCTGCCTGATAGACAGGAAGGGCTTCGTCGGCCACTTCGCACCAGATGGCAGCCATAATCAGGTCAAAGAGCCCTTTTTCCTCGTAGGTAAATTCCCGAAGCTGGTCAATCAGTTCTGTGTCATAGAGTTGCAAATAATAATGAAAGACAAAAATCTGAAGAAGACCAATGCCGTAGTTGATGTTGGCAGGTGTAGGCTGTGAGCCGATCAGATCCTGCCTGCCAGAGGCAAGCTGATTTTCCAGGGCATTGCCCATCATGGATTTGGGACGACGCAAGAGCCGCCACCCCTGCTTATGCGACTCAAAGTATTTTTTAATCCCGATTTTCGAGTACTCAATATTGATCTTACAATTGTAGGCAATGCAGCTAAACAAGACCTGCTCGTAGAGTTCGTCAATGATTCCATCGGGCCGCCAGCAGATGCGGCAGGCATAGAAATTATTGCTCATGCTCAGGGGTGTGGTGCGTTTTTTAATCAGCATCGCTCCTTTGGAACCTGTCTGCGTAGTGGCATCCTGATTGGAGAAATCAATTCCGTCATAGCCACCGATGTACAGATTTTCCGTTACCAGAAAATACGCCTGGTCTACGGGTCTGTATCCTTCCTGAGCTACACGTCCGATAGGGGGTTCAAACATCCAGACAGGCCCGTCCGCTTTCTCTACAAAATCCGGGTAATTCTTTTTGTAATTCCAGATCCAGAATCCACGTTTAGGCCGCAGGATGGTTTCATCGTCTGGATTTTCCAGGATACGCCGCGACTGATATTCGAGCTTATCGGGGTAAAAAATACCTCCAGTGATTTCTTTAAGAAAGCATTCTTTGAGTGTAAAGGGAAATTCCCGTTTCTCGGCCAAAAGAGCCCTGGCGTTTCCCTTTTTGGTTTCCCGTCTGGCTTCGAATTTCTTCCGGGCTCCTTCTTCGTCCATGATGCCTGTCTGCTCATAGAATCCGGTTGCCTTTTTGTAGGCCGGGATAAAAAAGATGTTTTTATCCCCAGCTTTCCAGGGGTCACACAAATAGAGATTGAACGCCTCTGGCGCATCAATCATTTCCTTCACATCGCTGATGACATTGTTGCGTGTATGCCCACCTGTTCCAATCATGGCATAGAAACAACTGGCCTCCCCCCCGATCTGTCCCCGTGCCATAGATGCGTTGTAGCAGTCAATCAGGCTGGCTCCGCCTGTCCAGTTTCCGATTTCTTCAAAGACAAGAATAGTCGGACGTTTCGAGCGGGTGGCACCGGAATTATCCCCGAAGATGATTTTCTCTACCACCGACTGGTAGGAAAGTTCGGTGTCTACAGTCCCGTCTTTTCGGCGTGTGGAGGCAGTAAAATTCTTGAATCGGTTGTAGGGATAGCGGTCGTGGGTGAGTTCTATGGGGGCAGCGTCAATCGAGTCCTCCACAAACTTCATCATCTGTGTGGCGGGCGTATCGGAGGATGAGGTAATAATCGAATGCGAACGGGGGAAAAACACCCATTCCCGCTGTACATAGGAGGCAATAAAACTGGTTTTACCCGTTCCACCACTGGTAAACATCATAAACGTCTGCCAGTGGTGGTGGCAATCTTCCAGGGCTTCAAAGACCATCTCATCCGTATTGCACACATACGGATAGAGGTAGCGTCGGATTTTGTTCTTGCCTTCACCGAGCAGAATTTCCATCCGGTAGAAATTCAGAAAGAAATAGTAGCTGCCCGTTACGCGGCGTCCTTTGTAGGAGAACCCGTACAGGCAGCGTTCAATCTGCTCGTTCCACCACTGGACGTATTGTACACTTTCCGGATGAAACGCAGGAGGCGTTCGACCGGAAAGAAATTCAGCGTCCAGCGATGGGGTATGTGGCTTGAGTGAAGACACTACCAGAAGAAATCAACAGTTTTACGTGGCATGTATACACTATGGAATCCATGCCAGGAGCTCACCACTCCATTTCTAACTACCCTATTTCTAATTACTCTATTTTTACTTCTACGTTTGTCCCTTGTGAACTCTTCCTATTGGAAGCATTTACCGCTCAAAGGTGCCAGAGAGAACCGGGTTTTTAAATTTTCCACTGGCAAGTCCGCCCGCCTGTTTGCCAGACCTGAGTTCACCTGCATCCTTCTTTTTAATGTATTTGACATAGAGTTCTTCCCGCTGGACAATGAGCTTGTTGAGCTTTTCGGAATAGTCAGCAATCTCGTCCGAGTTGGACTGAAATTCGATGTATTCTTCCCATTCGGGTTCTTCTTTGGTTCCAATGTTTCTGCGTTTGGGGATTCGCCGGATATAGGGCACCGTAGAGGCCAGCATTTCCGAGGTCTGGTCAATGGTTTTATCCAGTGCATCAATGGCGCGGCGAATGGCCGTCACGTTGGTCAGAATGTATATTCCTACCGCTTCCTGGAGCAGCGTACCATACAGGGCCAGCTCCTGTTCTGTAAGCGAACAGTTGTAAACGGTCTGCTCGTAGCGTTCCGTTTCGGTCATATCCGAAAAAGGACTCTCTTCATCGGAAAGCAGATAGACAGCCTTTAGTACCCGTATCGCAGTGTCTTTGGCATCGGAAGTATCGAGCTCCACAATCTGAGCAATCTCCTTAATGACAAGCAGTTCGGCTTCCAACTCAACCTTGCCATTCTTCTGTTTAAACTTTAGTCCCATCGTAGTTTTCTTTATCCGTTGGTTTAGTAGCAGAGGCATGCCGCTTTTTTCGTTTTCGTATGGCTTCGCTTTCCATATTCGAATAGAGCCTTGTAAGCGTTTCCAAAACTGTGGCATCCGTCTGAAGTTGTTTCAATAAGCTCATAAACGGCAGAATCTCTTTTTTGCTATGCACAAATAAAATAGAACTCTGCGTCCCCTTTTGCACGGCATCTCGCGCAAGCCACCATCGCAGCATTTTGAGTTTATAGGGATAGACGTCATTGGGCCATCCTTTCACTTCGACTACTAGCCGCAGTGAGTGCAGATAAACCACAAAGTCTACTTTGTGTGTCCAAGGCCGAGTGGTCTGTCCATTGAAGACAAAGGATTCAAGCAGAATGAATTTTACCTGCATGTCAAATACAAGCCCACTATCCCGCAAGGCCACATAGACGGCAGCTTCCAGTTTGGAATCAAACGCTATTCCATTCACCTCTACACACGTTGCACCTTTGACTTTCTTATTTGGACGAATGGCTAAAGCTTCACCTTGGGATAGATTTGTAGGCTCTGGCACAGTTTCGGCGCACGATTTCTGTGCAGAGACAGCATGCTCTCCATTGTCCCGAATCACCTTTAGATTTCCCGTTGTTTTCCAGCCTTTAAAAGCCATGCTGCGTACAGGTTATCATTTTGTTTCTGTGAACTGTTTCTGGTAATAGGCCCAACTACAGCGTACGACCAGTTCCATGACCGGATTTCCTTCCCTGTCTTCTCCCAGCCAGCAGCAATTGAGTAGCTCAGGACACAGATCAAAACAGAGTTTGATGTAGCGTAGCTGTTCGACAGTCCGGATAGGCACACGTTCCAGGCGAACCCGGAACCGATCCGGATCGATTCCCTGCCCAACGGTCTGTAGATAGACATACATCGCATCCAGCTTTTTGTAGTCAACATTCAGCTTTGTACAGTCAAGAGGCTCCATACAAACAAGTCAAATCCACAGGTACAATAAACAAAGGCAATATATTATTTTTAAAAACAATAATCAAAATAAATATAAAAAACAATTACCTAAAGCCCTATACCCCACTATAGGTAGTATGAAAAGTATACGTAGGATGAAAAGGGACACCTACCAAAAAGCCCGTGGCCTGCAAGGTGGAAAAGTCAAACGAAATCGCATTTCGGTGGCAGACAAAGGAAACGGCTTTCTACCGACGCACCTTCACTTAGGTAGTCACTTACACACCTAGGATGCGGCCTTCGTTTGCAAGCCTACACTGCGAGTAGGCAGTGTAGGCTTGCAAGTGGTGCTCTCTTTGTGTCTCCATGTTCTACTCTATCCTTTGTATCCGATGAAAACCGTATGGATTTGGTTAGGCAATCGCATTGCCTGCCTGCAGGACACTCTTCACCGCGCACGCCTGTAGAATAGTCTCCATTACCAGCCGCTCCGTGTGAGGGGTCAGTGTGTCGCTCTTTTTGTTTTTCCGTGTTTGCGTTTTGCTGTTTGCCCGATCAATGATTTCCGGCAAGCTATCCTCGTACTGGCTGGTCAATAAAAGTATAGCACCCGCAAACACACCTTTATTTATTCACCCTTTTTTCCCTTACTACTATGTTACAAGGACAGTATGCCAAAATCTTCGCCATCAACCGCAACAAAGACAAAGAGGGCAACCTCACCAAAAAATACTGGGGCGAACTCAGCGGTAAAAACCGGGAACGGATGACCTTTCACCTCGGTCAGAAGCAAATTAACAGTCTGGTTGAACAATACGGTCTATCCTCTTGGGAGGAGCTCAAGGAAAAAGCCATCGTCTTTGATACCAAAGAAGAAAAAGACGACAAGAAAGACGTGACCTCTTTTGTCTCCAACGGCTACTACGATCAGGATGGCGCACTTCAGAAGCGAGATAGCGAGGTTCTTATCATCCGGGGTCTGGTGCACTCAGCCAGTCGGTTTGACGAAGACATGCACGAGCGGTGCGATTTTTCCCGCATTGCCCGTCATGAGGAAGAACCCATGCCAGCCGAAGAAACCACTACACCTGCCAAAACAGCCAAAACTCGTTCGATTGCCAAAGCAGTCAGCGGCGATCTGGTAGCCGCCTAAGCAGAGAGGGGGCCTTGAGCCCCCTTTCTTTTCCATTCATTCACCCTATCCCTACACGTACGATGAAAAAGAGAATTATCATCGCAGGCATTGTATATCCCATACAATCCCGGCAGGAACTGGTTCAGCTTCTTGCTGACCTGGCCGCTAAATAAACAATCTGTCCGACTGTTTTCCCGCACAGCCAGCCTATGCTGTGCGGGTTTTCTTTAGAGTTCAATTATTCATGCCAATCTTTACCCGTTATGTATCCAGTCAATGAATGGCTGTTCGGTCTGTTTGTAGCCCTATTCCGCAGACAACTCAACCAGCTGTGCCGCGATGAACTCGAACGCGGCAAATACATCGGCTATAGCCAAGGGTTTGCCGAAGGGAGTACCTACACTGAAACCCAAAGCCAGAAGGCTCTAGAGGATGCTTTACAAGTAGCGTTTGGCCGTGGCATCAGTTACGGCCAACAGGAGGCGTTGCAGGTGCTGGCTCAGCATGCTGAACTACAGTAGTCTACCCATCGAACGGCTCCGTAGGGATTCACCTCTCTGCGGGACCGTTCGTTTCTTACCCCTGCGCTGGGTGTCGATGCGACTGCGCCCTCCTGCGACTGTATGTGTATGCGACTGCGGTATAGATGCGACTGCCATTCATTCGGGTAGGCTCTGTCAGGATTTTTAATCAGGAAGCCTTCCCAGATAATCCTCCATCTCCTCTTCGGAAATAGGTCGTTCAAAATATTCCCTCTGTCGGACCATCTTTCGTTTGGAAACTGTTTTAGCCATCACATTCACGACAGGCTTGATGGATTCCTCTTTAGGCTCATGAAACAACTGGTAGGTGTCCTCCTGCCCTGCCTTGGCAATCTCTACCAGCAATGCTTTTCGCTTTGCGGAAGTTCCTGCCCAGAACAGATGCGGGTTAATCCGATGAAAGCCTCTGGCTTCGGTCACGATTACTTTCACTTCTCTCAGATCAGCTACCAGCCGATAGAACTGCCTTCTGGAAACAGGCGGGTTTTCTAGCTCCTGCTGACTCTCATTGAAGGCATCCACCAGAGCATCGTTGCACAGAAATACACCCGACTCAAACCGCTCAATCAGGTAAAACATCAGAATAGGCGAACGGCCAATCTCAAGCTTGGAAAAGATCTGGTATACCCCGTCGTACATCTGGGCAAATTTCAAACGGGCCAGCGTAGAGGATTTCTCTTTGCGGACTACCTTGTACTCACGCCCTGTCGAATAAAACAATTTATGGTTTTTAGCCATGTCTGAATTTTAATTTACGTTCAACAAAAATTAATTCTGGATTCTCACTTTTAGAACGTATTGGTGTTTTCATTGTACTTTAAAATGATTTAAAAAATAAGTATCGATTTAGTTGGAAAGTACATCTACTTTTCTAATGAATCGTTAGTGCTGTGTGTACAGCACTCTAAGCAGACTTTTAGTGCTGTACACACAGCACTGCGATTTTTTTTAGATACGTCCGAACAAACTGACAATCAACACATTACAAGGTATTTTTTAAATTTTCACCCTATATATAGTCTGCCCTATTCTGAATCCACGAGCCCAAACCCTCACAACAAGCTTCCACACCAAGCCCCCAAAACAGGTCCAGCAGGCAGGTGATTCACACCCTGTAGGCAAGCCGCTCGGCGGTAAAAGAGTACCCGTAGCCTTGTGTGTGCAATAAAGGTTTGCATGCCAGGCGAAAGAGGCTAGTGCCTATACACCTGTTGTATGATGCAAAGGTGTGAATGATTTTATTGCTTTCAAAACCAATTGATTTATTTTTTTTAATCAATATATAGATTTTCAAATACGCCTCATGTGATTGCCAGCCTGTGAACAGAACCAGTAAAACCCTATACACCCAGTCAAAACAGTGGGCTTAAAACGCTACCTTGCCTCATTTAACCCTTCCTGCGTCCTTTTCGCTTTCATATAGATATACGATGCACTGGCACAAAAACACCAGGTGTGCAAAATATTTTTTGACTCACTTGTTTGGATTTATTATTTTTAAAATTGATAATTGCAAAAAAAATCAATCATAATCAATTACACTTACATTGTTTTTTAGGTGATTTTACAGCAGGTGTGGTTTATTTGATTGGCTTGCATTTTGTGTTTGTGGGTGTTTGTGGGTGTTTTTGTCTGGCAAGTTTTCTAAGAAGAAGACAAGACATCTCTACAAGCTCCAGTATGTTGTTTTACCTTTACCACTGTTTCAAAATGAATACACACCAGTGTCTTACCCGAAGCAAAAATGCCCTGTATCTGCTCTCACACATCCCAGCAGAGGAGTTGATTAGTGGCACCTGGAGCGATGGAAAATCTAAATATTGTGCCATTGGGCACTATGAACGCCTCACCTCTACACAGCCGAATGATTATTCGCACTTTAACTGCATGGACAGCGAAGAATCCTTAGCCGATGTCTCACGGGTATTCTTTCAGGAAAAATACGCCGCACCCCTCAGCATTGTCACCATCAACGATGCTCCCCATACGCTCTATCCACAGCCAGCCATCAAAGATCGGGTACTGACCTGTCTTACAGATATGGTTGCCTTTTTTGAGGAAAAACATCCGGATTCTAAGAGCACAACTGTGAGAACAGATTGAGGTGTGTATTGACGTGTGCAAGATAAAATATAGGGTTTGAATGATTGGACGCATGGTGTTGCTTTTTCTGTTTTTCGGCGTTTTTATATGTCTTTTTTTCTTTTTGTCTTTCATCCCTTTCCCCCACTCATCATGAGCACAGAGAACCAAGAGATCAATACCGATTCCAGAATGGACACCGATGTCAAAATGGATACTGCTTCGAGAGCCGAACTTCGCCAGCAGTGCGATAACCTGCTTGAACGCGTAGAGGCCATGCTAGCCTATTTGCACACGGGAGCAACCCAAGCCGAATACGCACATTCACAAAGCCCTTCCTCACCTGTGAAACCCTAACCTGTATACGATGGAACTTACCAAAGAACTCGCCCACCAGATGCTGCAATCTGGGAATAAACTTCTCATCGAGGCCGCCCGAAAAGCCTTTCCCAAAGAGTTTGACTGGCTTCCAGATGACTGGCACGCACTGGAAACCATTTCAGGCTACCGCATTGCTGACCTGGGTATTATTTCTGAGGTGTCGGACGGAATAGCCTGCACCTCTAATCAGACAATCTTTAAGACCACACAACAGGCACAGGCTGTCATTGCACTGGCACAACTTACCCAACTACGCCATGCCTGGCGCAATGGCTGGGAACCGGACTGGCTGAATATAGATCAGGAAAAACATTGCATTGTCCTGGCTATGCGCCTTTCAGACTGTAGTTACATCATCCTGAGAACCTATACCGAACCGCATTTTCTTGCCTTTCCATCCAGGCAGATTGCCGAGCGGTTTCTACAGGCACCTGCCATAACGCAACTGCTGGAAGAATATAAATTCCTGCTTCTATAATACCCATAGTTTTTTTATCGCAAAAAATCAATTTCAAAAACAATCACTTGTCTGCGTTTGTAAATCCGTAAACCTTCTATCAAGATGCCATTTACAAAAAAAACCTCTTATACCCCTGATCCATTCGAACAAATCAAGGCATTCCTCATCCTGTGTGGCTCGGCCATCGTATTGCTTCTACTAGTGTGTCTGATTTTTAAACTCTTTTCCGATCCTTTACCCAAACTGCCTGTTACCCATGAAAAAAAACACCTATCTGGTACAAACCCGCTTCACCGTGAAAGGAACATTCCGCCTACAGGCTAGTAGTGCAGCTCAGGCCCGAGAGTATGCTGAACAGCACTGTGGCCTTTCTCTCACGGCTGGTCTGTACTCTTCTCTTCCAGCACAGGAAGTAGACTGGGAATTTCCCGCCCAGCCAACCAAAGAAACTATTTCCATTCACATGGATTAATTTTTCTTTCAAATATCACCACATAACCCTATACACTATGGCTTGGTTTAGACTGGAATTTCCCGAACTCAGTATAGAAAACGAGTTCGACAGGGAATTAATGATTGAAATTTGCGGTGCCCTCAATACCCTTTCGCAAAAACCTGCTTTCGCCATAGAAGGCGATTGGGTAAAGCTGGATTGGGAGGAAAAACAGGATATCCACACCCTGGCAGCCTGCTATCCTGATATACTCATTCAACTGGATATAGATCCTGACAATGGCTCTTTGTTTCGATTGTATGCCAAAAATGGCAAGGTTCAATATGAAGAAGCTCAGATTGTGTTTAGCCCTTTTGATGCGGCAAAACTAAAACCCATCGAAGAATGGAGAATGGAGTTAGCCTGATACCTCCTCAACTAGTAAAATCGTTTATTCATTCTGATTCTTTATCTGTTATGTACCTTGTCAAAAATCCGCTTATTGCCCGCACGGTGTATCCCTCGCATCCTTCCCCAACCTACAACGAATGGATGCTATACATCCGGGCAGAAAATGACAAACTACGGCTGGGATGTATTTCCCAACCTATTCAGGACAGACTCCTATATAGAGAAGGAGTTTTCCCATCGTCCACTTTTTCATACGACTATGCACACCCAACTTGAAAAACTTATTCCCCTACTCGAATCCTATGGCTATGCCTTTCAATCGATCAACTACAAAACCCACAGTGTAACCATGTACAGGGACAGCACCAAACTGATTGTCTATCCCACCCGCAAAGGCTATACCGTGGCCAGTTGTCTCACACATCCCTGGCTGGGACGTACCCAACTCATACGCCGTCGGGTGTGTGGGGAAGAGTTGCTGCAAATCCTGCATAACCCACGGGTTCATCTGGGAAAAGGATACCATGTAAAAAAAAGGCTCCGGAAAAGCAGACGCAAGCCTCGCTTTTTATCTTGACTCACAGCGGGTTAAGATATTTATTCATCATGTACTCTATTTCATTACGCTATGTTAGCAAATCAAAGTATAGACTCTGTCCAAGAGCCTAAATTTTACCTGGGTCTTGCCCGTGTAGAGCTGCTGGCTGTCAATCCTACCCCTGAAGAAATGGTAACGATTGGCTATATAGCCAGAGAAAAAATAGAAGAAACCCGAAATCGGCTCAAACCACACCGCCAATCAGATGGACGCTACCGGCTGGATTTCTATGTGCGAATGGCCGAAGAAGGCGTTTCTCAGAGCAAAATTCTCAAACATACTATCTTTGTAGAGAATACCGATAAGGCACCTGCCAAGAACACAGGTTCGATTCGTGTCATTGATTGCTGTCAGAAAACAGGCTGGATATCCCTGTCCGATTTTCAAGCTGGTAAAAACCAGCAGGTCAATGGAAGCGTGTGGTTACAGGCTCCGTACCGAAGGGCAAAAGAAGGCGAAGACGAGCTGTACATGCTTCTTCGGGCTATTACTGGCGCAGAGAAACACCAGTCCATACCTGAGCCAGATATCGCCCAGATCTGCCAGGGCAATGAATCCTCCATTGAAAAGGTAATTGCTGGCAACAGTGCGAAAAAAAATACCTTCTTCACCGTACTACTCGGCCTGCAGATTTCAGAGGAGGGAACAATCTATCAAGTCATCTGGAAAGACATACGACCCCAGTGGCACAGTGAAAAAGACAAAGTATTACAAAAACTCAGAAACGATGTACGCTACTACGAGCAAACCTCTCAGAAGGAGTTTGTGTACGGCTTTTCAGCAAGCTTCACCCACTCAGACTTTGCATGCAGGGCTATTACCAAATCACAGATACAACTACTCAGACAAAGAGGAACGCCTGCCGCAGCTACTGTGGGAGGCGTTGCATTTATGGCAGGCATGCCTCCACCTGCATTGGGAGCTATTCTGCCAGAAATTGATACCCTACTCGCTAGTACCCCTATTGGTCTGCTTACCCAGGCTAAAAGTCTGCCTGACCAAGCGGTCACAGACGAAGATCTGCCCTTTTAAGAAAATAGACTTCGTACAGGACTCTAGCCTGTGATCCTTCGCTCTACCCATCTGGTAGAGCTTTTCTATTTTATACCCTATTTAACTTGTGTATTCACTTTCAATTCCTTTCTACTTTTATGCAAGAAATCCTAAAACCCACCCTCGACCAAGTGTACGCCACCAACGCCTTTATCACCACTGGCCATGTAAAAACCACTTTCCCCCATCCCAGCCAGATTCTCGAACCCTTTTTCCAAAAGGTGGGCGGACTGATTCAGGATTATGACCTTCAGGCCGTTGTCGGTTCTCACAACATGTCCGAAGACGGCAGTGAGCAGATAGCCTACTCGCATCTGATGCTCAACTGTAAAATCGGGGAAACCAGTACCGATGAACTCTCCAGCCGTATTCTGCTCCTCTACCGCCTGGATGCCAGCCAGCAATGTACCATCGCCTATGGCGAACAGGTAGCAGCCTGCATGAATATGTGTGTCTTCTCCTCCAAACTCAAATACTCGACTGACCCGTTGAAAAACGGATTTGAGGGAGCCTATGCCTATCTGGAGGAACAGGTGCTAAGAAACTACAAAAAATGGCGCAACGAACAAGAAGACAAAATAGACCAGCTCAAAAGCCAACGCCTGACAGCAGAGCAAGCAGACCAAGAAATCGGACGTATGTTGCGTCTGGTGCAGCGGCCTCGTGGAGGTATCAAACTGGACAACTCCTTATTACTGGCTGCGGCCCGTTACATTGATAATGAGGATTTTGTCTGGTCCAAACAACGCAATCCGGAGTATTCCAAATGGGAACTCTTTAACTGTCTCACGCAGGACATTAAACTCAAACCCATGGAAAGCCAGATTGAAAAAACGCTCAGTGCCTACCGCTTGCTCACAGCCCCTGTAGAGGCTGTGACACCTACCCTAGTAGAGCCTCTGACTGTATCTCTGGCAGCCTGATCATGTCCAATTACCACTCATTCATTTTCTACACAGCCGAAGGAGGTATCTCTTTCGGCTTTTCCTTTTCTATTCTATGTTCCCTGTTATTTCACTCAAACTCGCCTCGATGCGAAAGCCTCAAGAGTTTTGTATTCAGCCTCTTAAAGCGACAGACACCACCGTCACCATTCAGTCAGACAAAGCCATTGGCCGCTTTGACCTTAAGACCGGAAAAGGGATGCTCAATACCAAAGGGTGTTATTTTCCACACTTAAATCCAGCCTTGGGAGCCGTCGAGTATACCCTCTCGGAAGAAGACCTGACCGAAATCAAAAAACGACTCAAAGCCGCTGGGTCAGTCATCCGCCTGGGGGGAGGTGGTGTGCAAGCCGACAACTCTGGTAGTGCCAACCTGTAACCTCTTCGCTGTATGAAAAGCAAAACCATCATAGAGCGAAATCTGCCTCTGTCCGAATCATATCGGGTCGTGTCTGTCCAGCATGGAAGTGTGCTGGATGGGGTGTGTACAGCCTGCGACAACTGCAATAAGATTATCAGTCACATTGTCACCCTTCAAAACAGCAAAGGTAAAACGTTTTACGTCGGGCTTGATTGTGCCAAAACGCTTACCTTCTCCAATACCTCTGCGTTTGAAGAGAAAGTATATGTATTTAATCAGATTGTCCGATTTATCGGGCTTGCCACCAAACCCACTACAACTGTTACACAGGACGAGTATTGTGTCTACATCCAGTGGGGCAGACACAATACAGATGGCAGTACAGAAACAAAACACGATAGCCAGTTTATTTCTCAGCTCGATGCCTATATGCCCGACTGGCGCAAAAGACTTCCTAACCCAGAAGTACCTAGACACAGCTAGCCCTTTTGCTTGCTATAGCTCCCCCTTTTGAGGTAGAGTAAACTAGCTCAAAAGGGGGAGCTCACCTGCCTCTTCTCTTTACCTATTCTACCAACATTACTACTACGCAAAGCCCTCCAGCGAGGGCTTTGTCAATAAACCCTTTCATAGCTTATGACAACCACACAAGATGTACTAGATGCCTGCACCATTGCTGGAAACGTGGTACACTTACCCGCACAATTAAACCGTCCACTCTATCTACAAGTGGCCAAAGTCCTAGAAGGCATTGGCGGCAAGTGGAACCGAAAACAACAAGGTTTCCTCTTTGCCCATGACCCCTCTGTGCTGCTAGGCCGCGTACAGCATGGGGAAAAAATCAACCTTAAAAAAGAATATCAGTTTTATCCCACACCACCCACTCTGGCCAGTTACCTGATCGAACTGGCCGAGATCGAGCCAGATGACCATATTCTGGAACCCTCTGCAGGGCAAGGCCATCTGCTGGATCTGATTATACAGCATCCCTGTGCCCGCCTGGAATGCTGCGAACTTATGCCGGAAAATCAACAGATTCTCCATAAAAAAGGCTACCTGATTCAGGCGGCTGATTTTCTGAGTTACCTGCCCGACAGACGCTATAGTAAGATTATTGCCAACCCACCTTTTGCGAATAATCAGGACATTACCCATCTACAGCACATGTACCGATTGCTCGCATCTGGAGGAAGAATAGTCAGTATCCTGTCCAATCACTGGAAATTCGCTTGTAATAAGCAAGAAGAAGCTTTTCGGGAGTGGCTCAACCAGCGTCAGTATAAAGTTGAGTCCTTGGAGCAAGGTCTTTTCAAAGACTCTGGTACAATGGTAGCCGTCTGTATTGTGGTCATTGACAAGCCTGCAAGCGAACAGTAAGCGATACAAGCAAGCGTAACAACTCGTTTTTAATTCTATTTCCTATCCTTCTTTTCCTATCCTTCTTTTTATCATTATGACATCGTACTTGAATGAAATCCGGGTGTGTTACAAACGAATGCCCATTCCTTTTGCCTCCGAGCCGCTAACATCCAGCCAGAAAACCTTTCTGCTACTGCGTGAGCTGTGGGCAGACAATATCGATCACCTAGAAAGTATTTATATTTTGATCCTGAACCGGGCCAATGAGCCAGTGTCCTATCACCATCTTTCGGTAGGGGGACGTACTCGTGCCATTTGTGATGTGGTGGTTTTGTTTCAGATCCTTCTAAAAACCAATAGCCATGCCTTTATTCTAGCTCATAATCATCCTTCCAGCCGTCTGACCCCCTCCCAATCTGACCTTGCATTGACCCGAAGAGTGCAAAAACTGGCGGCTCTGTTTGAAATCCACTTTCTCGACCACCTGATTATCAATCAGGAAAGCTATTACTCCTTTGCTGATAACGGAGATCTGTAAGATGACACATCAGATACCTTCGCTAAAAGAAGGGTGGAAACGGTTTTCTGCCCTTTTCTCCGAACTTTCCTACCAGTGGGATGCCTCTGTGGTTTTTGAAGATTTTCTGACGGCAATGATGAACGGTTTTACCTTCACAAATGAGAAGACCTACAACACTGAGTGCTTTCAGAAGTATTCCCAAAAGGAACGCCTGCTATTCGGCTCACTAATCACGGAGACCATTCTGATTTTCCGTTCGGCCATCACGGAAAAAACAGGAAGCTGGTATGATTTCTTTGGCAGTTTCTATGAAGAACAGGCCAGCACCTCCAAAAAATCTGTCTGGGGACAGTTTTTTACCCCACCGCCTATTGTAGATTGTATGGTACGTATCCAGGGAGATAGTCAGACACTGACTGGCAAAAAGCTGCGCATCAATGACCCGGCCTGTGGCTCTAGCCGGATGTTGATTAGTTTTCATGCCCACTTTCCGGGCAATTATGTCTTTGGTCAGGACATTGATCTGGTCTGCTGCAAGATGAGTTGTTTAAATCTGATGCTGCACGGCTGCGAAGGGGAAATCGTCCACCATAATACGCTAGATCTGACTGACTATCGAAATGGATGGCGAATCAATCCTTATATCCATTCGTTTCTGAAAGGCATTCCCCATATTCTGCCCATTCCTAAAGAGCAAAGTGTATGCTATCAGTATGCCCAGCAGCAGCTCAAGGAACTCGTGGAGAAAAAACTCGAAACACAAAGCCTGTTATTTGATACGAGTCCGTTTCAGAGGGCTACCAGACAAAGCAGAGAGACACGGAGCCAAAACCAAGCAACCAAAGAAAAACCTCTGTCTCCAACAGAAAGCCAATTAACTCTTTTTTAACCCAATCCTATTCATTTTTATGAAAGCAAGTAAACGACAAAAAACAATGCCTGCTTCTACACAGATACAACCAGAAGCAACTCCTATACAGGAAAATATCTCTACACAGGCCCACTTCGAACCTGCTATCGCACTCGCTCTGATTGAGGTAGTTTATAATTCTCGCAAGAGTTTTGATGCGACAACTCTTTCAGAACTCGCTGCTTCTATTGCTGCACAGGGACTCCTGCAGCCGATTTCTCTGATGCAAAAAGAGGAACGCTATATTTTAGTTGCTGGGGAAAGACGTTTCCGGGCCTGTCAGCAGCTTGGGCATACGAGTATTGCAGCCCTTGTGCGCCCCTGGGAACAGAAAGCATTCCTTTCGCTGCAACTGATTGAAAACCTGCAACGGGAGGATCTGCCGCCGCTGGAAGAAGCACAGGCATTTGCCCATATGCTCTCTGAAGGCCATGCGATCACAGAACTGGTGGCTATTTCGGGCAAATCCCGCTCCTTTGTCGAGAAACGCATCCAGCTTATCCATCTGATTCCAGACTGGAAAACAGCGGTAGCGGATGGATCTTTGCCTTTAGGCTCAGCTCTTGAAATTGCCCGTCTGCCAGAGAAGTCTCAGGCACAACTCTACGAGCTGACAGGCGAGTCCATTTCCGAGGATGGCTATTCGGCCCACCACCTATCGGCCATGATTGAGCGGCGCATCCTTTTGAGCCTCTCGAATGCAGTGTTTGACAAAACCGATGCCGATCTGTTTCCTCAGGCAGGTGCCTGTCAGCACTGTGAGAAACACACGGCCTGCCAGCAGTTTTTATTTGCAGAGTATGAAGCGGACAATGACCAGTGTCTGGACAGGGAATGTTACGAGCAAAAAACAACGATTCATTACCTGAAGCTGCTCGAAAAACTGCAAACAGAGTATCCTACCTTGCTCCTAGTCAGTAGCTATACCAGTGACAGTTATCCCTATCCGGATGTAGTGTGTTATGGACAGTGGCGACGGGCTAGTGAGGAGACAGAAGGGGCTCTGCCAGCCATTGAAGTATCGGCCTATCGGATGGAGTTCAAACCCGAAATCTTCTATGTCACTCTTCGCAGCAGTGAACAGACACAAGCAGCCCCAAAACCCAGCCGTGCCCAATCTATCCGGGAAGGAAGAATTAAAAGCACAACCAAACTTCTTGTCTTTGAAGGGCTTCTGGAGAAAGACAAATACCGTCTGATTGATTTTTATCTCAAAGAGCACATGCCCTCCAATAAGGCTATGGTGGAGTGGCTGGTAAAAGAACAGGGATTCTCGGAGCCTGACCCAGAGCGGTCTGATTACCGAAACCGAGAGCAATGGGTAACGGATAACACCCGTGAATGGACATTCGAGCAGAAAGTGCTTCTCTATCTCACTGTCAAGCTCCGCGACGGAATCCATGATAAACACAACACGCATGTCCGAGAGGTGGCCAAATTTCTTGAACACGACCTAGAACCTTACATTAAGAAAGCTACCGAGCTAGTGGATACACCCAAACCGAAGAAGCAGAAAAAAGCAAAGACGGCAAAGGCAAAAAGCAGCACACTAACCGCTTCTGCTCCAATCGAGCCGCCCACTGCCGACGAGTTGCCTTCTCGTTTGCGTATCCAGGCAGCGTCGGATAGGATGGAATTCAATGCAGCCTAAAAAAACAATCTGTTTTAGTTGGATATAGTACATAAAATTGCCTACTTTTGCAATTTTAATTCAGACGCTCCTGATAAACAGTATACTAGATAAAAAATAGTTTTCATAGTTGTAGTAGTACTCTTTCATGTCTTTGATATGGAAGAGTATTTTTGGCTCTTCCGTGATTTTAACGCTCAAAGAAAGTTGACTAAAATTCTAGCTCTAAAATGCTGAAAGTTTCTGAATCCGTAGGCATTCCTTTTGAGTGTCTTAATCGCATTGTTGATTCCCTCCACTATCC
>JACCDR011563890.1_pt1 | contig 54846 bp, 90 predicted proteins | sample 7446431 | NCBI WGS metagenome assembly JACCDR01 (sample SAMN15323443, study PRJNA562643) | freshwater metagenome | isolation source: river surface water | place: USA:Blue River Watershed | collected 2017-08-17 | reverse complement strand
TTTCGCTTAACGGCAACACAGTGGCGACCGTATCAGTGTCTTCGGCACCGTCTGTCAGCCGTATTTACTTTGGCAACCGTCCGACTGGGGATAATGGGATGAACGGCTATATCAAGAGAATTGCCATCATCCCCCGCGCCCTCAGTGACGCCGAATTGCAGGCCATCACAACATGATCGACCAGCTTCACGCCTTCGATAGCCCCGAAGCGGCCAATGCTGCTTTCCCTCGCCCGCTCGATGACGAGGGCAAGCTCATCAACGCGCCATGCTGGATGATTGACGGCGCGACCGTCCTTCCGCTTACGGTCTTTGTCATGGATGGCGGCACGGTTCGCCCGTCAACGGAAACATGGATCGGCCTTTCGTGCTCCGAAGCCGATGCGGACCGCTGGTGGAGCACCGCTTCGGCTCGCGCTGAATTGTCCCGGCCTGCCAAGCCCACATTCTGGACCGATTGCGTAACCCGCTCTCGCGTGCCTGCTGAGGCAGCAAGCGCAGTCATGGGCGTGTCACCGATGTTCTCGGGGTCTGAATATACCTTCCCCGCTTGGCCCGTAATTGAAACGAATGGCGAGTAACGCGATGGACCAAGAGGCCGAAACCGAAATCAAAATTGGCGCTGGCCTTACGGTTGAAGTTGAGATGGAACGCGATACGACCGAGGTTGAAGATGCGGAAGCCGACGAGGCTGCTGTATTCGACCAGCTAAAGGCGTGGTGGCAAGACGACTGGGATCACCATGAGAAGTGGGCTGAGGAAGCCCGCGAGGACTTTGACTTTGCCGCTGGTAAGCAGTGGACTGATGAGCAGATGCGCGTCCTTGAGGAACAAGGGCGGCCTCCATCTGTGTTCAATCGCGTCGGCCCTGTCATTGACAGCATTTGCGGCTTCGAAGTCGGCAACCGCAACGAAATCCGGTTCTTCCCGCGCAAGCTTGGCGATAGTGGCTTGAACGAAATGCTCACGGCGGCTGGCGATTGGTTCCGCGACCAGTCCGGTGCCGAGTATGAGGAAAGCGACGCATTCCGTGATGCCGTGATTTGCGGGCGTGGCGTGACGGAAACCCGCGTTGACTTTACCGTGAACCCGGACGGCGATCCTCGGGTTGAGCGCATTGACCCGTTGGAATGCTTCCCTGACAAGGACGCACGCAAGCCCAACTACGGCGATGCACGGCGCGTCTGGCGTATCAAGCAAATCCCGCTTGACGAAGCCAAGGCGCTTTTCCCCGATGTGGACGAAACGCAGCTACATGCCTCATGGGCGGCTGGCGAGGCTCACGGCGATAGCGTGAAGCAATCGGGCGGGGGTCTTGATTACAACACGGATGACGAAGGCAACCGCGACGACGACCTTTGCACGATTATTGAATGCCAGTGGTATGACATCGAGCCGTTCGTGCGGTTCGTGGATGGCGCGACAGGCGAAGAGGTCATCATTCCGAAAAAGGAATTTGACCGACTGATGGATCGCATCTCCGCCATGCCGGTGGAGATGATGCTGCAACTCCGCATTGCCCCGCCCATGGGCTACATCGAACAGAAACAGCGTGTCTATAAGCGCGCGTTTATCGGCAAGGTGCTTTTGGAAGCCGTCAAGCCGACGCCAACGGATGGCGCGTTTTCGTATCAGTTCATCACCGGCAAGCGTGACCAGAACAAGGGCCATTTCTACGGCATGGTTCGCGCGGTGAAAGACCCGCAGCGCTGGACGAACAAGCTGTTTTCTCAGGTCATGCATATCCTGAATTCGTCTGCCAAGGGCGGCATTATGGCCGAACGCGGGGCATTCGAGGATGACCGGCAGGCTATGGATAGCTGGGCTAAGGCCGATGGCATCACATGGTTGAGCCAAGGCGCTTTGCAGAAGGGCATGATCCAACCGAAGCCGCAGACGGGCTTGCCGCCTGGACAGGCTGAAATGCTGCAATTTGCCATGTCTGCCATGCCGCTTGTGACAGGCGTCAACATGGAAATGCTCGGCATGAAGGAAACGCAGCAGGCTGGCGTGCTGGAATACCAGCGTCGGCAGGCAGGCGTGACCATCCTTGCGCCTTTGTTCGATAGCCTTCGCCGCTATCGCGTTGTGCAAGGCAAGATCATGCTCCACATGATCCAGAACTATCTCGCGGATGATCGGCTTATCCGCATCGTTGAGAAAGATCAGGTTCGCTACCTTCCGCTGAACCGTAACATGGTGATGGGCGAGTATGACGTGATCGTTGACGAAGCGCCGTCCAGCCCTAACGCGAAAGACCGGAACTTTGCCATCATCCAGTCGCTCTGGCCGATGCTCCAAGGCGCGATGACGCCACAGATCGCGGCTGAGATTGTCACCTACTCGCCGCTGCCGGAGAGCCTTGCTGCCAAGATCAGCGAACAGCTTATGCAGCCTCCGGGACCACCGCCGCCTGACCCGCGCATGGCTGCCATTGAAGCCAAGATGGTTGATGCTGACAAAGAGCGGCAATTCAAGGTTTTTATGGCTGATCGCGACATGCAGTTTAAGGCTGGCATGGCGCAGATGGAAACCCAGGCCGATGCCATGCTTGAACGTGAGCGGCTTGATAAGCAAGTTGGCGTTGAAATCGCACAAGGCGAGGCGGATGCCGCCGTTGAGCAAATGAAGGCTGCGAGCGAAATCGACATTGCCCGCCGCAAGTTTGAACTTGAGCGGGAATTGAAGCTTCTCGATTTTGAATTGAAGCAACGTCAGGCCGCGATGCGCGCCCCTGTCAGGGTCAACCCCTTCTTTCAATAACACCGAATTGCACCGGAAACGGTTGCAACCCCTGCCATGCGGGCGGGGCCGCTTGTCGTGAGCGAAATCATGACGTTTGGAGACTTAAAACAGCATGTCTGATGAACTCGATCCGGAATTGAAGGCGTATTTCGACAGCAAGGGGTCCGCGCCGCTTGAAACCGCCAAGAAAGCAGATGAACCGGCCAAGGACGAAAAGACCGAAGCCCCTGAAACTACCGCGAAGGCTGATGAGCCCGCCCCCGAACGCGCTGAAAAGCCCGATGATGACGGACCCGAAGCCGATGACGTAGCCGATGGCGGCGACGACAACGGGCAGCAGACCGATAAGCAGCGCAAGGTCTCGTATTCGGCCTATCGGCGTGAGCAGCAGCAGCGCAAGGAAGCGGAAGCCCGTGCGGCCAAGCTTGCCGATGAGCAGCAGCGCTATATCGAGGAAATGCGCAAGCGTGACGAGGTACTGAACCAGCGTCTCGCCATGATGATGCAAGCGCAGCAAACGCAGCAGGCTCCGCAACAGCCGCAGGTTCCCGCCGAGCCGGAAATCCCGGACCCTGAACAGGATATTTTTGGCGCAACCAAGTTTATGCTGGACAAATTGAAGCAGATGGAAGCCGAAAAGGCTGAAGCTGCTCGCCAGCAGCAAATGCAGCGTGCAGAACAGCAACGCCGCGCCGAAGAAATGCAGCGCCGTGCTACTCACGAAAAGGCTGTTATTGACAAATATAACGAATTGGGCGAAATTCGTGCCAAGCAAGATCCCGAATTCGTGCCGGCATATGACTATGCAAGGCAGAAGCGCATCGAACAGTTGATGCGTGATGAAGGGATGAACGAGGCGGCTGCGAAAAAGCAGACCACAATTGAAGAATTTACTCTTGCTGAGCGCGCCATTCGTTCTGGCCAAGACCCGACAGAGCGCATCAAGCGTTACGCGCTCGACTTGGGTTTCCGTTATGATGCCAAGCCGAAAGAGGCAGCGGCACCACAGCGCCTTGACAGCATCGCGAAAGCGCAAGACGCGCAAAAGACTTTGACGGGCTCCGGTTCGCCGGGCTCGGCGCGTTCGGTGATTACGGCGAAAGACCTCGCCAGCATGTCAACGGACGAATTTACGGCGTTCCTCGAAAAGGGTGGCGATAAGGCTTTTAAAGCCGCCATGACGAGGTAAGGCAGGCCGCATACTGCCTAGACGAGGGTTTCCCGGCGTTCCCTAAAAACGCCGCTCCGGCCCGATCCTCCGATATGGATCACCGCCCGCCCCGGTTCATGGGCGCTTCGCCTGCCTGGAAGCGAAATTCCAACGCCGTTCGCACGCGACGTTACGCGCGCGTCAACCCCAAAAATTCAGCTTAACCAGAAGGAGTGGCCACATGGCTACTACGTCCTATCCGGTCAACGATGCGTTGACTGTTAAGGCCTGGTCGAAGCGTCTGGACGTTGAAGCGCTCAAGGAAACGACCTTCCGGCGCTTTATGAAAGACGATCCTAACGCTCTCGTTCAGGAAAAGTCCGAAACCCGCAAGGGCAAGGGCGATGCCGTCACCTTCGGCCTCCGCATGCAGCTTACCGGCGCTGGTGTCGTCGGCTCGAACGTGCTGAAAGGCAACGAAGAAAGCCTCACCACCTATTCGGATCAGCTTATCATTGATGAGCTTCGCCACGCGGTTTCCGTGCCGGGCGAGGATACCATTGATGCGCAGCGCGTTCCGTTCGAGCTCCGCGAGGAAGCCTATTCGGGCCTTCGCGATTGGTGGGCTGGCCGTCTCGACACGGTGATGTTCAACCACCTCTGCGGCAACACGGCTGAAACCCGCTCTGCCTATATCGGTGCGAACAGCATTCAGGCTCCGTCCACTAACCGGTGGATTCGTGCCGGTGGCGTCGCCAACGATCAGTCGCTTTCGACGAATGCGTTTTCGCTTTCGCTGATTGACCAGTGCGTGGCGCGCGCCAAGACCGCAACCCCGATGATCCGTCCCATTCGTGGGCTCGGTGCCGAAGTGGATTATGTCTGCTTCGTTCATCCGGATCAGGTTCGCTCGCTGCGTTCCGACGCTGCCACCGCTGGCGGCTGGATGGACTTGCAGAAGGCGCGCATTCAGGGCGGCGAACGCGACAGCAACAACATCTTTACCGGTGCCCTCGGCATCTACAACCGGACGATGTTGGTCGAAAGCTCCTACATTCCGCAGGCCATCAACGCCTCTACCGGCGTCTCGATTGCCAATACCCGTCGCGCTGTCTTCTGCGGTGCGCAGGCTCTCACCTTTGGCGTTGGCCAGTCCTACCGTGACACCAAGTTCACTTGGGCGGAAGAACTGGACGATTACGGCAAAATCCTTGGCGTGAAGGCCGGTCTGATCTTCGGCATGAAGAAGACCCGCTTCAACTCCGAAGATTTCGGCACCATCGCCATTTCCACCTACGCCTTGGCCGCGTAATAAGGAGGGCTGAACAATGCCGACCAATACCGCAGGCTCCACCGCTCGCCGCCTTCAGGAACAGCAAGTTACGCAGATTTCGCGGACCTTTACGTTCTCTGAAACCGGCGCTCTTGCCATTGGCACCATTCCGGCTGGCGCGGTCATCCTCCGCGCTATGTCGGGCGTGCTTGTCCATGTCGCATTTAACGCGGGTTCAACCAACGTTCTCGACATTGGCACTACGGCTGACGACGACCTTTACGGCACTGACCTTGCTTTGGGCTCGGTTGCCAACGTGGTCCTTGATGAAAACGTGGATTACCGCGTTTCGTCTGACATCAACGTGATTGCTACCCCGGCCTTGAGCGGCACTGCCGCTTCGGCTGGCGCGGCCACGGTGTTCATCAGCTTCATCATCCCCGGCTAACGACAATGGGGGAGGGCTCCGGCTCTCCCCTTTTCATTCATAAGGGCTGATCATGACAACGCTTGCCATCATGAAAGATCGGATTGCTCGGGAAACCGGGCGGGATGATCTGCTTGATAGCGGCGCGATTGAAGAGGAAATCCGTTCGGCCATCAAATTCTATATGCCGCATCGGTTCTGGTTCAACGAGAAGCGCTCAACCGTCACGTTCAATACTGTTGTTGGCCAGACGGACTATACCAGCGCAGCCAATTCCAATGTGCCGAACCTCATCCGGATTGATTATGCCACGATTGCTTATCCGAGTGCTGGCAACACAGAAATCCTGAAATACTGCCAGCCCCGCGAGATGGAACAGCTTCTCGGTGACGCGCCTGTTGCGCAGTCCCGCCCCTATCGGTTCAGCTATTACGAAAGCGTGCTGCGGCTCTATCCCGAACCTGATCAGGTTTACCCCGTCCGCATTGCTGGCATTGTGCGCATTGCCGCGCCTGCCACGGATAGCGAGGCTGACAACGTTTGGATGAATGACGCGGAAGAACTCATTCGCGCTCGCGCCAAGCGCAACCTGTATCTCAATTCGATGCTCGGCACGGAAAGCACGCAAGTCGCTGCCATGAAGCAATTCGAGGATGAAGCACTTGACCGTTTGCGGCGGGAAACCTCGTCGCGTTCTCAGGTCAATTACATCCGCCCTACTGATCTGTGAGGAAGTAACCCATGGTCGCAACCCCGACTAGCCGCATTCGGCTGATCAAGCAGGGATACCAGGATAACCCGGAAACATGGGGTACAGAACTTAACGCGGCTGCCCTTGACTTGCTTGACGATGCCCGCGCGCAATGGGTGACGAAGGCTCTCACGGGCAATTACACGCTTTCCGTCCAAAACTATCTCACGGACGAAGCGCGCGCGCCCATGCTGCGGTTCACTGGCACTGGTTCGTTTACGGTCACGGCTCCTGCTGTGTCAATGTGGTATTTTGTGCAGAACGATTGCACGGGCGTCTTGACGATGAAGCCAGACGGCGGCACGGGCTCGGAAATTCGCGCCGGCCAGACTGCAATCTGGCGAACGGATGGCGCGACCGGTTATACCGTTGACCCGACGCTAGACCAGATCAAGACGGCTGCGGCCAACGTCGCCATGGGCGGGTTTAAGCTGACAGGGGTTGGCACGGCTACCAGCACGAATGACGCTGCGACGCTGGCGAACAAGGTTCACGAATTTGCCACGCCAACGGCAGCCCTTCCCATGGGAAACCAGAAAATTACTGGTATGGCGGCTGGCACGGCTTCCACAGATGGCGCGACGCTGTCCAACCGGCTTGACCAGTTTGCCGCCCCGACTAACCCAGTCAGCATGGGTAGCCAGCGCATCACAAGCGTTGCCAGTGGATCGACCGGCACGGATGCGGCGAATATCACGGATGTGAATAACGCCATTGCGGCGGCTGCCACGCTTAACTTGCCGTCTGTCACCGGGAATTCAGGCCGTTATCTTACGAATGATGGCACGGTTGCAAGTTGGTCTGAGTTGGATTGGGCGGCTTCGGTTGATGTTGCATCCGCTGGCACAACCAATATCGGCGCGGTGGCTTCCAATCGCGTTCGCGTTACCGGCACCACGACAATCACCAGCTTCGGCACAAGCGCAAACAAGATGCGCATGGTGCTGTTTGCGGGCGCTCTCACTCTCACGCATAACGCCACGTCGCTTATTCTCCCAACCGGAGCAAGCATCACGACGGCGGCTGGTGATGTTGCCATGTGCGTGTCTGACGGTTCTGGCAATTGGCGCGTTATCAACTACATGCGCGCTGATGGGCGCGCGGTAAAGACAACCGCAACGGCTGATATTAACAATTCAGCAGTCACATATGCAAAAATTCAGAACGTTTCTGCCAATTCTCGGCTTCTTGGAAGCAGCGCTACCGGCTCCGGCGCGCCTCCGTCTGAAATTACGCTCGGCACAGGTCTTTCTATGTCTGGCAGCACACTATCGGTGTCAGCCGGCCTAACATTAGGGACCCCAGTTGCAACGACTAGCGGAACTGCATTTGATTTTACAGGTATTCCCGCTACCGCTAGAGCAATATATGTGATGTTTAATGGCGTTTCATTAAACTCGGCTAATGATTTTCTGATACAGCTTGGGACTTCTGGTGGCTTTGTTTCAACTGGCTATTCTTCTGCAAGTTATGACAAAAGCGCTGCTGGCGTAACTAGCACGGCTGGATTTGTTGTTTATTTTCCAAACGGGTCTTCTGCATACCACGGCATTGTTGCAATTAACATGCTAAATTCTTCAACAAATATTTGGTCATGCTCTCACTCTATGGGAGACCCGGCAGGAACTAGCGCGGTATTTGGTGGGGGCAGCATTGCCCTTGCAAGCGCGTTAACTCAAGTCAGAATAACTAGGTCAAGTTCTGCTACTTTTGACGCTGGCAGCATCAATATATCTTATATTTGAGGCGCAAAATGGGAAACGTGACAGTCAATCTTGCTACAGGCGAAGTTAAAAACGACCCTGATTTTGTTGCCCCATCGTTTCCGTCCCCGGCACCATCGCAAGTAACAGAGACGCAGTTTATTAGATCATGCGTTCGGTCTGGCATCATTACAGCAGCGGAGGGTGAAGCCTATCTCGCGCGTGGTGAACTGCCTGCGATGATGAGCGCTGTCCTTGACACGTTGCCAGAACCGCAGCGCACGGATGCGCGGCTAAAGGCGGTCGGGTCGTCTTCGTTCTCCCGCAATGATGACGTGTTCACGGCCATGGTTGCCGCTGGCGTGGCTACAAACGAGGCGCTTGATGATGTGTTCCGCCTCGCTTCGACACTTTGAAAGGCTTGAACGATGATCGGCTTTGGCTCATTTGGCAATTTTTCTTACCCGACGCGGCGCGCGTTTGGCGATCCTCAATCTGGTCAAGTCCAGTCTGATCAGGAATTCGGTAATTCGTGGCAGTCCAAGCTGAATAGCGTTCCCAAGACGTTGACGGGCGTGAACACAACGCAGCTTGTCATGGGTAACGAGGGTTACGACCCGGCCAAAGCGGCGGCGTATGTAAACCCGATCATGGATCAAAACAAATCCATGTTCACGCAGCAGGCGCAAGCGGCGGGCTGGGACGCCAACAAGATCGGCACGGAATGGCAGTCCGCTACGAATATGGGCTATATCCCGACAATAGGGGCCGATGGCGCTATTCAGCTTTCCACAAACGCTTACGGGACAAATCCTGACGCCGTTGGTCGCGCCAATGCGGATGCAATGGGCTATGCTGGCGGACACACTGTTGGCGAGGAATACACATACACAAACCCGGAATGGACGCGCCTTAACGATGCCATGCAGCAAGCCACAAAAGAGCGCAGCGAAAACCAGATCAGGCAGCAGCAGGCTTACGACACCTATCTTGCGGGGGATGGCAATATCGGTGGCGTGATCCGTGGCCAGTATGCCAACCCGACAGCGGGCATGATCACGGGGCAAGAGCCTGGATCGTCTATGTCTGGCTTGCCGGGCTTTGGCGGCATCAATACCGGCCTGACTGGCGTTGATGATACATCGCAAAGCGGCGCGTATTCTGGTGGCTCGGGGCGCTATAACCCGTCGCCGTATTCGCCGGATGCCTTCACAAATCGCAATCCGTGGGCCTTCCGCTAATGAAGCGCCGCACCGCGCCTCCGGTGTCTCAAGTAATTGAAACGCCGGACGAAGCCCGCTTGCGTATTGCTGCATTGCCGGATGATGAGCGTGAAAAAGCCGTGAATTCGCTTGCGGAAGCCGAACAGGTGCAAGCCGAACGGCAGGCCAAATACGATAAAGAGCGCATCTGATGCCCCTTGTGAAGCCGAAATTCCGCCCCGGCATCATCAAGACCGATACGGCTTTGCAAAGCGAGGGTGGCTTCACAGATTGCAACCGCGTGCGCTTCTATCAGGGGCAACCGCAGCCAATCGGCGGCTGGCAGTTGTTCACGTCATCGCTTTACACTGGCTATGCGCGCGGCGCGCATGCGTGGAGCAACCTGCAGGGCGAAAAGTGCATCGCGTTCGGCACGGCATCGAAGCTTTACGGCTTCGTCTCGTCTGGCATTCGCGACATTACGCCGAATATGCATTTCACGGTGCTAACGGATGCGTTTTCGACCACGAATGGCTCTGCGGTCGTTCGCGTCGCGGTTGAATTCCACAGCCTAAGCGCTGGCGATACGGTCGTTTTTTTTAATCATCAATCGACCGTTGGCGGCTTGACGATTGACGGCACCTATACCGTTACGGAAGTTATCACGAACGATACGTTTTCCATCACGCACGGCTCCAATGCCTCGTCAACGGTCACGAATGGCGGTGGCGCGGTTGATTTCGTGGTTGCCCTGCCTGCTGGGCTAGTGTCGAACCCGCCGCGCGGGTATGGCACCGAAGGCTATGGCGAGGGCGAATATGGCTCGTCTGCCGGTCGCGATGAATTGCGCGTGTGGTCGCTGGACAACTTTGGCGAAAACCTCATCGCTAACCCGTCCGGCTTTGGCCTGTTCGAATGGCAGCCGGAAAGCGTTTATTCTGATCTCGCGTTTAACGGCACGTTCACGGGCTCGGCAAATGGCTGGGCTCTCGGCACCGGCTGGGCCTATTCGGCCAACACTGTCACGGCTACGGCTGGCACGGCTTCTAACCTGTCTCAGAACGTCCTAGACATTCTGGAAGGCGGGCGCACCTATCTTGTCACGTTCACGGTTACGCGCACAACGGGCAGCCTGAAATTCCGCGTGAATGCGGGCTCTCCCCCTGCCGTCATTGACGTGGACACGGCATCAAGCCCGATCACGAAAAGCGGCACCTATACGCGGCTGTTTCGTTGCCCGGCTGACCCTTCGGACATCGTTTTTGAAAAGGACGCTTCGTTCGCGGGCTCGATTGATAGCGTATCGTATCAGCTTTATGAAAAAGCGTATCCGATCCGCACGGCACCGGCTCGCATTGATCAGGTGTTTGTTGATCCGCGCGGCGTGGTCGTCGCCGTTGGCTGCAACCAGGTTGACGGGGTTTACAACCCGACATGCGTGCGCAACAGCGCTATCGGCAACAACCGCCTTTGGGTGCCTGACACGGATAACGTAGCGTCGGAATTGATCCTTCGCGGCGGTGGTGGCCGGCTAATGGCCGGGTGCGCTACTCGACAGCAGGCGCTTGTATGGGGCGATGATGGCGTGTTCTCGCTGCAATGGGCGGGAAGCGTAGGACAGGCATTCACTCCACAGCTTCTGGCCACGTCATGCGGGCTTTTGTCTCGCCATTCGTTTGCCAAAGCCAACGGTTTTGTGATATTCGTAACGAATACAAAGGACTGCTTTGTCTTTCGCGGGATTGGCGCAACGTCTCTTGGTATTCCGGAGAAAGTAAGCTGGCCTGTTCGCGAAGATGTGTTTGACAACCTTGATCTGACACAGACTTTGAAGTGCCATGCGGGGCTCAACCCTGCATTCAACGAATTCTGGTTCTTCTATCCAGATGAACGCGATACGGCATCCGGCGACGATAGCGAGTGCAGCCGTTACGCGGTTTATGACTGGATTAACGACCATTGGACCGTTGGCCAGATGGCGCGCACGGCTTGGCTTCCGGCTGGCATTCTGGCTAACCCGCTTGGCTTTGAACCGTTCAACACGACGCAAGGCGTGATCCAAGAGCATGAAGTGGGCTTGACCGCCAACGGGGCTAACCTCGGTGCGTGGATTGAGACCGGCATGCTTGACACTGCCGATGGCGAGACATTCACGGCGGTTCTTGGTTGCGTGCCTGATGTGAAAGACCAATCGGGGAACATCGCCTTGACCGTGGATTATCGCAACTACCCGAACCAAGGGACGCTGCGAACCACTGGCCAGCTTACGCTAGAGCCAACGACCCTGCGGAAGAATTTCCGTGTGACGGCCCGGCAGTTCCGGTTTCGGATGGATTGGCTGACAACGGGCGGCTTTGGGCGGCTCGGTGCGATTGCCTTTGACATTGCAGGCGAGCCAACGCGCCGATGACGGACGAGGAATACCGCGCTGAATTCGACCGCGTTTGGCCGTGGTTGGATAAGGCAGCGAATGGCGAATTCCAGACTGACACGGCGGAAACGCTTTGGCAGCGGATCATCGGTGGCAAGCTTGATTTATGGACCACTGCCAATTCGGCGGTTGTCACCTCGATTGAGGTTTACGGCAACGGCGTGAAGGAAATTCGCTGCTGGCTTGCCGGGGGTGACTTGACGGAAATTCAGCAGATCGAACCCGCGATTGCCCATTACGGCAAGCAAAACGGGTGCAAGCAAATCAGCATTCTTGGCCGTCGCGGATGGTTTCGCGCGCTTGAAGGATACAAGCAGACCGCCGTCATACTGGCGAAGGAGATTTAGACATGGGTAAGGGCTCATCGTCCAGCAGCACCGAGCGCAGTTCAACAACCTACGCACCGTGGATTGGCGAAGCGCAGCAGGACGCATCCGGCGCGGCCTATAACATGGCCGAACAGCTTCTGTATTCGTCGCCGTTCGCTCGCGCTGCGATGAATGCCGACCAGCGGAAAGCCTTTGACCTTGCGCGCTTGTCTGCCAAGGATGCCTTCACGAACAAAGTCAACCCGATCATGGACGCCAATGCGGGCAAGGTTGACGCTGCCCAGGTTGCGCGTGGCGACATTGAAGGGGCAATGAACCCCTATCTCCGTAACGTTCTCGGCACGGCAACCGATCAAGCGCGCCGTGAATACATGAACAACGATGCGGGGCTTGCGGCCAAGTATGCGGCGGCGAATGCCATGGGCGGTTCTGGCGAGGCTCTTGCCCGTGCGCAGATGGCTCGGGGCTATAATGCCGACAGCGCCAATCTCGCGGCCAAGGTCATGGCGGACGGCTATGATAACGCGCAGCGCATGGCCCTTGCAAATGCACAAATGCGGCAGCAGGCAGCCATGGCCAATGCGGATCGCGATCTGAAAACCCCGCAAATCAATAGCCAGCTTTTGGACGCACAGCAGCGCCGTGAATTGATGGCAACGCAGGGCATTCTCGCGGGCGGCAACCAACAGCAGGCATTTGCGCAAGGCAATCTTGATGCGCCGTGGACGGCTCTTGCTCGCTGGCAAGGCACGATCCCGCAAGTTTATGACAAGAACACTGTCACGCACAAGGAAATGGAGCAAAGCGGCGGTGGCGGGCTTGGTTCGATCCTTGGCGCTGGCCTTGGCTTGTTCCGGTCGTTCATGTCAGACGAGACGATGAAAACTGACATTACGAAGGTCGGCAAGGACAAGGCAACCGGCCTTGATATGTATGCCTACCGCTACAAGGGCGACCCGAAAACCTATCCCAAGGTTGTCGGCCCTATGGCTCAGGACGTGGCCAAAAAGTTCCCCGACAAAGTGCAGGAAATGGGCGGAAAGCTAACCGTTGACAGCGGCCTGCTGCATTCGATCATGAAGAAAGCGTGATCCATGGAAGAGGATTTCCTGTCTTTCGATAGCGGCGCGGGTTTCGGCGGGATTAGCGATGTTGCCCCGCTGGATTTCGGCGGCATGGAAGACATGGCAGGCGGGCTTGATGACAGCTTGCAGCAGGCGTTTCAGTCATGGCTTGATGCTGGCAATGTCGGGACAATCCAGGATTTCCTCTCGCAAGCCTCGGCATCGCCTCCTGATGCTGCTTTGGCAGTGGATCAAGCGCCTATCGCTGACAAGATGCCGGATACGCCGCTCTTGTCGCTTGATAAGGCGGCATTTGAGCCAGCGGCGGCAACCGGTGCTGCATTCGGCATGGAAGCGCCGGCTCCACAGGCTGGCTCGTTTGCCATGCCAGCCCCTGCTTTGCCACAGCTTGCGCCGTCCAGCGAGGAAGGCTCGTCGTGGATGGACATGGACAGCCCGAAAACGCCAAATGTTGGCGCGCTGGCGTTCAATCCGCAATCCTATGCCGATAGCGCCCCGCAGTCGTTTTCGCGTGTAGGGCTTGGCGATAATCTGTTCGCCGGGACAGACTTGACCGGTCCGCTTTTGAAAAGCCCGTCCCCTGAATTCTCGCCAAAGAACGCGGGTTACTTTGTTGATACAATGCCTAGCCGACAGGTTGACCCCGGCTTGGCAAATGGGCTGGAACGCATTGAGGTTGACCGGCCTAACACGTATTCGCCCGATAGCGTCGGATTGCTCAACATGGGCGGGCAGCGTCCACAGGCCGCGCCTTTCTCCCGCGAGATTGCAGCCGCTTCCCGCGAAACCGGCATTCCCGAAAACCTCTTGCGCGCCAAGATCATGCAGGAAAGCGCATTTAACCCTAACGCGCGTGGTGCCGCTGGCGAGATTGGCCTAACCCAGATCATGCCAAAGACCGCGCGTGATCCTGGCTGGGGCGTCAAGCCGATTGACCCGGAAGCGTTGCGCGATCCTGAACAGAATATCATGTTCGGCGCTCGCTATCTTGCCGCTAGAGGCAAGGCGGCTGGCGTCACGGATTGGAATGACCCTAAGCAGGCTGCGGCTGGGCTCACTGCATACAATGGCGGCGGCGATCCGAACTACGCCTCTAACGTCATGCGCTATGCAGCGCCGGGGGATGGCAACAGGCTGGCGAACGTCCCGCCCATGCAGTCTGGCGAAGGCGCGCCGATGTCGCAGCGCTCTTTCACCGGCTATGCCCGTGCGCAAGAGGAAGCACGCCAGCGTCCCGAAAACCTCGTTGAACTGAACAACACCAACGCCACGCGCAATCTGCCGATTTCGGATGGCCTGAAAACCAATCTGCAAAAGGCGGTTGGAACTGTTTATGGCCCCGGATACCGCGCGCAAGTGTATTCAGGCGGGCAGCCTGCGCTTGGAACGGGGGGCAAGCGTATCGGCTCAACTCGGCACGACGATGGCAACGCGGCTGATGTGTATATCGTCGGCCCCGATGGAAACCGCGTAACGGGTGATGGTCTTGTCCCGCTTGCCCGCTATTGGCGCGGAAATAATCTCGGCGGCGTCGGGATGGAAATGCGCGGCGGCGGCATTCATCTTGACACGCATACAGACCGCGCCCCGGTGTGGTCCTATGGGCGGCTAACACCCGGCCAACAGGCGTTCATGAGCGAAGCGCGTAGCGGCAATGTCTCGGCATTTGCCCCCGCTCCGCAATCATCGGGGCAACAGGCGTCCGCCCGCCCCTCGCCAGTCCTTCCCGCTCGCGACCCGTCGCAATGGGGAACGCCAGCATCGGAAAGCGAATTCGCCTCACGGTCTATGCCGTCACCACGCGCCGCGCCTGTTCAGGCCGCAGCACCAATTACCAGCGCACCGCAAGGACGCCAGACTATGCCACAGATTTCACCAGACGAAGAACTCTATAGCCTCGGCATGATGCGTGATCCGGCTGGCGGCGGTATGATCCAGAACGTTGCCATTCGCCCGCCCGGCATGGCCATGGGCTCTGACGGCGCTTATGTTGACGCTGGCAGCATGCCCGCTGCGGCTCCAATGGCTGATGGCCCGGCAGGCTTTGGCGGCTTTGGCGGCATCGCCACGACCGTTCGCAACGCGCTTGGCATGGGTGGCGGTGAAGCCCCGTCTGCCCCGTCTGGTGCCTCCCCTGCCCCGCGTTCGGCTCCCGCTGCACAATCGCAAAAGTCTAGCTGGTTCACGCCGCAGATGGATGCATTCCTCGGCGGGCTCTCGGCTGCGCTCATGAGCAACAACGGTTCAGCTTTTGCGCCTGCCTATCAGGCTATCCTAGCCAGCGCTGACAAGAAAGCTGAAACGGCTGCCGACAAGGCGGCGATTGCTGGCGTGCTTCAAAAGTATGGCTTGCCCCCAGATGAGGCCGCTACCGTTGCAGCCTCGCCATCTGCCGCGCAAATGGCTGTCCAGCTTATGCAGCAACAGCGGGAAGCTGCGCAAATGGAAGCGGCATCACGCCGTGCAGAAGCGATTGCGCGCGGAGAAACGCCACAAAGCGCGGCCCCGGCTGCGCCTGAGCAAGCCCCGCCCCCTGCAACAGTGGCACCGCCATCTGCACCACCCGCTTCGGCACCGGCGCAAAATTCGCCTGGCCCCATGCAGAATGTTGAAGCGCAACGGGCAAGCATCCAAGCGCGGATTAACCAGCTTCGCACGGTCAAGGGCGGTCTAAAGCCGTCCATGCAAGGGCCTTATGAAGCCAATATCAAGAACCTTGAAGACCAGCTAAAGGCATTGCCCGACCCGCTTGACCGCGAAAAGAAACAGCTTGAAATTGACAAGATGCGGCGTGATCTTGACACCAATAAGCCGGACAAGATCAAGGCTGAAATTGAGGCGCGGCGGCAAGCCGTTATTGACGGCGGCAACGACCCTAAAGACGCTCGCTGGCAAGAGTATATTTACGGCAAGGATGCTCCTGGCGTAAGCGAAGCAGAAAAAGCCGCACAGAAGCAGATTGGCGAAGCGCAAGGCAAAGCAGCGGCGGCGGCCCCGCGAGCAATCGCTTTGGCAAGTGACGCGCTAAAGTCAATTGAAGGCGTCAGGAAGCACCCCGCCTTTAACAGCAGCGTTTTTGGTGGCGGCTTGTCCGCTCCGGGCACTCTTTATAGAAAGGTTCCGGGAACGGATGCTTATGATTTCAACTTGCGTGTTGAGCAGTTGAAAGGCAAAACCTTCCTTGAAGCCTATGAAGGCTTGCGCGGTGGTGGTGCCATTTCCGAGCCAGAAGGCGCAAAAGCGACAGTTGCTTTGGGTAGGCTTGATGCGGCGCAATCGCCAAAAGACTTTAAGGAAGCCCTTGATGATCTTGAATCCGTCATTGTGAACGGCCTCAAGGTTGCAAAAGAGATGGGTGCAAAGTTTGGCACGGTGAAGCCGGAAGCCCAAAGCGGATCAATGGAAGGCAAGACTGCCGTTAATCCAAAAACTGGCGAACGCCTCATGTTTTCCAATGGCAAATGGGTTCCCGCTCAATGAACAAGCTACCTGACGGGTTTGTCCTTGAAGAAGAGCTTGCCGCTACCGTAAAGGCGCGCCCATCGGAAGGTGGGTTTGCGCTCGGCTTGCCGGAAGGCTTTGTCCTTGAGCAGCCCGCATCATCCGCAGGCTTTGCCACGCGAGAACAGCGCGGTGAAGACCAGATCACGCAAGGCGAAGCATTCATGACTGGTGCTAAGCAGGGCGTGACATTCGGCATGTCTGATGAGGCTTCTGCGCTCGCGACTGTTGGTGAGCCTAAGTTCGCCGCAGATGGCCAGCCCATGACGGAAGCCGAACGGCAAGCCAAGGATTTGTTCGGTGATAGCCCGTCAATCGGACCGGTTGAGAAATTTGCGGCTGGTGTCCGTGATGTGGCGATACGCCAGACGCCAGAAGCCCAAGCGGCATATGACAAGGCTCTCATCCAAGAGCGCGGTGCGATCCGTGCGGCTGAACAGCAATTCCCGATGACCACGCTCGCGGGAAATGTCGTTGGCGGCGCTGTCCTGCCTTTACCTGTTGCGCAAGGTGCAAAGGCAGCCGCAGCCGTAGGGGCTGGAACCGGCGCGCTCTATGGCTTCGGCACTGGTGAAGGCGTTGGCGACCGTCTAGCGCAGGCAGCAACGGGCGGAGCCATTGGCGGCGCTCTTGGCGCTGTTGCGGGAAAGCTTGCTGGACCTAGCGCGCCATCGCAGCCGAATGCGGTTGTGCAGGCTGCCGATAACTTGGGTGTGTCGGTTCCTCGTGCGGTTGCCAGCGACAGCACCGTTGTCCAGCGCATGGGGCAAGGCGTGCGCAATGTGCCGCTTGCTGGCGAGCGCATGGTTACGGCGGTTGGCAATGTCTCCGATGACCTGACCCGCGTTGCTGATGATGTTGCGGGCAACCTTGGCGGCAAGGATGTTGCCCGCGCTGGCGACGTTGCCGCGAACAGCATCAAGGATTGGATCACTGGCAAGTCAAAGCAGGCTGTCACCACTGCTTATGATCAGGTTGACAATCTGATTAACCCGAACGTGACCACGCAATTGAATGCCACGGCAACCGAGGCGGCGAAAATCCTTGCGGAACGCCAATCGGCGCGTATTTCCGATGTTGGGCAAGCGGTCAATTTTGTCGCTGATGCAATCCAGGATCGCGGTGGCTTGACCTATGGCGGCATCAAATCGCTTCGAACCCGCATTGGCGAGATGATGGAAAACCCGTCTCTCATGCCTGCCGGAACGTCTCAGTCTGAATTGAAGCGGATTTATGCTGGGCTTACTGATGACCTGAAAACCGCCGTTGAAAATTCTGGCGGCAAGGTTGCCGTGCAGGCATTTGAGCGCGCCAACAGCCTGAATAAAGCGGTCGCTGCCCGCCGTGAGGAATTGGCGAAGCTTGTCGGCAAGTCAGGCGATGCACCAGCAGAGAGAGTTTTTGACGCTATTGTGGCTCGCGCGTCAACATCATCGCGGGCTGACGTGCAGCTTTTGGCCAAGGCTCGCCAGACAATCGGCAATGATTGGAACGAGGTTTCATCTGCTGTGATTGCGCGCCTCGGTCGGGATAAAGAAGGCAACCTAACGCCCGACAGGTTCATTACGGACTACGGTAAGCTTTCCGAACAAGGAAAGGCGATCCTGTTTGACAGCACAACGCGCAAATCCCTTGACGATATTGCCACAATTTCCAGCCGCATGAAGGAAGTGGGCTCGCGGTTCGGCAACCCATCCGGCACGGCGCAAAATGTCGGCTTTGGCGCGGCTGTTGCTGGCATGTTTACGGCTCCAATGACAACGCTTGGCACGGTGTTTACCGGCAACGCGCTGTCTTATGTCTTGTCGCAGCCCGCTACGGTCCAGAGCGCTGCTAAGTGGGCTCGCGCATATGAATTGGCGGTAAAGCAGCCAACAGCAAAAGCTGCAAATGCGCTCACGATTGCAGCCCGCAACCTTGCCGATGCGGCGGCTGATCAGATCGGCGGTCCCGCTGCTGTTGATCAGGCTGTTAAGGCGCTTTCCGGTCCGTTCCGGTCAATGGCCGAACCTTCAAACAGCCAGCCGCAGCAGGAAGAACAGCGCAACCGCTAACAGTGCGCTCCATGCCAGCCATGAACGGCGTGGAAAGTGCGTGTATGCCGCCTTTGCAAGATAAATGGCAAGCTTTGCCAGTTCGTAAGGCAGCCATACAAAGCGAACGTTCATCTAACTTTCCGGGTTGATTAACTCGGCAGAGACTACCGCCAAACCGCCGTTTCGTCACCAGCCCCGCCTCACAAGCGGGGTTTTTGCTGTTGAGGCCACGCATGCTGATCATTCGATTTGCTGATCTCGGTTGGCCTGCCGTGTCTCCGCTTATCTCATGGTGGACCAAACATTGGTCCAATCATTGTGACCTGATGACCGGCCCCGATACGATGATTTCGGCGCTTCCGTTGTTTGGCGTGCAGGAATGGCCGCAGCGTGTCGTGGCTGCAAAGCGCGTGGAATATATCACTGTTCCTTGCACGGATGAGCAAGCCCGCAAGGCGATTGCCTACGCTCGCACACAGATCGGCAAGCCATACGATTACGGCGGCGTCGTGTCATTCCCGTTCCGCTCGTCATGGCGCGCCCAAAACCGCTGGTTTTGCTCCGAAATCACAGCCGCAGCCTTGGAGGTGGCCGGGATTATCTCGGTTCCGAAAGGCGTTCACCGCATCAGCCCTGCCGACCTTTACCGCATGCTTGTGGAGGATCATCAATGAAACGACCCGCCTTCGTATCGCTCGCCATGATCGGCGTGGCGGTTGCCGGAATTGACGTGGCGAACGGGCATTCCTTCTACCCATGGGAGTGTTGTCATGATCAGGATTGTTACCCAATTCCGGTTGAGGACGTGAAAGCCACGCCGCAAGGCTGGTTTGTCGCGAAAGAGCGCGTGACCATCCCCTACGAGAGCGCCCGTCCTTCACCGGATGGGCGTTTTCATATCTGCCGTAGCGACCTTGGCAAGGGCTCGCTGATCACTCCGAAAGACAAGCCGCCCTGCTTCTGGGCTCCCGAAGGTGCATCATGAATTGGCTTTCTATCCTCCAGGCTATCGCGCCGAAGGGCAACCCCTCGATTTTGCAGGCAACGGCAAACTCGCTGCCGGGCGTTCTGGTCGAATTCGACATTAGCACGCCATTGAGGCAGGCCCACTTTCTCGCGCAGCTTGCTCATGAAAGCGCGGGCTTCAAGACCACGGTGGAATATGCCTCGGGCGCTGCATATGAAGGGCGGCGCGACCTTGGCAATACCCAGCCGGGCGATGGCAAGCGGTTCAAGGGGCGCGGCCTAATCCAGCTTACCGGACGCGCGAATTATATTGAAGCCGGTCGCGCCATGGGCATTGACCTTGCGAGCAATCCGGAGATTGCGGCGCAATTCCCGAACGCTCTGCGGATCGCTGGCTTGTATTGGCACAGGCGCAAAATTAACGCCAAGGCTGATGTTGATGATGTTCTTGCCGTTTCAATCGCAATTAACGGAAGAAACAAAAAGACCGGCCTTCCAAATCACCTTGAAGAGCGCAAGCGCTATCTGGCTATTGCCAAGAAGGTTTTGGCCAAGCCTGAAGAATTGCCGGAAGCAAAACCGAAGACGATGGCCACTAGCAAAACTGGCTACACGGCTATCATTACAGCCGCAGCAGGCTCTGTTGGGCCAGTAAACGAGGCGATTAAGGCCGCTAAAGAAACAGCGGATGGCGTCTCCGGTCTTCTGGCCGCTGGACCGTGGGTATTGCTTGCGCTCGTTATTATTGCCGGCGCGGTCTTTATTTGGGCGGATCGTCGGCGCAAACTTGTTGAACACGGGGTATAGAATGCCTTTTGTGCTTTCAATTTTGTTCAATCGGTGGAAAATCATCTTGCCGGTTGCGTTGCTTGCCATGGCCTATGCGTATCACTGGAACGCATTGCGGATGGCTCGAAACGAGGGCTTTGAACTGTGCCAACAGCAGGCGCGGATTGAAGCCGGGAAACGAATTGTGGAGATGGAGAAGTCCCATGAACAATTCCGCAGCCTTCCGGCTCTTGATCGTTGCCGGGCTTTCATGCGCGACAGCGGCTTGCCAGAGCGTCACTGCAACGAGTGACACGCAAGGGGCTGGCTACAGCTTCGTTCGGTTCACCGATCCGAAAGCCGCCCGCGCTGCCTCGCAAGACCCGACAGCCGGTCCAGCCATCGCAAACAACAATCGTCAATGCGCAAAGGACAAGTCATGCCGGAAACAGATGTAGCCGTTGACGATATGGAACACGACATGGCGCGTGACGAGGTTATCGCCCGCGCTGCTGAAATTGATGACAAGCAAATGCTTGTTTCAATTATGCACGGCTATGTGACCGGCGCTGTTATCGCGCTTGTGCCGCACGTCACGCTGGAAAGCCTGATCGACCTCATGGATCACATGAAGGATTGCGCCCGTGATTATTCAAACGCGATAGACGGGGCACCACAGTGACGGACGATACAAGAGACATTGCCATCGCAACGCGGGCCGAAGTCAAGCACCTGTCGGAACAGGTTGTGAAGCTTACCGAGACTGTTTCCGGCTTGAAAGACGCGATGGTTGAGCGGCGCGGCGCTGAAAAGGTGGCGCGCTGGATTATTGGCGGAACGGCTGGTGGCGTAGGGGCTCTCATTACGAAATTTGGCGCTGCCATCGTCAACACGCCTATCCCAAAATAGGAGCGTGCATGCAGCCCGCATGGTATCCAACGCCGCCGATTGACGAAGATACATTAAACGCCGCTGTTGACGCGGTGGAGGCCGCCGTAGCCGATGGCGCGATATGGCCAGCCAAGCGGGGCAATTATTGCCGCTCGGCATTGAAGGAAGCCGCAATCAAGCTTGGCTTGGCGCGCTCGACAATGGAACATCGCATTGAGCGGGCTGGACGGCGGTTAGGCCGCTGGCCAATGGGCATTGATCCTGGCTGGGTTCCCCGCGTTGAATTGCCATACGAAGAACGCAAGCGCCGCAGCGAGGCACGCAAGGGCAAGCTTGGCTTTGATCCTGTCATGCCGGGCTTTGAGGTTCGCCAGTCCACCACGCTAATGGACAAACACGGCAACGTCATGCGGCAGACCGTGCGCCAATCTCAGGCGGCGGAACGTGAATTCGAGTTGCCGGAAGGGCGGCGCGTTGGCAAGGTCACAACGCAAATCACGGCAGATGGTCGCATTGAAAAAGAGTGGATACGCCACGACAATTCCGACGACCCGAACAGCATCATTGATGCCGCAATCCGGGCATTTGAGGCATACAAGGGTTATGCCAAAATCCCGCCATCGCCAGCAACAAGCCGCGATGATCTGCTGACAGTCTATCCCATTGCGGATTTGCATCTTGGGATGTTCTCATGGGCGCGTGAGACTGGCGAAGATTATGACCTGAACATTGCGCGGCGCACGTTTGCGGAAACGTTCGGCCAGATTTTGGAGCGCTCCCCGCCTAGCAAGAATGGCGTGTTCTTGAGCCTTGGCGATCTGTTCCACGCCGATGACGAGACAAACCAGACGCCTCGCAGCGGGCATGCGCTGGACGTTGACAGCCGCTATGCGAAAATCCTTGACGCTGCCGTGATGCTGGTGCGTGCGGCAATCGAAATGATGCTTTCCAAGCATGAGATTGTCACGGTTCGCCTTCTGCCCGGCAATCACGATCCGCGTTCATCCATCGCGCTCGCCAAGATGATTGAGCAATTCTATTTGCAGCACAATGATCGTGTGGTTGTGGACACAGACCCTAGCCTATTCTTTTGGCTAAGGTTCGGGCGCAATCTCATCGGCGCAACCCATGGCCACGCTGCCAAGCCAAAGGACGCGGCGGGGATTATGGCGGCGGCGCGGGCTCGCGACTGGGGCGAAACAGAATGGCGTCATTTCCTGTTCGGGCATTTCCACCATGCACAGAAGGGTGGGGAGGGTAACGGCATCGTTTGGGAGATATTCCAGACCATCGCCCCAAAAGACGCCTATCATGCCGGAATGGGCTACTGGGCAGGCCGCTCGCTAACATCGCTCACATACCATAGCGAGACAGGGCCATATGCCCGCGCGCAAGTGAACATCGCGTCTCGGCAGACAAGGGCAATGGTGGCGGCATGAAGCGCGTTTACCTTTGCTCCCCATATCGTGGCGACATAGACCGAAACCTAGCCTATCTGCATACGGCTATCGGTGACAGCGTATCGCGTGGGGAAGCGCCATTTGCGCCGCATCTGATCTATCCGCAAGTGCTGGACGATAGCGACCCGGAACAGCGCAGGCGTGGCCTAGAGGCTGGCCTGTCATGGCTTCGGCAAGCCGATTGCCTCGTTGCCTACATTGATTTTGGCTACTCTCACGGCATGCAGACAGAACGGTTGTTCGCTGAACAATACGGCATTCACATTGAAGAACGCAGTTTGGGGGCACCATGGCGGGAAGCGTGACAGAACGCGTGGCCGCATGCGTTGTCATCGGGCTGCACAATGGCAAGTTTCATCTGACGATTGCCGAGAACGGCGGCGGCGTTGTCGCGTGGGTGTTAGACCCTGACAAGTTTGATAGCATGATGATGCGGGCGCATCAGGCAAGCATCAGCTACCGCGCGGAAATCTTGCGAGAGCGTGCCGCCGAGCGGCTTGAATTGCCGCCATCATTCATCGGTCAGATGGACGAGTGACACGCCAGCCTCAAAAAACATCGTCCGGCTGATCCTCATTTCGTCTTCTGGCGCGGTTGTCGTCCCGTCGCCAACAACCACGCATTGAATGCCAGCCTGGATAATGGACTTGGCACAATTCACGCACGGAAGATGCGTCACATACAACGTGCATCCTCCGGTGCGAATGCCTTCACGCGCGGCAAATGCGATGATGTTTTGCTCGGCATGGCTAACCCATGGATATTTCGTCGGGCGGCGTAATCTATCGGGATGATCTGTAACGCCCCGTGGTGGCCCATTGTAGCCCGTCAGACGGATTTCGCCATCAGGGCCGACAATGACAGCGCCAACTTGCGTTTCGGCGTCCTTGGAGGCCGTAGCGGCATGGCGGGCAAAGCCCATGTAATAGGTGCGCTTGGTCATGGCTTGGCTTCCGGCGCGGGCGGAAGGGTCATCCAGTAGTTAGGCTCGTTGTATCCGTCTGGATCAGGACAAAGAGTGTCAAAAATCCAAACCCCATTTTCATCAAAGAACCCAGACGCAGCCCAAGAAATTTTTGTTTCGCCCTTGTCGTTTACCCATGCGTGGCAGGCGAGCAATTCTGCGAACAAATCCTTTGGGGCCTCGTCAATCGGCCTCCACGCTGCATTCATTGCGGCTTCTAAGGCTGCCTGCATATAGCTGCGAAACTCTGGTGCGATGCGATTAAAATTCTCGCCATAGGCTTTGCCAAAAAATGACTTGCACGCCGCCTCAAGCATCGCGTCGGAAACAAAGTTGCTCATCACTTCCCCCTAATCGGCTGATATTCGCCGCACCATTTGTCGCGTAGGGTTGCGGACCAAGATTGAAAGGTTTCGGCATTATCTCGCGGCGTTGGCGCATGGCGGCGGCACTCGCAATAAGTTGGCGTTTGCCGCCCCATGATGTTTGTGGCCGTTAGGATGGGTTTATCGCGAAACCAAAACCGGCACGTTTCGCAGCGGGGTTCAGCCATCAGTCACCCCCAAGCGCCGCGCGGGCTCGCAGCCCTGCCAAAACAGCTTTAAGAGTGCGTGTTTCCTGCGCTGACATTTCGCCAGCCATCAAGAGAATGTCCGCCCATGATGTGTTTAGTACGGCTTCCAGCTTCGCGATCCGCTCGGCTTTGTCGGCGTTCTCCGCATGTAGCTTCTCGATACGGTCGGCAGCTTCCATAGTAAGATCGCATTCTTCCACGCACTCTAAGCACGACCCTCCCGGATTTAACTCTCGAAAATCCCGCAACGCCTTTACTAGGTCACTTAGGTTACTCATCGGCTTTCACCTTCACATTCGCCTTCGTCGTGCTCTAAGCTCATAACCACCGCTTCCAAAGCATTGACTTCACAAGTGAGGTATTCGGTGACTTTTTTGGCGGCCTCTTTGAGCCCTGCATTATATCCGCGCGCTTCTGCGGCCATGAGGGCGCGGGCGATGGGCTCGATATTGTCTGCGATTGCAGGCGATTTGCCCGGAGGAAAACGCGACGGATACATTTCCCTATGGACAGCGAGCGCTTTCAGGATGAACTCGTCGGGGATGTCAGTCATCGGAGGGGGCTTTCGGGAGGGGCATCCAGTGGGTGGCTTGTCCGTGGCGGCTCATGTTTGAAATCGACCCACGTCGCCAGCCGAACGAATACGCTCGGACTTCGGTTTCCCAATTTCTCCCGCCGTGGCCGTCTTCTTGCCACCATCCAAGCAAAACTGCTTCCTCGTGCGGAGCGCTATCAACCGAGCGCCATTTCCGCTCCCGCTTCAATTGTTCGATCTCATCCAGCAGGGCGAGGATGCAGGCGGGGTTGGCGGCGAGACCAAACTGATTGATGGCCATTAGGGCATCGAGGCCAGCTTGCCCCCATTGGTTCGCGTCAATGCCTGAATGGAAATGGGCCTTGGTGCTTTCAGCCGCCTCCGCCAGACGGCGCAGTTCGGAATGTTCAGTCATGTCATTGCCTCGCTTTTGGTGCGTCATGGCCGCGACCTTCAAACCGCGCCACAATTTCCTTCATGGCCGTCAGCATGTCGGCTCGATTGGCGTTGCTGACATAATTTGTGCGCGCGCCTTCCGGGGCATTGAACGGGCTGATCAGCAACGTGATTGCGCATCCGGGAAACATCTCGACTAGCGCGCTCATTGTCGCCTGCATGGCTTTTGCTGTGTCGCTCATTTTGCCACCATGGCGCGCACCGCTGCGTCCTTGGCTTCAAGAAGCTTCCTAAGCGCAACCGTGCGCTCCGGGTTGCGAGGAAGCGTGCTGGCGATGGTTTCGGCCATCTCGCCAAACGGGCGGCTGACTTCCTGCAAATGCGGCGGAAGGTGCTGCCACGCAAAAAACTGCATGATGTGTTCCGGTGCTTCGTTGGTCATTTTCCGGGCCTTTCTCTTTTCCCATTGATCGGCCGAATAGGCCGCGTAACCGTGGTCCATTCCGCGACGTAAAGCGGCATTGTAGACACCGCCCCATGTGCGCTTCACCATCTCAATTCTCCGGGTTCAACGGGCTGGCGGCTATGCCTGTGCGATATTGGCGCCTGACCGCCATTGATAGTGGATGGTCATCGGCTTCTGCTGGGCTTATGCCGGCTGCGATCAAACATGCCTTCACCACCCCATCCGTCGGCTCCCGCAGCGCGGCGTAGACTTCCGCGAGGGCGGCGCGGGCTGTCATGCGGAAGAGTTCTTTTATCGCATCACTGCGATGCTCAAAACTTCCCTCGTCACCAAATGGCGCTACGTATGGAGCCACGTAAATCGCCCGCGCCACGCGCTCCATCAGTTTCTCATGCTCTGTCATTGGATTGATCCTTGAGGGTGTGTTCGTCCAGCGGGATGTATGCACCACACGGCGCATGATCTTCGTCTGGTGGCAAATCGTGGACTTGAGTGTAAAGGCACTCGTCGGTTTCGCTTCCGCACCATCTGCATGTTGGCTGTGTCATTTCATTCTCCAATCGGCTTCCATGCTTCTGCCAATGCTTTCCAGCGATTGACGACCTTCGGATGAGCATTGCGCGGCCAAAAATCAGCGCACCGCCCCTTGTTTGGATCATGCTTAAACGCCGCATATGCCTGCATATACTCGCTAGGCCTTGTCCCGCTTGCTGTATGACGATAACAGCGGGAACGCGCGGGGCATTCGTTGTCCATGCAAAGCGAAATGTCAGGCATCGGAGGCATTCTCCTGCCTTAGCTGCCGCGCCAAAGCGTTAAGCTGTTCCGCAAGCGCTTCCATGCTTCGCGGCGTCAATGCGATCACAAGCCGCTTACCGTTTTCATCAATGGCGATGACAGCGTGAGCGCTGTTTTTGCCGATAGACAGCCGCGCCCCGGAACCGAAGTCGCATTTGATGTCGTTGCGTGCCATTTGATTGCCTGATTTGGGCGTTTTTGATGGGTGATTTTCCATGCTACCTCGCAAGTCATTGAATTTATTCAATCCAGCCTGCAAACTAGAGTACACCCCATCCGCCAACTGTCAATCCGTATTCCACCGTATTCCATCGTTTCGCCAGAAATTCCGCTCGCGGCAACAGCGCCTTAGCTTTCCGCATTGCATCGCGGCAAGCCGTATTGCCTCGCATCAAGCCGCGTCCTATTGTGGGGCGAAATGAGGGGTTAAAATGCGGGCAATCCATAAATTGAAGGTCAAGCAGATCGAAGCCATTAACACGCCGGGGCGATATGCCGATGGCGGTGGGCTTTATCTCATTGTCGATGGTAACGTTTCCAAGCGTTGGGCAATGATTTACATGGTCGAAAACAGGCGGCGCGAAATGGGCTTGGGCGGTCTGTCCAAGGTATCGCTGGCGCAAGCGCGTGAGAAAGCTGCCGAATTGCGCCGCATGATTGGCGATGGCATAGACCCGCTGGCGAACCAGGATAAACAGAAAGCCCCCGCCCCGCCCTTCGCTGAAATCGCCGAACGCTATATGGCCGATCACGCGCATTCGTGGAAAAGCGCCGTGCATCGCAGGCAATGGCGGCAATCGCTTGAACAGCACGCGGCAAGCATTTGGCGAAAGCCGGTTGACCGTATCACCGTGGCCGATGTGTTGGCCGTCCTCAGACCGTTGTGGAATGACAAGGCGGAAACCGCGTCCCGCTTGCGTGGACGCATTGAGCGCGTTCTTGATGCCGCTCGTGTTGCTGGCCACGTTCCCGGCGAAAACGTCGCGCGCTGGAAAGGCAATCTGCAAGCCATGCTCCCGCCACCACGGAAGCTTGTCAGGGGCCATCATGCCGCGATGCCATATCAGGACGTGCCAGCGTTCATCGCCGCTATACGGGCTCGGGAGGCCATTGCAGCGCGCATGCTGGAATTGATCATTCTCACGGCTACGCGGTCCAACGAGGTTCGGTCCATGACATGGGAGGAAATTGACTGGACGAACCGCATCTGGAATATTCCCGCCGCTCGCATGAAAGCAGGCAGGCCGCACCGTGTCCCGCTCGTTGGGCGCGCTTATGAAATTCTGGCGTCTCGATATGACCATGGCTCGTCTGGCCTGATCTGGCCATCGGATCGCCGGAAGCCTTACACGGACCCTGTATTCAGCGCGCTTTATGGGCGGATGAAACTGACCGGCATCACCACGCACGGGTTCCGGTCGTCGTTCAAGGATTGGGCCGAAGACTGCACAGCGCATCAGAACGTGGTCATTGAAGCGGCGCTTGCCCATGCGGTTGGCGATAAATCCGAAAGGGCTTACCGCCGCACCGATGCCATTGAGAAGCGCCGCGCGTTGCTTCATGACTGGGCTGTGTTTTTGGGTTGCGCATGAAGCGGCGGAAGTGTGGCAAGGAATGCCTCTAGCGAATTGCGCGTAACCAGCGTGATCTGGCCATCCTTCACGGCGGCAATGCGACCTTCGGCGATCCATTCGCGGATTTTCGTCTGTCCAACGCTAAGCGCCTGCGCAGCTTCGGGGATGCGATATGCGAGTTTGTCAGTCATTGTTCTTGACCTTTTCAGACATGGCACGACAGAAGACGGCGCATCGCGCAAGCGCTTCGGTTGCGCACGGCTCAGAGAATGCCCCGAAATCAACTTCTTGAATTGATGCTGATGACTTACCGCGTCTGCCAAGAATACTGAGAAAAAAGCCCGGGAATTCCGCATCAATCAAAGCCGTGATGGCATCGACCGATGTTGTAAATTCAGGAGTCTTCCATTCAACTGGTTCGCGCGTTTCCCAAACGGCTTTCCCGTTCCAGAAAGCCCCGCTGACCTGTTGTTTATGATTTGTGAATTCTTCCGGAACAATGCCAGCAGCCAACGCTATTGCATCGTCAATGTCGCGGCATCCGTATTGCTCTTTCTCACAGCGCTCCGCAAGCGCAAGCCATTCATCGCTTGTCATCGCCGGTTCCTTTCCTCAATCATCGCATCAGCAAGCCTGTAAGCCTTCGATGCGATTGTCTTGTATTCTGCTGTAGGGTGAAGCGTTAGCAGTGTTGGTGCGGCTTCTAGGGCTATACGGTCACGAAGCGTCATGCCTTCATCCGCATAACTAAAGTTGATCGGGACAGCAATCGGATACGCAGGCCCGCCATCATCAATCTCGTCCGCCATCACATCACCTTTCCACGATTGTCCCGTCTAGTTTCCGTTTGAACCGCGATCCCTTGCCAAACGGCAGTGGATTGCGCGACTGCTTAATCCCGATATGCCGCGCTTTCACGGATCGCGCTTTCGCTAAGTCTTTCACGTCCTGCTTTGTCTTCTCGCGATGCGCTGCCTTTAGCACTGGCACTAGGTTGCTTTCGCGATGTTCCCCGCCCATGGCTAGAGCGCGAACGTGGTCTAGCTGCCATTCGTCGCCGGGCATGATTTTGCGCCCGGTAAGCTGGCAGATGCCGCCGAACCGCTCAAAGGTTCTGAGGCGAACGCGAGGTGGCACCGCAGCGTCATCGTTAGCGCCGATCCATTCGTCTACGGAGCGTGTCATGGCTGCGGTCCAGTCGGCAAAAGTTCTGCCTTCCGGCGTGGCCGCATCCTGCTAAGTTCAACAAAAAGCATGATGCGCAATTCTCTTGCTTGATCCTTGAATTCCTGCTGCATTGACTTGTGCCGCATGTCTCGCTTCAAGTCGGCTGTAAGCTTGTTGATGTATTGTTCGACCGTCATTTCCGCTCCTTCAGGAAAACACGGATGCGGTGAGTGATTTGATCATTACAAGCGCTAAGCCATCCGGCCTTTCGCAGTTTTTGCGTATCAATGCTCATGGAATAACCGGCTTTATAAACGCGGCCATCGCGGGTGACATTGAAAACGCAATCCGGTTTCCGTTTCACGCCGCCCTCCCAACATTCGCCGCCGCCTGTTCTGGCGTGATGCCACACAAAGACCATGCCCAAGCCAACACAGCGTCCTTGCTGGCTTGGAAGTCCTTCTTGCCCATTGCTCGCATGGACTGGCTACGCGCTGTTCGCTCAACCACGACACAGCCGGTCACGCTGTAGACTGCGTAATCAGTGCCAGCCGCGAGAAACTTGACCAGCCGCCGCGCCTCGGCAGCAGATGCCGCCACGAATTCGCGCTGGTTGAAATACCCGCATTCGATAAGGCCGCGCTTGCGAAAGGCTTCAACATCGCTAAAGAGCCCGTCAAAGTCTTCCGGCAGATTGTCGAATGCATCGGTCAGGCTGGCGAAAAAGTGACCGTGCGATTTCATTGAGCGGTCTTCAACAATCGCAATCGGGTATGTCTGCCCGATCACGAATTGCTCGTCCGCTGCTTTGCGGAAACGCTGGATAGGTGCCAGCGCTTCACCGTTCCATTGGCAGATGATGGGGGTCATTGTTTCCGGTCCTTTAGAAAAACACGGATGCGGTGAGTAATCCAATGGCCCCGATTTCTCTGTTTTATTTCCCATTTAGCGTCTAAAGTTTGTTGTGCTGTCGCCCTTACGGCTTCCGTTATTAAGCTATCTGACCAAACATCAAACGCACAATCCGGCTCTCGCTTCATGCTGCAAGCACTCCATGCCGTTCCGCGATGGCTTTAAGTTTCTCGTGATGCTTCATCAGCGATTGGCGTTCTGCTGCGGTTAGGTCGTTTTTCCAAAGGTCGGCATATGCTTCAATGCCAGCGTCAACGCGCGCCATCACCGTGCCCCACAGATCAGGATCAACGCCTTCTGGGCATTTGGAGCCTTGAATGATTGGCGCTGTTTCCTGCTTCGGCGGTGGTGGTGTGGCTGGCTTGGCGGTGTTGGCCGGCTGCTCTTTGAATTCGTCGGCCTCGTCTTCGGAATAAAGTCCATGCAAGCCGCAAAGCTTGATAATCACGCGGTCTTTTGCGCGCTTCTCAGCCATGGCGTAAACATATGGCGCTTGCTTGCCTGACACGCGGTAATTCGCGTTAATCAGCGCTTCACCGATTGACCACTCGGCGCGCTCGCCAAGCTTACCGGTCACAAGGATAACCGCCTCGTCACGCTCACAGCGAAGAACAATCGGCGCATCCCATTCAATGCCAGCCGATGCCGCAAGACGCTCTAGGGCCTTGTGCTTAATGACGGTCGCCTGCTGGACGTTCCAAACGTCATCGGCGGTGATTTCAGCGCCAAAGCGCTTGAACAATTCCAGAATTTCACGCTTTTGCATGGCTTATCTCACAGTCACAATGCGTTTGCCGACAACGATTTCGGCACCAGGAATGCGCTCGCCTGCCATGACAGCGGCCTTGATGGCATCCTTGTCCGGCTCAACCTTGATCCGCTCGTATCCCTGCGGAGGCGTGAAGCCTTCCTCTAGCCATAGCGAGGGCTTGCCGTGGGTGATGCTGATCGACCCTTCCGGCAGCTTTCGCTTGTCCAGACCGGCGCTTGTCATGATGTCTTCAATGCACGCGCGGGCTGTTTCGATCCGCCGCCGTGCGCTGTTCATGCGCGCTTCGTATCGTGCCTTTGCCTCGTCAAGCGCTGCCTTTGCGCCTGCTTCGTCAAAGCGTGCGTAGTTGAGCAAGCGCACCAGATGGCTAAGAATGCCATCCATATCAGTCTCGCCTTCCAACATATCCGCGCGAAGGATTTCATCAGCGTCATATTCGCCAAGTTCATCCCGAAGGCTGGCAATGCGGGCAAGGACGGCGGCTTTCACTGCTGGGTTCATGGATTGCCCTCCGCAATGCGTGCCCGCAATTCCTCGGCGACACGCTTCATGTCAGCGATAGCCCGCTCGGTGCGCTCTAATGCTTCTGCATTGGTTGGCTGCTGCATGCCGTCAAAATGCCAGCGGACTTCATTGATTTCATAAGCAGCGCGCTCAACAATTGCCCGCCAGCTAACTGGGGTCTGCTGCCAACGTGTAAGGCTGGCATGCAATGGGTTTGCTGCATAAGCGCGGAGTTCTTTGTGAGAGTAGCCCATTATTTGCTCTCCAATGCTGATTTTGCGCGCCGGAGGTCGCCGACAGTCACGTTGTCGGTGAAGTCAACTTTGGCATCATCTGGCGTGTCGTCGCTAAGCCATCGCGCAATCTCGCAGACAGACTTCAGTGCTTTTTCCAGCTTCTCAATCCGATTTGCTTGTGATCGAATTAGCGCGGCGGCTTCTGGTCCGTTTGGGTTGATAAGGGTTGATGGTCCGAAAGACATTGTGCCATCTAGCGAAATCCTATGCTGCAATTGTTCAAGCCTAGCAGCCATCTTCTCGGCTTCATCCATCACGCAATCTCCCGTGCTGCATCTTCATGCGTGCGCTTGCGTTCGATCTGACCAAGGGTGAATTCGTGCTTTGCGTTCGCTACGCCAGCTTGATATGCGGTCCACGCGACTACGCAGAGAACAGCGGCTGTAAAGGCAAGTTCAATCATGCGACCCGCCCAACCGCCACGCGGTTATTTTGCCGGTCAACGCGAGTTGTGAATTTTGAGCCTGTCTGCTTGGCGATGCGGACAGCATAGCCAGAAATCTCTCCTTGATGCCTGTTAAGTGGCATCCCTTGCGGAGTTGCAATCCATACAGCCTCGCCAACCTGAAGATTGCGAATAATACCCGAAATTCCTTCTGTATTTCTTGGCCTGCCAAAGGATTTCGCCGGCAGCTTATCCATTGTCGTGTGTTCAATAATCATGGCACGATGCTCCACGTTAGAATTGTGATTGCGAATAGGAGAGTGATGACCAGCGTTTCCGCTGCGAATTCGCGCTTACTCATGGGCGGCATAGTCCGCATCAGCGCGGTCAGCCGGGTCGTATTCATCGGGCCGGAAATCTTCTTTCCAGTCACCCGGAATGAGTTCTTCGCCACTTGTCATGATGCGGCGCACAATGTCCGCATACAGCGGATGGTCCTTCGCGAGATAGACGCGCCGTGTATCGGTGCGGTCCCGCCGGAGCGTGCGCAATTCGGTAAAGATGCGCTTCACGCTGTGAATTTCGCAATTCGGCTCGTCAAGAATGACTTCGGCCCGAAGGTCTTCAAGGACGTAAAACAGCGCGCCATCTTCCCCGAGGACTTCAAAGGAAAAATGCGTTGTGCAGATTGGGTAAAGGCTGGGCATCTGATTTCCCTCACATGACACCGTGCGGCGTCGTTTGCATGAGAGAAGCTTACCGCAGTTAGACAATTTGTCCAGCGGTAAATTGGCCAAATCGTCCAAAAATTTTTGCGCACAAAAAACCCCGCTCAGTGGCGGGGCTAGGTTTTCGGCATTGTGATTAGATTGTTACCAGCATTGAACCATGTTGCCGGTGCCGTAGCACGTCACGGCAGGGGATAGCGCGGCTGCGGCTTGTTCAAGCCCGGCCCTGACATTCTGGCGGCGGCGGTTCTCGCGAACAGCTTCAACCCGCATGCACTCTTGGACCTTGCCCTCGGGGATGCCGTAGCCTTGACATTTCGTTTCCATCTCGCGTCCAAACTGCGCGAGTTCCATATACGACATCTCATCAACCGTCTTGCACCCCGCCAGCGCGGCGCATACGGCAAAAACCGCAACATATCGCTTCATGACGCCTTCTTTCTCGTGGCGGTGTCGGACCTGGTAACGGCAATCCGCCGCTTGCCCGTCACCATATAAGTTAGTTCCTCGCCTGTGATTATGCAAAATCGCTCCACCAGATAGAGCGGTAGAGGCGATCTAACTTCATATTTGCGATACCGGTCAGGCGGGATGCCAAGAGCGGTCGCCATCTGTTCGGCTGTCCATCCCCTATGGTCGCGGGCGGCTCGCACGCGCGCGCAATAGGCTGTGTTGAACATCGCCTCGTCATTGCTGTCTGCCATGGCCGGAAATTAGCGCAAAGCGGTTTGATTATCATGAGACAAAAATCACGCTTGACTTTTGGACAATTTGGCCAATGATCAGCGCCATGGAACACACATCAACAATCAATTGGAACGCCGTTATTCCCGTCGCCGAACGCCTCGGTGTTGGGCAATGGGCGGTGACAAAGTGGAAGCAGCGCAATGCGATCCCGTCGCGCTGGCATCTCCCGCTCATTCATGCTTCGGCTGGCCAGATCACGTTTAGCGACCTTGGCCAGTCATTTGTGCCCACGTCCAGCCTCCCGGCTGTGTGGTCGTCGCAAGGCTGTGACTGATGGCTACCCGTTTCTCATCCGCGCAACTGTCAAATGATACGGACGCCCTGTCATTTGGCCCCCTCCCGGCGCGGACGACTAGCCCCCTGTTTCGTTTTCTCCATTGCGGAATGGGGGGCTTCTTTATTCCTCTTGCGGGGCATGCATCCAACCCCGTTAGCGCGGCTGGCCGGTGCCGTGATCAGCAAACCGGCCTTCAATTCGTTCATCACATCAAGCGCCCATTCGTGCAGCGTCTTGGTGGTGAGCGAGATCGTTCCTTCATGTCATTGCCTCCGGTTTGCGCGTCCTCAGTAAGCGCAACAAACCATAAGGCAGTGTCACGATGCGTGACGAAATCGGCACAGATAAGCACGAACAGGGAAAAGTCATGAGTATCGCACCGTCAATCGCGGCGCGGGATTTGGCGCGCTCGTTTATCCATCAAGACGCGGATAAATGCGGCGGCTGCGAACCCGCTCAACGCGCTCTTGCTCGTCGCCTTGGCGTAGCGCCAGGGACCATCCGCAACATGGCAGGCGGTCGGCTGAAACGCATCTGCGCAGACGTTTTCGCACGTCTCAAGGCAGAACAAATCCGCCGTCTGAACCTCGATCTCCAAAGGGCAGTTCATGAGCTTTCGGTCGCTCGCGCGTGCGGTGTTGACCCGCGTTCTGTTGAATATCGCGCGTTGGAAGCTGCGGCGGAAGCTGCACGGAAAGTGATGGAAGGTGAAGCATGATGCGCAAGCTGAATTTGCTTTCACTGTTTGCGGGAATAGGCGGCTTTGAGCTTGGTCTAGAGCGTTCGGGGGCATTTCAGACCGTCGCACAATGCGAAATTGACCCATTCTGCCGGCGCGTGCTGGCAAAACATTGGCCAGAGGTAAAGCGCTATGAAGACGTGCGCGAACTCACCGCAGCAAGACTTGCTGCCGATGGAATTGCCGTTGACGCCATCTGCGGCGGTTTCCCATGCCAAGACCTTTCTGTCGCCGGAAAACGCGTGGGCATTAACGGGGAGCGCAGCGGGCTATGGTCAGAGTTTGCCCGTCTTATTGGCGAAATTCGACCGCGTGTCGTTTTCGTGGAGAACGTCACAGGGCTGCTTAGTGGCCCAAGTGAACAACCAGGCGGATGGTTTGGCCGCATTCTCGGAGACTTGGCCGAATGCGGGTATAATGCGGAATGGCGAAACATTCCAGCTTGCATGGTCGGTGCGCCCCATAGGCGAGAGCGCGTCTGGATCGTGGCCTACGCCTCGGAGTTGCTCTGCGATGGCGGCAACGATCACGCCGGAATCGGCTTGGCATCCTGGCCGCTTTCCAAACTTGGAAACACAGGTGGGGCGGTCTTTGTGGCCGACACCCCAAGCGTCGGACGTACGCGACAGATGCAATCTATCTTCGCCATCAATTGCCCGAAGGAGGGCAAAGGGCAAGCAAATCATGTTGAGCCAATCAGTTGCGGAAGTTTCTGGCGCTTTGAACCCAACGTGGGTCGAGTGGCTAATGGGGTTCCCGACAGGGTGGACAGACTTAAGGGGCTCGGAAACGCCGTAGTCCCCCAAATTCCCGAACTACTTGGCCGTGCTTACGCTGCCGCAATGGCAGAACAATGGGGGCAATCATGAGCGGCATCTGCACAAGGGTTATTGAACTCAGCAACACAACCGAATTAACGGCAACCGAAATCGCTTACCGCGTCGGAACGTCAATCGGCTTCGTTAACAAAATCCTGCACGGCTATGACAAGCTGCCTACATGGCCAGCTGCCAAGGAAAGCACCATCACGCTCGTTGGCTTTCGTGAACAGCCTGCTTGGCTGCCGGAAATCATGAGCGCTCGTGAAGCCATCTGCAAAGAGTGGAATGTCTGATGAAAACCTGTGACCTTGTAAGGGTTCGGGACGTTGAAACCGCGTCCGAAGTCATTGAACGCATTCGCCAGACGAAGCGGTTTTTTGCTGCGTTGAATGTAGTTCCGCCACCACCCCCGATTGCGACCGCTCGCCAAGTTCGCGTCATCACGAAAGACCAGATGGCGAAAATGAAGGCTGATCGCGATAAACAGCGGGAAACGGCTTGGGCTGAGTATATGGAACGCTGCCGTGAGCAAGCGCGCGAAGACCTGAAAACAGCACGCAATCTGCATACCCAAAGAGACTGGATCATCGTTGGCAGCGAGCCAGTCTTTGACCATGTCCACCTACACATTGAGCGGCCACCACGGATTTCGCGCGTGTTGTATGTCCGTCGCATCATCGCATGGTGCGAGCGTCGGTATAATCTGCATCCTGGCGAGATTGCCGGAATTCGCCGCAACAAGGTTGCCGTAAAGGCTCGCCATCTCGCCATCCAGCTTGTCGGACACAGCAAGTTCCTGCAAAGCCTTTCGCTGTCGCAGATCGGCGCGCATTTTGGCAATCGCGACCATACGTCAATCCTGCATGCATTGAGCAAAGCGCCATCCTATCGCGCTCGCTATGGCAGCAAGCAGAATTGCAAGTTCAAGAAGCTGCACAAGTTCACGTCGAAGCATGAACAGATGCCATTGTTCGCGGTGGCTGCTGAATAATGCGCTCACTCACGCCATCCGAAATCCAGATACAGGAAGCAATCGTGCAATGGCTTCGGCTCACGATTGATTGCCGGGTTTCGCCTGTCATGAACGGCGCTCGCCTGTCTATGTCTCAAGCGAAGAAAGCCAAGCGCGAAGGCATGGAAGCCGGGACGCCAGATTTGTTCGTCATCTTCGCTGATGGCCCTGAACCGCGTGTGCTGTTCATTGAGTGCAAGACTGAGACAGGCCGATTGTCAAAAGAGCAGAAGGCTTGGCGCGACGACTGCAAACGATATGGCCATGATTACATTGTGGCGCGCTCGCTAGACGATGTTAAGGCGTGGTTCGGTGGTGAATGAAAAAGATTTGGCACCCGTATCAGGCTTGGGAAGATTACAAGTTTGGCATGTGGAGCAAAGCGCCAACAACCGAGGAAGCGCGCTTGCTGCGGCTCGCTATCGAGTTCACGGGCAATGCTGAATTGTATGGCCAATATATGATGCGAGTTGTCCAAGAATGGAAATACGCTTGTGAGCATAACCTTACGGATCGCAGCTTAAATAGGCAGGCATGGGTAGGGCATGCAGCGTGTGCCTTAGCGCATGGATTGCCCGAATACATCGTTCGCCGTGCCTGGGGAATGCTTACTGATCAGCAGCGCTACGACGCAAATGCCGAAGCGAGCAAGGCAATCAAGTTTTGGGAAAATCTGCATGTCGGAACCGATCATGACGCGCAACAAAGTTTCGAGTTTTGAGAAAAAAACACGGGACTACATCAGGAAATGGGAAGGGCGCGGTTATGCCGCTGGCATCCCAGATCAAGCCCCTGATATCCTAGAGGAATACGTGAAAGCGCCTAGCTATCGTGCAATCTGTCTGGCCATCTTGAAAAACGACATGCACCTAGCATCGCTCGGTTACTCGCGGCCAAAGTGTGATGCATACATGGCGATCAAGCGGGTTGAGATTGAGGGGAGGAAAAAATGAACGTTTACGAAGCGACACAAGAGCGCCTTGAAACGATTTTTCGGGAATTTGACAATGTGTATGTCTCGTTCTCCGGGGGCAAGGACAGCGGCGTTCTGCTGAACCTGGCGATTGATTATATCCGCAAGCATTTGCCCGGCAGGCGTCTAGGCGTGTTTCATATCGACTATGAAGCGCAATATCAGATGACGACCGAATATGTCGATGAAACGCTGGCGAGCAATTCAGACATTCTGGACGTTTACCGCTGCTGCATGCCGCTCTCGGTTCCGTGCTGCACGTCAATGCATCAAGCACACTGGACGCCATGGGATGCCGATCTAAAAGACATCTGGGTTAGGCCACTGCCTGAGAGTTCGGTCAACGAGGGCAATCATCAGTTCCCGTGGTTCGTCAAGAATATGTGGGACTACGATTTTCAAGAGCGGTTTTCGGAATGGTATCACAAGAAAATGGGTGCCAAGCGCACGGCTTGCCTTGTCGGCATCCGAACACAGGAAAGCCTAAACCGCTGGCGAGCGATCCATAGCGACAAGAACTATCACAACTACAAGGGCATCAACTGGACAAAGAAAATGGCGGCTGGCGTGTTTAACGCCTACCCGATTTTCGATTGGACCACCGAAGACATCTGGGTCGCAAACGGCAAATTCCAATGGAAATACAACCGGCTGTATGACCTGTTTTATCAAGCTGGTGTTCCGCTGCCAATGATGCGCGTGGCTAGCCCGTTCATCAGCGCCGGTCAGCAAAGCTTGCACCTTTACCGCGCGATTGACCCCAACACATGGGGCAAGATGATCGGGCGTGTGAATGGCGTTAATTTCACGTCCATATACGGCGGCACGACCGCCATGGGATGGCGCAACATCAAGTTACCGCATGGACATACGTGGAAGAGCTATTACGAGTTTCTTCTCACGACACTGCCCGAAGCTACAGCGGAAAATTACAAAAAAAAACTTCAAACCAGTATCGCCTTCTGGTCTAACAAGGGCGGCTGTATGTCTCGCGAGTTGATTGAAAAGCTGAAATCTCTCGGTGTAGAATTGACCGTCAAAGACGGCAGCAACTACCGGACAGACAAGTTGCCTGTTACGATGGAATATCTTGACGACATCGACATACCGGAATTTCAGAGTATCCCGACATACAAGCGAATGTGCGTCTGCATTATGAAAAACGACCACCTTTGCAAGTTCATGGGGTTTTCCCTGACTAAGGTTGAGGCGGAAAAGCGTGCGCGTGCTGAAATGAAATTCAAAAACGCCGGAGCATCAAATGTCTGAATTCAAAAGCCCAGTCTATAACGTTCTTTCGGTGCCGATCGACAAGATACAGGCCAATAGCTACAACCCTAACGCCGTAGCATCACCGGAAATGGCATTGCTGGAAACTTCCATTTGGGAAGATGGCTACACGATGCCTATCGTCTGCTATTATCTGGCAGACATTGACAAGTATGAAATTGTTGACGGCTTCCACCGTTACACAACCATGAAGCGCAGCCAGCGGATTTTTGACCGTGAAAAAGGCTGCCTGCCCGTTGTCGTGATCGACAAATCACCGAATGACCGCATGGCGTCAACGATCCGACACAACCGGGCGCGCGGCGTTCACTCAATTGAGCTTATGTCAAATATCGTTGCGGAGCTTGTAGACAGCGGCATGTCGGATGCCTGGATATTGAAACACATCGGCATGGACAAGGACGAGCTTCTTAGGCTGAAGCAAATCACGGGTCTTGCTGCGCTGTTTGCCGGCAAGGATTTTAGTGATGGATCGTCATAGAAAAGACGATTGCTGTAGAAAACCACCATTGACATTTGTTTTTTCGGAACAAATCGGCGATTCTACACGCCTAAAAATAACGGCCCACGACGGCGCGCAAACACCGTTCATGGGCCTTGCCACCACAGACCGCAGGAGGGTCTAGATGGATAACGCGATTTACTCGCCACGGAACGATTCTGTCAAGCCGGATGATTTGCCCGCGATTATTGAAGCTGCGGGAAAGGTTGAGGCTGCACTTTTTGCCATCGCTCGCAAGCACGGCGGCTTCCAAACGATCAAGGTAGCGCACGCTGCGCTGTATGACTTGGTTGAGGCAATCGAGGCGCGCGCCCATGGAAAATGATGCGCCACAAATGCCATGCAACATGCAGGCGGAGCAAGCCCTTCTTGGCGCTATCCTGCTGAACAATGACGCATTCGCCCGCGTTGCGCACATGGTGGATGCTGGCCATTTCTATGATGCCACGCACCAGCGCATTTACAGCGCGGCGGCAAAGTTCATCGCGGAAGGCAAGCGCGCAACGCCTGTCACGATCCAATCGGTTTTGCCCGCTACTGACATGGGCGGCTTGACTGTCCATGAGTATGTTGCCCGCCTTGCCGCGAGTGCGACAACGATTTCTCATGCGGTGGATTATGCCTCCGCTGTTCTGGACGCATCCGCACGCCGGGCCTTGATCGCAACAGCCGATGAAATCAAATCGCGCGCTCTTGTTGCTGATGCCGAAGACCCGCCAACGAAGGTCGTTGACGATGCCATGAATTCCCTGAGCGCCATTCACGGCACAGGGAAAGCCGCACAGGCCGAAACCGTCTCTCTGGGTAGTGCGGCAGCCAAATTTGTGGAACGGGCGCAGGAGATCGCCGCAGGCCGTTTGAAGGTCGATCTGATCAAGACCGGCATTGGCTCGCTTGACCGCGAGTTGGGCGGCGTTGGGCGCGGGAACCTTGTCATTGTCGCCGGAAGGCCGGGGCAAGGCAAATCGGCGCTTTCGTTGCAGATGGCTTTGAACATCTCACGCTCGCAGCCGGTGCTGTATCTCAGCCTCGAAATGACGAATGATGAATTCGCACAGCGCGCCTTGTCGTCGCTGGCCTTTGACTATCGCAAGCATCCCCTGCCCTACTCGGCTTTGCGCGATCCATCGGGCTTTGGCAATGACGAATTGAGGCGGCTTTCGGAAGCGGAAGCGGCACTCCGCAGCTACGGCTTGCTCTTGCATGATGAACCTGGCGTTTCCATCGAACAGGTAGCTTTGCGGATTAGCATGGTTGCCTCTCGGCTTGCCGTTCAAGGCAAGAAGCTGGGCGCGGTGTTTGTCGATCACTTGGGATTGATCCGCCGCCCCCGCCACATTCACAGCACGGTTCACCAGATTGAAGCTATCACGAATGGCCTGAAAGAAATGGCGAAGCGGATTGACGCGCCAATCTTCGCGCTATCGCAGCTTAACAGAGCCGTAGAGAACCGCGACGATAAGCGTCCGCAATTGTCAGACTTGCGCGACAGCGGTTCGATTGAACAGGACGCCGATGCTGTGATCGGCGTTTACCGTGACGCCTATTATGCCGACCGGGGCATGTGGGTTGCCAGCGAAAACAAGCCCGCCCCTGCCGGTCATGACACCATGGAAGCAATCGTTTTGAAGAACCGCCACGGCACCAGCGGAACCGCTGTTCTGTGGGTCGATATGGGTCACAACGTCATTGCCGAGAGGATGCCATGAGCATTGCGATTGCTGTCAAGCATATGGTTTTGGCTGGCATGTCTGCCGATGCGATTGCCGCCGCTGTTGCGGAAATGGAAGCTGCTACAGTGAAGCCGCGCTCCGCTGGTGCAATTCGTCAAGAGAGTTACAGGGTGAGGAGGCTGCCGGCTCGCGAGTGGGAGCCGCTGCGGCTCAAAATCTTTGCGCGGGATGGATTTCAGTGCACCTATTGTGGCGCAAGTGATGTGCCACTTGAATGTGATCACATTGTGCCAACATGCCGTGGCGGCTCTCATGAAGAAAGCAATCTGACCACCGCTTGCAAGCCCTGCAATGCCTCTAAGCGCGATCGGCTTATTGAGGAGTGGATTGCATGAGCATTGCCGCGTTGATCAGATCTATGGCTGCGGCTGGCGCTCCCGCTGAAGCGATTGCGATTGCTGTAGAGGCTATTGAAAACGTTGCATCAAAGGATGTTCAGCGGCGCGCGTCACAAGCAGAGCGCAAGCAGCGTCAACGCCAAAGAGAGCGTGACAGTCACGCGACGGTCACGGGACAGTCACAGGACGATACCGTTCCACCTTCCCCCCTTGTTCCCCCCCTTGATGGTTTCCCCAAACCCCTTCCTAAATCCCCCCCTATAATCCCCCCATCCGATATTAATTCGGGCGAGAATCCGCCCGTGAAGTTTGCGCAAAATCCAAAGCCACCGAAAGCCCCTTCTCGGTTTGATGAGTTTTGGCAGACCTACCCAAAGCGTGACGGCTCAAATCCGAAAGAACCAGCACGCCAGAAATTCGAGCAAGCCTGCAAACGTGGTGACGATCAGCAGGCAATCATTGATGGCGCGGCTCGCTATGCCGAGCAGCAGAAGCGGCTGGGCAATATCGGCACGCCATACGTCAAGCAAGCTGCAACCTGGCTCAATGCCAAGGGCTGGGCAGACGACTACGGCAGCCCATCGAAAAGCCAATCACCACCAGTCAACGAAAAGGCCAAGGCGCTCATTGATCGCCTGCCAGAGCATCAGCTTCTCGATTACGTCAAGCGTTACGCAATCGGGCGGTTTACTTGGAACGCTGATGTGTTCGGGCCACCACCGAACAGCCCTAACACGCTGGTGCCACCACAAATCTTGAAACAGGCAAAGGAAGGAATTGCAGCGTGACAATTACAATTGGCTTTGGCTGGTGGCTTGTTCCAGCTTTCGTCACTATCGCACTAATCGGCGGGTGGGATGTTTTTGGCATCAAGATGGACCGCCGCGCCGGAGGGTATTTCCCGGATTTTGCAGGCGGCTTGATGGAAGCCGGTGGTTACGCATTCGCCGCTTTGTTCTCAATCATCGCGTGGCTGATCTGGTGGGGGCTCAAATGACCAGCCAAGAAAGCCTTCTCCGCTTGGTCGAAACATTGCGAGCGGAGCGCGACGAATGGCGAAAGCGCGCTATCCGTTCAGCGGTTCGGCAAGTCAGTGAAGTGGCGGGACTGCGGGCTGAAATCGAGGCTTTGAAGGAAGAAAACATCAACCTCAAAAATGGGCTTTGCGACGAAATCATGCGCCTTGCCCCGATAACCGAGAAAGGAAACCAAAATGACTGACACCATCAACACCGCAACCGCTGGCCAATTGAAAGCTTTCATTGAACGTGTGGAGCGTTTGGAGGAAGAGAAGCGCAACATCGCAAGTGACATCAAGGACGTTTACGCAGAAGCCAAGGCAACCGGCTTTGATCCGAAAATCATGCGCAAGATCATCGCGGCTCGTCGTCTGGACGATGCAACCCGCCGTGAGCATGAGGAAATCATGGAAACGTATCTTCGCGCACTCGGCATGAATTAGTCGTGGAAATGTGCTTGACAGGATAGAACGGGCAAAAATCGCCGCTGAAATCGTGTATGATGAAATCAAATCAGGAATTCGGCGGCATCTTTCAATCTGGCCAGCATTGGCTAACGGATAGCGCAAGGAACATCATCATGAGCGGGTTTGACATCAAGGTTTGGCGCGAAAGCCATAACGGGAAAGCATACACGGTCCGCATTGGATCGGCATGGGAAGACAAGAACGGCGTCATGCGGCTGGATTTCGACGCGGTGCCAATTGCCAACAAGGACGGAAAGGTTGCGGCGTTCCTTGAGGCTCGCAAGCCTGCGGAGGCTCGTGCTGCTGGCGGTGCAAGGCCGTCTGGCGGCGCTGGTGACATGGATGATGCGATCCCGTTCGCCCCGGAGTGGCGCTGATGGCAACGCTGCTAGACGATTTGGAAATGATTTTGCCGAACGCTGGAACTCGTAGTTACCCGGACAGCATTGAAGATGCCTATCGCCGCCTCCGCGCTTTCATCGAGGTGCACCAGCCATGGTGCCCGCCCCGCCAGCCGGGTTTCGGTCCATGGATTGAATACGATGGCAAGAACGGGCCGAGGGTGGATGAGGAAGTTATGATCTTGACAACCGAGGTTCGTCGCAAGCGGCAAGAGCTATTGTTCCCAACTACTGTTGCTTTGGCTAGCAGATTTGACTGGTCTTTGCATCCAATGGTGCCGTCTCACATCGTCGCCTACTGCGTCAAGGAAGATCAACCATGAGTGGCATACTGGCTGACTTTGTCGCTGACTGCATTCAAAAGCCCGCTGATTTTAAGCTGGAAGCCAGAAAGTATTACACCACCGCAAGCGGGGAAAGAATTGGGCCGATGCACGCCTACAAAACTTTTGCGGGCTTTTGGGCGGCAGGAAACGCCGGGTGGTGGGATAAGAATGGAAGGGGGCGAGCGACTGAAGGCGGCTCCGTTCCAGACCTTATAGCCATTGCCTCTAATCAGGAAGATCGGCCATGACCAGCTTCATCACGGACGCGATGGTTGAGGCGGCTTTGACCGCTGACATGGAAGAACGCGCGGGCGTCAATTGGCGCGAGGTGCTTGATGACGCGGAGCAAGCGTTCGAAAAGCGGATTATGCGCGCCGCCCTTGAAGCAGCCATGAAAGCGGCGTGGAGGCCGGTGGAGGAAGCGCCGAAGGATGGTCAAACTGTGCTTGTCGATTTCGGCAGCATGGGCGTTTGGGCTGTAGCCTGGACAGAAGGCCAGTCAGATTTTCCGCTTTGGTGCGTCGATGACAACAAACACGGCCCTTACTATTTGCGCGGGTGGTCTGAAGAAGGCGACAGAGCACCGCGCGGCTGGATGCCCCTTCCTCCTACACCGGAGGCCAAGCCATGACTTTTGACCTTGATAGCCTAAGGCGGCAAGCGGAACGTAGGCTCGCGGAATCCGGTGTGGTTATTGCAGACCCGTATGTCGTTTTGGGGCTGATTGACCAGTTGACTAGCGCTGTTTTTAAAGAGCGCAAGCGATGCGCCAAAATTGCGGAAAAATATCGCGGCCTTGCCGAGAAAATGCGATGCGCGACAGACGTTGACCAGCTAGATGCTGCGCGTTCTGTTGGGCAAATTGAAGCAGCAATTTTTATCGCAAGTAAAATTCGAGATGCCAATCCATGATCGGCTGGCTTTGGCGTATTCTTGTCGGCTCGTTCAAATCGCCTCCGGTTGTAGAGCCGTGTTCCCACGTTTGGGAATTTGAGGAAGAAATGCACCGTTCAGATGAAAGCGGAAAGCTAAAAAGCGTTTGCTTTGTTTGCCGTTGCGTAAAATGCGGTGAGTGGAAAGGATTTAGTGTGCCATGACAGAGAAAATCATGGGAGTTGCGCTCTTTAGCGTCAATCACGGAATAATCGCACTGCCTAAGCCGCATCGGCATCACCACCTTTTCGCCTTGTGCGCCTTTATCGGAATTGATCCTGAGCCGTGCGAGCAAGGTTTTACTACAAATGACGCGCGATTTGTTGGGCGGCGCGAGGCTGCAAAGCTAGTCAATTTTGAAAAGCCTGAACTCTATTCAGAGGACCTCTGGTGATGACACACTGGACAATCGGCAATCCTATCACCGAACGCTTGGCAGAATTACGCCAACGTCTTTCTGATCTTGAATGGACAGACAGGCTGAATACGCCAGAAGCAACAGCTATCGCCAGCGAGATTGCCAGCCTCACACGATACCAGGAACAAGGGCTTTCGCATGAGCCGAATTTTTGAGGGCGCGGTATGACCACAAACCACCATTGCCTAAACGCTTTCATCCCTCAGCACGCTTACGGGTTTGTCTACAAATGGACAAACGCAATCAATGGCAAGTGGTATATTGGAAGCCATAAGGGCCATCCAAACGATGGATATGTTGCGTCTGGTCGCGCTTTGTTGGCAGCTATGAAAAAGCACGGGCGCAAAAATTTCACAAGGGAAATTTTGTATACGGGGACGGAATATCGTGAAACTGAGCAGGAAATTCTTATGGCATTAGACGCCGCTGCTGATCCGATGTCCTACAACATGAAAAACTTGGCCCGCGGCGGCTGCGGCCCCGTATCAGATGAGCATCGTCAGAAACTTAGCATCGCTCAACGTGCCAGAACAGACATCCGCACTGGCTGGCGTCAGTCTGATGACGCTAAAGCTAGAATATCCGAAGCGTTGCGAAATCGGACTGTCTCTGACGAGACAAGGAGTAAATTGAGCCGCAAATTTAAAGGCCGTGTAAGCCCCATGACAGGGCGCTCTCACTCTCCAGAGACCATTGAAAAGATGAAAGAAGCCCGCGCAAAACAAGTTTATTCGGATGAATCTCGCGCAAAAATGAGGGCGGCATGGGTCATCAGGAAAGCAAGAGCCGAGGAAGGCAGGCGCAATCCGCAAGCAACCGCTTTCACGAAAGACAAGGACGCGGCATGATTAAGCAGCTTACGATCAAAAATTGGTTTGCCATTGTCGCGGCCCTTGTGTGTTTTTGGGGCGCAATCTCATCGGCGCTTTCTGGAGATTGGCTTGTTGCGTATTGGCAATTTTTGACAGCGACATGCTTTTCGGTGCTTTGCTTGGCTGAATTGCTCATTGCCGCACAGCGAAAGCTTCTGGACCATTATCGCGCATTGGAGCGCGGCCAATGAGGTCAGCCATCAGTCCTAAGCATCGCTACCCATCTGGCGAAATCCACAAAGACCAGCAAGAGCCCCGCAAGGAAACCCCCGAACAGGTTCGCGCACAAGTCGTTGGCCAGCGCATTAAGTTCCTCGGTGCCACGCCAGACAACGCCATGGATCAGCTATGGGAGCATCCCCTGGGACGCATGCGTATGTGGTCTATCATCGCGAAGGACAATGGCGAGGGCCTTTCCAAGATGCAGGCTGTAGCCCTTGGCATGTTTCTGGGGGACTATTGCCGGGCTTACGGCATGAAGGGCCTGCCCCGCATGACGATTGCCGCCTTGGACTACGGCAAGGGCGCTATTGGCCTATCCGTGAAGCCAGAGCCGGAAGAAAAGGACGTGTTGCAGGCTGAGAGCGACTGCAATTCAGCGCGGGCAGCTTTGACGCAATACCCGGTGCAGTTTGTAACGTGGATGCGCTTGCTTATCCAGCTTTCCCGGCGCGAGGGTGATGATGGTTATTGGCGGCGGCAAGTTGGCGAGTTGCGTGGCGCGGCCAATGTTCTTGCGCGGCATTATGGGCTATACACATGAGGCAAGGGCAGGCTATATTGACCTACGGAACAAATCATGGCATTCGTATTGATCAGTATGGCGTTTTGCGCCATTTCAGTTTAGCCCGGCTAGCTCAATGGCAGAGCAATCCCTTTGTAAGGCATAGGTTGCGGGTTCAAGTCCTGCGTCGGGCTCCACAGGTTGCGCATAGTTTAACGCTAGAACACCCCGCTTCGTAGTCGGGGCAGGTCCAAGGTTGAATTCCTCGGTGCGCTTCCCAAGCCTTCCCTACCATGTGTAGGGTTAGCATTCGGCTCCGACTTTGGTCGTGGCCAGCAAGTTCTAGGCGGCTCGCAAGAGCGACCAAGGCAGTAGGCTAAGCCATTGTTAGCAGCAAGCGCAATTGGGAAGCTGCCGCAGATAAGGATGACGGGGGAAGCTACACGTCCATACGTGTTGCCAGCCCTGACGATGCTGAAAACAAACAGGCCCGCCTAGGTCTTATTTTTTGGGGGCCGCAATGTCTGGCGATGGCAATACTCTTGGGAAGATAGCCCGAGAAATCTACGTAGCGGTAGAAGCCGCAGGCGGGTGCGTCGATTTGCTTTGCATCCTTGGCAGCTTTCGAGACACTCTAGATGATGAGGAAATTTTGAGACTTTTGGTTGAACTCAACAGAGGTGCACCGATTATGACAGAGGGCATTTCCGTTCAATAGTTCAACGCGAGCGGCATGGTGACGTGACCGCATTCGCCGGTAAGCCAGTATTCCGGCATATGGCTGGTGACTTCTGGATTGACCAGCCCGCGTTGATACAGTCCTAGGCGGCCCGCAAGGGGAGCGCCATACAGAGTCGATCACGGGGCGTGCATGGCACATAACCAGTAGAAGCGTGATCGACCCGCCTAGATATAGCCTTGTAGCTCAACGGTAGAGCCCTGTCTGATAAGCGGGAGGTTCCGGGGTTCAATTCCTCGGCAGGCTGTATACATTTCAGCGGCAATCCCGGGCGGATTGCTAGGGCAGGAAGCCTCCAACGACAACCGGCGTGCCAGCGTGCCGGTAAACCCCAACAATGCAACCACCATAGTGAGCCCGAAGCACATACGCTGCGGTGGTTGAGGCATTGGCTCCTGAAAATGATTGATGCCAATTGTTGGGACGCGGATGTTCAACAATCGCCTGCGCTGTTGAATACGGCAGGCAGCACAGGTAAGGAACGGACACATGCTTGATTTCAAATCGCTCTATGGCATGGACTATGACAAGTATATGGCCCTAGCCGAGGAAGCACGCGGCGCGGACGATCAATACATGAACCGCGCATCTGGTGGCTACGCTGGCAATTACGGCTGGAACACTGGCGTATATGCCGCCGAAGGTGCTGACCCGCGTGCCAACATCGCGCTGTATAACGCCATCAAGGCCAAGGACAAGCGCCTCTATGGTGCCGATGGCGAAATGAGTGCCGCGCCTGAAATCCAGGGTGTCATGGTGCATGGCCCAATGACCGAGCAGATGCGCGCTGCCAAGAATGGCCAGTGGGTTTATGCTGGTGCCACGCCTAACGAAAACGCGAAGGGCGCGCTCGCCAGCCAATGGAAAGACCTTGGCGTGGACGTGCCGCAACAAGTTGAGCGCTGGGTATATCAGGAAACGCCAGCACCGCAGATGCAACAGCAGCAAGAGCCGGTCAAGGACGACCCGAAGCCGCAGGGACCAACGATCTATGATAGCTGGGATGATTACATCCGCATTGCGCGCGAGGAAACCGAGGGCATGAACCGCATGCCGTTCGTCGGGCCGAACTGGGCCAAAGGAAACCCGACATATGCGGATATTGAATACAACCCGCTGCTGTCGTTGGAGCGGTTTTATCCCGGCCAGAGCAACACATGGCGCGAGAAGCTGCGTGATCCGCTAGAGGGTGAAGGCTTCAAGCCGGTGGCGAAGTAGGGTTAGGCCTGCACCGTAAACTTGCAGAGCGAAATATCAACCCAATTTTTCCCAGATTGCATCCAAAGCCCGTTGCGCGTGGCTTTCAAATTTCCGTTGTTCTTGGCGGTCAGTTTGATGTGGCGGAGATAGGTGGAAGCAATAACAACGCGACCATTTGAAAGCTGCTCAATGATCTGGCGATGCAATTTGCGGTAGCGCGCCCAAGCTGCGAAACGGTTGGCTTTCATTTGCTCGTTGGTCATTTCCGTATCTCCGTTTGATGATCCTTTGTCGCATGGCGGGGCTTTCCTGTCAACAAAAATAATCGCACAAAAACGACAAACGGCCCATTTACAGCATAGTTAGGGTGTGCCATATTCATTCCATCGAAACGGGCAGCGGCCCACAGATGGAGAATGTAAGATGGCTACCCAATCTGCATATGCGCGGCGCATCAAAAAACAGGCCGCACAGCGCAGCGCCAAAAATGATTTGATCGGCGAGATGTTGGAAGCGTTGAAAGACGCTTTAATGGTCCTGCAATCTGTTGCGGCTGCCGATCCAACATGGACGCAAGCGGCAATGGCGCGCGATGACGTGTCCGCCGTTATCGCGAAAGCAGAAGCAAAATCTTAATAGCCGCTTGACCATGCCTAGGAGCGCTCTAGCAGCGTTCCGAACATGGCCAGCAATCATGCACCATGACACAACGGATGATCACGATGACAAAACATACTCCGGGGCCTTGGAAATTCAGCGCCGAAAGTATTGACCCGGAATGGTCGGTTGTAACCACGGCAGGCGGCTCCGTCATTGCCAACGTGAACGATCGCCACGACCAGCCGGCCAACGCCAGCCTTATCGCCGCCGCGCCTGACATGCTGGAAGCGTTGAAAGAAGCCCTCTCTCACTTGGATGAAAACGCCCGTTTCTTGCGAGATATTCAAGCGCACGCCGGAAAAGTATCGGACGCGTTTTCGTCCGCTGATAAAGTTCGCGCCGCCATCGCCAAGGCAGAAGGCAAAGCGGAATGACATACTTTGCTCGATCCGCATCTGACGGAACAGATGATTGGCCGTTCTGGTATGTGGCGGAAACCCACAACCCGCGCTTGAATGTATTGCGAAAAGCATGGGAGGCTGCAACAGGGGAGGAGTTGCGAGCCGGTGCCGTGCTTACGGATAAACAATCCGCGTTGTGGATTGCTGACACCGCAAACGCCAAGTTAGGGGGCAAAGCGGAATGACCCCCGCTGACCTTCACGAATGGCGAACAAAGATGCGTATATCTCGCCTAGAAGCATGCCGCCAGCTTGGCATAAGCCAGAACTACTGGACCAAGATGCAGAACGGCGTTTCGCCTATCCCGCGCCATATAGCGCTTGCATGTGCATCGCTTATTCGTGGCATCAAGCCTTGGCCTGAGTAAAGCAACACCTCAATGTGAATAACCACCACACAGACTTGTAACGCCAGACACAATCAGTTATTCGTATTCATCAACATGGCCCTGCTTTGCGTGGGGCCATTTTCTTTTGGAGCATAGGGTAAATCATGACAAGCAATGTCAAGCCTTTTCCGTCATCCGGTCGCACGGTAACAACCGGCGATGATGGCGAGGAAATGGAAGACGACGCTGGCTTGCGGATCATTGCTCTGGATATGGCGCTAAAGGGCATGGGGCTTATTGGCGGCGGTTATGCTCACCCGGATGACGTGGAAGCTGACACCATCAAGACAGCCACGGCTTTTTACAAATTCATCATTGGCGAAGCAGACAAGGAATAACGGCGGCGGGACGACAATGGCTTTCAGCGCAAAGGTTGCTCAAAGCATATTGGACAGGATCGCAGGCGGGGAGAGCTTGCGCCGTATCTGTGCCGATGAGGAATATCCGAGCCGGCAGACTGTTCTCCGTTGGCTTTGGGGTGAAAGCGAAGAAGCGAACGCTTGGGGCTTCGTTGCCAAGTATGCGCGCGCGCGAGAAGCGCAAGGCGATCTCATGGACGACAAAATCCTAGAGGAAGCTGAGGTCGCTACGCCTGACACGGCGGCGCTCGCCAGGGTCCGCATTGACGCCTACAAATGGCGTGCGTCAAAGCTGAAACCCAAAGTCTACGGCGACAAGCAACAGCTAGAGCATTCCGGCCCCGGTGGCGATGCTATCCAGACCGTCACGCGCATTGAACTCGTAGCCCCCGGCGATGGCGACAATCAAGCTTGAACTGCCCCCTAAGCTAATCGGGGTGTTTTCTGGCGAGGCTGACGTAAGGGGTGCATGGGGCGGGCGTGGTTCGGGCAAATGCTTGGGGCGCGGAACGATGCTTCTACGCCACGATGCGTCATTGGTCGCGGTTGAGGATGTTAAGCAGGGCGACTTGCTTCTTGGTCCTGACGGGCTTCCTAGAACGGTTTTGAGCGTTTGCGCTGGGGTCGGCCCTCTTTACAGGGTAACGCAAAAGACCGGCATGTCTTACGTCTGCAATGACGCGCACATTCTGGTTCTAGAGCGCTCGGATAGCTCTAAGACGGACTATGGCAAGTTTAGCAAGGCGGGCAACCCGCAGCGTCCCGATGGGCGATATGCCGGGTATGACACTGGCAAGGGTTATTCCCTGATCACGGCTCAAGAATATTCCGCTAAGCCGGAGCGTTTCAAAGCGCAGCATTTCGGGTTTAGGCGTGCAGTCGTCGGCGAACACAAGGAATTGCCGGTTGACCCGTATTTGCTGGGTTTGTGGCTTGGGGACGGCTCGTCAAAAGCCCCTGAGATCACAAACATGGACCCGGAGATAGCTGAATACATCTATAGCGTTTCGGATGAAAATGGCTGGTCCGTAAAAGATCGACCGTGCGGGGATAGGGCAAAAATATATTACATGGGCTCATGTTTTGTGAGGTCTGGTAGTTTTGTTCAACAGCTTCGCAAGGCCGGTGTTTTTAAGAACAAGCATATCCCAGAGATATATTTTGGCGCTTCGCTTGATCAAAGACGCCAATTGATGGCTGGCATTGTTGATACGGATGCAAATGTTGAAAATGGATGCATCAACATTGTTCAGTCAAAAGAGCGAATGATTGACGATATTGTCAGACTTGCTCATGGTTTAGGGTTTAAGGCTTCAAAAAAAGAAATCGTAGCAACTTGCGGCAAAGTAAAATGCCAAGCCTTCAAATCTCAGATCGGCGGCGACATCAACACACTGCCAGTCCGGATTGAAAGAAAAAAAGCCGCAGCCTTGGCAGTTAAGAAAAACAAGGATTGGCGCAGAACGCGGGTTGATGTTGAGCCAATTGGAGTTGGTGAGTATTTCGGTTTTGAGCTTGACGGCGACCATCTGTTCATGTTGGCGGACGGAACCGTAACGCACAATACCCGGACATTCGCCAAGATGACGGCGGTTCGCGCCCATATGTGGGACATGGAACGCCGCAGCGGGATTATCCTGTGCGGTCGCCAATTCATGAACTCGCTTGACGAGAGCAGCATGGACGAGGTGAAGGCCGCTATTCGGTCGGAGCCGTGGTTAGCGCCTCATTTCGACATTGGCGAGAAATACATACGGACCAAGAGCGGGCGCATCCATTATCGGTTCGCCGGGCTTGACCGCAACATTGACAGTGTAAAGTCAAAGTCGCGCATTCTCGTGTGCTGGGTTGACGAAGCGGAGCCTGTTTCCGAGGAAGCATGGCAGACGCTTATTCCGACCCTTCGCGAGGATGACAGCGAATTGTGGGTGACGTGGAACCCGAAGCGCAAGGGCTCGGCAACGGACTTGCGGTTTCGGCGGAATTTCGACCCTCGCATGAAAGTGGTCGAAATGAACTGGCGGGACAACCCGTGGTTTCCTGACATTCTAGACCGTGTGCGTTTGAAGGATAAGCGAGACCGGCCCGATCAATACGATCACATATGGGAAGGCGGCTACGCCATCACCCAGGCCGGGGCTTACTACACGCGCCAGATTGCGGACATGAAAGAGCAGAAGCGGCTTGGCCGTGTTGCTCGCGACCCGCTGATGACCGTGCGCGCGGCTTGGGACATTGGCGGGACTGGTGCCAAGGCGGATGCTTGCTCGATCTGGATTTATCAGTTCGTCGGCAAGGAAATCCGCGTGCTGGACTATTACGAAGCGCAAGGACAGCCCTTGGCGGCTCACGTCAATTGGCTGCGCGAAAACGGCTACAGCGATGCCTTGTGCGTCCTGCCTCACGATGGCGTCAAGCACGATTTCGTGCATGCCGTGACATACGAGAGCGCGCTGCGTGACGCCGGGTTTAAGGTTGAGGTTATCCCTAATCAGGGTGCTGGTGCTGCTGCCATGCGTATCGAGGCAGTGCGGCGGTTGTTCCCGCAAGTGTGGATGAACGAGGCGACGACCGAGGCGGGGCTTGCTGCGCTCGGTGCCTATCATGCGCGACGTGACGAGGGACGTGGCGTTGACCTTGGCCCGAACCATGATCGCAACAGCCATGCGGCGGATGCATTCGGCCTGATGTGCATCACGTATCAAGTGCCACGCTCGACTGCACAAAAGCGCGGGGATTACCGCGATGTGCCGCGAGACAGTTCAAAAGCAACAGGATGGATGGTTGCATGAGTGACGACATTGACGAAATGAGCAAGGATGACCTTGCGGCATTGGCTGAATTGCACGGCATCGAAATTGATGGCCGGTGGAGCGCAGCGCGCATCCGTGAAGCCGTTCGCGCCAAGCTTGGCGGTGAGAGTGAGGCGGCTGATGCGGTTGAGCTTGTAGCGCCTCCGGAGCCCGCTCCCGAAGCCCCCTCGCCTGCCGGCGAATACAACCTGGACGGCATGATCTCCGAATGGGCTGAGAGTTGGGCGCATCGCCTTGTTCGCGCATGGGCTGAATTTGAAGGCACGTCATTTACCGTGACGGTTGAGACGGCCCACGGCAGGACCACCGCGACAATCGAGAATGTTGACGACAATGCAGCGTCCGTGATGGCCGCGCTTGATGCCGCCCGCCGTGAAATGACAGGCGAATAAGGAACCTACCATGGCACAGCCGATTGAAATCTTCCGCCCGATTGGGGCCACGGTGACGCTTGCCGCTGCCACATCGTCAGGCAGCGTAGCGATTACGAAAATTGGCTTTGCCAACGAAGACGAACAGGTCCGCATTGCGAATACAGGTTCTGTCATCGTCTACATCGCGCTTGGTGATAGCGGCGTGACAGCGGCTGTAGCGTCTGGCATCCCGATCTTGCCGAACACTGCTGAGATGTTCCACATCACGACCGCGCAAACGCATCTTGCGGGCATCACGGCATCGGGCTCGGCAACGCTCTACATTACTGCGGGGTATGGCGTATGAACCGCCTTCGCGCATCCGCTGGTGGCGGCATTGTCTCGGGTGTGTCGCTTATCCACCCGGAAGTGAAATACGACATCAACTTTGCGACCGGCCAATGGTTCGGCGCGCTGCCGTCTGATTTGGTCGTATCGCGTGCCAGTGATGCGCTGACCCTGACGCCTGGCGGTACGTATGCCAATTTCGCCAGCAATACGGCGCGAATTACGGGCAGCGGCCTTCTTGTTGAGGAAGCGCGGACGAATTTAACGACCAACAGCGCGGGCGATGGGTTCCAAGCTGGAATTATCGGCAGCGGTGGCGCTGTTGGCACTGGATGGGGTGGTTTTACAACTATTCCTGTTTCGGTTGATGTTCTGAGGCAAGAAACAAGAAACGGAATTACAGGGCTTGTTCTTAAATTATCTGGAACGCCGACCACCACAACCACGCTCACATTAAGGTGCAGCCCGACCGCTTACGGGTCAATCGGAGAAACATATACAAATTCAATATTTTTGCAGCTTGACGCTGGCTCATTAGGCACTTCTACAGGGTGGCAGCTTCGTGCAGGCTCCGAAACAACGGCGGGCAATACCGTTGCTACGCCTACTAGCACATTTACGCGATTTACAAACACGCGCACACTTACGCAAGCAGACGGGCGATGTGTTGTCCGTTTCAACTTCTCCGACACCGTAACCCCAGTTGACTTCACGCTGTTCATTGGCGGCGCGCAGTCTTCGCTGGCTGGGTTTTCACTGTCTCCGATCACGACGACTGGCACCGCTCTCACCCGCCCGGCTGACAACATTTACCTGCCGATCTCGGGGATTGGGACGGAATGCACCGTCTTTGCAGATGTTGACGGAATTGCAGGCAATTCGCAAAGTTTTGCAAATATCTTTACTTTGTCTGCGGATGGAACAAACAACAATCGTCTTTCTTCGAATAGGGCCAACGCTTTATCAGGCGGAATTCAGGCAAGCAACGTTGTCAGTGGCGTAGCTTCGTCTATTGCGTTAACTGCCGCTACTGTGGGCAATAACGTTGCATTCAAAACAGCGTCCCGATATTCGGCGGCCTCGATTGGTGTTTCGCTTAACGGCAACACAGTGGCGACCGTATCAGTGTCTTCGGCACCGTCTGTCAGCCGTATTTACTTTGGCAACCGTCCGACTGGGGATAATGGGATGAACGGCTATATCAA
>JACCDR011429826.1_pt1 | contig 54855 bp, 81 predicted proteins | sample 7446431 | NCBI WGS metagenome assembly JACCDR01 (sample SAMN15323443, study PRJNA562643) | freshwater metagenome | isolation source: river surface water | place: USA:Blue River Watershed | collected 2017-08-17 | reverse complement strand
GTGCGGGCATGATTACCTTTCGGTAGTGAAGTTGATGATTACCCAGAAGTCTGGTTCGTTGTACCCGCAGTTATCTAGCCAGAACCCTATCTCCTTGAATTGTCCGAAGGGAACGCTTAGAGTATCTAGTGGTTTCCCCTTTGCCATTGCTCTTATAGTGTAGACTTTGACGTGGTACATGGCAACCCCTCTTAGGTATAGTTCCCTAACTGTACCCTATGCGAACATAGGTTCTCTAGGGTCGTGCGAACGGGTGTTCGCGTCAGCGCAAACATGCTATATGTAAATAGTTCCCTATTGTTCCCTAATGATCCAACTACACAGGGATCAGAAATGTTACATATAGGAAAGAGACGGAACGGAGCCGTTCTCCGAACAGGTGTTCGCATTGTCCCCTATAATGAACATTCCCTACTCTTACCCCGGTGGTGAAACTTGAGGGTTACTTGAGGGTTGATTGTTATTGTTCCCTATAGGGGACAGTTCCAGGGCACTATTCCCTACGTGTACCACCGCATGTTTCTACGAAAACGCCGCCGAGTCTTGATATTGCGAATCCATGTAAACATAGCCCCTCCTGTGGTTGATTTGCTAATCATACGCGCGGCACGTATGCCGGGCATTGCCTGCGCTATGTATGGTGCGCGTACCCAGTAGCCCTGCGCGCATGATTAGCTAATCACCATGAAAGTAGCTTACATGCCCAGTACACTCCCTGCAACTAGACGTTAGCCCAGTTCAGCTATGTACTGTTCGATTGCCAGTTGGCTATCGAAGCGAATGCCCCTAAACCAGTACTCGCGCGTACCCTCGACAACGTTGTCAGTGTTGCGCGACTGCCAGCTTTCGCCATACGTTGCACCGATGGTGAACTGCGTGCGCTTGGCCGGAGCCTCGCGTACTTCACGAGTGCCGCCAATCGGCTTTAGGCGAGCATTGACCCTGTAGCGTAGACCGTGCTTACTGACCGTGATTGAGCGATCCTGCGCAGCATGGCGGGGGTGAGTGAGTACCCGTAGGTTGCGTGCTTTGCCCATCGGGATGACTACCCCTGCTCCGCGCAGCATTGCCCGCTGATCGCCAGTGAGTGCGAACTTGCGCATGTTGTACTCCTTTGCATCCCGTAGGGGTTGCAGGGAGTCTACAGGGCATGTAGGCTCTAGTGCGCACTCGCGGTAGGTTGGCCCGCGTGGTACCCTCTAAGTGAGTGCTATGTCCTTGCACTAGTCACTCTACGCCAGGGGCAAGCGTAAGGGGGTCGATAGTCTCATTCTCCCTACATTGGTGAATATGGTGTTGCCTAGCCAGAAAACACGCCTAGTTGTCCTTTATCCTCGCGCGCATGAGTAACGATAACGACAATAACGAACTACCGTTTGACCCGGTTGATCCAGAAAGCGCGCTTAACCCTATCGACGAAGCTTTCTCAGTAGACCCTACTCCTGATAGTCCTGATGAGGAAGCGAATGAAAAGAAGCTACAGGAGCAATTGCACGCTTACCAGCAGGCTATCCAGGGTGAGTGGTTTGTAGACGAACAGTACAAAGCGGGCGAACTGTCGCCAGCGGAGATTCGTGACAAGACGAAGGAATTGCTGACAAACGCAGTTCCCAAGGCTGTGGCGTCTTTGCTTTATTTGAGCCAACATGCGGTCAATGAGCAGGTAAAGATGAAGGCCGCCACGTACATCATCGACAAGGCAATTGGCTCTGAGAAGGGCTTTGTTGGTGATCCACTAGAAAACCTGCTTGGCCAACTTAACGAGGCTAAGGCAGGAAGTTAGTGGCTGGTCTACGTAGGCTGCTCAAAACTGGTACCGAACCAGTTGCGGGTACTGGCCGTGTAGATTTTACTGGCTGTAAAGCCGGTGATGACCTTTACATCGTAGCTACCGCCGAGGATAGCAATACAAACATACCTACGTTTGGTAGTACACCCGCAGGGTGGAGTAAACTAGACGACCAGGCAGGAACAACAAGGGCAAGATTTGCCCTGTTTTACAAGAGTGCAGCCGGTAGCGAAACTACGGTAGACATTACCGCTACTGGAACGGGTACAATACATGTAGCAGCTAGCGGCATTGCTGTAGCTCTAGGTACGCCAGACCACGGTAGTATTGGTAGTGCCTCTTGCGGTACGGGATCGGGCGGTACGGTGTTTGCCGCACCTGATGCAGTTACCGATAATGATGGCGACCACGTACTAACGTTTGTAGGTGCTAGGGCTAACGCCCAGATTGGCACTACAGGCAGTATTGGGCGTAGATCCGTTAGCACCTTTATTGGCAGTACGACCACTAGTGCGATCTTTTGGCGGGAAACTCTCGCCGCAGGTACGCAGGACCTAGAGGGCGTATGGGGTAATACAACGAACGAAAGCTGGGCCTTCGTTGTAAAATATGCTCAGGATACCGCCTACCACGAAGTAACAGACGACTTTAACTACACAGAAGACCCGCTGAGTAATGGTGGGATTTGGAAAACCAGCAGTTTTACGCCGTTCTCGACTTCCGAAGTTATGGAGACGAACGGCAGTACAGCACAGGGAGACGGCGCAAGTGATTTCCACATGGCTGTACACGAGTTCTTCTACGAACGAGATAGTGAAATCGAGGTAGAAGTAGATACGAAAGGCGTAAACGGTACAGACCAGCTACGCATGTATCTACGCATGACCGATTTTAGCGGCGGCGCAACTATGGAAGCGTATGAGCTACGCTATGAGCCGCTGTCCGGTACGGATACACTAAAACTGTTCCGCATTGTAAACGGTACAGGAACGCAGATTGGCACAACACAGAACCAAGAGATTGCAAACGGCGATGTATTAAAGTTCCGGGCAATCGGCCAGCAGCTTTACGTATACCTTAACGGCACAGAGATTTACCACTGGACAGATACAGGTGGTGCCGTCCTACGTGGGCAGGTAGGCTTCCAAGTTTTTGGTAATACCTTCCGAATTGACAATTTTGCAGCGCGCAAGGTTACGCCAGAAGTTGCAACTTACGTTTGCCCAGTTACTTCAGGTGGTAGCGCAACAGCAGCAAGTACCACAAACGTAACGCTACCGATCGCGCTCCCTGGAGATATCTACCTGCTACACTTTACTACCTTTAAGACTGTAGCTGGTGATATCAATATCAGTGTGCCGGGATTCACAGTATTTGGCAGCTATACACAGGGCGATAGGAAATACTTTATCCTTACGCGCCAGTGTGATGGTAGTGAGGGTGATGTAGAGAGCGCGACAATTGTTAGAGTCGCTACAGCGACAGGTACAAACCCGTCCAGTACAAGATGGCGCGTCGCAGAGATTACGTTCGTAGGTAATCCTGACGATATCTTCAACATCAACCCGTTTAACGAGAACGAAGAAGCTAGCTCAACGAGCTGGACCACCGACGCAGTTAGCGGTACTGACGGTGATCTCCTAGTCGTAGGTGTTCACCACGATTCGACCTCAAACATTACGTCTACTAACTCCGAGACGGACGTTGTAGAAACACAAGATGCGGCAAGTAACAGCGCCGGTACGTCAATGGCGCTTTACATCAAAGCGTTGCGAACGAGTACAACGGAGCAGCTTACAGGAACACTAAGCTCGGCAGCTGCGCATCGTAGTTTTATTTACTCTCTAAATGCGCCAGCGCCACCGCCAACAGAAGATTCGGGTACTGTCACCCTAACATTCACACCGTCTTTTGCCGAGACCTACGGGACAGTAGACGCAGATACAGTATACCTCGACCTACAGCCAAGCGGAGTAGACGAGTACACAGGCGTACAGATTTACGAGGACAGCGGGACTATCCCACTACTCTTCACGATTACCGGAGTAGACGCTTTTCAGGCAGTAGATGCTGCGACGGTAGGTTTGCTACTAACGCCAGGTGGCACCGAGACGCTTGAGCAAACCGTTGAAGATGTAGGTACAATCTACCTCGACTTTACGCCGTCCGGCACAGACTATATCCACGTTTGCAAGCCGAGGTTCCGCGGTACATTACTTACATGGACGTACGATCCTGACGCAATGCGGGCAGATTGGTACGGAGGACTACTCAATCCTGAGTGGCGTGGAGAACTACTACAAGTAGAACTGGCGGTAAATTATGCCTGTTAGCCTAGCACCAGGAACCGAGCAGTACCTCACAGTAGCCATAGTTGACGAGTCTGACACCTATGACACACTAGAGGGTGGTGTCGCCACGTCGGTACAGTTTGACGTACTGGACGATGCTGACGTTGCGAAGTATTCAAACCAGTCCGCCACCGTTGCTGGTATGAGTATTAGGTGCCTGGTGGACACCGCTTCGGGTGGAGTGTGGGCAGAAGGACGTTACAGGCTATTCGTGGAATTCACCGTTGGGTCGGAAAACGTAAGGTTGGGACCATATGAGTTCTATCTTATCGAATAGCAACCCTGTGGGGCCTTGGGTAATAAAGGGCGCCAATCTTGGCCTAGAGGAACTAGAAGGGCTAAAGTTCATGATCGACAGGCCCCACACGGCTTGTCTGATCTGTGGAGAAGTGTTCCAATCCACGTATGATCGACACCCCTTGGAGAAGATCACCGCATTTCTCCCAACGCTCGAAGCAGTAGCAGCTTTCGCAAATTCTCTAAGAAAGGAGTGGTCACAAACTCACGCAAAGACGCATACGGAGCGGGAACACACAGCCTTGCGAGAAAGTGGCCGCTTCTACACGCCCGATGCAGCGATCAAACTCGCCGCATTCGGCATAATCTCCATTTCCGACCTAGGCGCAGACGACGAGGTAAGTGACGCACTCAGGCAAAGTTCGCCAATCCCGAAAGACGACGCACAAGGAACGTGAGGTAGCGTATGAGCTATTACGAAATCATCACTGAGTCAGGGACCAGCATGGTCGCTAACTATGAGAGTGATGAAGAAATGATGGGCGCAGTAAAGGCTCACCATGAACGAGCAACAAAGGGTGAAGCTGGAGGTCCGACAGGTCATCCGGCAGAAAGAGTCGTTCGTGTAGAAAAGTACAGCGACCACCCTGCGAATGTAAGTGAGGGAATGAGTGCAGAAGTGGCAAAGAAGGAGTTTGCCGCGCTTGTTGACAAGCTAGCAGAGGACGGCGTAGTCTCAATGGATCAGCTAGCGTTTGAAGCGCGGCTAATCGGTAGCCCGCTCGTAGTCGAGCGAGAAGATCGTCAGTCGTCAATCTACCGGGCTGAGGCAGAAGAGGTATTCACGGAAGGATGGGAGAACTAATGCTAGATCCGGGGATGCATCTACACCACAGCTACGCTGACGCTGAAACACACAAGGAACACCATGCGGTAATCGCTTTTCAGGAGCTGTCAAAGCTCGTAACCGATTACGTAATGGGTGCGTCAGGCTCCGTAACGCCACCTACGACGTGGTATATGGCACTCAGTACACGCGCGGTATCAAACTACGCGCGTGATTCAGCGTGGAATGCATCTGCAACGGGTACCAACATTACCGAGATTGGTACGACTACCGCAGCAGGGTACGCACGTCAGGCAATTGCCAAGAGCATCAACACTGGTTCAATTGACTGGGGTACGTCAACGTTTGACTCCACTCTTTCTACTGGTGGACAGTCAACTGCGGCAGATCAGGTAACGTTCGGTGCGTTCTCAGGTGCGCCTTCTCCAAACGGTGCAAACGCATTCGTACTAGCTGGCGTTTCTACGCTACAGACTGGCCCGTCGTATTTTGCGGGAGATACCGCAGCAACTCGTACCTTCGCCAACGGAGATACTGAAAAGGTTACTGCGACTCTAAAGGCAGGGTAGCAGTAATACAGGGGCGGGGGGTGTGGCCGCAACCTCCCCGTCCCTTTACTTATTAGAGGGGGAGTTTCCATATTAACGTATGGTGGCAAGGGCAAAGCTCCCCCTCTAATAAGTAGGGATGAGAACGGCGTACTCTGGAAACGCACAGGAGAGTGTAATCGTTGTGGTGAATGCTGCTCCAGTGGTAATCCGTTTACAGGAGATTCAAATGATGTTTGCCCCCTACTACGGGGGCCACACGGTGCCACAAGTTGCAGCGATAGACAGCACCCGTACTACTTGGGCGGCTGTAACGTGTTTCCACAGTATCCCCGACAAATCGTCGATTACCCCTCTTGTTCCTATACGTTTGAGCGCGTAGATGGCAGTTAAGACATACCGCCTAGCTTCTACGCTAGTCAACAACTTTGGCGAGCTACTGGAAGCTGACCAAACTGTAGCTACGTTAGCTACGGGATGGGTCGTCGCAAAGCTAGCATCGCCACAGTCGTCAGAAATGGACGTAGGTACGGAGGTAGCCTCCGGTACTTTCTCGTCCAACAGCACAACTGCCAAGCCTGCGTCACTCATTACAGGTACAACAGCTAATGCGCTTAGAACAAGTACGCCACTAAGCGGGCAGTTTGCAAACACGAACTGGTCAATCGCAGTAGTTCTCCGCTCTGTTACAGCAGCCGGCGGTACTGTACGCATTCGATGCAGAGTGTACAAATCTGCCAATGCTGATGGTTCTGGCGCTACGGAGCTAACGGGTTCTACGCAGGTAGGAACTACCACTGGCGCACTTTCCACGTCTGCGGATCAAACTTCTACCGTAACGTGGGCACCTGGCGGAACCATCACACTCACCAATGAGTACCTCTTCTTCGCAATTGCGCTAGAAGTGGTAACTGCTGGTGGTTCCAACTCATCTGACGCAGACATTCGTGCCGGTACTTCGGCTAACGGTACTCGCGTTGTAACGCCAGACTTCTCCGTTATCTACTCTGACACCGGAACTGTCAGACTGTCGTTTACGCCAAGTGCTGTTGAAACGGCGGAGTTCGTAGATAGTGGAACTGTTCCTCTTTACCTGAAACTACTGTCAGGTAGCTTCTTTGATGGGTTCGATACTAGCCCAGCCAGATTGAGTACACCTGGCGGTACGATTACAGGTGGTAAGTTAACAAAAACTCTCGGTGCTGGTGGTAGCTCACTTCATGCCGCACTTACGCAAGCTCACCATTTCGATGGTGACTTTGAAATCAAAGCAGAGTTCCCAGATCGACTAGCACGCGGTGGAGCAACGTATACTACGAGGCAAGTATGCGGGACGGCTTCTGATTTCGGACAGGGATACATGTATCTCGAGTATCAGTCCGACGTTACTGATCCCAATGGACGATACAGATTTGTGCTAATTGCTACTACCGGTACGATTAGCATTACTGCCTCTTCTGTTAATGAAGACCCCCCGCGTTGGATGCGAGTTCGTCGTGTGGGTGATGACTATTACTGGGATAAGTCCGACGACGGCGTAAGTTGGACGCAGCTTCATACTGTCAACTCTACGGCAAGATTTGGTAGAACTGTACTTGATGTATTCCACCAAACTACTGGTGGGTCTGCGCCTGGTAGCCTCTTTGTTTCTATTGACAACGTTGAAGTAATTGTATCTGGACTTGGTGACGTACTTGTTGGAAGTGACGGCGTAACCGTAGCTGGCACAGGATTGCAGTTCAACGCGCTAGAACACACGCCGCCTGTACTTGGCTTCCAGCCCACAGGAATGGTGCAGAAGTTCACGCTAGCAACAGACGCCATCCTTAATCGCATCCGCATCATGTTGGGCAAAACTGGTAGTCCGAGCGATCAGTTTAGTCTCGGCATTTGGTCGATGAGCGGCAATACATTCGTTACGTCGTTCTATTCACAGACTGTACCAAATGCGGGTCTGTCGGTAGATAGTCTGACAGAGCAGGAGTTCTTCCCAAACGTCTACTTGCCAGCTGGTGAGTACGGAATCCTCAATGGGCGTAGTTCGGTTACGGAGGACGATAGCAACACTTACCTCATCGGCGTGCTTACTACCGTAAACCGTATAGCCGACAAGTACAGTAATATCGCCTCGGGCTTCGTACTCACTACGGATTACGGGTACGATCAGAGTTTCCTAATTGATCTAGTTCGTCAAACGGACCTGATCTACCTAGACCTTACACCTGGCGGTACTGACGAATATACTCCTGCGCCTGCGGGAACAGAATACACAGATAGTGGAACTGTACGGCTGTCCTTTACGCCAAGTGGTACCGAAGAGCATACCACGTTTGACAGTGGAACGATCACACTTGCGTTCACGCCATCAGGCACAGACCAGTACAGTGTTACCTACACCGACTCGGGTACTGTCTATCTTACTCTTACGCCTGGTGGACTAGTCCTCTTTAATCAGCCCATTCTCGATGACTTCACTTACAACGATAGTGTAGTCAATCCAGCTAATTGGAGTGGCGATGCTTGGGGAGGCGTTAATACTCTACGCCAGAACAACACCAACGACACAGCTACTACCAGTCCTGGTAGTTACATTACGGGTTGGTGGAAGAATGAAACATTCGGCCCTGATACAGAAGTAGCCGCTACAATAGCTGCACTCCCCGTTACCGACCAAGCGGTCTGGCTTGAAGCTCGTACGATTGAACCGGGTACAGGCAACCATGACTGCTACCATCTAGAGTGGTACAGGCGTTCTGGTACCGATCAGGTACGGGCGTTCCTAGTTATAAACAATTCACAATTCGGTGGCAATCTTATCGACGTCAATGAAGAAATGCAGGTTGGTTCTCAACTAGGATTGCGCGTTACGGGAAGCAACCCTGTAGTAATTCAAGCATACGTTAAACATCCTGGCGGTGAATGGACACTCATTGGTAGTGCAGAAGATCCGAGTGCGAGCCGCATTACTGCTGCTGGTTACGTTACTCTTGGTATCGGTAGTTCAGCAGCAGCAGAGGTAGACGATTTTAGAGCAGGCACAATTGTTGCCGCTCCTGGCGATACCGCACAGTTTGTAGATAGTGGCACTATCTACCTTACCCTAACTCCGGGTACTGCTGCTGGAGCCGATTACGATACTGAGGTACTGGCTGATAGTCCATCCTTCTACTGGAAGTTGGATGAGGCATTCGGTATTGCAGTTCGTGATCACGTTAACGTATTCAGTGATCAAGAGATATACGCAACGATCACGCATTACTCCGACGTTAACAACCTAAAGGGCATTCAGTTCTTCTTGCACGATGATGGTGCAGGTAACGGATATCGCTGCTCGCTCACAAACGACAGTACTAGTGGTACAAATGATGCTTGGTCAATTGAGCGCCTCGATGGTGGAACGCCTACTCTTCTCAACTTCGGGTCAGTAACTAATTACGCGGAAGACGATATCGTTGGCGCAACTTCTATTGCTGGTACGATTTACCTATGGCGGCACAGAGCCGGCGTAACTACGGTAATCGGTCAGCATTCAGACAGTACCCATGAAGAGGGCGATCAGGGCTACAACATCATTAGTCCGAGCGATTTCGACTTCGACGACATTACGAACCATATGCTTGGTTACGCAGGTCGTCTTGTCAATACGCCAACTCTTGACCAACCACCGCTTCGCACCGATGGAAGCTCTATCCATCTGAATAATGGTCAGGACGAATATATTAATCTAACTCCGATTGGGTACGGGCCAACTTCATATAACGGCGGAATCGCTGTAGAAATCTGGATGAAGCCCGACGCTGCTCCACTTGATGTAGGTATCTTCGGTAGTTGGGTAAGTGGCGATAGCGGCGGACCAATGATTTGGTGTGACCATCTTACGGGCAATCTACGTGGTGTTTGGAATCTCGCAGGAGTCGCCAGCTATCTCGATGCTGGATTCGTACCCGATGAAGATGAAGTCTACCATGTAGTCTTGAATTACGATGCAATCGCTGAAAGACTCTCACTCTGGGTAAATGGTGAAGAACTAGATTTCGTCACAGGTATTACTACCCTTGGTGGGTCTGACGCATGGGCGATTGGTCGCTACAACAATAGCGATGTTACCTGCTTTGCAGGTTGGGTACAGAACGCAGCAATCTACCCAGGGCCGCTAACTGGCGAAAGAATCGCTGCTCACTACGACGCTGGCCTAGGTTTAGGTGGACCGGGAGAAACTGCACAGTTCGTAGATAGTGCCACGATCACACTAACATTCACTCCGTCCGGGGTCGATGAGTACGAGGGGGCAGCGGGTGGCGAAACTACTGATTCAGGTACTATCACACTACTACTCGTTCCGAGTGTCGCAGAGGTATTTGCAGCAGTTGACACGGGAACCATTAGCCTCGTATTCACTCCTAGTGGCACCGAACTTCGAGAAATTGTTGACACCGGAACAGCACTTGTCACTCTATCTCCAAGTGGTACAGATGTACAAGTATTCGCAGAGAGCGCAACACTACGCCTTGAACTAACACCGTCAGGTACCGAATTCCAAACGAGGGAATATGCAGATTCCAACACCATCACAGTTGCATTCACCCCTAGTGGTGCCGAACAAGCCGCCTACGTTGATAGTGCAGAAACGTACCTCACTTTCACCGCATCAGGTACCGAGATTCAACAAGCCGTCGAAGTTGCAACTGTCGATCTTCGACTTACTCCGGGTGGGACGGAAGAGTACACAGGAGTAAGCCACTATGTCGATGCTGGGACTGCACTACTTGTATTCACCGTATCGCTCGCAGAAGCTTATACGACAGTTGATTCAGGCCAACTCCGTCTGTCTCTCACTCCTGGCGGAACAGATCTACAAGAGCGAGTCTTCACTGACTCGGCAACTGCAACTCTATCACTGGTACCTTCGGGGATTGAATACTCAGAGTACGTTGATTCAGCAACAGCTAGTCTTACCTTCACTCCTTCTGGCTCAGACACGCTTGAAACAACCACGGCTACGGTCGTCACTCTACAACTAACGCCAAGTGGAGTAGACGAATATGATCAGATCGGTGAGTTCGAGGATTCGGGTACGGTGTACTTGCACCTTACTCCTATCTCCACGACGCTCACTGGTATGCAGCTTAGTTCGCGGGCATTCATTCGGTATCGTTCAAGAATTATGGGGAGGTGGGCATCACGGTCATTCAAGCGGGTACTGTCGAGACTGTAGTAGTTCGCGTAACTGACGAGGTTGAGGGTATCTCTGCGCTTCCAGCAGGAACCACCTACTCGTTATTCGATTCGGATGGTGGGCCGGTTACTGGCATTCAGGATCTAGTTGCCACAATTGATGGTATGGATGCACTCTGCCTAATCGACACTACAGCCATCGAAGGTGGTGGGGATTTCGAGTTGTACCTGTACTTCAATGTCGGGGCAGAATTCCCTGTTCTCGGTCCGCACAAGATTAGGGTAAACGTTTGAACGAATCCCAAAAGAGGGCGCTTTTCAAACGACTCAAGTACGAGCCGCACTCTGACGACCAGTGGGACTGTCATCTAGACGAGACACGGTTCAAGATCGTCACCTGTGGTCGTCGTTGGGGTAAGAGTACGTTTGGCGGTAATGAACTCACAACTGCCATGCTGGACGTAGATAAGCCAGAAGGCTACTACTGGATCGTTGGCCCAGACTACTCCCTCGGTGAGAAGGAGTTTCGCATCGTTTACCACAACTTGGTAAACAAGCTAGACCTTGGGCCAAAGATCAAGAAGAGCTACAACGTCAAACAGGGCGATATGAATATCCGTATGCCCTGGGGCACGGTCTTGGAAGTAAAGAGTGCAGAGCGCAAGGACCGCCTCGTTGGTGAAGGTCTTGATGGTGTTCTCATGGCTGAGGCTGCGAGGCATTCAAAAGATACGTGGGAAGAGTTCATTGAGCCGGCGTTGCTAGATAAGCGCGGTTGGGCAACCTTTGTATCTACGCCACGTGGGTACAACTGGTACCAAGGCTTGCATATGATGGGACAACTGCCAGATTTCGAGGACTACAAAACTTGGCATCTTCCGACGTGGACCAATAAGGCAAGCTTCCCACTCGGTCTAGACGATCCCGACATTCAGAAGCTACAGCGCAGACTCCCCGAAGTAGTGTGGCTACAGGAGTACGCTGCTGAGTTTGTTGCATACCAGGGCAAAATCTACACAGAGTTCAATCCGAAGGTACACGTCAAGAAGATTGACTACAACCCCCTGTGGAAGAATTACCTATTCTTCGACTTCGGGTATGTAGATCCGTTCGTCTGCTTAGACGTAATGGTAGATCCGTCAGACAACTGGTACATCTGGCGTGAATATCAGGTAAGCGGACTCACAAATTTCGAGCATGGACAAGTTCTAAGAAAGCGTGAGAATCCGCATGGTTATCATATTGACGGTATGTTCGGTGATCCTCGTGATCCTGATGCCGCTGCTACTTTGGCGTTTCTTCTCGGATACATCAGACAAGACGTAGTTCCGTGGAAGTTGGCAGTTCAGGAAGTCAAGGAACAAATGAAACTGCGTCCAGACGGTAGCTCTCGTTTCAACATTGACACGTCATGTAGAGAAAGCATCCGTCAGTTTGAGAGGCTGCACTTCAAGGAAGTAAAGGGCGAACATAACGCCAAAGAAGAACAGCACGATTACGACGATCATGGCCCTGATGCCTACAGGTATGGGGTTGGTCAACTTGTTGTTCTTGGTGCAGGTGCGCGCCTCAGTGACATTTACACTCCCGCGCAACAAAGGACCGAAGCATGGGCCTTCTTCACCAAACATGACCACTTGCGAGCAGACCCACTAAAATGGGGCTAAGAGACAGTTTACGGCTGAGTTCCCGCCGTGACCCCAATGCACAGGATCTTCGGGTACTAGCAGATCAGCTAGGTATCGCACTTGCCGATCCTGACCCTCGTAAGAGGGAAACGGGTGCGAGTGGCAAGGTAGACGGAGCACTCAAGTCAGACAAGACAACGGTGTCTGAACTTGGCTCTGCTCGTACACAGCCTATTCGTGATCTAGTTCCCGCTCTTGCAAGTGGACGGGCACTAAGCACGTACGAAGAAATGGCAATGAATGACGCCGCGGTTGACGTTTCTCTACGTGCTGGCAAAATGCCGATTGTCGGAGCAGATTTCTTCATCGAGCCATTCGACAACAAGCCCGAGAATAAAGACATTGCAGACTTCGTGGACTTCAATCTACTGCACTCACAAAGTTCCCCCTTCCTCTCAAACCTACAAGACCATCTAAGGATGATGGAACATGGGTACACCGGAGCAGAGAAGGTCTTTGAAGAGCGTGAGTGGACACCGCGACGTAAGGGTGCAAATCGTCGTCAATTCATCATGCTACGTAAAGTCTCTCCAAGACTCGCTCCACAGTTTAAGGCGATTCTCTACGATGATGAAGGTGGTCCCGAAGGCATCACCTACAACGCCATCCGTGCAGACAACAAGCCAGAAGAAGTAGAAATCCCAATCAGCAAGCTTATCCTGTTCTCATTCAACAAGCGTGGCGGAAACCTTGAAGGTCGTTCTCTTCTCCGTACCAGCTACAAACACTGGTACTACAAGGATAACCTCTACAAGATCGACGGTATCCAGAAGGAACGTCATGGTATGGGTTTCCCCATCATTGAGCTTCCTCCGACAGCGAATGACAACGACGTTGCGCTAGCACTAGAGCTAGTAAGCAACATTCGCACAAATGAGCGCGCTGGTGCGGTACTGCCCACAGGTTGGGTACTAAAGTTCGCTGATCTACCAGGACAGCCGGTTGACGTAATGAAGTCAATCGACCATCACAACGGCATGATTATGCTAAACGTGATGGTTCAGTTCCTTCTCATGGGAATCGCAGAAGGTGGCGGTCGAGCAACTGCGGGTAGTCACCAGGATATGTTCGCAAAGAGCCTTCGCTACATGGCGAACCTCATTTGCGATATGTACAACCTGTATGTGATCCCGCAGTTGGTCGCTTACAACTGGAACACAGATTCCTTCCCACAGATCAAAGCACGCAACATTGGTGAGACAAGGGATCTTCAACAGTGGGCCGCTGCAATGGCGAACCTTGCTGCACGAAACCTCATTACTCTCGATCTAGACACGGAACAGTGGGTTCGCAGCAAGATTGATGCGCCGCTCAAGATCGGCGATAAGCAGACTCCCGAGGCAAACGCTCAGTCTGGGGGCAGTTCCAAGAAAGGTGACGTAGAGGGTAGTGAAGAGGGAGTTGGCCCTGCACCCGTGGACGATGCAGAGTAGGGGGTAAGATGCCAGTACGCAAAACTTCTGGCGGTGGGTACAAGTATGGAAGTAAGGGCAAAACGTATTACGGAAAAGGTGCGAAAGCTAAGGCTGCCAAACAGGGCAGAGCTATCAAAGCTAGTCAGGCGAAGCGCAAATGAACGAGTACACCGCAATTCTCAACGGGATTAAGTCTACCCCCTGGCTAATCACGCAGGAGGGTCTAGACGTAATCCTAGAAATTGTCGAACGTCGGCGTACTGGTGTTCGCCTAGACGAAGAAGAGATTAGACTGCGGCTAGCTGGTAGTGGACGTAGTGGTGGCAATTCGCCGGAAGCTGGTGGGGGTGTAGGGGTACTACCTCTATACGGGCCAATCTTCCCAAAGGCCAACCTCATGACAGAAATGTCAGGGGCTACGTCACTAGAGCAGTTCAAGTCACAGTTCGCATCGCTCATGCAGAACGACCTAGTTCAGTCAGTAATCATTGACGTGGACTCTCCTGGTGGTTCAGCGTTTATGGTGCCTGAGACGGCAAAGTTCATCTTCGAGAGTAGAGGACAAAAGCCGATCATCGCAGTAGCCAACTCAATGGCTGCAAGCGCGGCACTATTTATCGCATCGCAGGCAGACGAGTTCTTTGTCACTGATTCAGGACTAGTCGGTTCACTCGGGACGATCCTCGTACACGATGATTATTCCGAGAAGCTCAGGAAAGACGGTATCAAGACCACACTGATTACCGCCACAGATTCTCCATACAAGGGAGAACTCGCAGAAGAGGTAGAGCTATCTGACGGGGCACTCGCTTACGCGCAGAAGCTCGTAGACGAAATGAACGACAGCTTCGTTCAGGCCGTCGCGCGAGGTAGAAACACCACTGTGGAGGACGTTAAGGCAAACTACGGCGGAGGGAGGGTACTTACTGCAAAGGACGCTCTAGCAGTAGGAATGGTAGACGGCATCAAGACTCTTGATGACGTACTCGGAGAAGCACTCAGCAATGGTGGCAAACTATCAACTACGGCTAGGGCGACGGAACAGCGCCTTTCTACGCCAAAGCCAGAACAGAGAAACGCTAGTGATGGTTTAGGAGAGCCTGGAACTGGCACGCCACCGCAGGTAGATCCAGAAATCCATCCAAGCACCGTAGAGGATACGTATGACGATGGAGAACGGTTTGACAAGCCAGAAGTGGAGGAATCCCTAATGAATCGTGAGCAGCTACTTGCGTATGCTTCTCGCCTGGGGATTGAGAATGCAGCAGAACTAGATGATGAGGCTCTAGCCACCGCTGTCTCAAACAAGCTAGATGTTGCACTTGACCAGGTAGATGAGCTAAACGAGGCAGTTACGCAGGCCGAGCGTACTCGGTCGTTTGCGCGTGACTACCCCGAAGAGTACGCAGAAATGCAGGAATCAAAGAGGGAGCGGCGCGAGAACAAGGCAGCACTATTCGCCAACGGTTTCTCTCGCCTAAGTGACGAGGAAGGCAATAAGACCAAGTTCGGTCTATCTCTTCCGGTTCGTGAGCGGATCGAGCAGGCGCACCTAGAGCTGGCAATGGGTCAGTTCACGGAAGAGTCTCTCTCCGAGGTAATCAACATGGTTGCTTCACGCAACGCAGTTGTCGAGTTCGGTGAGAAGGGTTCTTCTCGTATGGACGAGAAGGGTACGAGTGAGGCAATGCCAACTGGTGATCGTGTTGCAGATCGCAAGGCATTCGCCAATAAGGTCAAGGAAATCATGGAAGAGGATTCCCTTGATCGTAAGGCTGCAATTCAGCTAGCAAGTGAGCGTTACCCTGAGCTAGCTACTGCCTACGCGCAGAACTAGAAGGGAGGGACAAACATGCCAACTGGTAACCATCTGCTAGACAAGGGCTATGACGCCGCTGCTGCAATCACCAAGTTTCGTGCGGTGAAGTTTTCAGCAGGGGAAACCGTCACTCCCGTAACTGCATCAACTGATGTGCCTGTAGGAATTGCACAGGTTGATGTAAGTGCAGCAGAGCTAGCAAAGGGTAAGGGTGTGTCAGTACGTGGGTACGGTGCATCCGAAATGGAAGCAAACGAGGCAATCGCAGTAGGGCAGCTAGTAGCCATGCACACCAATGGTACTGCGAAGGTCGCTGTTGCAACCAACCGGGTAATTGGAGTTTGCGAAGAAGCTTGTACCGCACAGGGACAGCGCATTCGCGTAAAGCTCTCGCTACCCGGCAACATTCTAGCGTAGCGAAGGGAGGGTAAACTAGATGTACGATCCCGGTACTCTTTACTCCGATCCACTCCTAACGGAGTTCTCGGTCGGATACCAGCCGCAGGATCTTTACGGCGCGCGTCTAATGCCGTTCGTAGAGGTTACTTCACCCTCCGGTCGTTACCGCGTATTTGATCGTTCTCATTGGCTAATGTACGCAGACAGGCGCGAGCCTGGAACGGTAGCAAATGAGATCGCCGGTCGTAAGTGGTCAGAGGGTACGTATCAGACCAAGGAACACTCACTACAGGCACCTGTATACGACGAAGAGGATCAGTTCCTCAATAGTCAGGGTGGTCTTGGTCAGGCTGCATTCGGTGGTCCTCTACAGATTGATCCAGCAGAGGATGCAACCGAAGCAGTTACTACAGCAATTCTGCTTCGCCATGAGAAGCTAGTTGCTGACACGATCCGCAATACGTCCAACTATCCTGTCGGTAACACCGTCACACTAGCGGCAGCAGATCAGTGGGACAACTACGCAGGTGCAACTTCAAATCCGATTGATATTCTACGGGCAGCAGTACTCAAGATCCGTAGCCTAATCGGTCGGCCGCCGAATGTAATGGCACTACCGGCAGAAGGTGCATTCTGGCTAGAGAACCATCCTGACATTGTAGCTCGCTTCTCTTCTTTCTCACTTACTCAGGATGACGCTTTCGAGAAGCTCATCGGTTTCGAGGGTGAGATTGTTCCTGTAGCAAGCGTGTACAATGCAGCGAACAACATCGACGCAACCGAGTCAATTACCTCCCTGTGGGGTAAGGACGTGTTCATCGGTTACGTCGAGCAGGATGCAAACCTCAATACGCTAACGTTCGGTAAGACGTTCGCCGTTCGTTATCCTGACGGTACTATCGGCCCTGTCGATAGGTGGCGTGAAGAGGATCGTAAGAGCGATCTAGTCCGCAAGTCTATGCGTTACGATGCAAAGGTAACGTCTGGAATTGCTGGCTACATCATCAAGACCGCATTCTCGGCAACGGCCTGGTAGGAAGGAGGTATACACTAATGGCTGAGGACACCATGTATGCCTGGACTCCTATCCTTGCTGGTGGTGAGACTAAGGAAGTAAAGGGTCCGGGTGGTGTTGTTCGTAACATCATCCTAAATCGCAACCGTATTGAGGTTGGCGAGAAGGTCGATAAGGCAACAATGACCGAAGGTTCGTCTAACCCCGATGCAGATTGGGATGCGTTCGTAGAGAGTGGTGCAATTCGTCCGTATCCTTTCCCAAAGGATCTAGACCCCAACTCTACTGAGTCTCCAATTGATTTCCTCCGTAGGCAGCTACGTGAGGCTGCGGAAACTCAGCTAGATGAGGAACAGCAGCTACTACTTGCTGCTGGTCAGGGTGCAGTAATCTCTGACGAGGATCTAGTCGCTGTACAGCCTGAGAGTTCTGCAAAGGCTGTAAGCACCGCTGCGGACAAGACCGCTGCTGCGGAAAAGAAGTAGTCACATGGCCCTTGTTGACAATAACGACATTCAGGCTCATTTACCAGTAGACAAGCTGGTACTTGAAAGCATCCCTGATTCACTAGATGAAGTAAATCTAGATGTTGAACGTGTCATCAAGGGATACCTTAGTGCTACTTACTCGGCGCTAACGCTAGCAAGCTGGGCGGACCCCGATACTACACCTGAGTACATCAGGGCTATCGGGGGACGCCTAGCTGCTGCGTTTATTTACAGGCTACGTCTCGCACAGGATTTTCCAGACGATGCAGAATACGCACGTCTAAAGTACGATGAAGCAATGGCGATGTTGCAGCTAGTAGTAACAGGCGCAGTTGTATTACCGGAAGTCGATGAGACTGTAGATACTGGTGGGCATCTTTCCACTGGTCACTACACTGTCAGCGATGAGCCGAAGTTCACGATGGATTCCGTATTCTAGTGGCTAGGGCACGCACAGGGCAAAGACCACTAATCGAATTCTTTTGGGCAGAAGATGACCCGGCAATTGTATCTCAGCAACTCATCGGGTTATCACACGCTCTAGACGATTTCAAAGCGCCACTTGCTGCCGCAGGCACAATGGCACAAGCGGATATTCGTCGTAGATTTGAAACAGGCACAGATCCATCAGGTAGACCGTGGCAACCTTGGGCAGAGTCATACGAACCTTGGGCACTAAAACACACTAAGGGGCCAATTCTCCCTGAACGCGCAAATCTCCACCTAACGGGTGAAATGAGAAATGCGCTACTAGAGCCAGACAATTGGAGGGCGACCAGTCAAGACCTATTCCTCGATATGTCAGATGTTCCCGATAGGTGGGCATGGCACAACTTTGGGGCAGATGATCGTGGTGGGATGGGAGGCTCGGTAAGCGAAGGTTACGAGTTTGCCCATAACGATCTTCCATCCCGTCCATTCATCGGTATGTCTCCCGTAACGAGGGCAAAGGTCACAAAAGTTTTCGATATGTGGTTCCAGGGCACGGTGGAAGTTTGGACCAGTTCGCGTGGTAGAACATTCTTCCGTGGTCGCGATCCTAGAACTGGCAGATTCACGAAGATCACCTAATGCCATTCTTTACAGAACCGGAGGAAGCACTAGACTATATCCATAACCTCTTAGAATCCAATAAGGGGGATCTAGGGCTTTCGACGGTAGGTTACGCTGATGAGCGCCTTCTTCCCGAATATCCTGCGGTTGTTGTCTCGTTCAATGCGCCGGTAGAACGAGACATTCACGCAACTCGGCAATTCCGCCTAGATTGGTCAATTCAGCTAGTAGTGTATCACGCAAGACTGTCAGCTAGCCACAAGACACGAACAAGGGAGGATATGCAACTAGCAGCAGCGATTCGGGCAAAGCTGCATGAGGACAAATCGCTAGGCGGTGGAGTAATCTTCGGGTTTGTCGCTTCCGAACGTCCAGGCATAATGGCAGACGATCGAGGGCAAGCCAACATCGCTACCATGTTGATCTGGACAGCAGAATCGAGAGAACTCTTCTAGGAGGAAGCAATGTTGGAAATCACAGTAGATTTCCCTAACTTCCCCAAGGGCACCGAAATGGACGTAGGCGGTGTTCTAGTGAAGAATGGGGAAACGACAAAGCTAGACGAAGATGCGGAGCTAGCGTTTGTCTCGCGGCATCGTCAGGCAGTAAAGGACAAGTTCAGTAATAGCAAGCAAGTGAAGCTTTCCGGTACTGCTAAGTACGGGCCGAGCGAAGTTGCAAAGATGTTCCCTGCCCCTGTGGAGCCTTCTGAGGAAGAAGCCCCCGAAAGTGAAGATAAGGCAGGTGAGAAGTAAATGGCTACTACTCCCGGTCTAGGTGGTGGTGGTTCCGTAGGCGTCGCATTCGAGACGACTATGGGTACTTACGAAGCACCCGATGTATTCGTACCAATCCTCAGTGAATCGCTAGAGTATACTGAGGACAAGTACCTGTCTGAGCAGATTCGTCAGCAGAGCATCCACACGGAAGCAAAGCCGTCTTACTACCACGTAGAGGGCGATATCGAACTAGAGGTAGATCCGAACAACATTCTCTACTTCCTGTACGCGACGAGGCATACGCCTACCAAGACTGGTGTTGGCCCGTTTACGTACAAATTCGTGCCAAACTCCGCCGGTACTGGTGCAACGGCGGCTGGCCCAACTACGTCAAAGACTCTCTCAATCACCATTGTTCGCAATGGCGAGGTATTCGGCTATACTGGCTGCGTTCTCTCAGGTTTCGAGTTCTCAGTCAATACGGACACCGGCATCCTAATGGCGACACTCAACATCATGGGTCTAGCCGAGGGTGAAGAGGCAGATCCTACGGAAGTATGGATTGCGCCAGTTCTCTACGGTGCCGACGCTCATCGTATTTACCTCGATGCTGCTGGTGCTACGCCTGCATTCGCAGGTGGAGTAGACGTAAACCACAACGGGTTCACGTTTGGGGTAAACTTCAATCCAACCGCAGAGAACCGCGTTCGGTCAGATAGGTCCGCTAGCTACATTGCGTACCATATCACGGAAGGTACTGTCTCAGCAGATATCGACTTCCTAACGCGCGATGACTACGATAACTTCGTATCTACCAACAAGCGCGCAATTCGCATGGAGTCACTAAACGGTGGAGCCACACTCGCTGCTGCGACTGATGGCGTACGCCTACAGGCAAACAACTACTTCTTCAATTCGTATGCTGCACCACTAGAGGGCATGGGCGATCTAGTTGCAGCAGATACGGAAGGAAGGATGCTAGGCATTACAGGGGGTGATGCCTACGAGGTTCATGTAAAGAGCGCGGTCGCCATTACGTAAGGTAAATCACCACAGGAGAGAAGATATGCCAGAAGTTGGGTTTGACCGTACTCCGGTTCGTAAGGAACTATCTACCGTTGAAGGCGGGTACGTCGAGCTTCGCCGCCTTCCCTACGATGAAATCCTAAAGCGTAGGGAAATGGCAACGCGACTCTCTATGGAGGGTGGCAGCAGTAGCGGCAATCGACGTACTCGCCAGGATCGGGAGGAAGCCAACCGTATCGCCATTGAGTTGGCTCAGGTAGCAACCCGCGAGTACGAGTTCAAGAACTGCATCGTCGATCACAACCTCACGGTTGATGGTAATACCGTAGACTTTTCGAAGCCTGCACTTGCCTTCAAGATGGTACACCCCAAGGTAATGCAGGAGATTGAGCTACTGCTCGCAGAGCTTAATGAAGAGACGGACGAGGATGAGTTGCGGGATTTTATGAATGCTGCAAAGCACTCTTCTTTGACCGAGCAGAGCTTGCCCGAAACTTCTACGGAGACGAGCTAGTCAAAACGTGTTACTACTGGATTCGCATAACGAATCTGTGTGTCCGATTCCATCAGTTGCCGTATGCTGGTGGGATCATGGAACAACCAGGTATCGCAATGTTGCGAATCGAGAAGGTACTTGATGCAGACAATGATGTGCAAGAGTGGAAAGCTAACGTAGAGTCAGAAAGGCAGAAGTGGCGCTCCGAGGCTACGAACTCCTCCTCTTTGTAAGGGCACAGAACCAGGCAAGTGCTACGCTTCGTCGCGTCGCTAATGACGTGAACAATTTGAAGCGTGTCACAAAGAGTGGCGTACCCGTACTAGCGGGCGCTGAAAGAATGCAAGCACAGGGCCGTCTTATCGCTCATGCCGGTAGGACGGCCCAACTTGCAGGTCTTGCTGCTGGTGCAGGTTTAGCAATAGCTGCAAAGGGAGCAGCAGATTTCAATACACAGATTACCCTAGCTGCTTCGCAGGCTAGGGATCTAGACGCGCCATTAGCGCAGGTTGTTGGTAGAACGCATGAGATTGAAGAACAGGTCAAAGGTCTTATGCGTACATTCCCTGCTGCTTCTGAAGAAATGGCCGCTAGCGCCTATGAGATTTACTCCGGCATTAACCTCTTTGAAGGTGGTCTAGTCGATACTGGACGTGCGCTTGACTCAATGACACTTGCGAACAAAGCAGCCGTTGCAGGACAGGCAGACCTTGCAGACTCTACGAGTTTGCTTATCACCTTAGCTAACAACTTCGGTGATTCGTCTATGGAAATGGGAAGAAACATGGATACGGCCTTCGATATCATTCGCTTTGGTCGTCTCCATATTTCTGACCTAGACGACATGATGAACAAGATTGCTCCCGCCGCCAAAGCAGCGGGTCAGAGCCTAGAACAACTGTCTGGCCCGCTTGCTTACCTTACGACGGTAATTCCTTCACAGCGGCAGGTCGCCACAGGAACGGCAAGACTCCTAGATGTACTGCGCCATCCAGATATCAAGCGTGGTCTACAGGAGTTCGGGGTAAACGTAGAAGATTCAACAGGACATATGCGCCCATTTATGGACATTATGGGCGAAATCATCAAGACGTTCCCTGAACTGAAAACTGGCGAAAGAGACGCAACGAGCTTCTTCCGCACCATTTCTCAGAGAGGTAGGCTTGCGCGTACTGGTGCGCCCGGTCTAGGCATTGTCTCAACTATTGAAGGTCGTCGTATCTTCACGCAGTTGGTCACTGGTTGGGATCAGGTAATGGAACGTCAGTCGCAAGTGACCAAGAATACCAATGAGCTACAGAATGCGTACGAAGCGTTGTCTGAATCGTCAGGCGTCAAGTTCCAGAGATTCGTCAACAACCTCAAGAGACAGCTACTCGACATTGGTGCTTCCGCTATTCCAGTATTTGAGGAAATCGGTGGGCACCTGAGTAGACTGTCTAGATGGTGGGATTCACTAGACGAAGTGCAGAAGCGAAACATCGTCCGATGGGCGACATACGGTGCTGTCCTCCTAGTTGCGGCAGGTGCTATCTCCGCAGTAGTTGGCGCACTAACCGCAATGGCGGGTACGTTTGCCATTTTCATCGGTAGTCGTGGTGCGATCAATCCTCGCAATGTTGGCATGATTGCCAAATTCGCAGGTGGGCTAGCTATGGTCTTTGGCCCGAGAGCAATCAACCCGACCAACATTCGACTACTCATGCGAGCAGCCACACTATTGAAGGCAATGTCTCGTATTGCTGCACTCGGAGCAATTACTCTAATCATCAAGGCTGGCATGACTGGCGATCCTACGGCCATGCAGCTACTACAGGGCATGTTGACGGGGGCAGTTGCAGGCAGCGCATTCGGTCCATACGGCGCACTTGCTGGTGCAATCACAGTACCGATCTTGATGAAGGTTGCACCACTAATGAACAAGCCAGAACAGAGCATGTTCGCCAAGCTAGTCGCCAACGATTTCAAAAAGAACTTCAAGAGTCAGAAGTGGATCGACGCTGACGACATTCGTGATAACTGGACACGAACGCTCAGTCAATTGCATTTGTATAACATCTTCGTCAATTCCACTCAGAGCGAGTTCCTCGAAATTATCGACAAGGCACGCGCGAATGGTAGACTCACAGGTTTGGAGTACGTTGCCGCGTTGAAGATCGCAATTGCTGCTGGTCTACCGCAAGCCGTTGCCGACGTAAAGTTTGCAGAACAGGTACACGATCCTGCTTCTAGCGTAGGAGAGATTGCAAGAGGTCCTCAGAGGGCAGCAAAGAAAGCAGATGATGGTCTACGTACCAGCAATCTCAAGGCATGGGACAAGTATTTCGAGAACCTCGCAAAGTACCGGAATGCAGATAAGGACCGTGCGGTAAAGAACGCCGATGTAGTCGGTGACGCGACACGCGGGGCAATAGACGAGCTATCTTCCTTCCTCATCGGAAAGTACAAGGAAATGGAAGATGCCAACAGACAGTTCATGGGTTCGCTATTCCAGGGTGAATGGCTAACTGGTGAAGCTGCGCGTCTATCCGAAGAGTGGGGCATTAAGCCAATGGCGAAGGATCTGCTGAAAGATATGCAGATGCAGCTTCGCACGTTCAACCAGTTCAATGCCTCACTATCAGCAATTGCCAAGCGTGGCGCACCAAGAGAGCTAATGGAAGAATTGAAGGCTCTCGGTCCTGCTGGCATTGATTCGATCGAAGCACTACGTAAGGCATCCCCTGAGCAGTTCAACGCTATTGTGCGCGCATACAAGCAGCGTCAGGCAGCAATCAAGAAGCAGACGCAGATTGACTTCAATGCGCAGCTAAAGCTATGGAAGCAGCATGGTGGCAATATGATGGGTGCCATCATTCAGGGGCTAACTGCCGAACACGCGCAGTTGGAAAACTACTTCCGTAACATGGTAGGTGTGTGGTTCCCCGGCTTTATCGCAAGTGAGGTAAGGTCTGCGCAAGTTGAGGCTGCTCGCAATGCACCGGAAGATGCAAGAGGACCTAAGCCGAAGGCTCCGAGTGGAGCCGATCCAAGACACCGTAATCCAGCAACGGGTAGAAGGTTGCCACAGATTATCAAAAGAGAAGGAGACGTGTCTGTTACGATCTACCAGCAGCCGGGTGAAACTAGCGCAGACGCGCACCGCCGCGCAGCAGTAGCACTAAAGGCGAAAGTGCGTAACGCAAAGCGGAACAGCGTTGCTGAGGATTGGGGCATCGGTCGTAAGCACAAGCAGCCAGTCAAGAATCCGCCAAAGGGTACTAGGTAATGGCACTCACAGTAACGTTCAAGCCAGAAGCGGGTAGCTCCATTGTTCTCAATACCACCGCATACCCCATTGACGAGGGTTTCGAGGTAGAGGTAGACTTCTCCGACCCTGGCGTCAAGAAGTTCCAAAGATCAGGTGAATGGCCCACGTTCGGGTATCCCGGTGCAACAACCATTGCTTGCGAGGGACATATCCTCGGTGCGAGCAAAGCCGACTATTGGAGCAAGCGCAACGCTTTCCTGCTAGCTCTAACTCCACCACAGGGAGAGCAAGTAAAGCGTAGGCACGGAGTAATCACTATTGCCGATAGCGATGCAGCCGAACCAATGTTCGGTGATTGCAGAATCGTCAATAGAGTGGCACACCTAGAAAACCTCAGCCCTGAGCGCGGACCGTTTCTCGTCACGTTCAAAGTATTCGAGACATACCTACTAGGCGTAGCAAGCGGTCGCCCGTACCTAATCGGATGAAACTTCTCATTCGCTCAACTATACTCATCGACGTGCCAGATAACACGTCCGACGAAGAGGTTGCGTTTGTTCTTCGGACTATGGCTCAAGACGTAGAACTCAACCTACTCGCAGCGCGTGATCGTTTCGAGATTGAGAAGGACGAGCTAATATTCCTCGGAACGTCATGCGAGAAGCTATATGCCTGAGTGGGTAGTAGAGTACCAAGACCACGACTGGATCGAAGTAGAGAAGTTTTCTCCGGTCAACCCTGTGGTGTCTTTCAAAATGGGGTGGGAGCCATCTACGTTCATTTGTGAGCTACCACTAGGTGATCCCAAACTCACAAGAGAACTAATCGGACCAAAGCGCACAGACGTGCGCGTGTGGCGCGGAACCAACCCATTCTTCGATGGGGAGCTAATGGAGGTAAATCTCCAAGACGACCGCGACACGCTGCTCTGTACGCATTCTGACTACAAGGCGTACTTGCAGGAGAGAATCTACCCGTTTACGTATCCATTTGAATATAACAAGTACCCGATCAAGTGGCAAGACAAGGATATCTTCACGATCGCCAGACGAATCGTAGAACGGATGGTTGAAGAGGAACCAGGGCAATTCGTACCGCCATACGAGGTAGTGGGTAGTCTTACAGGCACAAAGACCAACTACCAGATCATGCCCGCGGAAGAGACAAGTATCCTAGAACACCTACAGGCTCTCGGTGATCGTGAGGATGGCTTCGATCTTCGCGTAAATCGCAACGGTAGCGTAATCGACCTGAACCTCATTCATCCTCGGGTTGATGACGAAGATGGGGAACACGCAAGCCAGTACACAATCACGGCAGATGTAGGACAGATCACGGGTTTCAACTGGACGAACCAAGGTCCAGAACAGACGTGGTTCATGGGATTGGGTGCGGGTTTTCCAAACAAGCAGAACGCACGATTCCACACGCATTTCGCATCACGGCAGGTTTACCGCAGACGAGAGCGCCTGATGGATTTCGGCAATATCCGCGATGGCACGCACTTACAGAAAATGACCAACGCTGAGAGCATTCGTGGTCTGTTTCCACAGAAAGAACTAGAACTCTCAATTATGGTAGATACCATCCATCTACCAGGATTTTGGGATAGAGGACGAAATAGGCCAGAGTCCCTGCTTGGCCGGTACATTTGGGTAGGACCGATCAACTTCCGTGACTACTGGACAGTCAGCGCACAGTTTAGGATTCTCGATATGACCATCGAACCCGATGAAGATGGCAATGAATTCGTAACTTTCGGATTGGACATGGTAGATGGCTAGAGGCACAAGAGGACCAGCGAACACACCGATGGCTTCTCTGCAACAGCAGATTGACCAGCTATCGCAGCGTGTTCGTGAACTAGAGACAAAGCGGGTACTGACCGCGCCCGTCTCCAATCTCGACAAGACGCGCGATCCGGTAGACGGCGAGCATATGGTGGATCACCGTGATGGTTCGCCTATGTGGTTCAGGGGTAGCGACTGGCGTTATGGGATTCCGGTTGCGTCATATACACTTGAAGCAATCCAAGACATTCCATTCGACTCAAATCCCATTACTAGACAATATCAAAACCTTGATCTGTTCTATGGAAGTATATTTCAAAGCTCAGAGAACTTCTATCAGGATGAGGATTTTCCTGAGAGAGTGTATGTTAAAACTCCAGGACTATACATGCACTTTCTTACTCTCCAGATGGGCGTTTCTGAGGGATTTCATGCGAATGTTCTACTTGCTGCGGAAGGTACGGGACGTAATCCCTCCGATACAAGCACCATTGGCTATAACCAGTGGTTTACGAGTGCGACAACCAAAATGTCGGCAGGTGATCCTTTCGATGATCCAAGTGTTGATTGGGTTGGAACGGGAACTAACCCGTCCATTTGTCTTATTACGCTAGGATCGTTTTGGGATAACGATGAACTCGCTCTTGACGAGCAATACGAGACAGATAGCCCCGACGATGAAGAGGCAGAGTACCCAAGTTACACGCGCTATTTCGTTCCACGAGTTATTAACTTGGGACCTGATGACTTTCAAAATACGGGAGGATTTTACACCGTATTCCGTGTCGGCAATAGACAATTAACGTAGTCCGAGGATGGTATGGCGAGGAAGAAAGATGACCTTTCGGGGTGGGGCGGAGGGGAAGAGGAACATGAGAAGGAACAATATGAGGGCGAAGATTTTCCTCACTTCTACACGCTCGTTCTTATCGCTGCCAACCTCGTACTCATCATGTGGCTGGCATCCGGTGTTGTAGGAATCTGGACAGGCAGCTACGAAATGATGAAACTGGTTACTCCCATCATTGGTGTATTAGCGACGTTCCTATTCGGGAAGCCAATCGTAGACCGTATCCGGGATCGCAATGCCCCATAGGATTCCACGCAAAATCAGGCATTGGCTGCAAAATGCTGACTCCTTCTTGCTAGCCACGTTCTTCATCGGCTTCATGATCATCGGTGTCTTTATCGCCATCGTGTATGCACGGTATCTAGATGAACAAAGAGAAAAAGCAGTCGAGACGCAGGATGAGAAGATCATTGTTGCAAGCATCGCTTCGTGCCGTAGAACGAATGAACTCCGGGTGTCAGTAAACAACCTACATAATGCACTCGATACGTTCATCAAAGCATCTGTAAAGAATCCGGGTTACTCGTCAGAGACGAAGCAAGACCTACAAGACATTGCCAATTCCATTAGCACAGTCAGAGTTCCCAACTGCCAGGTCGAGATCCGCACTATTACCGGCAGACTTTTAGAGCGCGAAGAGCACAGGAATGATTGAAGGAATCCTAATTAGCAGCGCGGTAGTATTTGCGGCACTCGCTGGAGTATGCTGCTGGTATGCAATTATCGTTGTTCGTCGTGAAGAGAGGGAACGCTACGAACGCCAGCTAAGGAATCGTCGTGATTGATCCTCGGGTACTAATTGCAGCCAGCATGGTTTGTGCGGCCACATCAGGTACGTGCGGAGGAATTGCTGGATACATGATTCGTGGTGGTCCTCCCGAAACTGAGGCAGCAGTTACTCAGACACAAACCGTAACGGGGCCGCAGGGGGAACAAGGTGAACAGGGTGAACAAGGTTCTCCAGGTAATACTGGTGCTACTGGTGTGCCTGGTATTACTGGCGAACCTGGACAAGTGGGAGCCACTGGTAATACTGGTAGTTCTGGTAATACTGGTGCTGCTGGCAAAACTGGCAGTACGGGGGCACGTGGGCCAGTAGGACCAATGGGAGCAGTTGGAGCGCAAGGTATACAGGGGGCACCAGGGGTCCAAGGAGAAAAAGGTGAAACTGGTGAGCAAGGTGCAACAGGTGCTACGGGTGCAACTGGAGCTACTGGCGAAACTGGGGCACAAGGGCCACAAGGAGTACAAGGCTTAGTAGGTCCAGTTGGGCCAGAGGGTCCACAAGGACCAGTAGGGCCAGCAGGACCAGTAGGACCAATAGGACCACAAGGCCCACCAGGGCCACAAGGACCAAGCGGAACACTTACTTGCCCCGAAGGATTCGTAGCCGGAACATTTGAGATAAACGCACCGGGAGGACAGGTAGTTCTCTTTGTGTGTAGAGAAGGATAGGTATGCCTCCCAAATATTTCGTATGGCGTGAGTGGGTACTAGGCGAAGGAGATTTCAAACGTCATGGCCCGCGCAATTACAAGGTACGGCCAGACGTAGGCTATGGTGCTAAGGGTCAAGAGCCTGTTCCCGATGCTTGGTGGGAACATCTTGAAGAGTTCCTAATTCGTCGTAGTGGTGGCGATCCCGAGCCTGACCGCAAAGTACCAGTAATCAACAGGGTCAAGGCAAGACTACCACAGGAGCCAAGAGCGGCAGGACAGCTATCGCCGCACTTTAACGTGAGGGAGTTCGATTGTCACAACGGGCAGAAGGTGCCAGCAATAGCCGTACCCGCTCTAAAGAAACTATGCGTCACGTTCCTAGAGCCAATGAGGGCAGAGTTCGGTCCAGGGCATGTACTATCAGGGTATCGACCCCGCGCTTACAACGCATCAATTGGTGGTGCGAAGTTCAGCCAACATATCTACGAGCTAACGCCAGTGAGCGTAGCATCGGACACGATGTGGGCGAAGGGAACACCGACACAGTGGGCACGTAAAGCACGCAGTATCGCTAACAAGCGCAAGGAAGGCGGCGTAGGTCAGTACAACGAATCAGGTTTCGTGCATATCGACAATGGACCACGTAGAGATTGGTGGCAATAATGTGGCCGCGCGATCATCTGTTACTCGCAGGCATTCTCATATGTCTGATTATTGCACTTATTTGGGGATTTGATCTCGACTTCTGATGTTTTTCTATATTAGGAAAATCATCAGTCCCGAGGCTCAGATTGCAATAGCTGTGTTAGTGGTGTGTGCAAGTCTCGTTGTTTGCGTACTTGCTTTCCTGCGATTTGTCCCATCACTCGACCAGTACGCAATTGCAAAAGAAGAGCCATTTTGGGTTCTATTTCTTTCAATCTTAGCCTTGCTGTATGCAGGATTATCTGCACTACCCGCTGCTCTGGCGTACCGCGAAGCTTCAAAACTTACTCCTGACGATTAAGGTTCCCCTGCGTGGGGGATATGGGCTGACCGGGGTTTCACTCTCCTGTACCCCGGTTAGCCCTTTTTGCTTTTCTATCCGTACATTGTGGACAACCCTCAGTGTAGTTACTGAGTGGAGTACCACAACCTACGCATAGATCCTGATAACGGTGCAGCCGGCGCAAGTGCAATCTCTTTGCATGAGGGTGTGGTTGCTCACCTTTGCGCTTTGCGCTGATGAGTTCCAGAGTTACCAGTCGGAGCGTTCTTTTCTGTACGTAGCGGTTCTTCTTCATCACGATCTGCCGTAGCCCATCCTTGCTCAGTCCTGTACGCTTGGCAAGTTCGTGTAGACCTATGCGATTTACCGCTTCATTGATGATGGGCCACGCATCTGCCAAAGGTACCCATCCGTGGTTAGAGCCAGGGTTCTTGATCTTGCTCCAGTTTACACACAACCGGCAGCGAGCCACCAATCTACCCGCTCTTTCCCCCTTCTTGAGCCTATGGAAATACTTGTCAGTTGCGGGCAACCACGTCGGTTCGTCGTGAGCAGGACCAGTACAGAGTTTCAAACCAGTCTTGCCATTGTCGCTTGCAACGAACTGGCCGTCTGCCCCTCTATTCCTTATCTGTGTCATCTACCCCTGTGGTGTCTTTTGATTCCATGATGGCCCGTCCTCTAGCCTTTGCCTCTAGTAGTTCGCTTCTCACTTTCCAGTAGAATGGTCGATGATAGTGTTTTATATGCGCAGCTAGCCTACCCCAAAAATCAGGAGTTATCCACTTTTCACTCAATTGGGACGCAACGGATCTAGTGTGATGCGCTGGCCTACGTTGTACTGGTAGCCGTGCCCAAATTGGAACCACTGGAGCAAGTGCCGTAGACTGTCCATCGCGTGTGGTTTCCCCGGTATCCACAGCTTCAAGTCCTTTATCTTGGAGTCCTCTTTGAAGTGACTCTTGCCGACAGATGCGCGCTGCTTGCGAAGCTTGGCTTCTGGAACTACTGCCATCGCTACTCCAATTAGGTGCGCTGGCGTTAGATCCAGACCTTGCCGTGCTGCCTTGCGAAACTCGAAATCTTCGATGATTACCCAACTAGTCGTGGCGATATGCAGAACTAGGAAATTGTGGAAATCAGCGGGAGTTAGCCTCTCTTGGTACGGTCGTACACTTACTTGAATTGTCTCGACTTCGGCAATAGTGATGCCAGTTGTACCACCTGGATCAATTGCTATTACTTTCAAAAGAACCTCTTTTCTGTTACGCATATGTAACTATTAGGGACGAATCCCTGAGAGCCGTTCTAAGCCTCACGGCGGCACCATGACAGCCGCGACCCCCCGCGTGGCGTGAGAATAGCTATGACTCATTTCTAGGGGGTACCTCGCCGGAGCCGCGAGCGGCACCCCCGCACCGGACAACCAACATCGCCAGATTCACCAAACTATTTCGCATTGCCCCACGTTGTCCCAACTCCGATATCCGCCTTAAACGGCAAGGTCCAACCAAGAATATCCCTCGGCTGCTCTACCATCACTTGCACGCAAAGCTTGCTGTACTCGTCAATGTAGTCCTCTACCACTTGGGCGAGAATACTATCGTGTACTGTAAGGCAAAGCTTCGCCCGTTTAGGATCAAGTTCACGGTGAAGCGCAATGCAGGCGTGAAGTGTGAGATTAGCAGCGATGTTCTGAGGTAGAAAGTTAATAGCTTCCCGATATGACGCATTACGGTTTTCGTCTGTAATGAGGTAAAACCGTCGTCTGTGCCCAAACGGCGACTCAACGTATGAATAGTTCCGGTGCCGGTTCTCATGTACCATCCTTGTTACTTCTCGCTGCCATGCTCGTACTGTAGTGAACGTGGACCAAATCCAATCAATGTACTTCTGTGCCTCGGCTTCTGGAATCTCATGCTTCTCTTGGAAGGTTGCCGCACTCTGCCAGTAGAACACACCGAAGTTCATGTTCTTACTGTTACTTCTCTGCTCACTGGTGAAGTTCGGGCCATAGAAGCGTTCTGCCAGTAGGTTGTGTAGGTCCTCGTCCCGCTCATAGACACCACAGAGTAGTTCATCACCACTCAATGCACCGATAGCTCTTAGTTCCGCCTGACTATAATCCGCCTGAACAATTCTTTGTCCCCTCGGCGCGAAGAAGAGTCCTCGGATATCCGGTAGTCCTTCTTTAGTCCTTGTAACATTCTGGAGATTAGGTCCTCTAGATGCGAGGCGTCCTGTTGACGTAGCGTGCCTTGGGAGTGAAGTGTAAATTCGAGATTCAGGATCAGCTTCGGCTCGTTCAATGAGGGATTTAAGGTAGGTTCCTGACTGCTTGAAAAGCTTTTGGAATCTATCATAGTCAGTGGCAACCTTGTGGATTAGCTCACGTTGTACGTCCGCCTCGGGATTCTTGTAGGTACGGACGATGTTGTCCTTACGCTCAAAGAGGTATTCATCCTTGAACGTGAAGCGACCATCCGTAATCTCCTTTCTAGCAGAGTCGTCGATCGAACGCTGCTTATCAGGGCGATTACGCATATCGTGCATAACGCCCCAATCGTCATAGAACAACGCTGCCATCTGTTGTGGGCTAGACAGCAGCAGACCTGGCTTACCCGCAAGTATACGCACACTCTCCGTAATACTGGCTAGCTCAGGTAGTACCTCAGTCTCTAGGAGTTCTGCCGCCATGTTGTAGTTGTACGGCATACCCGTTGTTTCCATACCCGCCAGAACATCACCAGCTGCCAGAAGCGTGGCTTTGTATGGCTTGTCATAAAGGCCATCACTTGTGGCTTGCTCGTAAAAGAGATCGAAGAGTTGGTACGTGCCTGCCGCATCATGTCCTGCGTACTTATAGAGGTTGATATAGTTCCGATTTTCAAGCTCGGCGTATGCCTTTGTGTAAGCGTCACTGTACCCGTGCTGCTTTCGTAGTGCCTTCTCTTCCCTGTCAGATACCAACTTACCTGACTTCTTAAATTCAGGGACAGATTTCGGAACATAGTTCGGCCATCCGAATTCCTCCATGAGTAGGTACTCTAGCTCATGTACCCCGCCTCGCTCATCTAGTGCATAGCTCAGTAAGAGCGTATCCTCATCTACTCTAGCGGGGATTCCATAGGTGTAGTTAAGGATTTTCGTATCAAAGATTCCATTGTGCCAGATAAAGGTTCGATCCTCACTAGCGAAAAACGGTCGCAAGAAATTCTCAATGAAATCGTCGTCGCTCCACAGTCCTTGCCGTTCTCCGAGTACATACGCAGTTCCTCGCTCAAAAGCAAACTGAAGGGAGACAAGCTCTGCCTTGTGAGTAAGTCCTCCACGGCTCTCAATATCACAGGCAGTACGACCGGAGTGCTGAGAGAAGTGTTGAATGAATTTTCTGGCGGCTTGTCCATCTTCTATCAGCTTTACTGCCGGGAGAGTAGGCGGTGGGATTGGGTTAAATGTCCGTCGAAAATCTCTGACAAGGTTGGGGAAGGTAGAGTCGTCTCTGAGAACGAGTGCAGGATTGTTAGTTGCAACCAAACGCCTGGTTCCACGCTTATGTACATATCCCCGTAGGCGTTCGATTGTCCCGCGTCCAATAAGTTCTGTAACCGCCTCACTTCCTGCGGCGAGCACCAAAGAGACATCGCGTAGTTCGTGTTTGAGCCTATCACTACAAGCTTCAATTGCTTTGGGCGGTACCTTACCTTCTGGCGGAGAGCAGAGAACCACGTTCGTAACAAGGAGTTGCCTCCGATCTACTCCGTTCTGACTGAGCAGATGATCTAAGACTTTACCACTAGGACCAGCGAAAGGACGACCAGCAAGAGTGTCATGGCGACCAGGACTACGAGAAACGAGTGCGGCCAGTGGTTTCGTACCACCTGTGGGGAATTGCGACGGAGCCGCGCCTCTTCCATAGAGAGGACATTCTTCGCACTTGGCCGCAGGGTGTACACGTTGGACTTGTTTGGGTTGTCCGTCACCAAATAGCTCCTGTTCATCAACTGCCATGAAATCTGTCATTGCCAGGATATGAGAGTACCGCTAGGTACGCCCGGTTTAGGTAGGGGCACGCCTCTTTCAACTACATGCTCTGCATGTGCAACCGCAGTTGCCGCAAGTTTGAGTGCGGCTTGAGCGTATTGCTCGGAGTCTGTTGGAAAGACCTTTAACCGCTGAATGTAGGAATCGAACTGTTGCTCCCAATACTCCACAGGCATGTCAATCTCTGCCTCGTAGTCAAACTTGTTCTGTTGGTAGGTACGCCGCTCAATGCCTAGCCATAGCAGTACCCTACGAAAGTGCCTGTTACTCTCGTGGTCTGCCTTCATTAGTGCTTCTTCGGCTTTCGTGGAATATGCATCGCACCGTTGGCAGGAATGATCTTTGCCCGTAGTGCTGCCTGCTTCGCTTCTTCAACGGCTGGACCGACTACCTTTTCCCGCACTTCTTTCAGTCCAGACAGGGCTACGTCACGATACATCTCGTCTGCCTCTTCTTCGGTGATGATACCCTTCTGTACGAGAAGCTGGTTCAACGTCTCGAAGCGGAAGATAATGCCAAGCAACCCTTCCTGCGGACGGTATTCTCCTGGCATTACACCAAGTTCGTTCCACTTGCCGATTTCCTCGTTCATCAACTCTTCGTACTGTGCCTGTTCCATTGCCTCTCCTAAACTGGATGGAGTGTGTACCCACTACCTGCCTTCTGTACCCTGATCTGTCCTCTATCCTGTAACGTTTCGAGAATGAGGTCTAGTTCCTTCTTGCTCAGGTGGTGGTGACGCGATACTTCTGAACGAGTGCAACCGGGACGACGGCGAATATGCTGGTAAACTCTTTGGACGAGACGCTGATTTGTAGACCTACCGACGTTCTGGATGAGGTCAACAGTGTGGCGTCCCCACTTTTGGACATAGTAGGCTGCAACCTCCATATTCCTCTTGCTTACTATGATCTTGCCATCATCCGGTTCTTGCTCCGTAGTTGCATAGAGCATAGCCATCTTCATAGCTGACCATGCAAGCCGGTCGAATGATGGTTGTGCAACCATTTGGTGTGAGGACTCTGCTGCTGTACGAGCCATGCTCATCTGTATCTCTTGGAAGTACTCCCATGCTTCGGGAGTTAGGAACGCTTCTGTCAGAGTGGGTATACCAAACGACGTATTCGCATCGGGAACCTCAATCTGCGTTTCCTCGGTATACGTAAGATAAAGCTCTGTGAACCGCTCACGAAGCAATCTTCGTTTTTCTCCAAGATCAGGAATGAGTGGTGCTGCTGCTCTGATTTTTGTGAGGTCTGCATCACCACCCACAATGAGAAACCTGGGAAGAAAACCGCTGAGTACGAATTCGTCATTGAGAATTCCGTACATCTTATCACGGATACCGCCGCCAAAGAAGATAAATACCGGCTTTGTGATAGTAATTGTTTCTTTGCGGAGCCGGCGTGTAAAGAACTCAGGTACATCGTACAATTGCGTGAGAGTCTCGGGCATTCCAGCGAGATAATCTTTCCTGTTGATAGAGTCAATGAATCCCGCAACCTCGTCTTTGTAGAATACCGAGACTTGGTTCGGTCGTGAGGCAATTGCTGTTAGCACCCCCTCTACTGAACCATCAGTGGCAACTACGAGTTCCCTGTCAATATCGCTAACGAATTCCATTGCCATCTTCATGGCAGTTGTCTTGCGTGTTAGCGTACTGTCTCCGAGGATGAGTCCCCAAACATTAGGCCAGACCTTACCGAATGATGTATTGAGGAAGAGGCCCGAACTAAGTAGGCTGGACAGAAGAATTGTGCAAGCGAGTTCATGGTACTCCGGTACTGCATCAGTTGCCTCGGTTGCCCAATCCTTGTATTGGTCGATGATTGACTCAGGCGGATCGCCTTCGTATAGTTCTGGGAGTTTGAGAACATCAGCCTCTCCCGCAATTAGCTGGATCTGCTTCTGCTTTAGCTCGGCTTTGAGAACTTCCTTCCACAGATAGGAGATAGGTCGCTCGTCGCGTTCGTACTTATTGCACTTAGACTCCAACGCAACAGCGAATGTCTCTTCCGTGGTCATCCCCACTTCTAAGCAAGTGTTGATGAGTAGCCACATTGAGGCAGACCAGTCGGATGCTGGTTCTTCTGAGAATGTCTCGAAGAATGGGGTGCGACGTAGAGGATTCTGGTATTTGTAGATAACCTGGTGAACGTCGGGAAGCTGCATAACGTCCGGCATTGGGTCGCCATCTGCAATTGCTTCCTCCACTGTGGGGACCGTTGTTCCTTCAAAAACCGCCACAGGGAGTAGTGCTTCAAATGCAGAGAGCAACTTTACTTCGGGGATCTGCGTTTGCCCGTCATCGTACTTGTAGTTGTACGTGAAGGGAACGCGAAGAAGCTGCTCAATATCCCAGCCGGACTTATCTACGCCATGTTCTGCGTACCCGTATGCAATGCGACGTGAAAGATCCTGTGCTTTCTCTGCATCAACTAGTTCATCGAGACGCCAAAAAGCTTGATAGCGGCGAGGGGAACTTTCAATTCTACATTGGGGTGCGGGGGTGATATCTCCTGGATTGCATAGATCGCAGTCGGCCCATACAAGGCGAGTAGGCACCGCGAAATCTCTTGAACGTTTGGGTCGTCGAAAAAGATTGACTGAGAACCAGACGTTATTACCACTAGTGATCGAGTCGATGTACGCACCCATTCCCTCCCTCTGTTCCGGCCACGCAAAGAACTTCTCTTGAAACTTGTTCTTGTTATCACGTGGCGCATGGGCGATCGAGATAAACCCTGCTCTTTCCTCGAACAGGAAATCAAAAAACTTTAGCCGCAATTCCGTTGCTGTAAGACTCATCGGTCGCCATTGCGGTAGACCTTCAAATCTGAGAAGTATTCGTCGTTGGACAGCCACATGTTAGCCTGCCCATACCATGTCGAATAGATCACTTCATAGACCCCCGCTGCTCGTAGGGCAATTGCGCAATCTAGACAAGGCTTCGCACTCACTAGATTGCCGCTCTTGCCAGAAACAGTGGCAATGTAAATTTCTGTACCGTGTAGGTAAAGGTGGCGTCCGCGCGCTAGTGCGTGAATCTCAGCATGAATGGAACGCTGGCCGTTACTCAGCTTATACGCAGGAGTGTGCGACCATCCATTACTGAGGACAGTTCCGCTTCGCACAATAATGGCACCAGTCTTGTGTGACCTCATTGTGCTACGTTTCGCTATAGTGGCGGCTTTGGTAATCATTGATTCCAGACGTGCCAAAGGGGAGGGTGATTTCCACCCTCCCCTTTATGCGGCGGCTAGCGTAGCAGGAGCAACTTACTGTAGCAAAGACCCTGCCGTTGCCTCAGTACCGATACGCTTGTACCCCTTGACAGGGTTATCGTACTCCTTCTCACTCTCAGGCAAATCTTCCTGATTGTACTTCGGCTCACGTCCGCAAGTAACACGAACAGGCTCACCCTGTAGAGCGTCCATTGCTTCCGCGAGATTGAACTTCTTGCTCTTTACGTCGCTCTCTTCCATTCCCATTGCTACGAGGAAGCGCACCATCATGCCGAGCATCTTGTCACGCTTCTCAGGATCGTAGTCATTGGGAGGAATGACGAACTGATCGAACAGGCGGCGGTTCTCATACGGATCTTCGATAACCTTGAACTGTACCTTTAGCATCGGAGTACCCGCAGGCAGAGCAGAGCCAGGACGACCCTTAGTGCCTACGACTTTCCAATCGAACAGTTCGCTATCGTAAGTACCCGACGGAAGTGCCTCGAAACCCTTTGTATCCGCGCTCGAAAGATCGAGAACGCCACCAAACTCAACGTCAGTCTCGCTCAAAACAATTCCTTTCGGAGTAGTGTGAATTCACTTTACTCGTTGAACATTCCTGCTTCGTTGATCGTATCGAAGATATCGGGTAGCGTAGGATTAGTGATGATCCCACCCTCACCGAGACAATCAGTACGATCCTTTGCTGCTACACGCTTGGTCTTTTGAACCTGCATGTAGTTCTGAAATGCACCCTTGTCCTGATCTGCCGTCATGTACCCGACGATATCGAAGAAGCCTGCAATCTCATGGCGTAGCTTCCCACTGAACTGAGGGAAGAATACGTTAGCATTGCTGTTATCCTTCGCATCACCTGAATGGCAGCAGAAGATGAAATGGCAGGGAAGATCACGGTAGAACCGTACTACCTCTCTGATCCTCTCTCCACCAATTAGGTACTCCCGCTGACTAGGTACGTATTCGTGCTGACGAGGGTTTGAATCGTGTGCTGCTCTTGCGATCACTCGCATATCTAGCTTCGCTAGCTCAGATCCGGTGTCGATGATTACTGTGCGGTACGGTAGTCTTGGCTTCTCTGCCTTCCAATCTACCGACTGGTACAGCGTGTTGCCAATCTCACGAACCTGATCCATGCTGCGAACCTGCTTTACCTCTAGATCATGGCGATTGCGTACTGCTACGACTCCACCATCTACGTCAAGATACAGCACAGGACGTAGTTCTGAATGATCTAGGGCAGTTGCGGCTAGACGGGTTTTACCTACCCCTGGTTCTCCGTATGGCATTAGGTTGATCCAGTCGATTGACTCTGCTGGTGACTGTACCCCTAGTTTCTTACGGAGTTCTTCTAGCCGTTCATCGGGTGTTACAGTTATTGGTCACTCACCTCCTTCCTCTGGCTCGATCTTGTCATTACCTCCCGAGAACATACCTCGGAAGAAAGCTACGGTGATTAGGTACGACGTGTAGATATCTCCATTTGTCTCTTCCATCGCACCTGCGTAAATGCGCGCTCCGAAGATACCCATATCGGTTTGGGCCTTCTTATCTTCTACTTGCCTAAGCGGGTCCACTGATGAGTTCCTTGATCTGTTCTGTATTTGGGAGGGTCATTAGAGGAATGCCCTGCTCTTGGAGATACGTGTAGATAGCATCCCTCGTTGCAGGATTATCCTCTAGCGGGTATTCCCATCCCTGTTGTGCAAACCGAACTAGTGAGTCGAACGTGATGATACACGCAGTTGCGTCACCTAGAGGCTGGCCCACTCTTTGGCCTTTCTACTCCGAATTCGTAGAGCATCTCGTTCATCTTCCGTAGTGCGTGTGTGGTGCAGTACGGAACCATCATTACTGACACGTATGTCGGAGAAGCGCACCCTCTACTAGCACAACGCTTTGTCTCATCGTGCCAACGTAAAGGACCGTGTTGCTCAGGAATGGGATACTTGCGTGCTTCCTTCCCTGTGGTGATCTGCTCAAATTCTTCCGCACTTTCAATTACGGTGAATAGATCGTTAGATGCCATACTTGGTGCGTACTGCTGCTGTTTCTTTACCGATGGTTGCGTTCCACTTGCCCGTTAGTGCAGCATTGCAGTTATCTCGACTACTGAGCAATGCCGTAAACTCTCCGAGTGGTGGTGCGCCTAGTGCGGCTAGCCGTACATTGACGGCATCGACAGCTTGTATGATTATCTTCTGAGCCTCAGCTACACCAAGACCCGGAAGAACGGTAGGAGGCTTGGCTCTAGGCCACTTGCGAAACTCTTGCCAGTCGATAGAGTCAATGTCGCCATAGCGATAGATTGACCATAGACCCTTTGTTTCCACGATCATGTCAGTGTACTCGTTAGAGGGATAACCCTTGTTCAAGTACAGGACGAACCCTCTATGCACAAAGCCGAGAACGTTGGCAAGGTCTGCCATTGCGTAGATATTGGCCTGCTTGTTCTCTGACTCGATAGCCTCGAACAAACCCATAATGCCACGATTCCACCAACGCGACGCTCTTGCCTTATCTCTACCCCATGCACCCTCTGTTGCAATAACTGCAACGTTACTGCCGAACGCCATGACTAGTTCATTTAGTGCGGCATCGGTCCACTTGACATCTTCGCCACTAGACTCGACATTGGCGGCATGACCCATGCTTTGCCAATTCTTTGCTCTTGCAATCGCCAGCATCGGAAGCATACTTTGATCCCAGGTGGTGAAAGCTACCTTACCTGAGTTCTGGCACGCTTCACGCAAAAGTACGGCAGCCATTTCATTACCGTCAAGTAGCTGCAAACACACCCATCTGATATCTTCTGCGACGCAGTTGGCTACTATGTCTCTTGCGTGCTTTGGAGGATCACCGCTCTGCGTAATCTCATCGCTGATTAGGATGCCTGCACCCTGTTCAAAGATATTCATGCCGCACCCATGAAATCTACCTGAGTTGCCCCTTCGATGCACTTCGGATTATCATTGCAGAAGCGGACGTTCTGCTTGATTGGGAAGTTTCCCGCAACTATCTTGGTAGTGGAGTAGACCGATATCTTTGAGTCGGGCCGCTCTTTACCACAGACGTGACAGATCCATGTATCGAACATCATTGCACCGCCCACTTTGCGATTTGGAAGTTCTTGGTTTCTCCACAGGTAGGACATTCAAGGTAGATTACCTGCTGTTTCTCTTCTACCACGAATGGATTAACTGCGGTCTTGCAGCTTGGGCATAGCATAGTTTGGTTCAAACGGCGATAAGCCAAGTTCCTGCTCCAAGCACTCGATTTCTACTAGCTCTCGAAGTTCGTCGTCTGTTAGCTGGTTGTTCGTCCATGCTATGTTTGCCAGCTTTAGGCGGTACGGTAGAGCATTGAAGATCGCCTCACGATTAGGCACGAAGCTGTGAGAGTAGCTCGGTGAGCCTGATATCCGAGACAACAGCGCCTTTAGAGATAGCTGCATACTTCACCTGATCGAAGATCATTCCTTTGGGTTTACCTGACGTGCTAATATGCTCGACGGCGTTGCCCACTCTGACGGTGATGGTACTGTCCCTGTTGATTGTGATTTTGAGGTTCGCCACGCGCTCTCCAACTTGTCACCGAATGCGAAGAAATCTTCCTTGCACTCGTCAGCGTACATTTCGTATAGCTTGTCGCCAACTATGTCGTTCGCTAGACAATACTGTATTATCTCTACCCAATGCGTTCTATGGCAGAGACGTTGAATGAGACTCAGGGCACCAGGGTTAGTGTCCATTACCCCGATAACGAGGGGGTACGTCTCACTTGTCAGTATTGGTTTCATTACGACTTCATTGCGATGATTACTGCCTCGATGCGGTCGATGGCCCGCTTAATGTCAGGGTATCCACCGTTCTTGGTGAAGCCACGAAGATCAAGCTCTACTGCATTCTCCAACTCATCTACGTAATCCTGCAATACTGCCTTCATGTTCTGCATTGTACTCTCCTGTTGTTTGTGGGGTGCTAGCAGGAGTACGGCTACAGTCCATACCAGCACCCCACACTTTGAAACTAGTTACTCTTCGGCGTCACTACCCTCTTCACCCGATCCGCCTTCTTCACCCCCATTACCCTCATCGGGTGCATCGGGTGTCTCAGGCTCCGGTGTGGTGCTTTCTCCCATTTAGTACCCTCCCCTCGTTTCTCGTAGTATTTCGCTTCGCCGCAAACCTTCACCGAATGGGTGCCTAACGCCCTTTATTCTCTTCATACCCATCGGCCAGCATATAGACGTAATCCGAACCATCGTCTTTTGCCAGACAAGGTGCGCGGAACTGACACTTGGTACAAAGCCAATTACCCGAAGGAGTGGGGTAGATTTGTAGATCCGGGTTCAGCATTTCCTTTGCGATCATGCGAAGGTGGTTGCCGTGTGCTTGAATCTCATGCTGGTTGTAGAGTGCGATCTCTCGCCAAATGTACTGCTTATCTCCCAACTGTGCGAGCCAGTTGTAGTATGCCTGCCACTTGGTATCTATGTCGTACAGTTCCTTGATACCAGCATCCATGACATACTGCATGAATAGCTCTGCTGTGGTGCTTTCCTCTTTCCTGTTGATAGAGGGAGAAACACCATCACGCAGTACCGTTGGAGACTTTGGGTACTTCTTGGCGAGTACGTTGTAGACTACACCGTGAATCTTCTTATAGGGCAGATCATGGATACGTGCCTCTTCCTGTCCTGCCCAGGTGTACGTCTTACACTGAGGGTCCATTTCCAACTTCGTGAAGTATTCCTCATCTACCGCCGCTGCTGTCTTATGGTCGATAAGACCGAACAGATCATTGATCGGATTGTAGAGGATACCGTCACGCTTACCCCTAGCATGTACTTCCAGCTTCTTGCCGTAGTTGGGAGAATCCTCTCTAGTGTCGATTGACTCGAAACCAAGAGGAACGGAGAACACGGACTCTGCCGCAACTACGATAAACCTATCTTCGCGGGCAGCATACTCCTTGTAGAAGGAAAGCATACCCATTGCCAGATCATCATGGTACTCGAAATCCTCCATGATTGGATCGGGATGCAGTTCCTTTAGCCCACGAATCAACCACTTGCCACCTTCCAACGGCTGTGGATGATTGTCGTAAGTGCGCTCTAGCCACTCTTCCGTGATTACGCCACCGTTCATCTGCACTTCATACCATGTTCTCCATGATTCGTGCAGATCACGCGGAAGGAATGGATCGTAATACTTCTCCAAGCAGTAGTGAATACCTGATCCATACCACAAGGGGAAATTGATACCCGCAATGTCTACTCTCCTGCGAAGGTTCAATCTTGCAGGACTAGACCAGGACCAGTACCTACGGCAACGTAGGAAACTTGCTACGTCGCTTGCGTGGATTGGAATTACGTCCCACTTGCTCGGAACCTGCGGAGGTTGGACAGGCGGGACAACGTGCGTTGTTTCCAACTTGCCTCCTTCGTGCCGTATCTCATGGAATTGGCACGGATGCGCGGACGGGCGAAGGGCTACCCTATCAGATCACGGCTTTGGAGTCAAGTGCCGCTTTCTGCCATTCGTCGCATTTCAACTTCCATAGCGATCTTGGTGCCCATCGTGAACCCTGTATAAAAGAGCGAACCTAAAATCCTGTGAGGATCGCTAGTAACACGGAGTCCTTCAATTCCCCGTACAATCATCCACTCTGCCATTTCGTAGAACGCTTCGGGTTCTACACCCCACGCAGGTAGTTCTTCACTAATGTCTACATCTACCTGCGATACTGCTTCCTTCATGATCTTGATTACATCGTCCTTACCGAGCAGTTGAAAGGTCACCCTTGAACACCGCCTCAATTGCGCCACAGTGGTAAAGATGGCCGACGAACTCTCCACCGAATAGGATAAACGTGCCAACATACATATCGTCGTTAACTACGTTGTACTCGTGACCAGTAGTAGCGATGAGGAACTCGTGCCAATGAAGATTCTGCCAGTCGTTAGGATGGAATGAGTACCACACGCAAACCTTCGGCGTATCATCCCCTCTTAGCAACCCACCTTCAACAAAGTGTGGTGGCTCACGACGATCTGCCTGCTCTTGCACAGAGAGGATCTTTGCGTTCTGTGGAATTTGCAGCTTGAACTTCTCAACGATGGGAATTACCTGCTTGTGAATTACTCTACGCATTCTGCGCGCTCCATTCCTCAGGGAAGTATGACTCTCCCCTTAGTCTCTCGAAACCATCTGCACATACAATGCAGAGTTGGTGATTATCGTAACACTCACGCTTTGTGTGGGCTGCGGCATACTGAATCTTCCGCAGCCCACACAGTGAACTACCATACGTGGGATTACCAATATGGCAGATACCATCCTGACCCGGTGCAACTACCGCATACAGTGGTAGGTTCTTGTATACGTAGTCCATCACACACCTTCCGGGATATCATCCCCGAAGATTTCAAAGAACCAACCAGTCTTGATTGCATTAACACCTGCAATGCGCTGGTCTGTAGTTCTCCGTGCGTTGATGTAGATTAGTTCAACTGCTTCAGTCTGACCTGGGCGATATACCCGGCCAATCGCCTGGTTATTCGCACGTGGCGACCATGATCTATCCAAGAATACGCAATACTGCGCGGGGGTGAGATTAATCGACTCACCTCCAAGATCCAGGGTAGATAGGAAAACCTGATAATCAGGTCCGGCGAAGTCGTCATGCCACATCTTGTATCGTTGTTCATCATTGTGGTTCACCTGCATATGTAGGTATGACACCTTCGCATCCTTTAGCCGCTTCTCCAAAAGACGGAGAGGATCTTTAAACTGGCTAAAGACTACGACCTTATTCTTTACCTCTTCATCCCACCGGAGTTCTTGAAGAAGATCCATGAACTCGTCAAGTTTAGACGATGGCTCGACGAGCTTGACTTCTTGCACTCTCCGTTCGAGAATCGGATCGTAGTAATCTCTGACAAGCTCCGGTGTGGCGACACAAATCTGCCGTAGTCTATTGAGTAGCGAGAGGACATTGGCAGATTCAATACTCTCTCCCTTTTGATCGAGCATGTACAGATCGCGCTTGATCTGATCGTACATTGCCCGCTGTGTAGTGTTCAGGTCTACATCGCGGGTTACGATAATTGGTTCCTGAATGTCAGAATGAACCTTCCGCATTTCACGGCGTGGTCCAACTTCTCTAACAAGCTGGCGGAATTCTTCCTTGTTCTTCTCGTTCAGTCCGAGGATAGCCTTGTATCCGTTCGGCATATCCTCTTCAAGAACGTAGCGATCCCTGAAATCGTTGTAACTAGAGAACCGTTCCTTGTCCAAGAAATGCAGCAAGGACCAAATCTCATCCGGGCGATTAACAAATCCAGTACCCGTCATTACATGCTTGCCACCAATGGAGGAAAGCCTCTTGATATGGCGGGTCCACTGTCCATCCTTATTCTTGATCCTGTGTGCCTCATCAAGAATAATGAACGTGTATGGGATTCGTTGCAACCACTGGCGGGACGGGTTCTTATTGGTGAAACAGTGGTAGTGTGCGAGAATGATATGCGGCTGCTTGATTTCCCTCCGCATTTCAAAGAAGTCGCCAATCTCCCACTTGCCAGTGATTAGATCATGCTCGCGCTCATGTACTCCGTTGACGTTAACATCAAAGGTTCTCCAACCCTTCGCGGCTAGAGTCTTTGGGATAGCGTCGTAGTAAGTACCCTTACCTGCACGACTAGTAACAATCAGCAGGCATGGTGTAAAGTCGATACTTCCTAGACCTTCGATCCTACGCTCCGCCAACCACAATCCTGTGGTGGTTTTGTAGCAGCCCATTTCCGACCAGTTGGCCGAATACTCTCGGTCTACAAGGTGCGCTAGATCCTCTTCCTGCCAATCAGTAGACTCATACTTAGGAGCCTCGACAGGAATGAACGACAAACTAGCATCCATCCTCTTCTCCTGTTTCTGTATTGCTAACAAGGATGAGTGCGCGTCCTGTTGCTATCGCCAACGCATCATCCGGGGTTAGCCCCTGTTGCCTCAGTGTCCTGTATTGCTTACTAGCTCTACGACACTCGGCTTTCTTATTGCAGAAGTTGGCGGCTCTCCTGCCTCCACGAATTTCATCCCCACAATTCTTACAGTGAGGACGAATATCGTCTGCTACTTGTTCACAAGCTGCCGTGAATGACAACCCATGAACCATGTACTTCTCAATCTCTTCTGCGTTTGTCTTTAGCCACACCTCCTTTCTACATTGCCAGCATTGCTCAACCTGCGCACTCTTTGGATAAAGGGCACCACAGGTGGTGCAAGCTTTTAAGGATGGGTTGACTATGAGGGTGCAATCTAAGCACCATCCGGTTAAATCGTTAAGGCTCTCCCAATGGCCGCAGTTTGGACAGATACCTTCTAGATCAACTAGTGATGAGGGTTCCACCCGTTTGCGCTGTGCCCGTTAGCCTGCGGATTAACAGGGACAGGGGGATTCGGTCTTAACTGTGGATCTAGTGGTTCATGTATCGTAACTGGACCTAGATCAATTACCCCTGTGGAGACTTTCTTTCTCCACGTTGCAAGTTCTTCGATATCAGGGGTATGATTCCGTGCGCGCTTCTGTTCTTCTAACTGTCGCTGGTCATGTTGAAAGACCATTTCTCTACTGGCATGGTTGGTCATGGACACAACCTTCCGTATTTGCGTTCCCAATTAGGGTGAAACTGTAGCCCGCAACGGTAGAAACCTGGTGAATCATACCAGCTACCGTGGTTCTCACAGTTCACAGTAACTTGCCAAGATCGTGCCCCGTCCCAAATAGGATCAGAACAGTTAGGCCAAGGATCAACAGTAGCAGCGTGACCAATCTTAGTAGCCACCGCGATTTGCTTGTTGATCCAGTAGTTTGCGCTCTTGAATTGGATCTTTGCCTGCGTCGCTCGATACTCTCTCGCAAGCCAGCGTTTTGCTCTGCAAGCCCATTCTCTATGATTGCCGCTACCTCTTTTGCAGACATATTCCGCGTGTCTGAGATTAAGAGACTGGACTCTTGCTCTTTCTTTGGTGCTGTCATTCTTTACATGGTATGGTAGGTGTGCGCTTGCTGTTGGTGCTATCACTAGCATTGCCAGTATTAGCAGCACTACCTTCAAACCATCCCCCTTCGTAGCTTACACGAAAGTGCGGTCATGTTTGTGGTTGTGGGATCATTGCCAGATAACCCAAAACCTCCGGCCCGCACAAATATTGGGGTAGTCTACCTCGCCCTCGGTACTTACGCGCTTTCCCGAGTTTGATCCACGCCTTCCCTTTGTGATGACATAGGGACTACCGTTCCGTGTAGCCGTATAGTAGGCGTATGATTTTTAACCACCTACTCCGTTCCGTCTATGCCTGTCCAGCCTCGACTACCCCAATCTTTCAAAACTTGTACTAGAAAAAGAAGAGGGACCATTTACTCTGAATCAGGCGCATCTCCCAATTCTTTTCAATAGTCCCTCTCCGAGCGCGCAGGCAACGCCCGCGCCCCCACTGTAGCAGTTACCGTCTCTTCTGTCAACCCTCACTTGTTTGGTGAGTCTGAGTTTTGGGCAGAACCGGAGCAGAGCGGGGGTCTTGCGCTATGCTCTCAATGCGGCAAGTTTGTGGGGTCGCCGCACTTTTGCAGTTCTGCCCAACTTGACAGGATTGCGCTTCGGTGGAAGGAACAGCATGTACTCACAATCTACACAGTAGAGCGCGTTTAGCCGCTCATCGTACCGAAGCTGTAGGTTGCAGGTTGTGCATAACATATGTTCCTCCTTCCTTATACCCTTTCGTGAGGCAGTTAGTGAATCCCCCGAAACCCTAACTGCCTTACGAAAGGGTGGGAGTTTTACCTCCCACCCTCTTTACTACGCGGAGACTGCGTTGTTGAGAAGGTAGATCGCGTCGTTCTTCTTGATGACACGAACCTCCGCAGCACCCTCGGGCGGATTCTTGCTGGACTTTGCATTCTCAAAGCCCGTCTTTACCGTCTGTGCCTTCTTACCCTCGAATGCACCGCCATCCAGGGGAATCTGTGCAAGACGCACACCGGCATTGATGAATGCCTCAAGAACCTGCTTGTAGTCTCCACGACCACGCGCTCCTGAAAGAATATCAGCAAGCGTTGCCTCGTCCTCGATCGGGGTGAACATGGTGGACATACCGTTACTCTCCTTGGTTGTAGCAGTTGACTGATTCCTAGTGCGAGCCATTTACGCGCTCCTACGTTTTTGGCTTTTTGCCTGTTTACCTTCTAACTCTAGAAGGCGTCGCTCTGTGTTGGATATGTATGCCTTTAAGTCTACTCCCTCAAACCTCCTTTCCAGTTGGCTAACTCTCTGCGTCAGCATATCAAGCGGGGTAGCCCGTGTCAAGTGCGACGGTTCGATTCCTAGCTGTCCGGCTAGGTCCGTTTCGTCAGGCTTCTTGTAAAGAGCAATGAGTGTGTAAGTACCTCTAGCCCCCCGCCTAATCACCTCAATAGCACCAATCTCCTGCAAAGTATTAGAAACTCGGGAGTAATGGGCATTAGAGATACCAAGGGTGGCAAAGAGTTCAGTGTACTTACCCTCCCACAAACGCTTGCCTTCGTCCAACTTCGAGCCAGCTTCCAATGCCTCGTAAACCGAGACACAATAGCGAAGAAGAGTCTCTTTGGAAACAGGTGCCATTAGGGACGACCCGCAACAAAGCACCAACGACACACGTTTACACCGTCGATTGCGTAGACCATGCGCTTTCTCCCTTTGTCTACTTGATCTTCCGTGATGTTCTCTTCGTGGTCTGGAATCTCACACTCTGCGTATACTGTCGGGAGTGTGAACCATTGGGTGTTTGTACGGATTGTGAGGTCTGGCCCACGCTTGCCTCGTTTGTTCTCAGCCGCGAGAATGGCGGCTTCTTGACTCGCATCAATTGGCTGGAACATCGACACTTAGCCATACCTCCATGACTGTTCTGTCGAGTTGAATGGAGTGCTGCCCTACCGAGGTAATTGCTTCCTTTGGGATACCGCGTGCAACCATGCCATTGACAAGACATTCACGCTTTTCTGCCATGACGCGCTCTCGTTCGTTACGTTCCTGTTCCTCGCGTCGAAGCCGCTCCTGTCGCTCTGCCTCGAACCTAGCCCTTGCTTCTTCTGCTTCCCGCTGTGCTTCCTGTCGCTTTCTGTCTACTGCCTTACGCTCGTTCTCGTAGTCCTCCCAAAAATCAATCACGTCCCTGGTGCGAACCTCGATTTCCTCACGGATAACCTCACCAGTTACCTTATCGAGTTCAGTACCGATTACGAACGAACTCATCTTGCTATTGCCGAACTCCCTACGCTTTACCACCTTGATTGCACGGAGTCTACGTCCTCCCATCACGAACGTCTGATTAGGACGATACGGATAGAATGCGTATTCCTCTCCTGCCCAGATACTTTGTGCGTTCATGCGCGCTCCTTGCTTTACAGGTACTCTGAGATTTCCTTGACCAACTTCTCTGCAATGGGACGAGACACCCTAAACCTCAGCTTACTATACTCAGGGTCTTTCTCGTCGATGTTATCGAGATAGTCCTCACATGTCGTAGTGAAATCTCCTGTCAAAGTGAGGAACATTTCGGGACGGGGGAAATCTCCACCACCTAGATCAACGTCTGCCTCTACATCTTCAATGTCATCCCTCGCCATGCTTTTCCTTTCTGTGTTGAAGGTAGCGAGCGTGTCCCTCTTCAACATTCGGGCCTTCATACACAACTTCACCACAGTCTGTGCAGATATCCTTTAGATCCCTACGCAGAAGTTTGTCGGGAGTTGTGAGTACGCGCTCTAGCTTGTCATTACTCGGAATTGGCTGGAACATGACGATCCCTCAGCTTGACGAGATTATCAGCTTCAATGTCGAATGCTCCGTTTGCTGCTTCCATGTGGCTGATGAGCGGGTGCCTCTGATTGCGGAACCTGTTGCTCATGTTGAGACGCACCGTTACGTAACCATGCCGCGCTCTTGCAATCTTCTCGAAACCCTGGTTGACTGGATCAACTAGCTCAACCCTGGTTCCTGCTGCGAGTGGTCCGTATGTCTTTCTAATTGCGTACGTCACCGTTTACCTCCTCATTCCATAGCTGGTGAACATGCTCTAACTCAGCATCACGGTAGACACGTAGATCAGCTAGGAAGTAGAGTGTTTCGTGACCGTACTTGAAGGTGTGATTGTTGGCTGCCTTGTCCTTTGCCCACTCCTGAAACTCCTGGCACTCCGTCTCACTTGTGAAGATTGGTCCAAATGCAGTACCAGTCACACTATCGTACATTGCCACGTTCTCTGCGTCAGTGATGCGAACGCTCATTCGTATGCCTCCGCCATTGGATGCATCTGTGTATCGGGACCGATCAGTTTGCTCGAACTACCGCCTGGTGATTCGCTAGTGCAGAACACTGACTTCCCTGTCGCTTTTGCGTAAGCGTGTGCAATGCGATCACCCCGCATGAAGATACCGAGTGCTGGCTCTTTCTCTTCATACAGGATTTCTCCGCGAACAGGAATGTCCCGAGTGAGTTCCTTCCACTCTAGTCTACCATCTTCCTGTCGTTCGTAACCAGGGCCAGTGTGTGGTTCCATTACCATTTCGTGGATTGTTACGCGAGTAAGGTGTAGATCCCTTACGTCCAATCCGGTGTCTCTAAGTAGCCCACCTGCGTTACTATGCCACGGTCCCTTTACTCCCATTAGTGCCATGTTCTCCTTGACCGTGAAGTACAGCCAACTACCTCCGAAACCCTGACTCTTTGTATCGAAGGCATCGAAGCTGTATACGTGGTCTGCAATGTTTGGTACATCTACGCGAAGCAACCACTGTGCTCTCTTTCCTACAACGTGCTTATACACACCCTGCTGTGGTGCCTCGTAACTACGAAGATCCTCACGATTCACGAATTTCAGGGCAAGTAGGTCGCTATTCACCATTGAGATCCTTTGCCAGCTTGCGTCGAATCGTGATTAGATCCGAAAGGTGTTCTTGCAACTTGCGCCTCTTTACTGAATGCGGCGGGTGCAAGTTGATTTCCCTGCCTAGTCTAGTGATCGTAAGATCCAGACCAGTCACAATCGGTTCATCAATTACCTGAATCATGGAAGATTGCTACTCCTATTAGCAGGAAGAGAGTGAACCCTACGATTGCGGCTAGTACCGCATCACCATAGGTGAACTCTCTTGCGTAGAACCAATCTCTTGGACGCCATACTACAAACGCCCAAACGTTTGCCCATGCGCGCTCTACCATCTTGTTCACTTACAGCGAGAGTTGCGGTGCGTTTGCCAACTCGTCATCTTCTGCATCAGGTGCAGGCTTTCGGATAACTAGCTGCTCTCGCCTCTTGTAGCCTATGCCCAACTCTTTGTATGCCGTCTCGATCGTGGCGGTTAGCATGTTGAGGGTATCGTTGGCGTCTTGCCTCGTTCCCTCAACTTCTACACCGGCTGCCGAGATTGCGACAACGTACCAAGTTGTGCGTTCCTCGGTCTGTGCCTCACTTGCCACCCATACCCCTTTCGCTCGGAGTTGGACTGTTCCCTAACTGCCCCATATTATCACACTCGCCAAGCTGTGTCAAGAGAGGAAGTGTAGGGTAGTTGGTGAGATTGTGGTATTTCTTTCGAGGAAGAGATAGATACGCCATAGCTGCATTGCTGCGATCTTCTCATTCCCTGAACGGTATGATCCGTTATCGAAAACCTCTACGTCCATCATCTTCTGCCAGAGTAGGCGCGACCTCTGCTGATCCAGATGGATGACTGGATCTTTTGCCTTGTGAGTACACTCTTCACAACCATCGTAGAAGATTGTACCCTCTGGCCCCTGGTGGTAGTCGTGGCTCATTGCCATCCTTCGTGTTCGTTAAGTTCCTCATGGTTCTCGTACAGTGGTGGCTCATACCACCATTCCTTACCTGGGATACGAGGATCATTGAACCCAAGAGTTGCATACCCTACTACATCGTCCCATACCATGTAGTAGACTAGCTCCATGCCAAGGTCATCCTTGTACTCTTCCTCTACCTGTACTAGGTACCGGATTTGCTCCTGTTGTACTTGTCCCTTGGTCATAGGCGTCTCACTATCTCGAAGAAGATTACGTTTATGATTACTGCGATGATGAGTACTGTCCCCACTACTAGCCGTGGATATCGCAGTAATAACTCTTTCCCTGAATTGACTCGATTGCTCCACTCACGAGTTCCTCCAGTTGATGTAGGTTACTGTCGGCTCTGAGTAGATTCTCGATTGACTCAGTTACCTTGTCTGCCCTTCGCTGCACGTCCCTCTCGTAGTCCATATCGTGACCCTCTCGCAGTTCGTACGCTGCCATCACGATTGGCCGAATGTCTGCCATGATCTGCATGTCACCATCAATGGTGATCTGCATGTTGTTACCGATTGCGGTAACGCTACACTTCTCTCCACTTGGAAGATCAGCGTCACCAAGGTGCCATCCCATAAGAATGGAATGACTGTCCTGTACTTTCAGCTTTACCTCAGCCGTCCGTTCCCTCATCTTTCTCATCCTCCCATAGTTCGGTGATGGGGAATCTCTCGTTGTCTGGACTACATGCTCCCAAGAACTTCATTACATCGAACTTCGGGTTGTCCTTTCTGAACCTGTGTGCGAGAGATAGAGCGAGTGCTGCGTATGCTCCGCGTCTTACCATATTGGCAGTCTTGTTACTTGGACCATCCTCGTTTGGGAACAACTCTCGAATCTCTTTGGCGATTGCGTTGAAGTGCCTCTGTTCCCACGTTGGTGACAGCGGGTACTCTTCAATCAGTTGCACGTCACCATCTTTGTACAGATCCTCTGCCATCTGGATTGCATGATCCATGCTCTCTGCCTCAAAGAACTGTCGCAGTTCTTTCTGCGCATCACCCTCGGGCACGAACATGACTACTAGGTACCGTTTCCTAGCCAATCTCCTGCACCCACTCTCCGTCTAGCTTTACCTCGATTGTCGTGCAGCCTGCATCACGTTGCGTCCATTCAAGCACAACCATTTGAACACAACCGAGGCCATCGTTGTATAGCCAGCCCTTGTAGTAGATTTCTCCGTCGTCATCCTTACACCTGAACCTTACCTTCTGTGCTTCACCATTACGAATCTCGTGAAGTACGTCTGCTCTGTCGGGGATGACAATACTACCCTCATCCCATCCTGTACCGGCGCGTGAGATATTGTTGTACTCTCCGCCTTCGTTGTTCCACTTCTCGTTCAGGCAGTCCTTATCAATCTCTGCGATTATCATGGCTACCTCAGATTGCTGAGAAGATTCTCAATCTGTCCAGCCTTGCTCCTGTGATGACTACGAACATCTGGTGCAACGTTGTCTACGTCTAGCGCCATTGCCGAATGGTAGTCACGCTGTGCTTCAAGCTGTTCCTTGAGCAAGATGAATTCCGTAGTGGAAAGCTTGATCTGTACGTATGCCACTTCCTTAGGCATTCCTTAGTTCCTCCAGTTCCGGCGGGATATGTCCGAAGTATGGTACTGCGCTGAATCCTCCGCTTGCCGTGACAATCAGGATTCCGTCGGCAAGTACCATTGACTCCTTATCCTTCACTACCTTGCAAGCCTGCACTCTACGCAGGTCTGGCTGAATCTTCTCGATTAGTTGCTCATCGGTCTGTGTCTTGTGTGCCCCATAGTCGATGACTGTGTACACACCTACCCCAAGATTCTCTTCTCTCCAAGATTGGTGGCGTCCACTTCGGTAAACCACCACAGGAAGGAACGAAACATCTACCGAGTCTGTCCAGTTCTCAGGCTCGTAGTCCTTCTTGTTACCCTCGCATCTTTCGCAGGGTTCCCTATCGTCGTGGTCATACCACGTTACATACCCTGGCCGCTTAGTTCCAGGAATGTAGTAGCCGTGGCGATCGTTGCACTCCCGACAATTTCCTCTGCCCCTCTTGCCAGTTCCGTTGCACTTAGGGCATACCTTGAATTTCCTCTTCGGCCTAGTCCCATCCTCGTCGCACATGTAGCAATCCTTGCGCTCTAGGACTACAACCTTCTTGCCGTCTGCGCGCTCTTCAACTCTCATGCTTTTCCTTTCTGTTTACCAGGGCACACTCCATACGAATGACCAGCAGTATGCTGAACCATCCTCCCAAACTTGCGAACATGCACCTTCAAGTTTGAGAATGTAGAAGATGAACTGTTCCCAGTAATTCATGAGGATGCCTGCCCATCCGGTGCAATGCCGTAGAACATGATGAGTTTGTCGTCGTCGTAGATTGCACACGTTACGTATCCTTCTGGCAGCTCAAACCCTGCTACGTGTACAATCATCCTCGTTGCATCGTTGTGGTAGTTCGTGCCGAACCTGCCGATTGTCTCACACTGTCCCTTCGTGAGAATCTTCAGCGTTCGAGGCTTCGTGCTGACTACCACAAACTCCCCGTAGTCAATTCCGGACAAGTAACATCACTCCCTTCATTTTCTCTGCGAACTTGTTGCACTCTATCTCGTATGCGTTGCCTTCGTAACTTTGGCCCCACTCACCCTTTGCTGGCATGTATGCTTCGCGGTAGAATTCTGTTGGCTTCTTGCCTGTCCGCCTGCACCAATCTTCTGATTGCTTTGCGTGCATCAACTCATGCCACAAAGTTTCGTTAGCAACCTCGATTCGTCTATCTTGCGACAGTGTGATCTTATGGTGATCGTTCTGCGCATAGTGTGTGCCGAGTCTGCGTCGCCCGCGAATGTACCTCATTCTTACTGGTAGTTCTAGTTCTAGTAGATCCATTGCTTCTAGGCAGGCTTTATGATCAAACCTCCATCCGGCCCTCGCTTTCTCAGGAGGCATAACAAATCTACTGTGTGCTGCGTACTCTTTGTCAGTAATTACCTTGAATTGCATATGCCTCCTTTCTCTAGAAGTTACAGAGAGGTTAGGGGAATCGCTACTAGGTCGCAGTTACCCGCATTGGGGCACCCATTGCGTTCCGAATGGGACTTCACTAGTTTTCTTCCTAACCTCTCCATAACCTCTAGAAGTTGCTGAGGGACTAGACCTAGGATTTCGGCATTGCCTCTGGCCGGCTTTGAACCTGTAACCAGTGTTATGTAGGTTGCCTATCTAGTCCCTCAACAACCCCTGCGGGTTGTTTTGCAAGTTTATTTGTGTTGGGTGTTAGCCCTTAGCTTGCGTGGTCACCCTTTGTTTTCTTAGGCGAGTGCCTTGCGAGTGAAGATCAGCACTCCGTCGCGCTTGATCATGCGCCACGTATCCTGCAACTCTTCCTTCTTCAGTGCGTAGTTGATTCCGGTGTACAGTGAATCCGTACCCTTCCCGAAGAAGATGTCACCCTCCTGCTTGTTCAGGAAGATTGCGAAGTTCCCTTCGGGGTTGCTTGCCTTCCACTCATCGTAGAAGTTTCCGACGTTCACGAGGAACTGCTTGTACATGCCGCGCATCTGCGCCTCGGCAATGATCTGTGCAGCCTCGTCATTCTCGATCACGTTGAACATTTTGTACTCCTTGATTGATTGCTTGATCCGATAAACCTTATCGGCGGGCGTATCTCCTACAATTGCCATCTTACGCGCTCCTTCCTAAGTTGTCAATACCCCAACCTCCTTAGGTTTGTTCCTACTTCGTTCACGTGGGCGATATATGCGTCTCGCCCAAGTCTTTTCAGATCGCGGCATTCTGAGTACATTGCATCGGACGGTCTGCAACCTCCTACCATGTTGAGGTAGCGTTGCATTCCGAGGGACATTGTGACTTTCAACTCTTCGTCGCCAGTCAGTCCCATTTCTTCTAGCGTTTCGTTTCTGACTTCTTCGTAACGTGCGGGCATCATTCCTCCGTAAAGTGGATGGAGACTGAGTAGCGGCTGTCGTTGTACCCGAAGTTATCTAGCCAAAACCCGATTTCCTTGAATTCGCCGAACGGTACGGTAGTACGATCCACTACCTTAGCCGTTTGCCTATCGAAAACTTGTACGAGGTACTTGCCGCTCCTTGGCATTCTCTATTCATCCTCCGAGTCTATCATCTCGAACCCTAGCCAGAACCAGTGGAGAAACACTTGCTTACTAACATGAGGATACTCGTCTGGCATGTTGTTGTCTACCCCTCTTAGGTATAGTTCCCTAACTGTTCCCTATGCGAACATAGGTTCTCTAGGGTCGTGCGAACGGG
>JACCDR012256993.1_pt1 | contig 54987 bp, 50 predicted proteins | sample 7446431 | NCBI WGS metagenome assembly JACCDR01 (sample SAMN15323443, study PRJNA562643) | freshwater metagenome | isolation source: river surface water | place: USA:Blue River Watershed | collected 2017-08-17 | reverse complement strand
GAACAAGAGGAAGTTCCAGCAGTAACGGAACAAGAGGAAGATAAGGAGGAAGTTCCAGCAGTAACGGAACAAGAGGAAGTTCCAGCAGCAACAGAACAAGGAGAAAATAAGGAGGAAGTTCCAGCAGTAACGGAACAAGAGGAAGAGAAAAAATAAGAGTAACCCGAGGGGAAGGAGAGGATCTCCTGCTTCCCGTTCAGGGGTGCGGTCATCTACAGGCTTCAGACCATATGATCTGAGCCATATCTCCTTGTTCTTCGTCATACTGCTTACGTACCAGGAATGGGTGCTTCCTTGTCAGCTGATAAGTTCCGCCTTGTTTGGAGAGATTGAGACCGTACATATCCTTCAATATCCCAGAGATTGTCCGCATTATCTTCTTCAATCTCTTGTCCCTTACCGCTTCGTCCATATTTGCCAGATCTACCAGCAGACCATCAGAGACATGGAAGATGCGAAATATCTCCCGTAGTCTGGATTGTACTGTCTTATCCCGTAGCACTTCTTCTATCTCAGCCACAGGAACTCGGTGGTCCTTCGTTACGTTAGTTACTCCCAGCAGTCTGAAGATATCGAGACAAGCCTTATGTTTCGGATAGTCAGAGAGATAATAGCTCTCGTAATCTCTTGATTCTATCCTTAGGGATTGTACCCTTTCTTTCTCCTTCTCCTTGTAAAGTTCCACCGACTTCTCCATATCAGGAAGGGTAAGAAGGATCTTGAGACTGGTGTACCAATTTCTCACCCGTGGGGGAGCGAGAAACTTGGCTCCATCAACGGTAAGGGTCTTTACCCCGAAGAACTTCTTAATTTTGTATTTCTCTATTGCGCGCTGGTTCTCCAGTGTAATTACGTCCTCACATGCAAGGAGAGCGGATACTTCCTGAGGTGTGATATCTGGGGCTGAAGCTAGGGACTCGGCTTCTATCTCTGCGGCGAGTTCCTTAGCTTCTCGTATCTCTGCCTTGATATTATCCTGATCTTCTTCCGAGGTATCATCTTGTACCAGATCTACGGTTGCTCCAATGGAAGCGATATATTCCATGAAGAAGTCCTCAAAGTACGTCAGGGATTGGTTGTGGATCAATCTGTTCCATAGCCACATGGTGTAATACATGTTCTTCTCTGCTTTGAGCACCGTTTTGGTACCCATGGGCGTGGCCCGTAAGTTTAGATACGTGGCATCGTCCAGTAATTCCAGCGAACATTCCTCCAGTTCCTTCTCTATACTTTCCAGGGTACACGGCGCCTTGCGTGGGATCGAACTGAAACAGATAAATACCCGCTTGGTTCCCACGTTACGTATGCGCCCCAGCATCTGGATGGAAGATATCGCATCACAGGAAGAGTTGGTAAAGAATGAGAATACCCTGTCGAAGTGCGGCACCTCTATCGATACACCGGCTGTGATCGTGGGACTGTACATGAGAACATCCAATCCTTGTACTACGCTGTTAATTGTCTCCATGTGGGCCTTCTTCGTTCCCACATCCGTCTTGGCTGTGTAACTCATCATACGGAGCAAGGGATATCGTTGCCGTAGCGCCGCGTAATATTGCTCTATTTTTGTCACGGAATTGGATACGAAGACTATCTTCTCTCCGTTCTCTACCGCGTTAATTATGTCACGGAACAGCTTGGGTTCAGAGTAGGTAAGTTCATAGGTATAATCTTCCCCGTTCTTGAACTCGTTGATGGAGAGAAGTTCCTTCCCCTTCCCTTCCGAGTCTTCTCTCATCTTCCGTATCACTTCTACGGTTCTCGCCGTCATCATAGCGTCCATACATATAACCCTTCTGGCGCTGGCTACCATCCCGGCAAGAACGGCTATGGCCGCGGTCTTCGCCTTGAGACAGGAACTATCGAATTGGGACAGGATACTCTCTGACTCGTCCAGAACAAGAAGATCGTACCTTCCCTGTACCCTGGCCAGTGATTCCACCTGTACCACGAGCCGTGGCGCTACTATAGAGTTTAGAGTTCCCTGGATATCTTGGTATGAGGTAAATCCTTCCATAACAGAGAGGATAGCGTTGGAGAAGGCAACACGGAACGATACGAAGCATATCGTTACATCCTCCGGTAAGCCCTCGATATATCTCTTGAGACACTTCGTCTTTCCCAGCTTCATCGGAGCCTTCATGTAGAGTACTCCTTCTTCATCCTTTATCTCTCTCAGGAAAGGGGAATTATATCTCTCTGTTATCTCGAAGTATTTCCCCAGATCCATCATGGATGTAGCGCCGGCTCTCTTGCCAAGCCGTTCCAATCGCGATGGGACCGCTTCTTCTGTCTCGAACATGTAAATTACTCTGCTACGAGCTCCTGCTGTCGTATCTTGCAATCGGCGGCAGTGCTGACGCAAGATTCCTCCGTCCAGACTTAGAAACAGACTGTTCTCCTTCTCGTGTTCCACATTGCAGAGAGAACAGGTAGAGGGAGATATCCTGTCGAAGTTCATGATTGTTCCCGTCGTTCCTCTATACTTGAAGGCTTGTATCTCTGGAAGGATGGAAGGGAGAAGATCTCTGGTCTTCTTGATAAGTTCTTCGGGAATATCCCCGCGGAGCTCGTACGAAGGGAGAAGAAGTTCCATATGGAGGCGCTGGTCTCCTTCGTTGAGGGAAATGAACGAATCTTCCTGCAAGCATATCCTTGCGCCGATATCAGAAGATACGAGCTTCGGCCTTAATTCTCCCACCTTGGTGCAGCCAAGGATACGGAAGGATTGGGTGCTCTTGTATACATCATCCACGAACGGGACGAGCAGCGGGTTGAGCGCTGGCTTGAGCTTCGCCACGAACGCGGCCACATGTCTCGCACTCTCCATGGAGTATCCCAGTACTATGATATGGTATGATAGTTTCGCTGGATCCTTGATACGGTGAGAAGTAGCGACGAGAACGGACCTCTCGGGAAGCGGAATGGAGAAGACAGATTGGAAGAGAGATCTAAGCTTCGTTACGAGATCTCTTATCATCTCATCTCCTTCTTCCTTGTCTATCCCTTTCATATCTACGTCCATCTTTATCCGTTGCGGGTTGCTACCGAAGATTACCTCGTGAAATGTCCGCAGAGAAGGATCGAGTCTTTCACACTGTTCTATGAAGTCTCTCTTACTCTCGAAGGCAAGGAACATGTTCCTTGCCTCTCCTCTCGGGATATCAGACTCTATCTCGTGTCTTACGATGAGGGAGTCGTACATCCTCCTTCCTAACTGTGAATACAGGGAATTCTCCCCGTGGATCCGGTATGCTTGCGCGATGGGCTCCATTTCTATATCTAGGCATATATATAAGGGGGTGTCCTTTATTCAAATATGCATCCGTCACGGGACAAAATAAGGGCATATTTCCTTCCCTTGATATCTTCCTCTATACAGCAGGAAGGGGACTCAGAGGAGGTATCGAAGCGACAGATACAAGAAATTCGCTCCATACGACACCACGGGTGACCAGGAGATCTACGGCCAGCAATTTCTCGGACAGACTGGGTTCAGAAGAGAGAATAAAGGCTAGATTGTCCTCCTTATTTACCTGTTCCATAAGGAAAGGAGGCTCGATATACACTCCCTCTCTGATAAGGTCTTCTTCTATGATATAGAGGGTAACATTGGAGGGATCCACCTTGAGTTCCAGGTCCCTCTTACCAGGAGGGAGGACCTTAACCAGACCGTCCTTGATATAGATATGCTCCTCCATGAACGAGCGATATTGCTCCCTTATGACATAGAGAACAAAGGATATCACCTCCTTGGTCTTCGTTCTCATGGCCTGGGGGAGGATCTCCAGCCAGGGTCCCATATCATGGGTCTTGAAGCAGGGCTTGAAGGTTATCTGATAAGGCGTGCCGCACTCCCCCGTAACACAGGCGCCCCCTGGAGGACCGGGAGGGAGGGCGTCAGATATACTGCTGAAGAGCCTCTCTCTGGCCTTCCCATCGGGAACATGCCTCAGAAGGCTTATAAGCAGGTATCTTATCAGTCCGGTGGTCTGGTGGGTATACAGATACTCCTTTACACCCTCTATCTGCTGCCTGGATTTTGCCGCGGCCTCTGCCCTATCAGAAAAGACCTCCATTTTGGCTATATATAGGGCTAAATTGCCCGCTTCAAAGGCAGCGAATGGCTCGGAAAAAATTTGAATAGGGGGATTCCTGATAATATATAACAAGGTAACAGTTATACCTATCGATCTCAGTCAATCAGAAATGTCCGCATTCATGGCTCCTCGTGTCCCCACCTTTGGCGCTCAAGCAACCACTCCAGGCGTTACGTTCGCGCCCTTGCCGGAGACAAGACGTACTCCCCCTTCTGAATCGCCAGTTGTAGGGGCTCCTAGCTCTGATACTCTCGAACTACTCCTCGGACATGTGACCGAACTCAAGTCTCAGGTAGCAACGCTAACTGCTAAGTTCGATCTTCTAAGTGCCTCTGTCGAAGGCGGAGCTCAGAAGGCAAGGAACAGCAAGGCCAAGCAGAAGGAAGCAGGAGAGATAAAGGATGCTTCCGCTCCTACTGCCAGAATTAACGCGTGGCTACGCACTGTCATAATCAAGGATAAGACCGTAGCTTTCGCCTATCTTCGCGGCGGGAACAAGCTCTTCGCTGCTCAAGGCCTTGAGGATCGCGCCAGAATGGCCGTAGTCGGAAGCAAGACGGGGGCAAAGAAGCTTATCCCTGATGACGCTGACGAGAAGACGTTCATGACAGGATTTGCTACCTTCATGTATACAGGTGAAGGATGGGCGGCCATAACGGATATCCCCAAGGATGAGAACTGCCCCAGAGCTCTTCTCAAGGCATTCCGGGCCATCTACGACGGCACGGGAGAAGGGAAAGGACCCGCCGCGGCATATGCTGCGTTCAACCTTCAGGTCATGGTCTAGAACAACGATAGGATACCTATCTGATATATCGTATTAATTTACGACAACCAGCCCATTATTTTTTTTCTTATTTTCTTTCTCTCTCCTGATATAAGGTAATACATGCCTAGCGTAACAGGAGGTAAATCACACCGATCACCCAGCAAACTTCACGGCGGAAGGAAGAAGCGAGCATCTTCCGCAGCCAAGGCTGCGCCAAAGAAGCGCCGATCATCCCGCCGCCGCAAATAAGCTATCAAGCACCCTTCCTATTGAAGGAGACAGAGAGAAGAGATATAAGACATACAAAGTATGGATAACAGAGAAGAAGAGAACGAAGCGAATGAAGCTCTCGCTTCGTTCATGGAAGCGGACGCGGCGGAACTACGCGCAGGAAGGCCGGCTCCTCCGGCCCTTCCCGATCCCTGCCCTCCCGAGGGAGTAACATGCCTCCGGATGTGCAGGGAGGCCATGCAAATGGTTGAACGCTTGGAGGATAGCGGCGAGCCCGTCCAGGATAAGGAGCTCGGCAAAAAAATGAGAGCTCTCTACAGAGAGCAACTGGTTCCTATCGTTGACTTCTATATCCGTTCTCTCTCTTAGAGTATTTCCAGCGCCTCGGCATAGTGAGCCGGATCATCGAGCTCGTTCTCGATGAAGAGACGAACTTCTTCTTTTGTCACGATGAACTCAAGGATCTTTACCATGTACTGGACCTTCCCGTTCTTCAGCACGGAGATAGTCATCGGTTCCCCTACTATTCTCCTTTCCCTTAGTATATGGATATCAGCGGCAGAAGGGCAGTATCTTCTCAGAACAGGAAGGTAATTCTTCTCCTCTGTTCCCTCCAATTCCTTCAGCATATCCCGTGTTCCATCTCCCGCTATGGCGGTATCGATAATATAGGATATCCCCTCTTCCTGACCGGGAATTGTCTCGAAGATCGGTTGCATTAACGAAGAAAATTTCTTCCTATATATACAGGGAAAGCCTAATTCAAAGGAGGAATGACATCGTTCGATCTAGCCACCATAAAGGCAAAAGGACCGATAGCGAAGGGACCGAACAAGATTTATACTCCGGAGGAGATAAGGGACAAACTGAATGGGTATACTCTGGTACCAAAGAAGGATTTGGAGAGTATTCCCTCGGGGTCTCATGTCAGATATATAAGGAGTGATGGTGTCTTCCGAGCCGGCGGCTTCGTGACGTGCAATCCCGGTATATCCTCAGCAGAGAAGGGAGGAGGGTTGTATATGGTACTACGCAACGATATCCGTAGCAAGGCCGTGGGTCTTGTTACCTGGACGGTATATTACGATGATCTGAAGGAAGTATATGTCAAGAACTCCTTCGGTTCAGCGGAAGTAGACATCAAGATAAAGAACCTGGCGGAGGCCATCGAGAGAACGGAGAAGAGGATGGATGATATCATCTCTGCTGTCAACAGGAATATCCTGAAGCTGAACGACAAAATTAAGAAACTAGAGAGATCTATGGTTAACGATGATCAATCTTATGTGTCCGGAGCCACGAGTATCCATCCCATAGATAACTTCCTTGCTTCCCGCTGAGTTAGCGGAACATTCTTATGAGCTGTGTCTCTTCTCCTGCTTGCAATCTGCTCCAATCTACCTGGCCGCCGCGCCACGCGTCGTTTTGGAAATGCATCGTTGTTCTCTCGTGTACTCCCTGATCTCCAGTGTAGCTTCCGTTATCGGCAAGGGGAGCACCAAGGCGTTCCCTATCCATACATTCTCTCCCTTCCGCTACATGGCTGCGGTATCCCCTCCGTTCCATAGCGGGACGGAAGTTGGAGGCGGGGCGTCGTAGAAGGCTTGCTCCGTCAAATCTATCGTCTTGCATATTTCCGTTATATACTGGGAAAATAACAGAAGAGAAAAAATAATGGCGGGGAGGGGGAAGGAGGAGGTGTCATTTCTCCTCTGTTCTAGACTGATCGTAGCATGGCTACATCTATCGCTTGCACCCGTAATGTCCTGCTACGGACGATACTCAGGAGCTTCGTCTTCTCCACTGGTTTCTGTCCTTCCACCCAGGAACGGAGATCCCTTTCTTTTGTATAGATATCTTCGATGATCTTTGCTACCAGCGGATCTTCTACATCACCTCCTTGTATCATGGAGTCAAACACCCGGGATTCCAACGAGCGGACGTACTTGATGGTTTCAGAAGCCAGCTCGGTATTTTGCTCGTGTATCCGGAGGATGGTGCTGTCCGATTCTCCGCGCATGGTTGCTTCCGCTACGCTGAACACAATGAATTGCTCAGGAAGGAGAGATTTGCGCCGAGCAAACCCAACGAGACGGTAGATATATTGTTCTATCGTCAGATACAGAGAAGATTTAAGACATATCCTGTTGTACTTGGCGTTATCTCCCGTGAAGCCGTGAGTTGCTTCTAGAAATATCCCGTAACCTTCCTCTCTTCGCGGATCACCCACCGCGGATGGTGGAGATATCTCCTCGTTCCTCGGCAAGGACAAGAGAGCGGGATGAGAGATCTCACTGCGGATGAACCATACTCCCATGGGATCGGAAGACAAGGGATGGATAGAATGATGTCTGAACCCGAGAGTAGCGGAGATACCTCGCGGTAGCTTCCATCTCAAGGTTCCATCATTTCCCGTTCCCAGGCCGGAGAGTTCCATGAAGGTAGGATCGGTACTGGCGGCTTCCAGGAACATGGTACCGAAGCTAAGACCTCCTCTTCCAATTTGATCGGAGATATCCATGGAGGAGGCGCTTCCCATACACAGTCTACCCTTGTAAGTATAGAGTGTAATTACGGTACCATCCCTTATCCTGTATGCTCTGTACTTTCCCTGTTCCAGGTACTTGTTAACGATCCTTGGATTGAAATCCGTAACCATGGGTGGCGGAGGGGCGGCTATGATGGCCAGCGTTCGCAAGTCCATAATTACAGATCTTGCTTCGTAAGTCAAGGAACTTGGCGGAGAAGACCGTATGTTTGCCACGAACATCACCCTTCCTTCGTGGTCGGCCCCGGGCAGGATAAGAGAGAATTTCCCATCCTTACCTGCGACTAGAGAAGCCTTTACTCCTTTCTTCTTGGCTGATGCTGGTTTCTCCGGCACCGGTTCCATGGCCGATTTGACGGCTATGAAATGGCTGCCTAGTGCTTCCTTGAGCCATATCACGAGATCTTCCGAAGAAGTACCCTCGCTCCTCTTGGCCTTGATACTGGTCACTAGATCTTCGAAATTCATAGTACCTTTTGGGCTATCTATATAAAGGGACTGGCTGCTTCAAATAAAATAGCGAGACATGCCAAAGATCACCGTTGTTCAGGAGGGGGCAGCCCTTCAGGAATTATGCCAGATTTCCGTCGAGGAATTGGCCATTTTGGTGGAGAAATTAGAGAAGGAGAACCCGGAGATAGGATTTCGGACTCTTATCCCTGTTTGCCAGGACAAGCCGTTCGTTCTCAGAAAGGACGCCATGCCTGAGATAATAGCTCTCTGGATAGTCCGTAATAGCCGGCTCATTCCCGTCGTATCTATCACCCAAGCGGACAGCGCTATCCCGTGGCGTATATCCCTTCCCAAGAGAGCACCGGAGGGGTCAATACGGGTATCTCCTGATTCTCCGTTCATGGGGTATGACGCGGGAAAGAAAGGATACTTCATGTTCTCCACTGGTTCTCCTGTGGATATTCGCGGCTTTCGCATCCCGGGCAAGGCCTTCTCCATCTCTGATCTTACTTCCATATTCTCCCGTATCATAGCTGAGGGAGAGTTTGTAAAGACCCAGGCGCATCTGGCTTTGATACACAGAGAGAAGGAAGCTATTTCTCAGTATATCCCGCTGGTTGCAGAGAAGAAGGTCTCATTTCCCTTCATAGAAGCCATACTGAAGTACATGAATCTCCAAGGAGACTTCCCTTCATCCTCAGTGGTGTATGCGGTATCCCCATACAGAGAGATTATATCCTATGTTCTTGGTGAGGGACCAGGCGCTACCATGAGGCATGTCAAGGAAAGGAAGGAACGAAGCAAGATAAATTCCAGGATAGCATCAGGAAGATCCATGGAGATCCTTACATTCTCCTTCCTCCGCGCTCTTCTCAAGCGTAAGGGAATGAAAATTAAGGGGAATTCCTCCTCCTCTCTGTTTCAGATGATGAACGAGAAGGAGAGAGGAGATGCGAAGGCCGAACTTGAGGCTTATCTCTCTTACATTAACGCTGTCCGTTCTTCCAAATGCAAGCATCTCCCCGCTCTCCTCCAGTTCAACGATGCAGTGAAGCTCGTCCATAAGAAGAGAAACTTACGATCTCTAATGGAGTTCGCGGCCAATCCCAAGGACAGAGAAGGGATGATAACCTGCCGTGACTGCTCTCTTCCCATGATTTGTCCCCATACCGTTGCTTCGTTCGCTCTTCCATCTCCGGCAAGGATACGGGAAGCACTGGAGAAATACTCCGATACTACCCAGAACGAGGAGAGTGGCGCCTTGTGCCGGATATGTAACGAGGATCTCTTTACCTATGACTATGATGATAGTTTCGAGGAGTACTATGCTGATGTATATTCTCCTCTTAACCGATACATGTGGAGTTCTTCCATGGTGATATACGGAACGATGAAGTTCCGCCCGCCGCTCGATGCCAAAACCTTCGCAATACAAGCTACGAAGACAGCTCTCGGCGCTCTCATGTCCTCGGAGTTTGGGCCAGTGAAGAACGCCATGGAAGTCTTCCACAGAACAGGAGATATAAACTTCGAAGTTCAATTCTACTGTCTTCTCTTCATTTACGCCTTCATTCTCTGTGTTATGAGAAGGAACAGTACGGACGAAGGAACCTCCGGCTTGGTCCAGTTATCGTTCCAGGAAGCCAAGAAGGGCCAATCTGATATATCTTCAGCCGCGGGTATCGTTCTCGCAAGGTTTGAGGGGATGCATTCTTATATATTCTCTTCTGTACGTAAGGAAGGAATTCTCGCGGAGTTCAAGGCCATATACGGAGAAATGATAAGATACGCTCCTACAGCTAGATTTGTATCCTATGTAGATCCCGGCGTCTCAGTGATAGCTTCCATAATGGAGTGTTCTACCTTCAAGTATATCATGCTGATGCTTGGCGCTAGCGGCGAGACATTCCATGACATCCGGGAGATCTTCTCCCGCATCTTCGGTCTGGATATAGAAGAAGTAGTCAAGAAAGCCACGGAAGGGGGAGCGATCTTCCGCGGGACAAAGGTTCTTCCCCTGCGTACTCAGGAAGGAAACGAAGGATTTCAGAGAAGGAAGGAGATATTCTCTCTCTATCTCAAGAGGGTTGGGGGAGAGGACATCAATTTCGATAAGTATCCCTCTTCTGTCTTCGGTAGAGGTATCTCACGTCCGTTCATGTACATCTACGGCCCGTTCAAGGGGAGCGTTCCCGTTCTCTATCCCGCTGAGATCTCTGGTATATATGATGAGAACGGGAAGGATCACGTCTGGTCGAAGAAGAGATCAGGGACCGGGGCCCTGGGTCCTATCATCGATCTGGAATGTACGGTCTGCAAAATCTCCCGTTCCAGTACCTCGAAGCTGGACGAGAAGAAGTGCAGGAAAGGAAGAGAGAAGGAGGAAATGATAAGGATGCTCTATTCTCTGTTCTCCAGATATTGTCCCGAAGGAGGGCTCCATTCCTTTGTCAAGGGCGCGTGTTCCAGATGCGGGTTTGCTTCGGGATCCCGGAGCGATGCCTTCATATCCAAGTATATATCCCGGGTCACACCAGCGGTCCAGAAGCCCTTCCGCATCGAGATGCGCGCCCCGAAGAAGCGGAAGGATAAAGATAAGGGGAGCAAGACAGAGAAGGGATCGGATCCCGCCAAGATCCTTGAGGTAGCAAGGATAGGAGGAGTTACCAATGCTTTTATAGAAGCTATCGGCCTAATGCTCGGATTGGAGTATGACGAAGTTCTCTCTGGTAAATCCCATCATCCTGTTCCTACTTCCCGATATTCCCTCGTAATTTCTACGGTGATAGGATATATCCGTGCAATACCTTACTTCTTCAATCTCCTGAGGGGAGCGTCCTCCGCTCCGAGAGATCTGGCGTTTGATATCTTCAAAGTTTTATCCGATGCAGACTATCCCAGCAGCGCGTGGCCACGTCTCTCCCGCTTACCCAACTTCTACGACAGCTATATCGAGGAAATAGAAGGGATACGGGATGACACCAGTAGGACAGGAGGAGAACTCTACTCCTTCCTCATAAATACTCTCTGTACCATGCTCCTTGACCAGGGAAGTTCTATTCCCGGAGAATTCAAGAAGGTCCTCCTGCATTTCACCAACAGAATGATCTATCATATCATATCATCAGAGAGTCATACTTGCAAGGCTGGTTCCTTTGATAAGGCTCTCTTCGCAAGAAGGAAGGAGGAAGCCTTTATCCCCGCTCCTCTGGATATCAACCCGGATATTACCCTGGAAACCTTCGAGAAGACAAAGGGAGAAGGAGTGGATTACAACGGATATAACGATGTAGATGGAGATTAGAGGACAAAAGAAGGAGCTCGTTCCCTGTTATGAGGAACGATCCCGCCGGTGTACCGAAGAAGAACTGGACCGCACATTGGAAGGATCGTAGCTCTGGAATTCTCTGTGACTGACTCTTCTTCTTGTCCGTCAGCCGAGCCGGATTGACCCATTACATAGAGAATATCTCCTTCATCAAATGGAAGAAAAAAGACAAAAGTCAAGCACCACGGGAATCCCCGTAGGTACTTGACATTACGATACCCATGGTTAAAAATTCTTACCGGTAAGAAACGGGCTATTTTGGGCCCTTTCCCAGCCCTTTTTCCCTCCTTTCCTGCATACTGGTGTATATATCGATGTTCTCGGCCACCGAGGTAGCAAATCCGCGCACTCCCTCAGAGAGGACGAGTTTGGAAGTTGAAGCGGGACCATTTCCCGGATTGAAGCGATAGCTTCCAAAACGGTCCATATCATCGGCTGTTGGTACCACTGGTGTGGATTTCAGTCTGTATCTTACTATCTCTCCTCCTGGTATCCTTACATTCTCTGCTCTCTCTGCTCCTATATCCCGCATCATGGAGGCGGAAGCCTTAACTTCTTCCGCTGCCGCAAGAAATTGCCTTCGCAGAAGGGGAAGAGGAGCTCCCGTAAATTTAGCGGCGGCCGCTGGTGGCGGATCAATTCCCTGCGCGGCAAGATTGGAGAGAAGCACCGCGTTATCCAGCTCTGCCTGGGCCAGAAGGAGAACCTTGGTAGCGTTACCTAGTCTCACTTTTGCCAGTTCGGTGTCCGCGTTCCCGGCGGATTTCGATATCTCATCTGCCTTCTCGTTAATATAGACCATAATTTTGTCCATTTTCTTCTTCATCTCTGCAGCATCCGGTGTTTCCATGGTTATGTACAGTACAATTTCCTCCTCTTCTTCTTCCTCACTGTCGCTGCTGCTCCACCCATCCATCACTGTCAGGGCATACGCCAGGGAAAATGCGATGAAGAACAGGATAAAGAAAGCAAATATGCTGTCGGAGTCCATGCTTATATTAGATGAGAAAAAAAAGGAACAGGAAGGGTCAGGAAAGGAGAGAGCTCTTAGAACTCCGCGAGGGGATGGATCATCCCGCACGAGCACACGTAAGCGCTCTGGTGCTCGTTCACTACCCTTGCCATGTGTTTCTTGCCACAAGCGGAACAAGTCTCCTTAACCATGCTATTTACTCTATCGAATGGCGCGAGGAGAAGTTCACTCCGGTATCCTTCTCTTCCTGCCATGGGATCGAAACTCTGGGCGATGAGAGTATCCTCGGGATCTCCCTCGTATTGTCTCCCACACTGACAAACCATAATAACCTTGGCGGTGGAGGTATCCTTCTCTAGTACCTTCTTGCAAATTGGACAGAAGATCATCTCTCTGATTAGGAGGGTATATATCAGGAGAGGGAGATATTAAAATAATCCACGACGGGCATCTTCTCCTTGTCATATCCTTCTTTTTTCGCCAGGAGAATGATGGCCCTTCCGTACTCGTCGAAAGAAGGTTCCTTCCCTTCCTTCCATAACTCCAGGTTCATCCGCAGCCCCTCACGGAAAATCTTGGATTCTTCTTCCAGGCCGAAGGAGGAACAGAGAGTCATTGCATCGTGGCAGAACAACCAGGGAATGGCTTCCGGCGACGCGCCAGGAACGAGGGCTTCTACTTCTTCCCTGGTGCTCCGGGAGTCAAGAGAATTCTCTACATCTATAATTACACCTATGGTACCAGTGTTCGGTAGCCAGAACTTACCGATGGGAGAAGAGAGTACCATAGATCCTTCTGATGACCACGGGGCTATCATGATGGAAGATTTCTCGAGAAATCCGTGGAGGAGTCCGAGTTCCAGGTTCAAAGCTAACGCTCCATGCAGAACAGTGAAGATGAGAGAAGGTGTCATCTCTGATGGTAACGGAGGAAGGTAAGGAGAGAAGAACACCACCTCCACGTCACCGGAGAGGATATGATACTTATCCATAGATATTACCGACTCCTCGAGAGCATCACGCTTCGGATCTCCTTCTTCCAGTTCCAGGGCCGATAACCGCAGCTTCTCTCTCAGCGTAGCTACCTTGGGATATTCCGTCCACTTCGCCTTCATATCATCAGAGAAGAAGAAAGCTTCCCCTCCGAGATGGATATCGTAAGGTTTCATTCCTACTATGATAGGGAAGGCTGGAGATTTCTCTGTGACAACGAGACGGCTTGTCTCTTCCAGGATACCCTCTCCCCTCCAAAACCCGAAGGATTTATCCGGCACCATCTCCGCTATGTTAAGCAAGTGAAGAACGGCCACATAACCGAACCTCCTTCCCTCGGGATCGTTCCAGGAGAGAACATTCCTTCCTACGGTAGCGATTGATCTTGCCCCTTCCTCGGTCAGAGAACAGATTATCTTGACTTCTCCCCGGAATTCCTCTCTGTCCTCGGTATGGGAGAGCATCCAATAGGGATGACATCCGGTGTAAATCTCATTGTCTGTTCCTTCTACTGTCTTCCCCGTGGAGACAAGGAAGGGATCCTCCGCTCCGTTCTGGTAGAATGCCAGGGCTGACACCCCATCTTTCTCATCGGAATATCTCACCATATATCCCTCCCCGTTGATATCCGGGAACATCCCGATGAAATTTAGCACCAGATCAACCGAAGCGTTCCTGGACATCTCCTTATATGGAGAAAAAAATAAGAACAGGAAGAGGAAAGGGAAGAGGAAAGGGAAGGGGGAAGGGGGCTTACTGCGCCGGGGCCGCTACTTCGAACTTGCGGGGCTCCGGTACGAGCTTCACGTTGATATTTGCTACCGCCCACTCGTGGAGCACCAGCATCGTTGTCTTGCAGCTCGCTACCTCCGCTATGTCCGCTTTATCGCTACATATCTTACATCGGTATACTGACTTCTCCTCGTTATATATGGCGGGTTCGTTACATCCACGGCACACGTACATCTTCCTTGCATCACTGTCCAGGTAGAATTCCTCGAAGAACACGCTCATCGTTCCTTGCGCCAAGAATACCCAAGTTTCCAGTTCTCCTACCTTATGCCCTCCTTGCACTCTCTTACCTGTTATGGCTTGGGCAGTGAGAGGATTTATTGGTCCTTGTCTTCCCACGGCGTGTCTATCTTCTACCACGAACTTGGGGAGCCTCAGGACGCACTGGGGACCCGCGAAGAGGAGTGCGTCGAAGGTTTCGCCGGTGATACCGTTTGTCATTCGTTCCCTTACTCCGACACCAGACTTCTCCATATCTTCCAGGAGTTCACGGACATCCAGCTTCCTATATACCGTACCATCCAGGATTATACCCTTCTTCGCGCATACTCTCTGCGCCGCCGTCTCGAACAGCTGAGCGTAGGTCATACGGGAAGGGATAGAATGGGGGTTGATTATCACGTCTGGTCGCATGCCATCCGCGGTATGTGGCATATCCGCTCGCGGAACAAGGAGACCGTTGACGTTCTTGTTTCCGGCACGGGACGTCATCTTATCTCCAACAGTGAGAGAACGTACATACTCGAAGGTTATGGATACAAACTTCTTCATACCATCGAGCTTCTTGATAACGGTTATAACTCTCCCGTCATCTTCGTTAGTGTATGACTCGGACTTATCGATAAATCTCTTCCCTTCCCGTTCATCGGCCAGTTCCACCACCACACCGAGAATTACGTCGTTCTTCTTGACCAGCGTCCCAACAGGGATAAATCCGTCTTCATCGAGCTTGGCGTAGCTCATATTATGCCTGAATAGCGATGTATCCTTCGCTGATGGTACCCGTATGGTCATTGTCTTATCTATGTCTATCTGTATGGTCTTGTAGTAAGAACCCTTGAGCATTCCCATCTCCTGCGATGCCTTGTTCACCATGGAGCTATCTTCCTGGTTGTAGCCGAGGAAGATACCGTAGAGAACGATAAGGGTTTGTGAAGCCGGAGGTACAATATGGCTCATCAGAGTCTTAACAGTGGGAGTGTGTACTCTGTACATGTTGAAATATTGATTCAACCGTGTGGTTGTTCTCACGTTACTGAACGGCTGTCCGCACGCTTGTTTCGCATGGATAGTAACGAGAGTGTTACGCAGCGGTTCATTCCTGTCGATATACGGACTCATCAGTACCGTTATACCAAAGAGGGCGTGTTCCATGTTACAGTGTGTCCATCTGCTTGTTACATCTCCCTTGGTTTCCTCCAGCATTTGCAGGGAAGGACAGAGAAGTATCTCTTCTCCGGGATAGATATACTCCACCACTCCTTCTGTAACCAGATCCGCAAAGGTCATCGATCCTCCGCGAAGCCGGGCTATCATTTCCCTTGTCAACCGAACAGATTGGGAGAATTCCGCCTTCCCTGCGTCGTAGTCCTCCAAATTATTGTCTACTATGAGTAGCGGGCGCATAAATCTTCCGAGATCGGTGAAGAAGGCAATTTGGTTCGTTACCGATCCCCATTCTATGCTTGTAAATTTATCCAAGACTCCTTCTCTTCTTAATTTCCTGTAACGTGCTACGAAGAGATGCGGATCCTTGGTGCATCCGAGCCAGTCTCCATCTACCATTACCTTCGTTAGATTTTCCCGTGGGATACGGGCGAGTTCCAGATCAACGACAGGAATAAGGGACGGATCCTTCATTATTCTCTCCTTGAGTACCGGGCTGAGTCCCTCGTTGTATCCTGAGATGATAGCAGTTATGGCGAGTTGTTTCACCGTTCCTATCTTCTCTGACTCTGAGGTATGAGCGGGACAGTAGATACCATCGCTGGAGGTATGCCAGTAACGTAACCTATCACTCCGCTTGGTGTTCTTCGGGACCTTCGTAACGGAGGTAATGACAGAACGGAGGGAGCAGAGAACATTCATCCTGTTCTTGCGTTCTAAGGGTTGGCCTGACATCCTTACCTTCTCCCGTACCTGGCTCTCCTTCACCGCGGTGATGCATCTCTCGAAAGCAGTCTGCAGATCATCACGGGAGATATTGGTACGTATGCTGGTTGTTAATTCCTGCACGGAGATAAGATCGAAGGATTTGTTCTGTACTTCCTTGATGAGCATGTTACTTATGGGATTATGAACCTTAGAGTTGAAGAGTGTCTTGAAGGCCTTGGACATGTTCATTCCCGCTCCGTGGGCTCTCTTGTTAGCCATATGGTCTCTGTCATCCTCCTCCCGTAAATCCATAACAACAAGAAGGATATCCCGTATCAAGGAGCCGATGAAGAGGAGTTTCTTGTACCGAGTATCGGGATCGGATCCGATCCCTATGTGGGGAAGAAGATTGTTATCCAGTACATCAAGGGTACTCTGAGCGGCAAATCGCGTGGCGTTCTCCGAGCTTCGGTACTTTGTCGGGTTCTCCGCGTTGGTTGTCATCTCGTGCATCTGGAGCATGGCATCAACAGGAAGAATAGAGGTAGCCATAGCTTCGTACTTCGGATACTTAGCCAGGAAGGCTCCAACCAGAAGTTCCATCATCTTACCTGATACCCTTCCCTTGTCTTCCATATCATATATAACGAGCGCCGCTATGGCTTCATCTTCTGTGACACCCAGCACACGGAAGATATGGTAGAAGGGAAGTCTGTCCCTCGTGAAGGTAGCTGCTTGTACCTTGATATATAGCGCTCCATCCGAGCTGTACATCATTTCGAGCATCGTAGAATGCTCAAAGGCTCCTCCACGCTGGGAAATAACGATGGCTCTTACCTTCTCTCCCTTCAGGGTAGATTTAAAGATAAGGGGCTTGTTGTACGCGAGATTCTCGTTCGTATTTACGAAGTACTCCTTACCCATGACAACGAAGTATCCGCCAGGATCCATAGGATCCTCACAGATACCCTCCAGCATCTCATCCGGAGCGCCACAGGTGTTGCAGTGAGAAGACTTTATCATTATGGGAACAGCAGATACTCTGATATTCTGAACGGAAGATCTTATATTTCCTACTATATCACCGCTTGCGTTAGTAGCCACGATGGATATATCAGAGGTAAGTATCATATCGGCAGAGTAGAAGCCATCGTTTACTCTGTAGTCGTCAGGATTTCTCGGGACCTCAAATCCTTCCCTGTCTATCTGTGTCGGTCTTTCCAGTGACACGCTGCTGTATCCTATGGATATGGTGAACGCAGTGATATTTCTGTCCATCTCCGTTAGCGCCCTCTCGTTTACCACTGTCATGGTAGAATTGAACATTGTCTTCACGATGAGTGGCAGACCAACGTTCAAAAACGAGTTATATTGGGCTATTTCACGCGAAATATCGAGCCTTTGTAGGGGGTCCTGGAGAAGGGCTCCCAGGTATATCATCTGTTCATCTTGAGAAATGGCCATATCAGTCTTATCTGGTGTATTTGATATACTATATACGGGCTTATATTCTATTCAATTATTTCTCCCTGTTCATATAAGAGTAAATATGGGAACGGGTAACAGTAAGGAGAATAAGACCAGCCTGATAAATGACATAGTTATCGCTTCCATAGTGAAGCAGGTATCTTCTAACACCAGTACACAGAATAACTCCAATGTCTTCAATGTTACGGGTTCATCTGGCGTACATGTGGGATCACAGAAGATAACTACAAGTATCAATGCTTCACTGGTAAATCAGCTCAAGACCAGCACCGATATGCAATCAGCCATAGTGAGTCAAATTAAGGACCAGCTGACCAATAATGTGAAGCTGGGAGTAGCAGTGGATGTCAGTAAAGTAGAGACAGTGGTCAAGAATTCTCTGAAGAGTTCTCTGACGAATGAAACAGTGAATACCCTTGCCAACATGATGAACAACAGCAATATAATTAATATAGCTGACTCCCACGATGTTACCATCACCAGTCAGGAAATCGGGGTCACTCTCGTTCAATCTCTCGCCAGTGATATAACTAACGCAATAACCTCTTCTGCTTTATCCTCAGCGGATACGCAACAAAAAACAAGTAACACTGTATCAAACAACCCTCTCGAGGGTCTTTTTGACGGGTTGTGGAAGGCCCTCGTGGCAGGAGCTCTTCTTATTCTTGTAATTATCTTCGCAATTTCCAAGATGTTCGGAGGGGGCGGAGGAGATAAGGAACTTATGGGGATCTACGCGATACCACCGCCCGGGAACCCGCCTCCAGCATAATCTCACGGTAGATTCTTATCATATCCCCATCAGTTTCAGACTGAGTCGTTCCTGTGACAACACAGCCCCATCCAGCATTGTTTCCTCCCATCTTCCTGAATGTTTCCGGGGATATTCTGACCCCCTTTTTTACCCTATCCATGAACATATCTGCCCATATTTTTCCCTTCTCAAGGAGTATCTGTTGGTACATATGTGTCACTGCAGTCAAAAGCCGGCAGATATATTGGCTACTCATCAGGAAGAGAAGATTTCTCTGTGGGTGATAGGACCGTCCTATGAAATGAAATTATGGATTCAAAATTCTCCGAGAGGTAAAGGTTGCTGGTTTGGTGGCAGGAGATGCCCTATCTTTTGTACATTTACAGGTGATATAGAATAAGAGAATCATGGTTATTACCACAAGAACAATCAGAATAGACTGAAGGGTGCTATTCCCGTGGCTTGGAGGTGTGGAACCTCCCATTGGGTGGTAGTGTCGAGAAGATGACGGAAGTGGGGCATGAGACTGGTGTGACGGTAAAGAAGACGACAAAGAAGATGATAATATCTTCATGATCAAGTTATATATCGAAAAAAAATACACAGCCGGTAAATATCAGATTATATACCCTTCCTTCTGACCCATATATTTACGAAGGTTTTACGCTGAATGGTATATATGGGGTGAAACACATAGATCATACTGTCTACTGAAGCTACCGGAGTGACTTTCCCTCTCTCTAGTACGTTGTATACCTTGAAGCTATGGTTTGGAACGGAAGGCATCTCAGCTTTCTTTACTTGTAAGAGAGATACAGGATAGGAGAAGGAGAAGATTATCGCTGTTATCTCCGGCGGGAATATCTTCTCGAGATCCCTCTCCTTTATCTTCTTTTGGTGTCGCGCCTTTCCTCTCTTGAAATTATCGAGGATCCTTCCTCTCTCTGTTAAGAATTCCCAGAACGCGCTTATGGACATACCCTCATATACGGAGAGGGTATCGAAGCTACGCATGATGAGGAAGGCCTTTGTTTCGTAAATCTTCCGCATATCGTTCATCCTTTCCGGCTCTATATACCCGTATATTTCCTTCTCAAATAAAGATCAAATAGGGTACCGAGGGCCGGATCGGGGGTCCGGGATCGGGGTCAGATGGGAGTGATATAGTTCGTGGTTCCTGGTACCACCTTCCTGCATCTAACTGGAATAAAGAACCTACGGTTGGCCACGAGAACGGAACAGGGAAGCGATACCACACAGTCATATACCGTAGAACTAGCGACAGAAGATCTAAACTCAGTGAAGATAAGGTTATCCTCCCCTATCGTAAGGGTACGTCTCGCGCTAGATATTGGGATGTAGAAAGATTTACCAGCGTTCACGGTACCGGCCCCTATCTTAAAGAATACACCCGGAAGCATGGTCTTACTGCTGTTGGCCAGCGGGGATCGGCGCAAGAGGAACGGATTGACTTGCTCCAGTACGTAGAGTCCGTTCCTTATGGATTGGGCTTCGTTCTTCACCAGCAGAAGATCTCCCAAATTTACGGGAGTTCCATCCACGTTAGGCATGGCAATCTCTCCTGTTAACGAGGCCCCAACACCGGATACTCCGTTAGAATAGGTACAAGAAGGAAGGGGAGAAACGGTGGCACACTTTGCTCCTCGTGGGGCAAGAGAAGAAGGAAGAGAAATAAGGGGATTAGTAAAGATAAGGGTTGGGTCATCCAAGGGTCTCTGGAAATCCGGGGCAATGTACAGTCCTCCGGCGTTATTCAGATAGCTTGTTAGATCTCCGTTGATACAGATGATACCCTGCGGGTATATCCTTTCATTTTGCAGGATAGATCTTCCCGCGTTGAACGCTATATATGATACTGTCTCTCCCGGTGGCGTTACTGAGTAAGCGGTGACGGCAGGGAAGGAATCTTCCGCGAAGGGAACAGGGAAGATTGGATCCGTAAATGTAAGGGTAAAGGTCTTATCTAGCTTTTGGGGTGACTTGAATGTTACCTTGCTGAACACTGGAGAGAGCTTTAGCCTCTCTCCTTCATCCGTAACTCTGAACATGAAATGATCCGCCTTACGGTCGGGAAGGCTAGGGAGTAGATGACGTATCTCCGCATACTCCACGGATACTATCCTATACGGTACTCTGGTGAACAAGGGAGGGGGATTGGACAGGGCGGAGGGAACAAGGGTCAATACCTCTTCTGTTACATGGAAGGTATACTGGCCACGGTTGGGGATGTAGAACTCTCCCAATTCTACCTCTATTATATCTACCAAATCTTCGTTCACATATACTCCGCTAGACTGGTCCGAGGTAAATCTCCCGACGAAATCGAAGGAATATCTCCCCGCTACTATATCAGAGTATCCTCCCTTCTTGGTACTATCTGCTAGAAAGTAGAGGTCTATAACCCCGGCTCCCGCGCTGGCGGCCCCACTAGCCGCAGCTATGGTTTGCTCTCCTGATGCTGCGAAACGTCTCATTATATCCTTATCAATATGCTTATGAAATAACTTCCCTGCTTTTTGAAGATGGCTTTCTTCTCCTATATATGGTAATGGATAAGTTCTCGCTTCCCGCTTCCTTTCTGTCCCGCTACTCCGGTGCCGAAGCTCCCTTTGGGTACAACGGCTTGGGACATCTTGTATACATGCGTACCTACTCCAGGAAGCTTCCGAACGGAAAGAACGAGGACTGGGTCGATACCATCAAGCGTGTAGTAGAAGGGTCTTATTCTCTGCAACGGGAACATCTTGGAGAGGAATGGAGCGAAGGAGTAAGAGGAGCGAAGGTTATGTTCTCCAAGATGTTCAACATGAAATTCCTTCCTGGCGGGAGGAGTCTCTGGTGTATGGGCACGGATGTCATATCCAAGAAGGGGATAGGTATGGCTCTCTATAACTGCGCTGCGGTATCAACTCAGGATATATCCGATTCTCTCGGGAAACCCTTCGCCTTTCTCATGGACAGTCTGATGCTCGGTGTTGGCGTAGGATTTGATACCCGTGGAAAGGGGAAGGTTTATGTCCATGAACCCATAACCATAGCCGGATATCCCAGGACTCATATCGTAGAGGATACAAGAGAAGGATGGGTACAATCTACGAGAGAACTTATAGAGAGTTACCTTATCCCTGGATCGGGAAAGGTGACGTTCGATTACTCCCTGATACGAGAGAAAGGACAAGAGCTACGGACCTTCGGCGGTGTATCATCCGGACCAGAACCCTTGATACGGCTCCACTCTGATATCGATCTCGTTCTCTCCGCCGGATCCGGAGGTATGATAACAGGAAGGATGATAGTGGATATAATGAACCTTATTGGAGTCTGCGTTGTAGCTGGAAATGTGAGACGCTCCGCTGAGATAGCGTTCGGAGATCTCCACGACGAAGAGTTCCTTAACCTGAAGAACTACTATCTCAACCCGGAGAGATCGGCTTACGGCTGGACCAGTAACAACACCGTCTTTGCCGACTTGGGGGATGACTACTCTGGTATAATCCCTCATATCTGTGATAACGGTGAGCCAGGCATATGCTGGATGGATAATGTCCAACAGTTCAGTCGCATGGGAGATTCGAGGGATTACAAGGATAGCAACGCCATCTTACTGAACCCATGCGGAGAGATAAGCCTCGAGAACTATGAAGTCTGTAATCTCGTGGAGATCTTCCTTAACCGGCACGCTACCCTCTCTGAGTTCCTCGAGACCCTTCGTTACGCCTTCCTCTACGCTAAGGTTGTAACTCTTGTACCCATACACTGGAACGAGACCCAGGAGGTAGTATCAAGGAACAGAAGGATAGGATGTTCTCTCTCCGGTATCGCGCAGTTCATAGCAGAGAAGGGGATAGGGGAACTCAAGGAATGGTGTGAAGCGGGATACGCCGCGCTGGGGGAGATAGACGCTTCCATCTCCACGAGGTTCCGCATCCCGATGAGTATCAAACGTACCACCGTGAAACCCAGCGGTACCATAAGTCTTCTCGCTGGGGCCACGCCGGGGGTTCATTTCCCGATATCGAAGCAATATATAAGAAGGGTACGCATCGCGAAGATGGATCCCATCATGGAGTTCATCAAGAAGAAGGGGTATCCCTATGAACCCTGCGCCATAGGAACGGATAACTACGTAGTGGAAATCCCTATCTCTGTCTGTAACGGCTCGGGTAAGGAACCCACCTGTTCTCCCCCGATGCTCCATCAGCTGCTTCTCGTGGATTTCATGCAAGCTTATTGGGCGGATAACCAGGTGTCCGCCACCGTAACCTTCGACCCAGAGACAGAGAGGAAGGATCTTGAGTTTGCTCTCCAATTCTACCAGTACCGGCTCAAGAGTATCTCCTTCCTTCCTCACTGTACCACAGCCTATCCCCAGAAGCCTTACGAACCAATCACAGAGGAGGAGTACAGGACAAGAGTATCAGCCATAAAGACCCATGTCGGGACAGAAGACCATGGATTTGACGGGCAACCGATGACTTACTGTGACTCAGAGAGTTGTACCCGATTATAAAGGAGATATCTCTCCCTTGTTACGATATTTGAATCCTATTTTTTTTATTTATTAACGGAAAGGACCAGTGTATTAAGCAGTGTATCCCTTAATTGGCCCCTTATGAGCGCCAGCGACAGCGCAAGTGATAGCGAGCAGTGGGACACGGAATCAAGCACTTCTTCCTGTGATGATTTCTCCAAGTTCAGGATAGCGGAAGATTTCTCGTTCCGCTGCCCCTGTGGTGAGACCTACGTTCTTAACGATGGTAACATGGAGTGTTCAGGATGCGGAAATATCACAGAGAATCACTACTCGGAGCAAGTAACGAAGATGACCAAGAAGAGCGAAGGCTTCACCCATGACCAGAAGAAGAGCCTCCTCCGCAAGCTTGACAGGCTGAACAAGGAAGCCAAGCTTCGAGATATACGCCCCTTCTCTGAAGAGGTTCTCCAGACTACGGTGGAGTATTTTGCCCGGCTTCGGGAAGCAACTCAAGAAACAAGAAGCCAGAAGCTAGGATCAAGGATAGCAGCCTGTCTCTACTTTGCAGCCAGAGATCTGGAGTGTGGGAGACAGAGAAAGGAGATATCCCGATTTTGCAAGATCAGCAGCAAGATCTCAGCGGGGATAGATCTTATAAATATGCTGGAACTCCAAGGATACAAAATTACAGCAGGAAATATCCTCGATCCTCGCCGTTCCTTTGCTAATACCATCTTCATCCGGTGTGACATCCGGAACAAGAAGGACAGAGAGAAGCTCTGTGATGTGGTCTGTTATATTCTCAGAGTAACAGAAGAGGAACATCTCATCTCTGTATCTTCCATGCACGATAGTAAGGTAGCTGCTGCTTCTTACATAGCCATGCGCCTCTGCCGGATACCGGAGAATATGGATCTGGATGTGGTATCCAAGATTTGCAAGGTGCATGCCGATACCCTTCTCAAGTTCATCAACGAAGTGAAGCGGAACATTCATCTCTTCTCCTTTGACTGGGCGCTGGATCCGAAGGGAACGGCCCTGGTCCCGGGAACTTAGACAAAAATAAGGACAGGAAGGGAAGGATCTTATTTTTGTCTAATTTCCTGGGGCCCCCGGCCGGTTATTGTATCGTCAGCTCGGACTGGGGGATTCCCAGCTCGTTCACTCTCCAGTGCTCCACGAAGATATCGTCCTTAGATGTGAATACAGTCCGTTCTATCACCAGTGGACACCTTCGTTCTATCAGTTCTCTCTCCGCTATATCTATGGCCTTGGAGAGGGAAGGATCGCCACAGAACGATATATCTCCGTTCTCTATCTGTTGTGCCCTTGTACCGATGACGGCGGCCAGTTCGAAGAGACTCATCATATCGGAGGTTCTCCTCTCATCAGGAGGAATTACATGGACATTCAATCTCTTCTGAGAAGGGGCGGGGGTTTCTCTCACGAGGGTCTCTCGTTCCGTCTCTTCATCTTCATCTTCGTCCTCTTCTTCTCCTTCCTCCGCTTCTTCTGCCTCGTCGAGGTCCTCGAGGAGATCTTCTTCGTCATCTTCGTCCTCGTCCTCATCCTCGTCCAGAACTTCGTCAAGATTATCGATATCTTCGTCCATTGTTATAGGTTACCTATATATACTCTGTCTACATTCGCTTCAAATATTTCCATTTCCATGCTCGGCGAGAGATCGAGAGGATCCTTGTCCCCCAGCGATATATCGAGAAGTCTTCGTTCCGATCAATCCGTCGATTTGAGATCCCCCGCTGAGGTTGTTATACATAGTGTGGTAACACCGGATTCCCTTATCCAAACGACGAGAACTCCCGCTTGTTCCGCACGCTCGCCGCCGATGAGTCCCTTGGATCTTGTCGGCGGAACATCTCCCCAGAGAACCTTTACGCAAGAGATCAGGAGAGATAAGGCTAAATACAAGTTCCTTACTGATGAAATTATGATGATCCTTTCCGGGATAACTTCCCTTGTTATAGCTGTGGGTTGTATCGTTGTTATAGCCATCACCCGCGGTGAGAATTGCGCCCTCAACAACGGGGCGTTCTCCATACTATCTGCTATCGCCGGTGGCTGGCTCGCTTGCATCGCGTCAGTGAAGAAGGGAAAGAAAGGGGAATAATTACAGTCCCTTTCCTCTTCCCTGTATCAAGAATGGAGTTCCAGGAGAACTCCAAGAATTCCAGCTCCCGCGGATCCCTTCCTTATTACAGAGTGTTGTAACATATGCATTTGTCCCAGTAGCGCGTTATACCCTTGTAAAATAGCGTTGTAATCTTCTATATCTTCTTCTTCTTCCTGTCCGCCGCTAGCGCTAGCGGCGGGAGATTCCCCCTCGTGACCCTCAGGTCTTAGCATTCCAGGATCGAACGGAACATATCCGTCAAGAACGATGGCATGAGCAGAGGATACACTGTATTTATTCTTCTCTCTGTCCGTATTTTCTAGAATTATGTTCGGTGAGATAACGTATCTTGGTTTACGGCTCACATTGAACTTCTCCTTAGCTGGATTATATGATAGATAATCCAGTCCGGGATAGTGGAACGGAAGTCCCACCTTCACCCCGTGAATGGTCTGGTAGCTATCGCTCTCTGGTTTATATTCCAGCACCCTATGACCGTAAGCATCAACAACAGACCTCTTTATTTTTTTCACATGAGACAGAAGTAACCCGGCATTCCCACGGCAAGCAAGTAGATTTATCCCGTGGAAGGCGAAGGGTTCCAATCCACATCTTCCGAGATCGTTCATCATTTCCAGTCTCTTGTCTATAATTCCTATCATATTTCCCCATTTGACCCCCATCTCCTCCACGAGAACCATTGCCTTGCTGGGGAGGTTCTCCTCCATAATTTGGAAGCACATATAGCTAACGACAAGAAGATCCAGAACGGTATCCATGGTGAGTAATTTCCATTCCATATGCTCGAACCCCATGTATTCTGCTATCCTCTTCTGGTTGAAATTTCTATCAAGCATCCTGCGTGGCATCTCCATGGAACAGGCAATATATGTCATCATCTCTGCTATCGATATCTCGTTAAGATAAGACGATGCAAGGAGACGGAAATGAGAGAGGGACAAGCTGGTAGATTTGGCGATAATTTCTCCCAGCTTAGTGATATGGAATTTGGGTTGCAATCCTACGTATCCCTGGTAGTACAATGTTTCGAAAGTTTGCTTCAGGGAATCAACAGGAGGGTTATCCAGCATATCAAGAGAGGCAAGTTCATCCACGGTGATAAGACTCATCATGTAGAGAAGATATCTATCAAGATCTTCCGTTATTATGGAGGGGAGTGATTGGACAGGAAGAGAAAGGAAGGTCTCTTCTGTATAGATTGGGTAGAACTTACCGGGGAAAAGCCTTCCCGTTCTTCCCTTTCTCTGAAGGATTTTACTCTGCGCCGCCGGAGCGGTGATAAGTCCTGATATACCGTATGGAGCGAACATCTCTACATGTCGGTCCATTCCGTAATCTATCACGTATCCGAGGGTCTCTATCGTGAGTCCAGTCTCCGCCACCGTTGTGGCTACTATAACTCTCCTATCAGCTACGGTCGTAGACTTTGGATCGTATTCCCCCTTGGTGTTTACCTTCAGGTTATCGTAGGGTTCAAAGATGAGCCTTCTATGGATATGGTCATCCTTTACCTTCTTCCCTGATACAGAAAGGATGATGAAGGGAGGGGATACCGAGGAGACTATTCTTGATAGTCCTTGGGTTATATTTCTTATCTCCTCATCTCCCGGAGCAAAAATAAGGATATCCTTACCCTCGGGTTCGTTATCCTTATTTTTCACTATGGTAGAGACCGTATCTACTATCCCGTTCAGAAAATTGTCCGCATCGTTCTTCGGCCATATCGTTTCTATCGGGAAGGTTTGTCCCTCGACATTCACGATATTAGATAGAGGAACTTCCATGTACTTGGCATATTTCTCCGTATCAAAGGTAGCGCTGGTGAGGATGAGAAGTGGGCATCTCTCGTTGTCGCAGTTGCGTTTCAGGAAGGATTTGACCTGGAGCAACCCCATGTCTAGCATGAGAGATCTCTCATGCACCTCATCCAATACGATAAATCTAAACTGTTTCATAATTTCGGCATCGGTGGATGTTCTCATAATTTGCAGGAACACCCCGCTCGTCATATATATCAGACTGTTCCTTTCCTTCGGTCTCATCTTACCATTCCCTGTTATATATCCGACATTCTCCTTGTATTTCATATCTCTGTAGTGTACCCCGGATCCTTGTTCTATGGCTAGTTGCTGAGCAGTAAGCACGCGTGGCTGGACGCATATCACTCCTCCGTTCGTTCCCTTCTTGAGCATACGATACAGGTATACTGGCATAAGACTGCTCTTACCGGAGCCAGTCTTGGCCCTAACTATGAGAATTTTGTCCTTGTATTCGGGGCTAAAATTAGAATACTCCACCATCCTCTTCTTGAACCATTCCTGGATGTACTCTATCGGGGATATCTCAGCCATCCCCTTACCCGAGAAATCTGACATAGAACCAGGAACAAGAAGGGTGGGAAGTCCTCCCCCTGTAATAAGGGCATTTTCTCCCCTTATTAGCACCTCTTCTTCCTCTTCCCTCTCAGGAAAATAGGGCCTATTTTGTCCCTTATACGCCTCAAAAGCGAGGGTATATGGGAGGGGCATGTGATTATATAACAATAGAAAAAATTTAGCGTTGTTATATAGTAATACAATTGCTAGCTATACGCCTTCAGCAACAAAACCTTCGGTAACCATAGAAAATGACCACCTTTGTCAATTTGCGCAAAGTAATTGATTCCTTAGCTCCGGCAAGCCCTGCTGCCGAATCCGATCCACCAACGCCCGAAGAACGCAAGGCCATGATGATCGAACAGGGGCTTCCCACGTTTGACATCGACTCAGTAGAAGACCCCACAACGGAGACTATCGTCCACCAATCCGACATCGTAGTGGACTCCAAGAGTCCAGTCGATAGGATCTTCGCGGAGATCGAACGCAGATACATCGACCGGATAGAAAGCACCACTACGACTAATCGGTACATTCGCGGTACCCTTTGGCACGCCATGTGTGCCACAATATCAGTAATGTCCTCTATATGGGATATTGTACTATCTGGTTTCACTGTCCAAAGAGGACAGCATGGGGATCGTGAATCCTCAGTAGAATTGAAACAAACCAACCTCTGGACATCGCTGTACGGGGCATTCGTGAATTCCAATTATTACACTGTAATAGAGAAGGAAGGGGGCACCCAGCTAGGGATTGCCTCCTACAGCATAAAGGCCTGGTATGAAGAGACTGTCCCATTCAACTTATTTATTCCACACCTGGAATATGCTGGGGAAAACGGTTGGCTCATAAATACCATGTTGTCTTCTACGGCCATAGAATACTTCAAGTCCAATATTATGGAGAAGGCCGCTAGGATAACAGAATACCTGCCCAAATTCCCCGAAAAAGATCTATCGGTCCTCTTCACTAGTACCTATTGCAGATTCGAACTCGCTACACTGCAGTTCATGCATTTGATGGCGTTGTACCGCAGCCAAGCTGAACCTCTCACAGGCGTCAACATAACAATAGGATCGGCGTTCGACACCGCCGCGGTATTAAAGTGTACCACTGCCCTTGAAAGTCCCGTTTCATGGCTAGACCACGTACCGCACAGGACGGGGTCATATATAAGTATGTATCTGCTACGGCGTGGTCTAGAAGCTTCTAGACCAGATATCAAGGGATTCCCTCTAATTACCAGTCTTGTCCGTCTGAAGAGGATCGACGCCTTCTGCGATCTTATCGACAAGATATATGTAGCGATTCGAGGAGAAAACTTCCACATCCGTACGGCATGCCAGCAGCTTGCTGCCATTCGATACACCGTCTCCAAACTGACAGAAGCGTTGCTACGACTATCACGATCCCGCAATGTACTCTCTCGGTCTGATCTATGGGACGCATTGATGGCATTCGTCGTCAATCTTTCCGTGGCAACGGGCACAGTCTCCATAGCCAGGACTATGTTCTCTGTGCTCGCCCACTCTAAGTTTATCCTTCCAACGATGGAAAACTACACAGAGTTAGATGAGGAGTACATGGGTAGAGCTTCGGTTATTGGTGGGATACGTCTGGCTGGAGGCTTTCTGAGCGAGGACCTCAGGACTGTCTTTACCAACGAGTTTACCCTCCCCGTTGCTGCCGTAACCGCCATCTATGACACGGTCATAGAGATAATAAGGTCCACCTCCAAGAGCGTCGGTATCTTCCGACAGATGTCCGGTCTGCCCAGCCGACAAGACTTCTTGGTGTTCGCTAATGACCAGGACAAGGATATTCTGTCTTCCAAGGCTGTGTTTAAAGCAGTGATGACTCGTGTCGCTGAGGTAAACAGGCTTGTGGAGGAAGGGGTACTTGTTGAAATGACCTACGGGGCAAACTCCAGGATAAAATGGACCAAAAAACCGTCTTATACCAACATTGTCACTGATATCCCACAGGCATGGTTGAGTTATTATAGTTTGGTCCTGGATTACGCCAACTATAAGATAAGTGCCCTGGGGAAGGAATGGGGTCTCTATCTCAACCACAGACTTGATAGCAGGGAGATCAATGATATCATGAACGCCGTCAGCAAGAAATGGTACGACCCAACCACGAGCCTTCCGTCCCTGAAATTTCCGACGTCCTTCACAACGAATCCTAACAAACTGACTGCGGGCTGTTACGCCGCCAATCTGTTCGGCAGTTCCATTGTTATGAATACTCTGGGAAAGACCTCGACTCCCCTTTCGCTGGATAATGATGCGAGAAACAAGATGGTCCAGGAGTTATTCTCCAAGATCCCCGTAGTGACACAGTCCTTTCCATCCGACTTGCTATTCCAGCGGGAAACGGTCTTGTACCTGGCTGATTGGTGCATGGAGCTAAGCAACGCGTTCGGTCAAAAGGGATTGAACAGAGCCGGGCAAGAGATAACAACCGAAGTCCTCGATAAGATGCTAGAAATTCGGCAGGCTCTTGTGACAATAGCATCCGGGTCAAGTCGCGAAGGGGTACCCGTAGAAACTCTTAACTGGTTCTACTATTTCATGCACGAAGCCGGTCCTGGCAGAAATCTGGTGAGACCCAGGATAGAAAATGGAGTACCGGTAAAAAAGCCCAGAACTGAACTGGTAGATCCTTCGAAATTGCCTACAAATGAAGGTGTAGATCACATTAGGGGATTGATAGGTTTGTAGGGTCCAGAAGGACATACATCCACAAAAAACAACCCACCTTTTTTTTCTTCCTTTCCTGTCTCCTTACTTCAGGGTATCGTTTATTAGCTTCTTGATATCTCCAGCGGTATATTTCCTGTTACTCTTGATATGTCCCGTTGAAACACCACACTCTCTTCCTGCCATGTAAGCAAGCATACCAGAGAGATCATCCTTCATAGCAGCCATCTTCTTGACAAATCCATCCATACGTGGACTATGCGGGAGTTTCGATACTACATTCTCAAACTTAGCAGGAATATAGAGCTTATTTCCCGCGAGAATGGCACCGGTTGTATGCTCATCGATGAAGGATTTGATAAGCATAGCATCAAGATTGGACGGAACGGGAATGGATATCATATCCACCTTGCCGGGAGAGGCAACTCCCCTCTTCTTTCCCGCGGCTTTGTCTTGGAGATCTCCCAGCTTAGAATCTAGCATCTTAGCGGCCTCCCCAAGAGAGTCGCTATCTACTACCTTAACTTTACCTGTGAAAACAACGGATAATCTCTCCGCTCCCCTGTTGCACTCGTTAACGGCATGGTTAAATCCCTCAACGCTGGGTTTGATACTCAGTGCCATGCAGTAATGGGAATACATCTGCTTCGTACTGGAGAACTTCAATTTCTTTACCATACCCGCTGCGTTACGCTTCGCTACAGCGAAGGAGGCGTGGCATGTGACAGATACAAGGAATTCCGTCTCAGTACATCCACATCTTACATCCATGGCTCTATACTTCATAAGGTTCTTTGGATTTCCTACCAGCTCCTGGTAGAGAGAATCGAACGCGGCAAACGCCACAACAGTGGTATCTACATCATCTCCCTCAAACTCTCCTGTACCTCCTCCCTTTAGCAGGGAGAGTACTACCGGATTTACCCGCAGGGGAATACCCAAAGTTACGCAAGCGGAAGGGGCCTTCTTGCAAGGCTCAACTCTAGCGCTCAGTCCTTTGTATGCAGCAGCTAGAGGAAGGAAACTAGAGTCGGCTCTCTTCCCTCCCCTGAGTGATCGGCTGGGTACTTCCTCCTCGCTCCCGCTTCCGCTGGCACTCTCTTCGCTCTCGCTATCTTCGCTATCTCTGCGGCGCGACATAGAATATATATGACACAGATATATGTTCCGAAATATAATAAACCAACCAAAATGGAAGCAGGAGCAAGGATGTTCAATCTGGATGATATTCCCGAGACCATGACGGACGAACAAGAAGACGAATATATCCGCAACGGACCGGTAGAAGGTATCGGAACATGGTCGGGAATGCAGTACGTATCTCTTCCCGCCGAGGAAATTCTCGGCAAGATGGAGGAGACGGATATGGGAGAGAAGAGAATGGAACCGGAAGATATGATAGAATACACGAGAGATGTCCTCAGAGAGAAGGACATAGCTCCTCCCTTCTCTGCTGCCGGCGAGACGTTCCGTGACCCTTCCGCTCAGAGCTTCGCTCTGAAGCTCCGATATCCCGGGATGGAGGGGCAATCTGAGTGGCCGAACCATTCCGAGATGTTCCACGGCTTCATGAACGACGATCCATCCTTCATGCAAGGAGCACCCTCGCAAGCGGGGAACGCACTGGATCATACGACAGTTCGAGCGAGAAGAATGGAAGTATCTATGGGAGACAATAACTACACCGGTATCACGGAGCCGGTATGGCAGAACCATCAGATATCCTTCGCGAAGAAGGAGATGCAGGAGAGAAGTAAAAGAATCCTGAACGTGTGGGAATGGCCGTCTTACATCAACAAGGGAGGATATGGGACATCCCGTGTACCGGAAGCGGGATCCAGCGCCAGAGAGCTCCAGACAAAGTACGATATAGCGGCCGGTTCCGAGTCCATAGGAGCGGGAAGCAAGGACGCGAGGGATCAATACGGAAGGATAATGAGGAACAGAACAGGAAAGAATTGGTATACTCTGCCATGGATAAGGCACGGCCAAGATCTCCATATGGAAAGTACCACGCAACCCCGTGGAGTTATCGCGGAGAACACGGGGGATAGTATCTCTCTTCTCTATAGTATCACGGAACTCAACAACGAGGAGAGAACGGGAGGGAACCGTGGAGACCGGAGAACGATGGCTTCCCCGATGAACCCTCTATCCTGGACCCAGGGAATGCAAGAGATGCAAGATGAGATAGAGACAAGAAAAGAAGGAGCAAAGGCTCGGCATCAAGATCAATCCCTGACAAGGAGGAACGGGGAGGCGGAGTTCATCAGCGAGAGCAAGCTCTGGAATACAGTGAGGAGCGAGCACCCGCGCGGTGATGCCGTGAAGATGAAGCGTGAAGCGCTGGTGGAGCCACGGAACGAGATGGGATTCACGGCAAGAGCCGCTCCCTCCGGCCGCCATACCGATACTAGCATGGCAAGAGGGAAGGCAGTGACAGAACTGGAAGGAAGAGAGAGTGATGGATACGGAAGGATGGGCGGAGGATTTACCGCTCCCGGTGACAGACTGGGAAATGATATGGAGATGACAGAACATTGGGATATCTCCGATCAAGATATATATAGAGACTTCACCCGCAAGTCCGGGGATGTACCGGAAGATCTCTCCAAGGCAAGAAGGGAAGCCCTTATGGAGGAGGAGACAAGAGTAGAGATGATGGGAAGTACCCGCTCGGAGGGGAGAAGGTTCGCTCCGGGTACCGGAAGATGGGAAGGCGAAGCTACGGCGGACACACCGGTAGAATTGGTGGAAGGAAGGGGAGCTTCTTCTTCTCTTCCTGCTTATCGGCTCCAATCCCGTGTCAGGAACGAAGATAATCTTGATATAGAGGAACACAGGCCGTTCTCTACTTCTTATCGGACTTCACAGAACGTGACTCCCGGGCATCGTTCCTTTGATCGTGAAGCTCTTCAACCTTGAGAGAGGAAGAGGAAGGCTTCGGTTCTTCCTCCTCCATATCGGGAAGGTCGATACCCCCAGCGAAGAGACTTCTCGCTTCCGTTCTCTCCGCTGTCTCTATGGAGTAATTACGCACGGCAGAGTAGAAGAGATATAGATACACTGTATTAAGAGATATAGCAACGAGGAACTTAGCGCCGGCGCTCATACCCTTCACGTATACAAAGATAGCGGCTGCTATGAAGGTTACAATTATGGCGGCTATGATCGGATTCTTCAGGAATATCCCTCCCTTCTTTGATCCCCCAATCTTCCCCGCCCATTCCTTGAAAGAGGACGATAACGGAGCTGGCATCGGGATTTATATTTTGTCTGCTATATATCTATCTCGTCCATATTGAACGCTCCCGGTTCCCCCAGCAAATCTTCCATGGGAGACGTGGATCCTTGGAGCGACGGGGGGCCGCGTATCGGAACATCCTTCTGCCATTGTTCTACTTTCCTCTCCGGCGGCATCTCTACCTCCGCTTCCTCGTCTAATTCTAGAACTTTGGGTTTGGAACCCCCGTGTTCCCTGAAGATGGAGACGGAAGGAGCAGGAGGAGAGGGCTCCAATCTTTCCCTTATTTGGGATAGTGATATAGGAACGGAAGGACGGGACGCAACGGAAGGGGGAGGAGCAACCGGCGCGTATCCCCGGCTCTGAAACACCGATACAGAAGGAGCCGGGGAAGGGGAAGGGGAAGGAGCGGCGGGAGCGGGCTTCGCCGCCTTTGTTCCCAGCGCGAGATGGAGGACCTTTATGAGCTCAAGGTATTTCTTCTTCTCTGTCTCGTATTCCCTTATCGTAGCCGCCTTGGACAGGAGATCTCTCTTCATTCTTACGTTCTCGTCCGTTAGCTTGGCTATTTCTTCTCTCATACTGTCTGCCACATCGTTAGATATGAACTCCTTGGACTGGGAGCTCTTCTCTATTATCATGTGATGTATTGCTGCCTTCTTCGTAGCGAGTATCCTGCTGGCTTCTGATACAAGGAATTGCGGTACCGCCGTTCCCGTTCTTCCGTCTATCACTCCGCGGAGTATCTCTGGTCTTGTAACAAAGGAACCAAGACCAGAGAAGAGATCACAGACTATAGCAGAGAGCATCTCATCCTTCTGCGTTCCCGAGAGAGCGGAGTGGTATTCCGGCGGGATGAAGTTCTCCAGTACCTTATCCACAAATCTAGAGAATGTACTGGAACCGACACTGGATTGTGTCAGGAAATCCCGGTACAATCCATCTACTACATACTTGTAACACTCTGGGTATGTCTTCATACCCATAACATATTTCCTTACCTTACTCAGGTAAATATCGGTTATGGAGACGTCTCCCCTTATATCCTGCTTGGAGCTGGCGTATATCGTGTTGTAGAAGGCATTTGCCGCGTTGCGGGACAGGATAGCTATGGTGCTTGCCATATCTCGCATATATACGCGGGCTTCAAAGTTTGAATATATCGTAGAAGGCATTGGTCTTATCTATGCTAGATCGGTCAGCCTTCGCCCTTTCGCATAGCTTCAGCAAGGAGGGATTACCAAAGACAAAGGAACGAGGTTCTGCGCGGTAGGTATAGAAGAACCTCTCTGTCTTGTCTGATTCTATGTAAATTACCTTGTTATGCCCAGTGAAGGCCTTGGTTGCTATTTCCTGTACCTTCTGCCGGGTCTTCTTGCTGTATCCGTTGGCTGTCTTCTCGAAGTATCCGACGAAGACGGTATCCCTCGTGAAGATGGAAATTGTTACATTCTTCCTCAAGGGAGCGGGTAAATCCGTGTCATCCTGGCAACAGATAAGGGCAGAGATATTGGAGTGTCTTCCTTGGTAGAATATCTTCCTGAATACTGTCTTGTTCCAAAATTGCTTGAGATCCGCGGCACAATCGTCCATAATCAGAAGGACTCTCGGGTTGAGATCCGCGTATTTCAGTACATACTTCTCTTCTTCACTGAGATTCATTCCCTTGTACTGTCTCTTGTTCCTTACGATATGTGCCTTGTATAACTGAACCAGCATGGCATTCAGCGAGCCGCGTATCCTCTCTCTCGTTCCCTCATCTCTCGATCCTTCTATCATAACTTCGGCCTTATCAGATGCTTGCTTTATTCTCTCTGTCATCTCCGTCTTTGGTGCCATCTCGTACATTCTCTTGAGTAGATCGAGATTTGAGGCCTTCTCATACATCTTGGTCTTCATTTCCTGGAGTTCCAGGAGATCATCAAGGAGACTCTTCTTGTCCGAGATTGTAGAAGAGAAATCCGTGCGTATCAGGAGAGGATTCACCGTGGAAGAATAGGAATGGTTCGATGGTTCGGTGGGAGATACGATGAACACGAGGGGGAACCAGTCCTTCATTCTGAAGAGGATATCCTTAACTATGGTACTCTTTCCCGAGTTTGTCTTCCCGTATATAACAGTAATTCTATCAAGAAAGTCCGAGATCTTGAACTCGTATCCTGGCAATTCCATATTGATACTCCCTATATACAAGAAAATATACTCTGTCAATGTATGTAGCCAAGAGTAAGGCAGAACGTCCCAGCAAGCTAACGGCTGAATATATGAGGGCCCGCCATGACCCCGAAGTTCTGACGGGATATTCTACCCGTACTTACTGTCCTCACAGTTCCGCTCCGCGGGGGGTTCCTCGCCAGGAACCGCGAACGGTCATAGCAGTGAGAACAGGGAAGCCTCAATTTCCTTCTGATAAATGGAAGCAAACCCCGGCAAAAAAAGAACAAGGGAAGCTTGTTCCGCTGCCTCCGGATGCCGAGGATGAAATTCCCATGGATATCGATGCGGAAGGTGCGGGACCGGATCCGTTCCGTTCCACTGAATCCTTTCCCTGGTCCGATATCATGGACAGCGTCTCATGGGTACCCAACCCTTGAACAGTGAAGAGAAGGGAATCTCCTTCCCGTTATTTCCCGGTGTCCGATACCTCCGTTGGCTTCTCTGCCTCGGTGTATATCGCTGTTTTTGTCATTGTTCCCTCCGTGGCGTTGTGCTGGAATACATTGACTTGTATCGCGTCTTCCGGAACATCGATAACTTCGGCCAGTTGCTTCAGGTTGTTCTTAGCGTTCTCCATCTCGCGGAGTTCATCCTCGTTGAGTCCCCGTTCCGTTCCCAGGACAGCGAGATCGTGGAGTTGGCGCTGGTATTCTTTGATAGATTCGGCATCAACGCCAGCTTCCTTGATACTCTTGGCCTTGGCTTTCTTTACTCTCTTCTTCATCATATCTCCGCCGAGTTTCCTATCTTCCTCGTGGCGATCCAGAATTCTCTTCAGAACCTCGGTGTTGCGGTTCATAAAGTCTATCTCCTTCCTGTTCTCCTTGTAATTCCCGAGGAGGGCCCACTTTCCCAGCTGAACACCGTAAACTGAGGTTCTCATCTCCTCGCCGTATTTCTTGAAGAACGCGGTCTTCTTCATGTCAACGGTCTCTTCTTCCGTTCCCTCCAGGACATCGTAGATCATAAGCAGAAGATCGAAGCCGGGCTTCTCGTCGTAGATAGCGGACACGGCGTGCCTTATCTCCTCCATATTTACTTCCATATAGTAGTTCCACCGGTGGAATGTCTCACTCGGGGGAATCTTCTCGAGGAGACCGGTCTCTTCCCGTATCCTTGTTAATTCCAGGAAGCTTCCCTCGGGATCGGAGAGAACTTCCAGCGTTCGTTCCATGAAGCCATCTTTCCTTCGTTGAGAGAGCAGGTAAGAGATAGAATTCCAAGCTTCCCTGCTCTCGAAGAAGCAACTATACTTATTTCCCTCCATATCTACCTTCCTTCTCAGAAGATCCAATGTTGGGCGCGAAGGATCCTTATCGTCCGTATCCCTTCCCTTGCTTCCCGTGTCTTTCATAGCGGAGGCCACGTGCTCGTCGGGATTGTATTCGAAGAAGGAGTTAAGGAACGTGGAGAGAATACCCCTGGCCACTCCTTCCGGCATGGTGCGGCGCTGGGGTGGAGGGGATAGAACCACGGGACGTTTCGCTATCTCCTTCATCACATCCTCGTTTAGCTTGCATAACTCTTCTGTTTCCGCCCATCGCTTCTCCGCGTCCTTACCGGAGATGGTAAGGAGATAAGTAGCTCCGTAGAGTAACGCTCCGCGGGAAGCCCGGAGCGAAACAGCCGCCGCGGCATCCGCTTCGGGAAGCGGTCTATCTTCTATATCCAGCGCCAAGCGTTTCATTTCTATCTTCTTCTCTTCTTCCTCCACGTGCTTCAGCGCCGGCAGCATGGAGCCGAGACTATCGTAGATACCACGCAGCTTGGCATATGTAAGGGGGTTCGTTTCTTCCCTGTGCAGTTTGGGAGGGATTTGGTCCGCTTCGTCCCAAGATCGAGCTTCTTCTTCTATTTCCACCTCCTTCACCATGCGGTAGAGAAACCCGATGAGACCGGTCATAAGGAAGCGTTTCATATAGTCTTCTTCCATGTTAGTGTAGGAAATCATGGCTACCTTATCTTCCTCGGAAGAAGGGGCCAAAGCGTAAGGATTTAGCTTCTTCTGTATCCGGAGGATCTGGTCGTCCGTTATATCCTTGCTGAAGATCTTCTCGGGGTTGTTCCGGATCTCCTCTACCAGAGCATCGATCTCGTCTTCCCTCAGCACAGTGGAGCTGGCTTGATCTGTCATTTCTTCGATATATAGGCCGGGATATCCATCCAACAATGGGCCCCTATCTTATTTTAATCAGCCTCAGATAATATATATACAACCTAATCCGATCAATCATCCAGGAGAAATGAACGCTACCGTTGTCCTCGAGGATTATCAAGCCAGAGTAGGCCAATTCCGTAAATTATACGGATCTGAGGCCGCTTGCCTCGCCAGCCCTTACCTCCTCTTTACCAACGTCATAACACCCCACGGAAGGGGCAAACCCATCGAAGAGAGCGTCGTACCCCCCTCCGTTCTGGGGGATATACCCAAGGCCAATCTTCCGCCGGACACATCCCTTCCCGAGCGCGAAGGATACCCCTTCGTCTCCATATGTCTGGGGAATACTTATGTCTCCGTATGGAACGATCTGGAGATATCCACATGTGACACAGGGGCCGGCGGCTCCAGACTGCGGCACCGCGGCTTCGCGCTCGATGGAAGACTTACGGTATCCCTCCAGGTCCTCTTCTACGACTACGCCCGCGCGGTAATAGGAGCAAATCACAACTACAGGAAGGATGATGTGTTCAACCTTATGGTTGATATGGTGAGACGAACCAGAGAAGCCATCGGATGCTAAGACCAAGCTTAGCCCCTCTCCCCTTCTGTTCCCGTATTTTTTGTCCCCATGACGCTTCCTTTAATGGGGCGTGTAACGAAGGTTATAACCACTATGGATGATGTTCACCGCAAGGCCATGCGGGTATTCGCTCTCCTTGACGGGATAGACCCCTCACTGAAGGGAGAGATAGCCTTAGCGAGATCCTTGTATAACAAGGCCATAACGGTAGCGGCGGAGAAGATAAACGCGACAGGAAGGGGAATGGGATCTTCTCTGAAGAGGGAAATTCTCATGCGGGAAATATCGGACTTCGGAGCGGTTGATTCTATATATTCTACCATATCCAAGGCCAATCCTGATACCCTGAGCAAGGAATTGCTGGAACTTCTAGAAGATATAGTCCAATCCAATCCGGGGCCGGATGCTCCCAAGTTCTGTCCGGACTGCGGATACAGACTCGATATATCAGAGGATCTTCTCTTCCTGGTTTGTCATGTGTGCAGCGGGATGATGGAAGTAGGAGATATGAACACCGGATCACACGAGCGGCTACCCAAGACGAAGGTGGGGACATTCAAACCCAACCGCCACCTCAAGCAGTGGATGGATAGGATCTTCGCCAGGAATGCTCCGGAGAGCCTTACGGAGGAAGTTATAGAGCGGATAAGGCGGGGATGCGTAGCGAAGAGATTGACTATGGAGATGGGAGTGGAAGATCTACGCGCCGTCCTGAGGGAACAAAAATTAACGACATATAACGGAGATGTTCCGTATATATTACAGAAGATAACGAAGCGCGGACCACCCAATGTATCACCAGAGATAGTATCTAAGGTAACATCTCTCTTCATAGAGATAATGGAAATCAGGGGAGACGTAAAGAAGGATGGAAGGACCAACCGTATCTATTACCCCTACTATCTGTATAAACTCTTTGATATATACCTTGAGAGGCCTGAGGAACGGGAAATCCTAGAGTTCATCCATCTCCACGCTACCGAGACTCTGAGTTCCAATGACGAGGAGTGGCGATCAATCTGTCTCATGGTACCGGCCTTGCGGGGTAAATATAGACCTACTGTACTGAAGATAGGAAATTGCCGGAGATGAGTCCCGGGCTCCGTCTTCCCTTGGGAAGACGAGCTACTCCGAGCAACGGAACGTAGCTTCCACCGTAAACAGTGATACTCCTTCTGGCGCTTCTATAACTCCTCCTATGTATCCGCAGGGAAGTTTTCCCTTCCCGCTTAGTCGCCGGATCTCCAACCTTTGGAGAACGCCTCCCTTGCTCTCTACGATATCTTCTCCCCTATCTCCTTCACTGAGAACCTCTCCCATATTGATCCAATACAGAGAATAAGGAATCACCGCGCTGGTTTCGCTTGTAAATTTTATAGATACTACCACATCCGTACCGGGAATATAACCGGGAGGAACGGACACGCCGAAGTAATTTCCTTCACATCCACAGGAAATAAGGGTATCTCTCGTCCCCTTCGGCATCTCCACCGGGATATGGTATTTGTAAGTAGTACCGTCCGTCTCCGATATTACATTTCCCTTACTGTCCAGTTCTACCATAATGGAGTCGCTTCCCCTGTTCTCTCGGCGGAAGGTAACCCCATCCCGTATGAAGGACAGAGGACTAAGGCGATGGTCGCGGGATACCGGACACTTCGAAGGTTTGGTATCAGAGAACACCTCCCTTTCCCCGCAAGATTTACAGTAGATATTCCACCTCTTCATAGCGATATATATGACCGAGATATCCATCAAATAGCGTACCTAAGTAACAGTGGGTATACCGTATCCCTTCGTTCTGAGGAAGGATACGGGAATATGATCGGGAAATTTGGCCGGACCGTCGGTTATCATACCTATGGTAATAGCAGTGAGAACGAGATAGTTTGACTCAGAGAGAAGGATATAGCTATATCCCTGGAATCCCGACCAGAACTTCACTCCCCCGTCCGGATCCTTGCATTGTGATATAAGGGCTCTCACGAACCCAAGGGAGCCATTCTCGTTCATCGGGAAGTAGGGAAGTCCTTTCCATCTCTCTTTCTCTCCTGCTCTGGCGGATAGGTATCCCACATGAACCGGCATATTTCCTCCTTCTTTTGTACCACCGAAAGCCACCTTGGGGAGATCATGGAACTGGATATGGAAGGACTCCACCCCCCTTATAACTATCCATATACCCAGCCAGTCAGTGCTACATAGTATCAAATTTCCTCTTCTAAGGTGCTCAAACATTGTCTTCCTGAGGAGACCTATGCCCATGATACGTACCACTGGTTCCATGACCCATATAGATATATTTCCGGGGAGATATAATAGAGCCATAATATAGGATCTATCATGGAAGCCTCAGAAAGGGTCGCTTTAGCGAGGGAATTGAACGCCAATAGGAGGGACCGAAACTACCTTATTTTGGGTATAATAGCCATCATCATAGTCGGGGCAGTCATTCTGTACACTGTGAATAAGAACACGGCAGCCCGTATAACAGGACATTTTAGGCCAAAAAATGAGGATATTTATCAAGAGTCCGATTTTTAACCATCTAATATAATAGTACACCTTCTGAGTGTCTATTTTTCGAAGCAAACGCAGAGAAAAAATGTCAACAAACGCTACAACCACCACCGCCACTACTACCACCACCCCGGCCTCCAGCAACGCGCCCGCCAGGCAATCCTGGCCCCTAACCGACCCAACAGGGTCAGTCAGGCACGTAGAGGGCAACTTCGGTACCCAATACAGTGCCGGGTCTATCCGATGGTCGGCCAAGGCAGCCCGCCTACCTGAGCACAATGCCAGATTGCGAGTCGCAATCTGGGGGATCGTCGCCCAGAACAAGGACGCGCTGCCCGAGGCCCTGAGGATTAGCAATATCCTAGATGGGCACCTCCGCACCAAGGGTGAACAGGATGATCCCATCCCCGATGCCCAGGCCGACGAAATTGTCGATGCCATCGAACGTATGGCCGCAAATGCTGGTGATCTCGCCCTTGTTTCGGTAATGCCGAAACAAGGAGATGAGCTTGAGGAAGCGGGAATCGTCGCCGTAATAGACGGCTTGACAGCAAAAAAGCTGTCAAGGGGGCTCACCAAGCTGCGAAAACGCCTCAGAGATTTCCGTGCGGCCGCTGGATCCCAAGATCAACGGTCCCGGTCTCGGTCCCGGTCCCAATCCCGCGGCCGGGAGCAAAGGAGGAGCAACTCTGCCTCCTCAGCGGCAAGCTCTGTCGGGTCACGCGTGCCTGATGGGGACAGGGTTGCGAGGTTCGTGCCGGGGGCGGCCGTTCCCAACGGCGAAGCTGCACGCAGCGTGCAGCTAAGGAGCATACTTACCAGCAACAAAAGCTGGTATGGCATCCAAACCGGGATGCCAGCTACAGCGACATCGGTCGCTGCAGTAAACGTGTTGTCTCCGTGGCAGTCGGGCTACAGGGGTGGGGTAAGCTCGGTCGATACCGCCGTGACGAAAAGGTACGCGGATAAACTAAAATCCGCCATCAAAGAGTTCGCCCAAAGAAGGCACAGCACCCGTGCCTGGAAACGGATTGATGAAGCGGTGCTCCCCCTATTTCTGGAAGGCCCAGATCTTCTGGAGATAGGAGATATCGAAGGGTACGAGGCCCTCTTTAAGAGGGCCATCCAGGCACTGACATACAAATATCCCCCCAAAAAGTAGACCCCTGCACGTACAAAAAAAAAGAATGCCGAGCTCCCAAAAGTCCATTCTTTTTTTGAACCAGAATCTATCCCTATACTCATATCCCTCTCCATATCAATGGAAGTCGTACAGCAAGTAACGGACCATTTCTCCAATCTCGGAGCAGTGTCCATCCTGGAGGTGGTACTCCAATCTGAGTACCGTTCTCCCGGGATGGTAATTCTAGACAGAGAATGGATGAAGCATTCTTTCGCTGGAGCTATCAAGAGAGAGCTGGCAAGATGCTCCAAGAGATCCATGGATAAGGCTCTCGTTACCTTTGTCTTCTCCTGCTACCAGCTCGGGATCCAGGAAGCTTTAGATATCCTTCTCTCCTTGGGTGTGGAAATTGTCTCCATGGAGCTGGGGGATGAAATATCCAAGATAATCCTGAAGGAAGGGGACCCCCTCTTCGTTCCTATTCTCTGCGGGAAGCCGCTCGTGCTCGACCCCGATTATCCCGGGCAGCACAGATTGGATAGATTGCATCTTAGCACTCTGGATGCAAGAAGATGGGCCAAAGAACTCTCCCGCTAAATTCCTCCATGTCCCGTCCGCTTTCCTCTCTTTTTGTACATTCTCTGTGATCCAAGATATATACAAGAGATAAGAAGATGGCCGCTCCCCTTCCCGCTGAGATATGGAACAAGATCCTGGGATACGCAACCGGAACAACCAGGAGAATTTTATCCCTTGCTCTTTGTCTTCGGAATGCCCCCTCTTATCCGATGGAACTGGAGGAATTAACGGTTAGCGTTGATCTTCTGAGATGGGCCCTCTCCGGCGGAATGGGAAGGGTATTCTCTGATACAGAGATAATGGAGAGCGCGGCGAGGAACGGGAGTGTATCTTGCCTCCGATTTCTCCGCTCTCTCGGATTTCCCTGGGGAAGGGCTCCCGCCCTTGTCTTCGCCAGCGGTAATGTGGAAGCAGTAAAGTGGGTAAGATTATCCGTTCCGAGGTGTTCTTCCGGAGATGAGGAGAGATTTGCCGCAGAAGGGGGACATCGCCATCTTCTTGAATGGCTGAGAGATAGGGGAGAATTGACGGGAGTGTGGTCAGAGGGAGCGGCAACAGGAGGAAGGGTTGATCTTCTGAAGGATCCCGTCGATCCCGTTATATCTCCGGAGACACTGGACTGCGCGATAGAAGCGGAGAACGCGGAGATCCTCGAGTATCTTCTTTCTTCCCGTCCGGTAATGGATCCGGGAAGGCTTCTCATTCTCGCAGCAAGGAAGGGATGGTTAGAAGGAGCCCTTATCATTCTGAACCACGGAGCCGTTCCCGGCTGTTGGGCACTGGCCGCAAGCGTTAGATCGGGAAGACAGGAGATATTCGATCTCATCCTGTCCAGGATGGGAACAAATCCTATAATATCTTTCCTCTAGGGGATGGGCAAAAAAAGATGGGGCTTCGTTTCCTGCCGGGGGTGCCGATTTGCCACCTCATGCTCTCAGATATGTTCTGGATGCAAGGCTATCCTTCTCCGCCACCAGCTGCTCTTACGAACGGCGCTGAGCGAACCGTAACTCCGCTGCCTCTTCCTTCGCGGCAGCGCGATGGGAGCGGTACGTCCGTCGACGTTTCATATCCCGGATAACTTTGTTGAGCTTGCGCCCGGCGTGGTCCTTCCTGTACCTCATCATGTTCGCCACTTCTGGATGGGCGTCCAGAGCGGAGAGAACGAACGAAGACGAGCGAACCTCGGGGTTTCGGAGGACATAGTCCAGGATGTAGGGCAGGAGACCGGTGCAATATCCCCAAGACAGGTTCAGGGTACCGGAGAGGTATGATTGAAAATTCTCCGCTCCATTACCCGGCCTGACGATGGCCCGGAAGAGATCCCAAACGGGAAGAGCAGAAGTGGGAAGGGTCTCCATGAACAAGGAGAGGGCGTCAAGTTCGTCGTCAGAGGGGACAAAGCCGAAGAACGAGCAGGAGGACATTGTTTATTGCAATAGCAGGAGAATGCCGTAGATTATGTATACCGATAGGGCATTAAAAAAGGCTCATCCCTCTCCACAAATTATCTCCCGATATATAAGCAGGTATGAACCTTTTACTAGAGAGCATCAGACAAGGAGCAAAGAGCAAGTTTCTCTGTTCCAGGAAGGAGAAGTCTATGGAGGATATGTTCTCCCTATCCCTCTCTTCCTTCGATACCGCGGTGAAGAAATTCTTCGGGAGGTCGCCCTCTTCCTCCATCCTTTCTGACTATGTGATGCTGGGTTCCGATGAAATTGTGGAGTCTGAAACCGAGGGCGAAGTAACGGTATATTCCAAGGAGGTATACACAGATACTTCCCGTTTCTACATGGATACATCAGAGTGTCTTCTTGTGCCGTTCCATCACGACGCTGACGGAGAGAGGGTGATTTTGGTGCCCGGGGGGGCAAGGTACCGCTGGTCCTCAGCGTATGTCCAACTCAAGAAGAAGAACGAGATATCCCTTAGATTTCTTGCTCTCTTCCTGGAATGGTCCCTTTCCATGGCTGATTGTATCTGTACCTACGACTCGAGGAACGGGAAGACAGAGATTACCCTGAATCCAACCACTCTCCTGGAACTTCCTCTTCCTGACGTAGATATCGAAACTCAGGGGAAAATTGTGGATCTCAGAGAAGGGATTAGAATTCTCAAGTGCACCTTCTCGGACAGGTTGATGAGTCGGGTATGAGGGATGGATATTTTTTAATCCCATATTTCCTGATACACTCTTACAAGGTCTACCATCGGCAATTACAACGCCAATGCAATCCTTTATCAAAAGACTCAGAACCTCCACCACGGAAAAGAAACAAGAAGCGGGTGCTTACGTGCCAATAGTAGCAGACTATTCTGCAATGATATCCGCTGGGCTCTGGGGTCCGATACAGGCCCTCATATTGCAGGATAAGGAGTATCACGGGCGTCGCTTCATGAATGAAGCGATACGAGGAGGAAATACCTCCCTTCTCCTGATGGTGTTCTCCTCCTTCTCTGCGAGGGACCTGCCCGTAACGGTGGAGGACCTTCGTCTCGTGGCATCATTGCCAGGGGGACAAGAAAGTGTCGTGAAGCTCCTCTCAGAGAGGAGCAATAGGCTCAGGGATGTATTCCCGAAGGATTCCACGGAACGCATCCGTCTGGAAAAACGAACGAGCTTGTTCCCCGAGGTGTCCGCGGCGGATATCAAATTTATCCTCTACAGAAGATAATTTGGTACCCATACTGGGCTCAAATCATAAATCCCCCCATCTTTTTTTTCTCCTCGAGGGGCTCATATCACTATATTAATCGCCCAGCATTGTACCCGTCATATATAAGAATGGATCCCAATTTCCCGTACGGAGCGTGTCTCATAGATGGGGTGCAGGATGATTGCCCAGACATGAAGAGTGCTTGTTCTGCTGGGGATTTGATACTCGGAAATAACAAGTGTTTCTCCTGGCTCCAGACAGGAAATTCTTCCGCCAAGGATTTGGCAAGGGAATATTGCACCAAGAATTACACTGATAGTAGGTGTGCCGGATGGCTCGTTACCAACACCGATGAGGCAGTGGGAGATGTGGCCCGAGCGATAAATGCCACGATATGCCAGACTTCTGACGATATAAGAAACAAGATGTTCTGCCGCAGTCTCCAGGCCACTAAGTTTGGGGGGTTCGACAACGCGGCAGCGGAGTATTGCACAAAATACGACGATCCCCTCTTCTGCGCGTGTGATACGGGCTGGAAGATAGGATTGGCAGGTGGGGATTCCCTGGCCACGGCGTTCCGTCCGTGCTTGTTTGCGGACTGCAAGGACAGTGGTTATCACTCAGAAATAGCAAGGAATGTCGAAAGGAAGTGTCCTCCTTCCTTGCAATTGTGTACGATGGGAGCGAATATCCGGAACGCTACTGATACTAATATCAAACAAGAATGCAACTTCGGCGGTTCCGGTGACGGTCTTCCTGTCGTGATAGATGATAGTGAAGACCCGGAGGGCAAATATAAGATGTCCACAAACACCAAGATCCTTGCTGTTCTCTTCATCTTTATCATTGTAATAACCCTCATGACAGTATCCACAAACGGAATGGGAAAGAAGGCTCCTCCTGGAAACTTATCCGCGGGTAATATATATCAGAATGGAAGGTGGTAACCTTAGCGTCTTCATAATTCTCTGTACCGTTGTTCTCATTGGTTCCGGGTATATCTTCTATCTCTCCCTGCAACTTCATCCCCAAGCGTGTCCGTTCTGTACTCTGATTAGAGCTGACAAGACGTCTCCTCCGTGCGCGGATTGCTCCCTTCTCAAGCCCCCGGATGGCTATTGCGCGGTTCCTACTCCCCGGAATATTCCTCCTCTCAGAGTGGTAGTTAGAGCCAGCGCGTACGACACTTCCTTTCCCGTTCCCGGTTCCATTCCTCAGATAAAAAAGAACGACGGAACATGGGGATATGTGGATACCGATTCTCTCTGGGGAAGAAGACCGGACGGATCCTGGGGATTTCTTCTTCTCAAGGATGCGGGAGTAACAAGAGATCCCACTGATATGGAGAAGCTTGCTAACGAAGTATCGAGGGTGATTCTCGCGAAGCATCCGTATTACAACCGCAACGAGATCACATACAACGGGGACGCCTCCCTCTACGTAACGTTTGATTATTCGGACCCAAATAAATGGTTCACATAATATAACAATGAACACAGCAGTGGCCGGAGTAGTGGCGGTGATAGTCTTCTCCATCCTCATCCTGTCATACAGGGAATATAAGGAGAAGGAGGATATAGCTGCTGTGGTTCCTGTCTGCAAGGAGTGCTGCACCGGATGCCCGGCGAGGAGCATCACTTGTTCCTTTCCCAAGAGCGATCTTTCTGATTTCTACAGCAAGGCGGTCTGGCTAACTAACGGTAAATGGCTAGGTTCTTGGTATAATAGATCGTGGGATGCTTATTATGACTCGCAGAAGGTGTTTGATAACTGGGTGCCGTGGGTATCGAGGCATACAACCAATCTCTTCACTGATGGTATCCTGGATTTGGAACTTCTAGGAAATCCCGTTCTGGGACCATACCCGAAGGATGATCTCCTCGTGGTGGCAAAGATCCTTCTCGATAATTCAGGATATCCGAGGATGGACAAGGGGAATATCTTTGTGGATCCATGGGCCATGGCCATAGCTCATTATCCCGACAGGTTAGCGCAGGGAAGCAGTCAGAGAATCACAAACCCTTCTGTATCCGAGCTGATAAGCCGTGGGATCTTCAAGAGTCTCGGTATTTCCAATCCGTACAGCATGATACAGATAAGATTCGGAGATTCTATCGTAGATACAGAAGACAATGTGACGAGGTCCGACAAGGGAACATGGGGACCTCCCGATGCATCCTACAATGCCATATCCAGCGTCTATCTCCATAAATATATCAACCATGATGTGCAGGATCTCTGGGGATTCTCCTTCCCTGCTGGTCCTTCGTTCTTCTACGATAGCGGGAGAAACAAGGGAGATGGACTGGCTGGTCTTATCAAACAATGAGCGGCGCGGAGCTACGAGAAATAACTCAGCTCGGGGGAAGGAGAGGGGGAACGCGGCTGCGGCCAGAAGGTTCCTCCTTTCTCCTTGCAAATTGCGAGCCATTTCTCCTTCTCCGCTTCCATGTTATCTTTCTCTCCCAGCATGCCGAGAAGATCCTCGTGATAGGTTGGAAACATGGAGACAAAGATCGCTCCCTCATCGCAGGATATCACCATGGCGAAGAGAGACTTGGCGGAACAGAGAAGAAGCTTCCCTTCTTTTTTGTCCTTCCTGAGCCAGATGTAGTGCTTGGCGTCGGGAAGTACGCCGTGAGCGCAGAGAAAATTGAATCTGTCATATCCCCTCGCGAGGATGGAGGAATGCTCAATGTAAGCGTGTAGAACTCGTTCCGTTACTGTTGTCTCTCCTGCTTCTTCTACTGCATCAGCAAGGCTGAAGCTGCGGCACCTCGCTCTGGTTGCGAAGATCTTGGCGAGCTCTTGGGGCATTTGCTTCCCTATATATACAAAAAAGAAATGGCACACTCAGCGATACTGGCTCCGGTGCTGGCGGCTCTCTTCATACTGAGGAAATTGGTACCGGGTGAGAGCAACTTGTTTCCTGCTCCGAGGCGGAGATCCTCCACTGTTACTCTGCATAAGTACAGGATAAGGAGAGAGAAGGCAAGAAGAAGGCGCAATTCCCCTTCGGTAGAGTGACGCCTATTCCAGACGAAAGATGGTCTTCAGTGAGAGATTCAAGGTCTTCCTCACGAACCCGAGCAAATTCCGGAGAGGGATCACACCGCCAAGGTAATTGGACTGGTTTATGATATAGATTGCATCCGCGAGGGTATCTCCGGGTATGTTCCTTTCCTGCCTCAATCCCACCACACCTTCGATGGTGCAGATGCACTTGCTAGTGACAGGCCGGATCCGGCTCTGCTTGACACCCATCAGTCTCCTTGCGTTTGGCTGGGTTGCCATCCCGCCAAAAGTGGGGACCAGACTACGAAGCGCATCATCGTATACCTCGGTCAGTATACTATCGTAGTGGTTCATCGTGGTAAAGTCTGGGATGTGAAAGGCCGTTACTAATCTTACCCAGCTGGACACCGCTGCTTGGTCTGCTGGAGGGTTAGGGAAGTGACAGCAGTCGCTTTCCAGACAATGTCTCGCGTGGTGAAACGCGGCGAGCCAGATGTGGCTGGAGCAAAATCCCAGAGTATCGACAAGAATTACCGACGGTCCAGCGCACCCGGAGCAAGAACACACTGCGGCAGCAAGAGGATTGGAACAGAGCTTTTGCTGGATAGAGGCGTAAGCTCCCTGCCGAGTGGATCCAGTTGGGACAGTGGGAGTAGGAAGATGCCGGAGCACTCCCAGGCACAAAGTCTTCAGATCATCGATGGATCCCGCGGCGAGGTATAGTCTTCCGAGGATGTAACTGAGAACAATCTGGGCAGCTACAAACACTCCATCAAGTTTGGTGGGCAAGATATAGGTGCTGCTGCCGGCGCGATGAGGTAGGAGAGTCGAACTCATGGGGATATCCTGGGGAATACCACGAATTGCTGCTCGGTACTCCCGGAGGACAGGATCAACACATGGAGCTTCCTCTTCTGCCTCTGCCTCTTCCTCTTCCTCTTCCTGTTCTTCCACCTTAGGAGCCGTCTCAACGGAACGCTTGCCTGCCTTGCCCTTCTTTTTGCTGCGGCCGAGATCTTTGCTGCGATGCAGAACACGTTGATGGGCCTTGAAGATAGCTCGGGCCTCGTGTTCCGATTGGAGCTTGGCATCTATTTCCTCAAGACCATAGCACCAGAGATTTATGAGCTCATTCCTCGATCGCTCAAATTCCATCATGATACCCTGCAGGTAGACAAATCTGTAGATGGAAAGATCTAGAATTCTCTCCCTCCAGCTGGGGGTCATTAGCATTTGTACCGTGTTTGATGCTGTCCAGTTTGCGTCCGATATGGTCTTGATACCCTTTATTCCCGGGCTTGTTCCGACGATGGGACAGGTTCTAGAGCTTCGGAGACCATCCCTTATCACACAGTAATTCGTCGATCTAAGGAACGTGGAGCAGCAGTAATGGGTGAAGAGAGCCCCGAGAAGCAAACCTATGTCCATTTTTTCTTCTCCGTGTGACAACTTTCCGCCATTGATAGCCCTGAGGAAGTTATAGAGCGGCATCGCCAGCAATTCGGAGATGGTAAGTTTATCTTCGTAGGAAGGCTCCTGATAATCATCCATTCCTCCTCCAAAGAACAGGAAATATGCGCGTATGAGGACATTGTTTAGCATATTAATCCTTAAAGTCTGCCCGAGCAAGGTGATACCATTATGGAGGGCCCTTATGAACCCAACATGGATGCTAAAGTTAAGCGGGGCACATCCGTAACATGGTACGGCGGGGAAAGAATCCCAACATCCCAGCCGTTTCATGCGTCTAATATAACCCTCAGTGTTGTGAGCGAAAAAGGCAGGACCCCATTGGCATATACATACTCGTACCGGTCCTCCTATGGATTCAAAGGTTGATCGAGGGTCTACAGGAGTTGGCGAGATGCTCAAATAATTCCTGTAAAAATATTCTACGCCTCTCTTTGTGTAGGCGCCGGTTTTACACAAGTAGACCAGCATTATGCGCCTAATCGCCCATAATAGTTCATACTTCGAGGGGTCGGGAGCCTGACCAGGGCTGTAGAGAGTGAAACCGGGGTTGCGGAGGGTTTCACTCATGTCAATGGCAAGATGGTATGCCACCAATACCAGAATATCTTGAGCCGTAAAAACGGGCAGAGCTTTGGAGGACATGGTTTGATAATAACCTACCTTCAGTGTATAAGGCTAGATATCTGTAAAAAAAAACAGAAGGGAGGGGGCACCGCTACTTGAGCGAGGTTTCTAGCTATAGAAACGGATATATCCTTGGTTCTCGATCCATTCTCTTAATTTCCTGTTCTTATGGATGGAAACTGTCATATTTTTGTCCAGCGGTTCCGGACATCTGGGTAGCATGTATTGGAACCCCTCCAGCCAGCCGGCGTTGACTATCTTGTACAGGGCCAGCTTGGATAGCTGCGGCGTGGAACGGAGGAACAGAGAGAGATGGTCGAGGCTTTCTTCCGCTACCGCGTTACTTAGTGCCTCAACCCCGGGGATATATCCCATTCTTATCATTTCTCTGCACCACTCCAGGTTAAGGAAATTCCTTCTGACCAAGAAGACTTCGGCCTGGGTACGTACCCTGGAATTACGGAGAACATGAAGGGCTTCTCTGTATCTCTCATTCTTCAGCAGAGAAGAGAGATCTATCGCTCCAGCATGTCCCCTACTACATAACCAATACACGGCTGAGGTATGCATATCGGTTGGTAGAGAGACGTAGGGTATCGGTTTGGTATTAAACCATTCCAGAGAGATCCACGGCCCCCAATAGATGGTGTCAAGATAGAGAGAAGCTACATGACGGCACGTGAGTCCCAGAACGAAATCACTGGCGAGGGAAACATTACCGGAGCGGAGCGCTCCCTTGCATACCTGGAGAATTTCCTCCGGTTGGTACGGTGCTATCTGGTCCAATACCCATTCTACGAGATATCTATTCCCACTGTATCCGGCATGGAAACAGAGATGAGGTTTGGAAACTACATAATCTATCTGCTTCAGCTGCGGATAGATCCACTTGAGAAGGGGTAGGTGTCCGAAATGTGCGGCATTAAGAGCCCCGCCGAAGATCTCGTCCTTGGATTTAGCTCTGGATATGGCCCACTGGACGAACGGGATGGATCCGCCGCAAGCGGCAAGTTCCACCAGTCTCGGCTTGGATCGTAAATCATGGTAGAATACCAGGGCCACTTCCAGAGAAGATAAGGATCCGGGTAAATCTCTCTCCCCTTCGATCCTTATCTTCCTCCCCGTTACCCCGGATTTATCGAGCATTACTTGCCAAGGGACAGAGAGGTATCCGCTTATATTCTCCAGGACTTCCACTGGTAGCTTGTTCATCTTGTTCTATATTTTCCCCTTTCCCTGTTCAAAAAAGAAGGGAACGAGGAAGGGAAGGGTCCTCTCCTCTACCGGAGATCTCCGACAAATCTAAGAGCAAGAGGAGTTCCTATGCGTTCCAGTGCTCTCTCCAGCTCATCAGTGGGAGACTCGGATCTCCGGAAGGAGGCAAGTAGAGTCCAATAGTAGAGGGAAGTCTCCCTTTCGAAATCATCCACCAGGGTTCTAAGAACCCTATCTGAGGGATAAGATACGAGATGCTTCCCTATCTCTACGTATAACTCCGCTCTGGCTCGGGGATGTTCCCCAAGGATTGCATCCAGTACATGCTGACTATCATTATCCAGAATTATGAGCGCCTCATGGGACCTTATATTTCCCGATCCTATCACCGATCTCAGAGCTTCGGCATCATCGGAGCGTAGAATTTCCCTGAGAGCTTCGACTCCCACGGGATGGTCGGCAGAGAGAAGATCGGAGATAGCGGCATTCCTGCAATGGAAATGGAGTATCATAGCGATGTATCTTGCCATAAGGGGAACACTCCTCGCTACATTCCCGTACAACGATACTATCATGGAAGAAATCCCGTTTGCGGCGGCAATCTCCATCCACTTGGTTACATCCATATCTATCACGGTCTTTGGGATACACGTCAGGCACTCAGTGTTACCTCCCCTTATTATCCAGGGAACAAGAAAGGATATGTCTATCCCTCTTGATATGGCCCAACGAACATGAGGCAGAGAAGAAGCCATACCCATCCTTATTGCTCTCTTGAGATCGGTCTTCCGCCGAAGGACAAGATATCTCTCGAATGGGAGCAGAAAGGAGAGGGTAATACTGAATGCTGGCTGCGGGAACCGGGAGAGAAGATCCATGGAGGAGCGAGAATTTACTGGTGTATATATAGGGAAGAGGGCTTAAAAATAGGATCCCTCTTCTCTTTTTGAACGGACACTCTTACCTATATATACACCGCCAAGATGCAATATCTAATATCAGATCGATTGCCCTCTCTGTGCAAGGAGGATATGGCAGTCCTTTCCAAGCATGCCGAGCTAACCTTCAAGGATTTGGACCGTAATTTCCAGCTGGATTGGGACTGGAAGCTGGTGAGCGAGAACCCGGCCCTTCCCCTTCTTGATCTTCTTGTCAGGATAAAGCAGGAAGGATCGAACACAAGGTTCATAATGGCGAATGTATCGAGAAGGATCGATATAACAGAGGAGATGGTGCTTCGCTTCTGGGATATTCCCTGGGAACCCTCCGAGTTTCGGCTCGATAATTTCTCCCTTCCGTTCATAGCGGAACACGCGGATATGAAATGGGACTGGGGAGTCATGTTCCATAACGGATGTGTCCTGAACTCCCATGTCCTGAAGCTATTTCTTGATGCTCCGTTCCCTTGGGATTTGTTCCTGGAATGGAGACTCCTTCCCGCAAGGTTCTTCATAGAGACCGGTGTTCCTCTCAATCTCCGCAAATTATCGGGATCTATGAGTATCAGCATACCGATACTGGAAGCAAGAATTGACGATCCCGGCTGGGATTGGGAAGCCCTTGCAGCCAACGACAGAATTCCCTCTACCTGTCGTGCGCGTCATCCGGAGAAGCCATGGACGATAAAACTAAAGAAGAAGGGAGCAAAGGATGATCAGCCAATTACCATTGCCAGAGCAAATTGCGATACTTCAGCCTGGACACAAGCTATGATAATATCCGCCATAGAAGATAGAACCATAAATTACCATGAGTGCTCCAGATCCCGGTATATAACAGAGAAATTTGCCACCAAGTACATCGATCTTCCCTGGGACTGGAGGGTGTTCCAATACAAAGGTAAGGTATCTCCCATGTTCATATTTGCCCATCCCGAGCTGCCATGGGACCGGGCGCACTATACCTATCCCCTTGCTCCTCCTACCCCCGCAACCGGACCGGCACGGCAGAGAAGAACAGTACGATGCAAGGCGGAAGAAGAATTGGTAAAGAAACACAAGGAGGCCGCTCTCAAGATAGAGAACTGGTGGTATGCGGTAGCGGTATATGATACGAGATTCAAGGTTGCTGCCCGGAAGTTCCGCGAGAGAATGGAGAGAGAAGCGGCCGAGATAGAAGCAGAGATGCAATGATAGAGACGCTTCCTCTCCTTCCCGTACCATTATTCCTTATTTTTGTCCCGGGACAAAAATAAGGATTGCGGAGGGAGCGGGAGGAGAGATCTTCTACATGGGTGGCCATATCTCGGTCTTTTCTTTCTTCTCCTTCTTCAGTTCTTCTATTTCCTGCTTCAGGAGAAGGATTTCATTCCGATGGTTGCTGAGTTCACTCTCCACCTGGAGTTTCCATCCCCTTTCTGGAGGTAAGGATACTCGTACCATTGTCATATATATGATCTCATTGGCAAAGTCCACTACCAGTACCATAGGATCCAGGCTCCACGTGAAGTCCATGGCGTTCAGCTGAATCTTGTGCAGAACATCAGCATTCACGGGTCTACGTATCATATTTCTCAGGACAAAGGTATCGGCCGATTCCCCGTAAATTATTATCAAGGTAGTGTAAGGATCCTCGAGGAAGCGAGTGTTCCTCTTTATCCTCCGTACATCCTTTGTAACCTCTGACAGTTCGTTGGGAGCGAACCGGACAGTATGAATGTACTGAGATTTGTCGTGGAACGGTGTCAGTCTCTTTGTGGGGTCAAATCCCAGCGTTCTCTCAACGAGAGAATTTACAACGGGTATCATCCTCTTATCAACGACAAAGAACCGGAGTCCCATGATTGGTCCCGCGGCATAGAAACTACGGAGAACCGGCCGTATCTTGGGTACCAGAGCGGAGGCCCAGTATCGGCTCATTATGGACTCCATTTTGGCTATTTCTAGCGTCGAAATTTGGTCAGGGAAAGATTCCATATCCGGTTGATCGGGTTGATCCGGTAGTATATATCAGAGATATCCCTCGTTCAAAATTATCCTACCCATTTCTCGGGCAGTTTACGACCATTGGTGGCATAAAAGTAACGGAGACACAGTAGATAATATACCTTCAGGAAACCCTGTAAAGATCGTATGATTTTGTTAATTATAGATACATTAACGTTACCCACCCCTTCGGGACTTATTCTCACCAATGAGTGGGAACTGCGACTATATATCTCGAGGCGTTTTTTCTGTCTATCTTCCGACAAAACCTTACCGTTGGTCCTTATATTATTTTGTTGGGTGTTTATTGCCATTATCTGGGTATTAATTCTAGGAAGTGCCATCAGTGTAATTCTCGCATTTTTGAACCTCTTCTCTTCATCTCCCTCCTTCGGTAGAT
>JACCDR010313490.1_pt1 | contig 54988 bp, 88 predicted proteins | sample 7446431 | NCBI WGS metagenome assembly JACCDR01 (sample SAMN15323443, study PRJNA562643) | freshwater metagenome | isolation source: river surface water | place: USA:Blue River Watershed | collected 2017-08-17 | reverse complement strand
GCCGCCGGCCGCGGCGGCGTTGGAGTCGCCCGCGACGGCCGGGGCGGCCATGAACGCCCGCTTCTCCTGCTCGACCGCGTACTTCGCGATCTCGAACAACTGCCAGTTCAGAGTGCTTCTCACGTGATCCCCCGTTGGAGTTACCCCGCCTCCAGGACCCGGACGGCCGTTCTGGCGTCCAGTTCCCCCTTGTTGTACGCCCGCAGCACGTCCTCGACACGCCGGAACGTCTGCTCGGGCCGGTTGTCCCGCCCGGACGTCCCCGCGTACAGACCCCCAACGTACTCGTTGATGGGGAGTTGATGCACGGAAAAATCCTTCACGCTGAACAGGTTGCGGCTGGGCAGCATCTTCTGCACGGCCTCGCGGACCGCTTCGTCCGACGCCGGGACGTGGAAGTTCATGGCGTCGCCGTCGTAGTCCGCCCCGAGCCCCTTCACGATCATCGGCGAGATCTGCAGCACCTCGTGCTTGGTGAGCCGCGGCCACAGGGCCATGACGCCGTAGCGGTGGAGCACCGGGGCCCGCGTGGCGATGATCGGGCGGGAGCTCATCTCCTCCTGCAGGGCCTTGGCGGCCAGCGGGGCCTTGTCCTTGATGAGTTGGATCGCCCGGAGCGGCTCGACCCCGCCGCGGACCAGATTGCGGGTGACGAACGGCTTGTACATCTCCCAGGCCTTGGTCTCCGGGATGGCGGCCTGGTCCATGTCGAGGTCCGGGTTCGGGGCGATCGTCGCCCGCCCGACCATATCCACCGTCGAGCCGAGCAGCTTCCGCTGCATCATGCCGTACTTGGGGCTGTCCCCGAACACGTGGCGGAGGACGCCCTTGACCTGCCGCTCCTGGTTCTTGGGGGTGATCGGGTCGCCGAGGCCGGTCACGCCCTTGAAGGCGTGGTAGACCGCCAGCCGCTCGTCGCCGATGTCGTCGACCTTGCCGTGCATGTTCTTGAGGTTGTCGTTCGCGTCCATCAGCTCCTTGTACAGGTAGTTCGCGTCCGAGATCAGCGGCCGGCCGTTCTGCTGCATCACCGACACCGGGCGGAACCGGGGCGGCAGGACGGGGACCCTGTCGAGCATCCAGTCGCGGGGGTGGAGGCCCTTCTCCTGGGCGGTCTTCAGGTACCGCATGCGGCGGACGGCGATGTCGCGGGCCCCCTTGCGGTTCCCCTTGACGGCGGCGCGGGCCCACTCGAGCTCGCGGTCGATGTCGATGGCGTCCAGGGCCGAGCGGATGGCGTCCGGCCCGGTCTTGTCGTGCAGCTTCTCCCGCCCGGCCAGGACGTTCTCGAACTGCTTCTCGGTCAGGTTCAGCATGTGCCGGATCGGGTCCTGCATGACCGGGTTCGGCATCGGCTCCCGTAGGCGGATGAAGGACCACCGGTTGCCCTGGTGGCCGCCGGTCGTGGCCGGGTCGAACAGGCCGCCGGGGATGGGCTTGAGCCCGTCCTTCCAGTCCACCGTGTCCGAGGTGCGGACCTCGCGGTTCTCGGTCAGCTGCTCGACGTCCTTGTTCGACATCGCCATGATGCGCGTCTTGGTCCCGGTCGTGGTCGGGTTGACGCCGGCGGCCTTCAGCATGGCCATGTACTTCTCGTAGACGTGCGGCACCTTCGGCTCGGGCGGGTCCATGCCCCGCATGAAGGCGGACCACCGCTCCGGGCTCTTCTGCCCGCGGATGGCGCTCACGTCGCGGACCACCTCGAGCGCTCCGTGGGACAGGGCGGCGTTGATGTCCATGATCGAGAACCGCTTCGACCCGCCCGCGGCGCCACGGGCCGGGGTCTCCTCCGAGCTGTACCCGCCCACGCCGCGGCCCTGCGACTTCGCCTCGCTGGTGTGGTGCAGCTTCATGAAGAACCGCTCGCCGGTCTGAATCCCCGGGATGACGCGGCCGGTGGTCGGGTCGACGATGTCCTCGGTGCTCTTGAGGCCGTGCTTGGCGAGTTCCTTCTCGGCGTACTCGCGGAGGTCGGGGATGTCCTGGAAGTCCTGCAGCTTGTACGGCTTGCCCGTCAGGCGGGCGATGCGGCCGAGCCATCCCTCCACCGACTGGGACGGGTTGGCCCGGGTCAGCACGCCGAGGGGGTTCAGCAGGATCTCGAACGGGCGGCCCTGGGAGTCCTGCGGCATCTCCTCGTCGTCGACGATCTTGGAGACGATGCCCTTGTCGCCGTACCGTCCGGCCAGCTTGTCCCCCACCTTCATCGGGGAGTAGGCCTTTACCGTCACGACCGCCCCGTTCTTCGTCTTCGAAACGTCGGTGACGACGCCGGGCGAGGTGTGCTCCCACAGTTCGGAGGCGTCTCCGAAACTGCCCCCCTTGGAGCGGGAGATCTGGTTGTGGGCCCGGTCCTTCTCGCGGGCGACGAGGACCAGCGGGGAGCCGTACTCGACCTTGGTCCCGACCTTGACCACGCCGTCGTCGTCCACGGTGTCCAGGGTCTTGCGGTCGAACTTGCCGGGGAACAGGGCGAGGAACGAGTTCCGCCCCCGCTTGATCTTGTCGTCCCACTCCACGCCGTGCTGGTACATGTGCTCGGACTTGAGCTTGCCCTCGGCGGCGCTGCGACTGATGACGATCGCGTCCTCGAAGTTCTGGCCGAGGTAGGCGTGGTAGGCGGTGCGGAGGTTGGTGCCGAGGGCCACCGACCCGTTCTTGTCGGTGTGGTTCGACGCGGCGATGAGCTGCCCAGGCTTGACCAGCTGCCCGACCTGGACGACCGGCTCGCTGTGGGCGAACGTGTTGTGCACTACCAGCCCGCCGTTGACTGCAAACACCTCCGAACTTTCGACGGAGAAGTCGAACACCTCTTCTTGATGTGGGATCGGAGTAATGGATTCGATGACGTCCCACATTACGTCCGACTTGGCCCAGGCGCCGAACACGCCGGAGGCCTCGGCGATTCGGCCTTTAGCTACGAAACCGTCGTTGACGGTTTTGTAAACGAAGTGAGGTACACTCAGGAGCTCGGCATACAGCTTTTTCCGGGCTCCGCGCGGCACCGGAACCGCCTCGTACGGCGAACTCCGGTATTCCGGTTTTAGGAGGGCACGGAACCGGGCTTCCCGATCCGAGTAGAAGAACCACCGCGGCAGGCGGTGCAAGTGAGTGCCGACCACCCGCAACCCGAACGCGTCGTTCCAGTTTGCATTCAGGTGCCGGCGGGGCGCCGAGAACCTCGTCGAGAACACGCCCAAGGACGATAAGACGTCGGCAACGCCGTCCCTCAGTCGGGGCGACGTACTAACTGCGGAGACTTGGATGGCGCTGCCTTGGGTCTCCCACAGGCACCCGTCGCCCCCAAAGTACCCAGAAATCAAGCCCAACCTAAATTCTCGACTAAAGGTCAGCACGCTCGGGTGGATCGACTTGGCCTTGGAAGTACTGCCAAACAGGTCGAACAGCCAAGAGCGGATTTCATGGTCGGTGAAGCAGACGTTACCCCCGGTCTTATAGGCCCTTAGTCCCAGCGCCGCGGTAAGTTCCAGCACCTCCTCGGTTCGACGTTCGTCCTTGACGGCCAGCATGACGTAGCCCTCCCGGTCCGGGGGCAGGTGCCCTTCCGCCAGGTACAAGCCAGCCAAGCAGCCCCGAAGGTGGTCGGACGCGTCTCCAGTCAGGGCATCGACCGGAAACATGGCGACCGGGAGCCGGGTCCTGCCGACCACGCAGTCAAGCGGGTACACCGGAGCCAGCTCGCCGTCGTCGCCGACGGTCACCAAACTGTGGTCGACGGTGACGTCGACGTGCCGCTGAGAGGCGGTAACCACGCGGACCAACGCCTTATCGTTCTTGTGCCTTAAGAAAGCCGTAATCCGACACCAAGCCGACTTCTTAGTAACGGGATCGACCGACAAGACCTCGTCACCCTCGGCGAAGGCGTATTGCCGGATCTCCCCCTCCCAGAGGGTACCCCCTGGCTTTCGTACCCAAACGCGGGTGTCCCCTGTCACGCTCTTGCGGTTCAGGGGGAAGTTGTTGTACAGCTCGTGGGTCTCGATCGAACCGTCATCCAGCTTGACTTTGACCTCGTCGCCGTCCACCGCGATCACCTTGCCGGGCTTGGACGCCCGGATGGCACCGACCGACGACCCGTAGTGCTCCTCGAACGACCGGTCCTCGCCGGGGATGCCGTTCTGGACCAACGGGGCCTCGCGGTTCATGAGCGGCAGACTCTGGGCGTACATCCGGCTGCCCATCATCACCCGCTGCCCCTTGCTGGCGGACTTGGCGGGGAGGAGGTTAGACAGGGCGTTGTAACCGTGCTCCATCGCAGGCAAAGCGAAGTCGACCTTCTCCTTCGGGAAATACCCGAGCTTGCCGTTGGAGATACCCAGGGCGGTCTTGCCCGCCGTGTTCATCTGCCCCGGGAACGCGAGGACAGCGTCGGCGATGTCCTGCGGCGACTTGTACTCCTTCTGTCCGGTGCGGACGTTGAGGAACGGGGTGTAGATGCGCCCGTCCTCTCCCTTGCGGGCCATGTACGCCAAGCGCACGTCGACCCCGGCCTTCTCGCTCTCCGGCGTGCGGAGGGAGTCGATGAAGCCGAACTGGGACGGCTGCACCGAGCGGGCCTGGTCGGGGACACTGTCGAGGGATGGAATGCCGCCGAAGCCGAGGCGGCTGATGCGGGTCATCTGGTCGAGGGAGTCCGTGAGGTTGACCTCCTCGAGGCTCTGTCCCAGCCCGCTGTTCGTGATCGCCGCCGCGGCCAGCTTGGACAACAGGCCGGCGGGGACGCCCGACAGGCTCTTCTTGGGCGACGCCCGCCACAGCAGCGGCCGCAGGACGGAGCCGGCCGACCGGAGCCGCTCGGCGATCATGTCCTCGGGGCTCAGCGACGTCTGGTAGGCCATGCCGTCCCGGTCGTCCGAGTCGGCCTCGCCCTTGTGGACCGCCAGCAGCTTCTTCACCGACGCCAGGTAGACGTCCGGGGTCAGGCGGTCGTAACCCTGGCCGAGGGTCCGCTGGGTGACCTCCGGGTCGAGCTCCATCTTCCCGAAGAACTCGGCGATCGACTTCGACTTCTGCCCGAGGTCGCTCTCGGCGGCCCCCGGCTTGTTCCCCAGCAGCTTGTGGAAGAGCTTGTCGACGGCCTTGCGGTCGTCGTACTTCACGTTGGCCGCGTAGAGCTCGTCCCCCCACGCCTCGCGGATCTTCGTGTCCGGGATGCCCATCGCCTTGAGGACCGGCAGCAGCGGGATCTCGCTCGAGCTGATCCCCATCTTCACGGCCCCGGTCTCCGGGTCGAGGAGCAGGCGGTGGCTCACGCCCTTGCCCGGAAGGACGTTCAGGTGGCTTTCGATTTCACCGTTGTCTTTCTCTCGTGCGAACGTCCCCGCACGCAGCCGCATCTGGTTCGCGAGGCTCGTCTCCGTCCCGTTGAGGATGAACGTCCCCCGCTCGGTCATGTGCGGGATGGAGGCCAGGGTGACCTTCCGCTCGTCGACCGCCTGGCCGGTGAGGTTGTCGGTCAGGCGGAAGACGCCGCGGATGCGCCGGCCGAGGGTGCCGTTCTCGAGGATGGCCCTCTTCTGGTCCTTCTTGGAGTAGTGCTCCGGGTCCTCGTAGTCCGCGGAGACGAGGGACAGGGTGTGGGCCTTGTTGGCGACCGGCTGGATGCCCTTCACCGCCTCGAGGGCCTTGGCGTAGATCAGCTTGCGGGCCGCATCCGGGTCGTCGAACCGGCGCAGCGGCGTCTTGGGCAGCAGGACGCCGTTCTCGTCGAACTGCGGCGGGGGAGGGGCGATCGAAGGGGCCGGAGACTCGATGGCCAACCGGGGTTGGGTCGAGTCGTCCGGCATGTCGAGGAGGCTGGGCATTGTCGGGTTTTCTCGTCCGTAAGTTTGAAGCGTCGGGGCCTACTTACCGCGGGCGGCGTTGCCCTGCCACCCCTTGCCAAGCGGGCTCGCTGCGGGCGGGGTGGGTACGTAGGAATCCGGGCTGAGCTTGGACTCGATCGGGCCCGGCGGGGGCGGCAGCTTGTAGTACCCCACCCCGCCTGGCCGGTACGCGTACTTGTCCTTGTCCTTCATCACCCCCGGAAGCGGGGTGCCGTGGGGGTAGTGGCCGGAAGAGTACCGACTCGGGAAGCCGGTGACCCCGCCGAAGACGTCCTTACCGATGCCGGCCATCTGCGACCCGAGGCCGTCGACCTGGTGCTGCCACCCGGGCTGGCCGGGGGCCGGTTCCGGGACCGTCTTCATGACGCCGGGCGGGACCGCCGGGAGCGGGGCCGCCACCGGCTGTGGGGCGGGCAAGGCCGGCGCCTTCAGTCCCCCCAACGCCGGCTTGATCGAGCTCGCCGCGGCGCCCAGGCCGCCCGCCAGGCCGGTGCCGCCCAGGAGGGAGGCCGACTTCTCGGGGTCCTTGACGTTCTTGGGCTGCGGCTTCTCCTCGCCCTTCCACGGCCGGTTCCAGATCGGCTGTTTGAGCAAGCGGAACGTACCGACGCCGCCGCCCACGCCGCCGAGGACGGCCCCGAGACCAAGTCCGGCAAGCCCGCCGAAACGCGCTCCGTCGGGCCCCCCGATGAGTCGCCCCAAGGTGTCGCCGCCCAAGGCGCCCGTAAGGGCCCCGCCGCCGGCCCCGACGGCCGCCCCGAGGTTGGTCGCGGCTCCGAGTGCCGCCCCCCGGCCGACTCCGCGCCAGGCGTTGCCAGGAGGAGCCGCGGCTCCGCCGATGACGCCACCGAGGAGAGCCCCGTCATAGATCGCCGACTTGACGGACGCCGCCTTCAGCGCCGCCAGCTCCGGCATCTTCTTGCTTTCGGTCTCGGTCAGGTGCCCGCCCTCCAGGTGGACCGGCTGCGGGACAGCGTAGATCTCTGGCGGTCGGCTGGCCCACCGCTGCCGCTCTCGCTCCTTGAGCGCCTTCTCGAGCAGGGTGTTGGTGCTGCGGCTGCGGAAGTGGTTGTAAGCCAAGAGGCCGGAGGCCGCAGCGGCGGGGATGGCGTAAGCCCCGTACATCCCCTGCAGCTGGCCCCAGCTCGGGGCTTCGAAACCGAGGACGGAGGCCTTCTTCTCGACCGCCTCGGCCAGTACCTCCAGCTCATCCAGCACCTCGGACGAGGCGACCTTAGTTGCGGACTTGGCGTGCGGTTTCGGTTTTGAGCGGAGCAGTTGGTTCAATCCGTAAGCACCCAACCCCAGAGCGGCAACACCTCCCCCTGCTAAGACTGCATCCCGGTTTCGAGAGAGCCATTCCAAGACGCGGCCCGTCGTTCCAAGAGTGTACTCCTTAGCGTCGCCGGCGCTTTCCCCGTCGACCGGTCCCGGCTTGGCCGCAGTCGGAGAAGGACCATGCAAGCCCTTACTTGCGCCCAGGCCGACGGCGTCGGCTTCGGTGGGTGGTACGAAGTTCTCCGCGGTGGAGTGGTAAGGAAGGCCCTCGGGGCGGGGCACCGGCGGAATGAGGTTCTTACCCAGACCCGCCCAGAGGGACGACACGTAACCGCCCGCCCGGGGGCTGGCGCCCCACTGCTGAGTTGCCGGAGATTGGAAGCCTATGGCCGCCTCGTAGCTACCGGGACCGCTCGGGGGGCCGCTCTTCATCTCGCCCGGGGCCTCGGCCATCTTCAGGGCGGGAACCGAGCTTGAGCCGGTCGGGTCGGGCAGGCTCGACGGCGCCTGCTTCATCGCCTTCTGCACCTGCGGCAGAGTCGAGACGGGGATGCGGGCGGCGACCGGGAGGTCGCGGGGGTTGTACTGGTCCAGGAGGGCCTGCTGGTACTCGGCCCGGGCGGCGTCCTCCTCCGCCTTCAGGTCCGACTTGGTCTTCGAGTTCATGAGGTGGTTCATGAGGCCGAACCCGCCGATCGCCCCGCCGAGGCCGGCGGTGACGAGTCCGGGGTAGTAGAGGGGCCAGTCCTCCCGGGCGTAGGCGGTCTTGATCGCCCGCTTCTGGTCGGCCGCTGAGGTGTACACCGGGGTCGGGATCGTGACGACCGACGGGCCGGGGCCGCGGTTCACCATGGACGGGACCGGGCGGCTGAGGAGGCCGAGCAGGCCGCGGGTGGCGACGCCGCCGGCCAGGCCGATGCCGCCGACCGTGAGCATGTCCTTGAGGGCCTGACTCTGTACGGCCTGCCGGACGAGCTCCTGCTGGTCCGCGCTAAGTGGTTCAGCCATCGAACTGGGCCTCCATGTCCCGGATGTGTTTCGGTATCTTACCTTGGATCTCGATGTACCGCATCACGATCAGGAAGGTTCCCTCGTCCTTCAGGAACTCTTCCAGATCCCGCCCCACCCGCACCTTCTTCTGGTGGGCCAGGTCGTAGAGCACCTTCTCGTACTCCTGGATGTCTTCCTTGCTGTTCAACTTGAACACACGCACCCGCGCTCCGGTGCACTCGATCTCGATCTCTTCGATCTCTTGGGCCTTCAGCGGGACCTTGGTCGGCGGGATCGGGATCCCGTCCGGATTCCTCTGCCAATCGGCGAACTCGGCGAGACTGCTGGACATACGCACCCGGGGGTTGGAGACGTCTCCGAACTTACGCCGGAGATGCTAGAGTTGTATGACCCAGGGCGTGTTTCAGCGCGATTCGGCGGCGAGCTTGGTCCGCCAACCGCAGGTACTCGGCCACAGCCTCGTTGGACCGAGCCTTGTCGAGGATCAGCGGGTCTTCCTGCATTTTGGAGGCAGCATACCCTGCCGTCGCCCCCAGCGCGATGGGGGCGCCGGCCAGCGCTACACCGCCGAGCAGGCCCAGCGGCATGGCGACGTTCCGGATGCCGGACGCGACGTCCCCCAACACCCCCGCGGCCTTGATCCGCTCTCGGGTCTGGGCCGGGGTGAGTCCTTCCTCGACGCAACGGGCGAGGAACCCGATCTTGAACTGCTCTCGGTCCGTCATGGGCATGGCAGGCCTCACTTGGGTAGGTCCGCGCCGTGGAAGACGCGGGTGCTGGGGGTGTGCATCTCGACGTGGGCCTGGACCCGCTCGTCCCACAGGGAGCCTTGGTCCCGGGCGCGGGCGGCGCACTCGCGCAGGTCGTTGGCGAGCTTCTCCAACTCCGACCGGACTTGCGGGTCGGTCATCCGCTTGGACGCCTCACCCTGGGACTCGGCTCGCCGCTCGATCTCCTCGGGGTCGATCTTCTCCGAGTGGCCGTTACGGTTGTCGAACATGTACACGGCGCCGTTCTTGGCGAAGAACTCGATCTGGCGGAACTTGTACATCTTGCGGCCTTGGCCGCCGAGCAGGACGGCTTGCGGCTGCGGCGCTGTGGCCGCCAACCCGGACAACAATACGGCTCCCATTACCGACCTCCGAAGATGAGTGGCACCGCCTGCTGCAACGTCCCTGCCCACAACCCGGTGCGTTGGACGGCGCTCTGAGCCTCGGGGGTCAGTCCCGCGAGCGCTCCGAACACCTTGCCCACCAGCATACCAGAAACGAGTCCGCCGCCCATCCCGACGGCGATCTTTCCTACGTCGTAGGGAGAAATGAACCACGGCTTGTCGGCCGCTTGGGCCGCGGACGAGACCACGCCCGCGGCGAGGGCCCGGATCGGGTCCGGGGTGTACGGGTCCTGCCAAACGGCCCGGTTGAAGGCGTCCACCGGGATCGATTCGGCGAACATGCCGCCACCCGCCGACGCCTCCTTGTCGAACGACGGGCCCGGCTCGGCGGGGGCCGCGGCCGGGGTCTTGCCGTAATCGCCGAACAGGCGGTTCGGCTCGAAGAAGGCGGCGGCCGGGTCCTTGCCGTCCTGGGCGTTTAGGCGGGCCCCGATGGACCCGACGTAGGCCCCGGGGGCGGCCCCCAGCAGGGCGCCCAGCACCGCCGTCCGCTTGCGCAGCCGCCCCGGCTCTAGGACGTTCGGCCCGAGCAGGGCCTCGCCGACCCGGCCCGCCCCGTAGCCGAGGCCGGCGCCGAGGAGGCCGCCCGCCAAGCTGGAGGCCAGCGGGGTCGGCCCGCCGAACATCCCGTTGAACCGGTTGGGGGTGAGCTGCAGCAGGCTGAAGGGGGTACTCAGGAGGCCGCGGTCGGCGGTCTTCTCGAACAGGGGGCGTACCCACCCCTCGGCCAGCTTGACGTAGGCCCACGGCTCCTCGCCGAACCCCTCGGGCAGGGGCCGGTCCTCGGTCGGTACGTACGACCGCGCCGTCTTGGTGTGCAGCCAGATCGCCGGCTCGTCGAAGACGAACGACCGGCGCATGGCCTCGACCTCCGGTCGCAGGTCGGCGGCGATCGAGTCCGCCAGCACCCTCACTCGGGTCCAGTCGTCCTGGGCGGACTTGACGACCCCCGCCCGGAACTTGTCGGGGTCGATAGCCCACGCCTTGAGGGCGTTGGCCCGGGCCTCCGTCGGGTTCTTGGCGAACAGGCTGCCGTGGGCCGCCCGAAACGCCTTCCAGCGGGCGATCTGCTTGCCGTCGTCGGCGTGTCGCTGCCCGGCCGCGTACCGGGCGTACCACTCGCCGAAACCGGAGCCGGGGGCGTACGGCTTGGACTGCCAGTCTTGGCCGGTCGGCGGGGGCAGGTCGGGGGCGAAGGCGGCCGCCTTCTCCTGCGGCAGGGCGGACCGGGGGACCACGCTCACGACCGAGAGGCCGGCGGCGGCCTTCTCCTCCGCCTTTTCCGGCAGGGCCTTGATTTCCGGCGTGTGCGCGGCCCACCACTTCGCCATCTCGGGGAACTTGGCGAAGAAGAGGCGTTGCTGGGCCTTCGACTTGAACGGCATCAGGAGCTCCCCTTCGAGAAGTGCTTGAAGAGGCCGGCACCCAGGCCGATCGCGGCCGCCGGCAGGGCGGCCCCGGTGAGGTAGGTCCCGAAGGCGGAGTGGAGGTCGCGGTGGTTGGCCTTGGTCTGGGCGGGGGTCGGGCCCAGGGCCTTCAAGGTGTCCTTGGCCCGCGACGACGCCTGCCACTCGTTGATGAGGGTCGGCGCCCCCGCCACGACCCCGGCCAGGGCGCCGAGCCCCAGGCCGGCCGCGGGACCCCACGCCAGGCCCGCGGCCGGGCCGACGGAGCCGGCGGCGATCGCCGACGGCAGGAAACTCAGCGGGCGGAGCCAGCTCTGGTTGACGCGGCTGAGGCCCCCACCCTGGTGGATCGAGGCGTGGCCGAGCTCGTGGGCCAGCGTGGCCGGGTGGCTCATGTTCTGGCCGAGGCGGATCTCCCCCAGCGGGCCGGTCGGCTCGAAGTAGGCATCGTCGGAGTCATCGGCGACGCCGACCGGGGTGTCCTTGTGGACGCCCGACGCCCGGATCAGGGCCTCCTCCTTCTTGGGCGTCAGCTCCTCCCCGGAGTTGAGATACCGCTGCGCGACGCGGTTGGCGACGTACCCGCCCAGCAGGGTGGCCGGGAGGCCGGCGACGATGGCCGGGCCGATGTACTTGCGGTCCTCCGGGGACACCAGGCCGGCGCGGACCATGGCGTTCGAGCCGCGGACGGCGGCGGCCGCCAGCGCCTTGCCGACGATCACGGCGGCGGTGCCCACGAGACCGGCCTCCTTCTGGTTCCAGGCGGAGACGGCCTGGCGGAGGGCGGGGGCCATGGCGGGGGCGGCTACACGCCCAAGGACTCCTTGATCCGTCCCAGACGAGCTCGATTGCGTATCGCTCGCGGCGAGTTCGAACTCGGCGATTTTCTCGGGGAGTACGTTAATGCTTTTGACAAGCTCATCCGCTTGAGGCGGGCCGCAAAGGCGCTTGGCGAGGCTCCCACCTCCCTCGCCCAATCGCGCAACGAGAGCGTCCGGCCGTCGTGCGTCAGCAGTCTTTTGGGGAGAGGACTGCCGAACGGTGGCGTCAGCAAGGCTCTTTCGACGGTCCATCCGTACCGATCCAAGCGCATAACTATTGTCGAGCGCTTCAACCCGGTTTCCTCGGCCCAAGCCGCCAGTGGCTGCGTTCGGCCGTGCAGCGACAGGAGTCGGTTGTTGGATTTGTTCCGCCCCTGCGCCTGCCTGCTTGCCCAGATGCAGTTTTTCGGTTCGTAATTCCCGTCGTTGTCCTTCCTCTCCAGCGTAAACCCCGGAGGTTGCGGCCCCATGTCCTCCAAAAAGGCGACAAAACTCTCCGCCCACCTTGAACAAACCGATATTCCCCGGCCCCCGTAGTCGGGGAACTGGTGATGCCTCGGATTCGAGCACCGGTCCTTCATGCCCCTCCAGCTGTTGTGCGCCGGCGTCCTCGACCCGCCGTGTCGGCGGTACGGGCAAGGCGGCTGCTTTACTGGTGGTGTTGTTTTGAAGGACATTTTTTCGCCTTACCGCGAAAGTAATGTGGTGTTCAAATCCCTTGCGCAGGGGCTCCAGCCCGTAGCTTTTACGCAAAGCCCGGAGCTCGGGGGAGTCGATCTCGATGTACCAAACCTTGGAGATACCGTCCCAACCGTTCGGGGAGACTTTCTTGATAGCGCCGAGGGTGTAGTGGAACTGCTTTCCCCGTTCGGTAATGGTATCCGGTCCGCCGATGGATTCAACCTCGTCAGCAGACATGACAGAAGCGTGGGCGTTGTATTGCCCTCCGGAATTGGATGGAAGTTCGGTACCAGGTTCCGCCAAGGCTTCGAAGGCGCCGCGACCGAGGGCATTGGGGACCGACAGGAGCAGCCAGCCGGACTTGGACAGGTAGAGCCGGCCCGCCAAGGTGTAGGTCTTGACGGGCTCCCCGGCCTGCTTCACGAATTGCGTATGGAGGCGACCCATGCGGTGCAGGAGTCGATCGGTCTCTCGATCATCCGTGATCGTCATCGGAGGTCTCGGCGATGTTTGGACAACCTACCCTTCCGATCCCCTACCGGAAGTCCTGGCGACGACGAACCCGTCGTCACCTAGCGCGGCAGCTCGAATACGCACCTCTGCCGGCCCTCCCCACCGTAACAGCTAAGCTAACTACAGTTGGCCAAAGCGGGCAAGCGCATTCCATGCTGCTGGGTCCGCTCCCTAACCGGCCGGTGCGCTCGGCCAATAGATCGACCATAATCGCCGCCGTTATTGTGGCGTCCGCTTCGACTTTCGTCCAGCGGGACGTTCCGGTTCTTCCGGGATCGGCCCGCCCTGGTCCCGCCGCTCAATGTCCCCGGCCTCGAGCTCGACCCAGTAGAACTCGATCACCCGGCTGTCCTCGATGGCCTCGAAGCTGTGCCAGTGGCCGTCCCGCACCTGCGTCATTTGCCCCGGACCGAGCACGACCGAGTCCTTCAGGCCGTCCTTCTCGACGACGACCCGGATCGACCCGTCGACCACGAAGAACAGGTTCTTCTTGGCCCGGTGCCGGTGGGTGGAGCAGCGGTGGCCGGCCTTGATGGACAGGAACTGGAGCTCGGCGACCGCGCTCCGGTGGAGCGCGACCGTCGTCCCCCAAACCTTGCCGATGATCGAGCCGATGTCGGGCGTCATGCCGGACTCCTGATGGCTAAAAAAAAAGCCCCACCCCGGAGGGTGGAGCCATCGTATCACGGATCACCGTCCTCGTCCTCGTTCAAGCCGACCGGGTGTGGCTCGATCCAGACCTGCTTGCGGTCCTTCCGACCCTCGCCACATGCCTGGTTCCTCCAATGGCCCTTCCTCCAGTGGAACATCGGGCTGGCGTGAGACGACTCCGACATCCCGTCCGACCGCTTCACCCGCTTGTACCTCCGCCCCAGCCAGTTCGGCGCCCAGTACTCGGTCTTGGTGACCGGGCCGCGCCCGATCCGTTCCTTGGCCCGCTCCAACAGGGAGCCGGTCTCCAGCATCTCCGGATAGTTCGCCATCAGGAGGACCGCGTTGACGAAGAAGTTGCGGATACCGTCGTCCACCCCGGTCTGCCCGGCCTCCGCCAGGGTGGTGTCCCCGATGTCCACCTTCGTCATCCGGTTGATGTCGATCGCCTGGTCGAGCGGGACCGAGGCGGAAAACAGGATCTGGCCGAGGCCGTTCGGCCCGGTGGCGGGGTCGAAGGTGACGGCCAGCAGGTGCAGGTACTTGTGCGGGAGGTTCAACTCCCCCAGGCACTCCCACGCGATCTTGGCGGTCGGGTTGCCGGCCAAGGCGCCAGGCAGGGCCGGCAGCTCCCCGCCCTCGACCGACCAGGCAAGGAAGGCCGGCGGCGAGTACTCGACCTCGGCGTCCTGCGGCAGAAGGAACACGCCGGCCGGGACCGGCAACTTCAACTCGGAAACGGTGACGCTCGGCGGCGTCGTGTTGGCGAGCGCCTCGAACATCTCTTTCCCGACGAACCACGTCGGGACGCGGTGCCGGATCAGCTGGACGGCCGTGTACATGACGAACAGGCCCTGGGCGATCTCGGCCGCCTCCTGCCGGTCGACGGCCCCCGGCCGCGGCGGCTCCGCCCGCTCGAAGTGCAGCAGGGAGAGGAGGCAGCGGTAGGACACCCCGGCGGCGACCGCCGAGGGAGCGTACCCGGGGACGTTCCGGTACCGCCGCGGTTGCATGGCGCGGTACAGGGCGGGGCAGGCCGACTGGGACACCCGGTCGGCCAGGTCAAACCCCGACGGCTCGGCCTTGGACGTCGCCAGCCGCTGGGCGAGGTCGAACGTGTCGTCGGACACGGGAAAGCCGGCCAGGAGCCTCTGGCGCTTGTCGACTCCGGTCATGGTACCCTCGAAAGAGAGCCGCCCCTTTCGGGGCGGCGGAAGTTGGAGACGCCTCGACTTTTCCCTACTCGTCCCGCTCGCCCGCCCGCGCGGGCCACTTTCCGACGTAGCCCAGGACCTTCCGGCAGAGCTCCCGGCCCTCCTCCCATTCCTCGCTGCGACCGTCGGACGACACCTCGACCGCGTCCCCGAAGTGGTGGATCGCGGTCAGCAGGCAGGCCGTCACGAGGACGTCGTACGGCCTGTGGGCCGTCTTGCAGAAGGCGAAGCCCCGGCCGACGGGGGTGAAGAGGAACGTCTCGTAAGAGTCGGCCCCGACACCGTTGAACACCACGGCCTTGGGGTGGCCGCAGTCGTCGCGGTTGAGGGGGATGTCCTCCCCCAGGGCCGCGGCGACCTTCTTGGGATCGAGGAGCTGCTCGCAGTCGGCGAAGAACGCCTTGAACTTGTCCTCGGGAAGGGGGCCGGTGTGACGCCAGTAGTGCGTGTAACCCATTCCAACTCCTTTAGCGATCGTCCCGAAACGTAGAGCCCGCGATCAACCGGTCCCCGGGACGGGAGGGGTCCGGCAGGAGGCCGCGCAGGCGGCACCGCGGGCATTCCACCAAGGTCACGGGCCGACCGGCCGACCGGGACCGGCACACCGTGCTCCAGTCGTGCCAGCCGAGCCAGCACCGTACGACGTCCAGGGCCGCGCGAAAGCGGCCGGACCGAACCACCGTCCTCCAGATCCTGCCCATGACACTCCTCCGTGGTGAGAGCCGGGAAACGGCCCCGATGCTACCCCCGCCGAGGCCGACGTTCAAACGAAAACGACCCCGGGACGGCCCGGGGTCGTTGCGGGGTGTCGGCGTTGCTCAGCCCGCTAGGATAGCGCCGTCGGCGTCGACCCGAACCGGGCCGGACGCCCGGGAGGGAGCCGACGGAAAGCTGAGGCGGACCGGGGTTCCCCCCATGGACCCGCTCAACGCGAGTCCGGCGTGGCGGCGACCCCCGGTCTGGAACCGGATCGACGGGCGGCCGTCGAACAGGTCGAAGAACCGGTCGACGTCCCACAGGGAGCCAAACGCCAAGACCGCGCCGTCGAACTCGCCGCCAACGACCTCCGCCCGGAGCTCCTCGACGGCGACGCAGTAACCGCCGATGGTGTCGTCGGCCGACACGGCCACCGCGAATCGGGACGGCGGCAAGGACAGAGCCTCGACCCGCCGCTTGACTCGGTCCAGAACCCGCAGCGCTTCGGCCGGGGCTTCCTGGTCAAACCTCGAGAACTCTGACATGCCATTCTCCTTACGAAAAACCCCCGCAGGTGCGGGGGCTTAAGAAAGACCTTAGAGGACTACTTCCTCCGCAGATCCTCCATACCGTGCTTGACCTCTTGGAGGTCCGCCCGCATCTCGTCGACCTTTACCGAAGAGGCGACTTGAGCCCTCAGGCACTCTTGGGCCAGAGACTTATAATCGAGGCTCGCGGCGCCGAGCTTCTCGGACAAGTCCTTAAACGCCTGGATATGCGCGTCTGAGACCGTCTTGATGATCGCTTCATGTCGATTGGTCAGCCACCAGATCGCGATGCCGGCCAGCCCAGCCGGACCCATCGTCTGCAGGAATCCCAGCACCTCGCTGGCGTTTGGCGGCAACGCTTCGGCGAAAAGGACAAGCAGCATAGTATCTTCCTTGATGGCGGGCGAGGCTTCCTGTACCCCACACTATCAGGCACCCGGTCCTTCCCGCCACCCGCGTTGCGCGTCTTTTAACGATGCGTAGAATTCTTCCTCTGCTTTGGCGCACCGGCCGAGGCGATGGAAGATGTAACTGGCCAGAAGACAGTACAAGGTAAACGGCAGAAGTGGCGACCCGGAGCCGGGCGGAGGGCCCGCCCGGACCGCCCGAACCATACCGTGTACGCCGGCGACAGACAGCAACAAAACCGCGCAAACGACGAAGACGGTGTAAGCGGTGCGACGCCTCGACGGCGTCGATCGAACCGCCTGCCAAACGGCTTGGGTGTAGGACGCCAGGGCGGCCAGCCAGGCCCATAAAGTCGGAAATGCGGACATGGAGGCCAGTAAGGACGGTAACATGTGTTTCTCCAACAGGAGCAAGGCTCCGACCGATTAAAGGCGCTGGCAAGAATCTGGTGCCAGTTTTACGGCCGAACCGCCAATCTGCTAGACCAATATCCTCAAAAACGGGAAACCAACAGTCGGTCGCCACGAAAGCGAGCCCTTAGACCGACCTCGGCTGTAGAGGTAACCACAAAACTCCCGCCACCATACACAAAAACGACGCCCGAAGGGCGTCGTTCTGAAGCCTGGCGAGGCGGGCCGGGACTTAAACCGCCGCCACGACCAGGGTGCCGGACGTATCCACCGTGATCCGCCACTGGACGTTGTTAGAGTCCCGGAGAACAACCCCACGAGTGTAATCCTCGATGATGACGTCACCGGAGTTGGTGATCAATCCGTAGCCCCCCGTCACATTGTGGCCATAGATGTCCCCGCCAGCGGTATTGATCGTGATATTGACGCCGTCGGAGTCAATACCTGGGAAGGACTGGAATGTCCCTCCGGAGGCGTACACGACGCCATTCAGGTCGGTATTTGCTCCGGAGTAGAGGGCACTGGCCGTTATCCCGGAGAGGTTGCTGCCGTCCCCGTAATGGGTGGCGTCCACGCTGGCGGCCACCAGATTGCCTGTGCTGTCGGTGTAAATCGCTCCGGAGTCAAGGCTGGTGGTGCCTCCTGCAGCCAGGCTGGTAACGGTGATCCCTCCGATTCCGTTCGTGCCAATGTTTCCATCGGCGTTCACGTTGGTGCCGTTGCCATACAGCATCCCCGACAAGGTGGTTGAAGTGGAGGTGTTTACCAGGTTGGGGCCATCTGGACCTTGTGGCCCAGTGGAGCCTGCCGGCCCGGTAGCTCCGGTGGCCCCCCTGATGTTCACCAAGATAGACCACGCGCCGCCTGACTTCCGGTACACATCGTAGGTGGACGTGCGGAGGTAGTAGTCGCCGTCACTGCCGGTGCCGCTGGAGGGAACGCTGGTTCCGGGAGTGATCCAGGTTGCGCCATTCGCGCCTGCGGCCCCTTGCAGGTTGGATACCACCGCCCACACCCCGGACTGCTTCTGGTATAGGTCGCTGTTGGAGCTACGGAAGTAGAGGTCGTTGTCGCTGCCGGTCCCGTTGGAGGGGACCCCGGTTCCTACGATGATGGTGGACCCGTCGAGCCCGCGAAGGGCTGAGGCCAAGACCATGGCCCAGTTGTTGTCGACCAGGGCCAACACCTTCGACGAGTCGGCGATGGTGCCGGCCGGTACGGCGGCGCGAGCGTCAAAATCGAGGCTCATGTGAGTCCTTTCAAGCGAGTATGTAACTCCCGTCGCATACGGGATAGATCCCATCGGCCATCACGCGGCGGGGTTCACCCTCCCCCGGGTCCGGGATCTCGAAGATGCGGACGGCTTGTCCGATCTTCAAGGTCTCCCCCGGGGCCAGCGACAGGTACTCTGCCGGACCGCCGGGGAGCGCGTAGAGGAGTCGGTAGAGGCCGCCAAATCCCGGGGATACAACGATCACCCGGCGCTTGGCTCCCTTCGCGATGTCGCCGAGGGTGGTCGCTTTCGTGCTCATTCTGCTCTGCGTGGACCTCGGCCCCGCCGTCCTCCGTTAGGCGGAGTATACGGGGCTTGTCGCCGGGCCGCAACCGGAAAGGCACCGGCCCGACGACTGTCGGGCCGGTTTTCTCAGGAACTACTTGGCGGCGGGGGTCGCACAGCCGCCGTTGGCGCAGTTCGGCTGGGCGCCGAACCAGCGGACGAGGGCCCCGCGGATCGGCGCCGGGGCCTGGAACGCAGTCGGGGAGGCGCAAGCGGGGGCGGCCTGCGCCGGCGCCGCGTTGCCGCAGCAGGCGGGGGCGGCTTGGGCGGGCGCCGCGTTGCCGCAGCCCCCCTTCAACCGCTTGCCGAAGCGGCAGGCCTGGGCTTCGCTGCCGAAGGCCGCCGAAAGGGTCACTACCGCCACCAGGAGAAACTTCTTCATCAAGGCATCCTCAGCGACTTGCGTCGCAGGAATGGGGCACGCCGCGGAATCCACTTCCCGCGGGTTGAGGCCCCATCAAAGTGAAACCATCCGTGACATCCGTGTGAGGCGATCTTAGAGACGCCTCCACTTTTTGAACAGCCGAAAGGGTCTCCAGTCACAAACGACGGAGACCAAAGAACCTCGACAAGACGGCGTCCGCGTCCCTCGGGTCGAGGGCGAGGAGGGCCGCCAGGACCCGGTCCGGGTCTACGTGGGTGGCACGGCCTACTCCGGGTTGGGGTTGAGGGGGGTTGTTACCGGCCCGGCGCTGCCCCTGCCACAGCGCCCGCCGTCGAACCTCGTCCGTCAGGCCGAGCTGCCGGATCTCTCCGTGACGCGCGTCCAGGTCGGCCGCCTCGGACGCGTCGAACATCGGCAGCCCGCTCCCGTCGGAGGCGAGGTAGTCCGCGGCGTCGGCGTCGGGCGAGTACCCGGGGCCGACGCGGTCTACGCACCAGTCCGCGAAGCGCAGAGCGTCTTCGAGGGATGTAATCGGCGGACGCACGACTTAGAACTGGAACCGGAAGGCGCCCATCTGGATCGAGCAGGACGGCCCGTCGCGGGAGATCGCGTCGGACAGGAAGTTGTGGATGCGGGGACCCTCCCGGTCTCCCCGGAGCAGCCCGGCCCGACGCAGGGTGCGGATGTGGACCAAGGCGTTGGGGCCCGTGACGCCGGCCGCCTCCGCCAAGGCGTGGCACGGCAGGCCGGGTGATTGCTTGAGCGCGAGCAGCATCCGCAGCCGCGTCGGCTCGCCGATCGCCTTGAGCTTGCGGGCCGCGTCGGCGTAGGCGACCGTCTCGGCCTTGTGGGTCTTGGCCATGTGATTCCCCTGTTGTTGATCGAAAAAACTCCGGAACTGCGGTACACTCGACCGCACCTCTCGAAACGAACCAAGGAGGGACGCCATGGGAAGGGACACCCTACTCGCATTCTTGCTGCTGGCCTCCCCGGTCGACGACCGGCCCCCGGTCCCGACCGAGGAAGACTTCCCCGCCCTCCGGGAGGCGGTGCACAAGGTCGCCATCGAGCTGGAGATCCTGGACGGCCGGGAGACCAGCTACATCTTCGCCAAGCGGTCCGACTTCGACGGCGACCTCGGACTCCTCCGCCGCCGCTACCGGGAGTTCAAGGACGCCCCCCGCCTGGAGGAGAGCAACCGCCTCCCGGAGCGGAAGGCGGTCAACGACCTCGTCCAGTTCAACCGGGCGTTCCGAAAGCGGCTGGTGGAGAAGCACATCCTCGAGCAGGACCGGTCCGAGGTGTACGAGGCGGTGATGGTCGAGACCGACCGCCTGTACAAGGTCTGGGACGCCGTGCGGGACGCCAAATGTTCTTTTTATTACGTAACTGTGCGCCGGCAGGCCCTGTCGAGGCTGAAAGAGATGCTCGGCGATGAGGACTACTACAACACGAACCTGCCGCCGAACGTCCCCACTTGGAGGTTTCACGAACGCGAGTAGAGTAGAGGTGGGGCGAGGTGTAGTGACCTCGCCCCACCAAACCACAACTTCCCGGCTAGGGGTTGTCATGGCTGCTACTGATTCTATCGACGCTCGCGCGTTTCGTCCGACGCGCTCGCGAAAGCCGAGCCCTGAGTACGTCTGCTAGGTGAACATGCGGGCCCGGTGTAACAACCCTAAACTTCCTTCCTATCCAAACTACGGCGGCAGAGGCATCACGGTGTATCGCCGCTGGGCGTCTTTTGACGCCTTCCTGGCCGACATGGGGCCTCGGCCGAGCGGCGGCTTGTCCATCGAGCGCAAAAACAACGAAGGCAATTACGAGCCGGGAAACTGCATCTGGGCTACGCGAAAAGCGCAGCAGAACAACAGCCGGCACGTCCGCTGGATCACGTTCGAAGGTCGTACCCTCAGTCTGCTCGATTGGGCGAAAAACCAAGGGCCTGAAACCGACCACCCTGATAACCCGACTCTCCCGAGGGTGGGGCCTTGCTCGCGCCATGAACGAGCCCGTCCGCCGCTAGTCCCCCGGCTCGGCCACCTCTACGTCGGGCGGGAGGACGGGCTGCTGCCGGTCGTCGGCGACCTGCCAGTTCCCGTCCGGGCGGGCGACGCAGTCGGTCCGGCACTGCCGGGTCAACTCGCCGTCCTCCCACGCCACCTTGAAGGCCTCGGCGATGCAGGTTTCGTCCCCGCAGTGCCGGCCGCGGCAGGCGGTCGAGGCGACGATCCTTCCGGACTCGGACCCGGTCCGGTCGTAGAGCCGGACGTGGATGCCGTCCGGGTTTTGCTTCTTGGACTTGGCCACCGCAACCTCCGTTATTTTGAACGGCCCCGCCTTCCGGAGCCGGAGCCCGTGTTATACCAAACCTACTCTCGGCTGTCGTCGATGGCCTTCAGGACGGCCGCCGGGTCGCCGAGGTCGGCGACGGTCCCGCCGGGGTCGAACCCCACGGCGTAGTTCTCGATGGTCTCGGAAATGGCGAGGTCGCCCCCGGCGACCAGCTCCAGGTCCCGGATCTTGCCCCAGAGGGCGATGTTCGCCTCTACGGCGTCTCGGAAAGCAGACAACAGCGCCTGCTCTTCTTGCGGGGTTCTCGTGGTGCGCATCTAGACCTTTCGGTATTTGGGCCGCCAATAGCCGTCTTCGTCTTGGGTGAAGTCGCCGAACAGCGTGGGCTCGGACTCCACCATCATCTTCGCCACGCGGGAGAACACGTGCAGGATCTCCTCCTCCGCGGCCGGCTCGCACCGCATGGTGATCACGTGCCGGAGGGCCCGGACGTTGCCGGTCCAGACGCCGCCGGTGGCGCAACCCATCCCGATGATCCGGCGGAAGAGGGAGGTCAACTCCTTCTTCTGTTTGAAGGTCGATTCGGACTTGAGTTCGTCCGCCCAGATCCGCTCGAGGACCCTGTAGTAGCCTCGTTGGAGTTCGAAGGCCGTCCGGAGAACGGCCCGCGTCAGCTCCTTCTTTTCGTCAATCGACTTGTCTTCCAGCGGATCATAGTCGGGGTGCTCGACCGGGTACAACAGGTCGTTGACCTCGACGTCGGCGGCGTCGTCCCCGTGGACCTCCGGGCCTTTGATAGAGTCCGGCTCCCAATATGGAACCGCCTCCCCGAACCGGATGAACCGCATCGAGCCCTCGGAGATCGCCCACCCGGCGCGGTGGCGGTTCATCTCGCCAGTGAAGACCCGGCTGCAGTTCTCGATCGCGAACGTGAAGACGGAGTGCTCGAGCACCGAACCGTGACCGACTTTCATCACGTTGTCCAGGTACTCGCCCCAGTCCTTGCGGATCTGAGTCACGTTCGGGTTGAGGCCCGGGTTGACTTCGAACGACTTGTAGCACCGTTTCGCGGCCAGCGCCACCAGCAGTGCCGGGTCCGAGACGGTGTCGGGATTGGGGAGTTCGTACTCCTCGGAAACCCCGAGGAACCTCAGCCACTGCTCGACCTGCTCCCGGTCGACTCGGCTGCGGCCGATGTTGAATATTTTGATTGGAACCTTGGTCGCCATAATCACTCTGGGGTGTGTAGTTAGTTCAGGGTTTGTAGCCCGGCTAGAACGTCGAGGACGCGCAGGAACGGGCGCGGCCGGTAATCGCCGGGCACGAGGAAGTGGGACGGGCAGTACACGACCGTCCACTCCCGCTCGCACCCCGGGCACGCGAGGTCGCAGAGGATGCGGTCGTCCTCGTGGCGGGTGTCGTGGAACTTCGTGTCGCTGTCCTCGGCGTTGCCGCAGTGCGGGCACGCCAGGTAGCCGATCGGCGGAATGGCGTCTGCCATGGGTTCCTCCCGGTTAGAGTACGGTCGGACGATCGACCCCGCGGCGGCGCAGCAGGGACTCGGCTTCCGGCCGGGTGGTCACGGTCTGGACTACGCGGTACGCCCCGGCGGCGTAGACGCCGGGGTACGGCCGCCTGAGGTCGGCCGTCACGCAGAGGCGGAACGCCGTCTCCGGGCCGGACGGGGCGACGGCGAAAAACCGCACCCCTCGGTTCGACTCCCGCCTCCGCCGCATAAGAGCCCGGGAGCGCTCGACGTGGCTATCCCGGGCCCGCTGGTACCCCTTCGGGTCCTGGTTCCGCCAGGCCCGCACCCCCTCGGGGTCGAACCGGGCCTCCCGCCGGTCCCGCTCGGGCAGGCCGGTCAACGGGCCGTACAGGGCGTCGAGCTGCGCCAGCGCCTGCTCGGCCATCAGTCGGTAGTTCTCCCACCCGAACTTGACCAACAGCCTAACGACGTGGGCGGCCGCCGGCGGGTGGAGGTGGGGCAGGACGAACCCGTTGACCTCGACGCACGACCCCCGCTTGGACTCCCAGACGCGGACGAGCTTGGGCAGGGGGTCGGCGGTGATGGACTGCTTGGCGACGAGGTAGTGGTCCCACAGGTGCTGCTCCCACGGCACCAGGCGGCGGGCGGACACGAGATCGGTCGTCCACCGCAGCCGCCGCGGCAGGCCGGCCTTCGCCCGGGACTTCGAGGGGCCGGGCATCACTTCCCCCTTTCCGCGGCCAGCAGGGCCTTGGCCGCCGCCACGCCCGCCTCGGTCAGCTGGTCGCCGTCCGGGTCGGCGAGGAGGCCGCGGGCGTGGAGGGTGTTGCGGACGATCTTCAGGGTTCCCCGGTCGCGCAGGGTGCGGAAGAAGCCTTCGACCGGCTCCTTGCGGATGATGTTGAGCAGGTACCGAGCTTGGGCAGGCGTGGGTGGGGTCGGCTTGCGGACTCGCTTTTTGGTTTTCATGGACGTCTCCAAAATTGGGAGGCGGCGCCGCTTCCAGCGCCGCCCCGGGTTGCGGTCAGTCCGCGGCCGAATACTCGGCCGAGAACAGGTTTAACGACTGGTCCGACACCACCGGCAGGCCCCGGAGGTGGTGGGCGAACTGGGCCAGCATCAGCCCCGCGCAGACGTTGGCGGAGTAGATCGTGGTCTTGGCCGTGCACGCCCCGGTCTGGGCCTCCGACCCCGGGAAGAGGGTCTTGCCGTACTTCTCGTCCTCGGCCGGGTCGCCGGACGCCAGCACCCGGATCGTCTCGCCCGACATGCGCCCGTCCGCGAAGAAGTGGCAGTGGTCGCGGACGCGGTTCCAGATCACCTTCCGCGCGTCGATCGAGTCGACGCAGCAGAAGACGGCGATCGTTGGCTGGCCCGCCACCCGCAGGCCGGTCCGGCGCAGGACCTCCTCCAGGACCTCGGCGTCAAACCGCTTATCGTAGCAGCTCACCACCGTCGTCTGGCTCTGCCGCTGCGCGTGGTCGGCGACGGCGTGGGTCTTGGGGACGCCAACCTGCTCCTCCCAGAACCCTTGCGGGGCGACGTTCTCAATGCCGACCGTGTCGTGGTCGACGAGGGTCATCCGGGGCACGCCGACAGCGGCGAGCTGCAGGGCGACCTGCCGGCCCACCGCCCCGACCCCGATCACGAGCGCCGTCACCCGAGCCAGGGCTTCGTCGGGAACCAGGTCCTTCTGCCGGATGTTGCGAGTCAACTCAGCCACGGTCCACCTCCAGGTTGAACTTGAGCCACTCCTCGTCGGTCATCCGGCCGAAGGACTGGTACGGGCGAAACGGGTCGTCGCGGTCGAGCGGGTCGTCCTCCCGCCGAAAGTCGCCGAGGCCGCCCCACTCCGGAAAGACGCGCGAGCGGTACAGCTCCTCCCAAGCGGCTACCGCGGCGGCCACCCCGGGCGCCTGGTGAGGCCACCGGTCCCAGTCGACGGCGACCGGGACGTTCAGGGACGCCCCCGGCCCGGCGTTGAACTGCAGGCGGGCGTAGGTGTCCCCGCCCCGGGCCAGGATGAACATGACCGACCAGTCGCACCGGCCGAAGACGTCCTGGAAGGTGCGCTCGTCGGTCGAGCTGGGGTTCGGCGACGTCCCGGGGTGGGTGTGGATCCAAACGCGGCGGCAGCGGTTGGGCTCGACGCCGCGCTCGACCAGGTCCTCGGTGATGTCGGCCACCGAGTCCGGGTGGAACGACACATGGACCGCCGTCGTGTCCTGCCTCGGGACTAGGATGTCCTCGATGTAGAACGGGTCGGACTCGGAGGAGAGGCCGAACCCGCCGATCTCGGTGTCGCCGGCGTGGCACAGGTACTTCAGCTTCAACCATGCGAGCGGGGAGAAGGTAAGGGTCGGCAGGTCGGACGGGCGGCGGATGCGGACGGCCCGCGACTCAGACTTCAACGCCGGAGTGGACAAGGGCGCTACCGCCCCACGGTCCGTCCCCGGCCGCTGATTCCGGTTCAACTTCCGTCGCTGCTTGCGCGAGAGCGACGAGCTGGGAGTGGCCGAGGCCGTCGTCGGGGTCGCAGGGGTCGGCGTTGTCGGCGGTTGCGTTGTCATGGTCTTTGTCCTCTTCGTCTTGGGGTTGGTTGGACTTGGCCTCCGCACACCAGAGGCACAGGGGGGATTCTTGGAGGTCGCCGAAGTCGTCGACGGCCTTGGTCTCGCCGCACCCCGGGCACGCCCGGCGGCACGCGGCGCACACCCGGCTCTGGCTCGCAATCCGGGGACGGTCCGGGCTGTAAAGGACCTGGGTGCACGAGCGGCAGAAGCCCTCGCCGCACACCCGACACTCGCGGCGGCAGCTCGAGCACACGGGCGATTTGCAGCCATCGTCAGAGCAGCAGAGGACGCAGTCGTCGCACAGGTCAACCCCGCACGTGGCGCAGGCAGAACCGTCGTCGCCAACCGTGGAGTCGCATCGGTCGCACCGCGTCGCGCTGCCGTCCCATTCGTCCAGGCGCTGGTAGGCCGACCCGGGGTTGTAGGTAGACAGGACCGTCTTCACGATGAGGAAGGCGTCCGTGAGGCGTCCTTGTCTCAGGGCCGTCCGCAGCGGGGCCGCTCCGTCGCCGATACAGACAGCGCCGCGGTTGACGTGCGGGTGAACGTAGTCGAGGTTCGAGGGGCACGGGGAGAGGGCTTTGACAAAAAAGCACCCCACGCCGAGATCGTCGTCCCGCCCCGACTCCAAGCCTTTTAGGAGAGAGTCGACGTCGAGAACGATCCGGAACGGGCCGAGGTTGACGTGCTCAAGCTCGATGTCGTCGGTGTCGACCGCCAACTCGATTTTGGGCGTGCACGAGGAGCGGTAATCGTCCGACCGGAGGTAGGCGCTCTTGGAGGTCTCCCACTTGGTCTCCACCCCACCCTCGAACTCCTCACCCAAGGACTCGAACTCACCCAGAAGGTCCCGCAGGGTGACCGGGAATCTCGGAGCGGGCGGGTCCAGGGACTGCACGAGGCTCGCGAAGCGGTTCAACAGGCGGTCAGCCCGGCCACGCTGGACCTTGCGGAGGTAGTTTTGGATCCGGGTCGACCGGCCTTCGGTCGACGGATTGTCGAGCTCCGCCAAGCCCTTGCGGAGCTCCTCCATCCGGGCGGCCGAGTATTCAAGGAGTTTCTGCGGCGAGTCCGTCGTTCGAGGGGGCTTCCGCGAGTAGGCGGAGTCGAGCCGGATCGCCAGTTTCTGGATGTCGGTCATCGGGGTACCTCGGGTTCGGGGTGAAACGAACCGGCCCGGGCCGAAGCCCGGGCCGGTCGACCACAGCGCGGCGGGACCCTAGCGGGCCCCCTCGATCTTGTTCGGCGTGAAGCTCACGCGGTCGTTGTCCTGGAGGGCCTGGTCGCGGGCCGCCGGCTGGCGGTTGACGCGGATCAGGTAGGACGAGGGGTTGCCGCCCTTCACGCGCTGGGCGAAGAAGCTGTCGACCGTGGTCCCGGCCGGGATGGTGACGCGGTCGGCGAAGCCGCCGCCGTCGTTGTTGATGTAGAGGATGGTGATGGCGTCCTTCGCGGTCTCGTTCTCGCTCATGGTCTGCTCCTAAGCAGGTTTGGAAATGGACAAGGCGTCCGGCAACCGGATCGCAGACTCCCGACGTGTTCCAGCTCTCTCTGCTACACCCCGTCCGGCGAATCCGGCAGCGGGTCCTCGGCGAGGATCGGCCCCCACTCGGCCGTACTCAACTCGACCACGAAGGTGTAGTCGGCGGCGTCGACCGGCTTCCAGATCCGGTCGCCGACCGTGTGCTTCCACCACCCGCCCCGGACGAACACCATGGTGCAGCCGGCCCCGTCGGTCCGGAGGTACCTCCCGTCGGGCCGGGGGGCGGGGGCCGGCGCGGCCGCGTCCGACCCCCCGAAGAGCGTCTGATTCATACGCTCCAGCGTCCGCAGAAGCTCGTCCTTCGACCCGAACGGGATCGTTCCGAGCGGGATCTGGAACGTCCGGGCCCGCCCGGCCGCGACCTCCGCGTCGACCCACTTGGCGAACTCGGCCGCGTCGGACGAGGGCGTGGCCGGGGGCGGGTCCTTCCGGTGCGGGACCATGCGGTACTTCAACGTCATCCCCACCGCCGCGACGATCCCGGGGAGGATGTCGTCCCACTCGAACAGGGCGCCCTTGTAGAGGCTGACGGCGTAGCGGTTGACGCCGGAAGACTTGAAGTAGGCCGCCGTGACGCCACGCGGGATCGGGTTCAGGCGGGGGTCACCCTCAATCGGCAGGGTCAGGTGGAGCTCGGCGGCGTCGCCGTTGCCAAGGAGGCCGTCCAGCCGGTAGCGACACTCCGGCCACTCGGCCGGGTTTTTGGATTCGCTCACGTTGGTCTCCGGGTTAGGCGCTCGCCGCGAGGCGGCGCCGGGGGGAAGTGGAACCGAGTTTCACCAGGGCCCGGGTCAAAGCCTCGCGGGCCGCCTTCTCCGACGCGTAACCGACGTAATCGCCCCCGTAGCAGTTGCCGTCGTCGAGGGCCTCGAGGACCACGGCCGGCAGGGCGGCCGGGTTGTCGTCCTTGTCGTCCTCCTCGGCGAACCACGTCCAGTCCGGGATGCCGAGGTCCCAGTCCTCCCGGGTGGGCGGCGCGGGCCGCTTGCACTCGAGCAGGAACCGGACCTCGTCCGCGGTCAGTTTCTCCGGCATGGCTTCTCCTTGTCGGCAGTGGCGAACATGCGCTTGACGGCCATCAGGTCCAGCGTCGCGATGAACACGCCGGCCGTCAGGGTGCAGGGGTCGGGGTCGCGCAACACCACCCGCCCCTCCGCGTCGAGGACGGCGCGGAAGCGCCGCCCGTCCGAGGTCTGCCCGAATACCGCCCCGAACCCCAGGGCCCGGGCGGCGGCGTGGTCGGCCACCTCCGGATCCTTCCAGAAAAGGAAGCCGTGGTTTTCGCAGTCCGGGGGCGTGTCGAATGGGTAGTCGGGTCCGGTCACGGTCTCTCCTCGGCTAGTCGAACAGGGTTTCGAGCTGGGACCACGGCAGGACCGGGGTCTCGACGTCGATCTCGACGTCCGGCTCGCGGTAGGTCCAGAACACGCCTTCCGGCTGGATCGACACGTACTCGCAGGTCAGGCGGGCGGCGGGCACCAGGTCCGCCTTCCGCAGCTTCAGCCCGTCCGGCTTCTGGGCCCAGTCGCGGCCGGACTTGTCGAGCAGGTTGACCCCGTCGTCGTCGACCCCGGAGTACCACCGGGGGGCGAAGGCCCCGCCGGTGTGGAGCTCCAGTCGGTAGAAGCTCGCCCGCGCCGGGCCCTCCACCAACTTTCGACACGCCTCCATAATCGTCTTGAGGTACGGGACGAGCACCCGGACCACCTCCTCCGAAAGCTCGATGGCCGCGTAGCGGGCCGTCGAGACGTCCCCGCCGATCGACGGCACCGGACAGAGCAGGGTCTTCTTTTTCTGAGCCACGGGGGCCTCCTCATTTGACCTGCCCGGCCGCCGCGGCGATCAGGCCGAGCGTGAGCAGGTGGAACACGTTGTCGACGGCGATCACACCCCACGGCAGGTTCGGCGGGCTGAAGGCGTCGGCGAAGGTCTTTTGGCGGCTGACCTTGCGCATCCACCAGCCCGCCAAGCGGAAGCGGTCGACGGGCCAGTGGGCGGCGAAGCAGATGACCAGCCCCCACCATGGCATCCACCAGCACGTACAGGCCCACACGGCCAATGTGTAGCAAAGGCAGTGAACCGTACAGGCGAAGTGGCCCAGCCGCCAGTCGTGGAGGTCGCGGTCGTACTCGTACAGCTTGGTTGCCAGGTCCTCGGCGGACTCGAAGATCGGCGCCCCGTCGGCGTTGCGGAGCCGACCCGGGCGATCGCCCGGGTGCTTGGCCACCTTCCACCGGGCCATCCAGTCGTTCTGGACGACGTAATCCCCGAGCATGTGGCCGAGCAGCATGAAGAAACCGTTCATCCGTTCTCCTGGGTTGTAGGGGCGTCCGAGGCCAGCTCGGTCGCCCCCGGTTGGTCGAGCTCCGTTTCGACGGCCCGGGCCGCCTCCCGGATCGTGGCGTAGTGGTCGTTGCCGATGACCTCGCCGTCTTCGTTGTAACGGCGGTGGGTCGCCCCGCCGTAACCGTCGGCGACGACCTCGATCACGTGCTCGCCCTCCTCGCCCCGCCACAGGATCTCGCCCCGCTGGTCGAGTTTCAGGGTCTCTCGGATCCGGTCGGCCCGGTGGTCGAGGTCCTTCAACTCCTCGATCAGCTGTCTGAGGATGTGCCCCGAGGCGTCCCCGAACCGGGCTTGAGCCAGACGCCTGAGGTTGTCCGGCTCCAACAGCCGGTCGATCACGTCGATGACCTCGCCGATCGTGGTCCCCGCGGCCTCCACGACGGGGACCAGGGTCGAGTCCGCCATGCACGCGATCAGTAGGTGCTCGGTGCCGACGCAGAGGTCCTTCCGCGCCTCGGACGCCCGCCGCGCGCCTTCGAGGATGGCGTCGGTCCCCAGGGCCCGCGGCAAGCGGCCCGGCGGGTTGGGGTCCGGTTCGTAGTAGCTCATCCGCCTCTCGATCGCCGCCGGGGTGACGCCGAGGTCGCGGAGCGCGGTCGCCGCGAGGCCCCGGCCCTCCTCGGCCAGCGCCCACAAGACGTGCACCGGCAGGATCGTGTCGCTGTTGTGGCGGTGGGCGGATTCGTTCGCCAGCTGCATCACCCGGCGGGCCCGGTCGGTGAATCGCTCGAATCCCATTCGGCTCTCCTTGGTGGCGTCGCTCACTTCCCCTCCGGGGTCATGAGGAACTTGAGGATGTTGGGGTCGATCTTGGCCAGCAGCTCCTTCTCCTCGGCCTTGGCCGCGTCCTGCTTCTCCATCAGCTCTTCGATCTGCTTCTCGAGGTCGGCGACCTTCTTGCGGGCGGCGAAGACCTTCTCCGGCAGGCCCAGCAGCTGCCTCAGCCGGTCCTGGCTGCGGAGCAGGACGGCCAGCGGGTCACCGCCGCCCTCGGGCTCGTCCGCGGCCGCCGTGGTCTGCCGCTCCTCCAGCCACTTACGTCCGGCCGGGCCGACGATGCACGAGTGTTTGAGCTGCTGAACGAAGCCGCGGGTCTGCAGGGCGGCCGACACGTCCCGCATGCCGTCGGCATCGGCGTCGAGCGGGAACTGCTCGACGAGGGCGTCATAGAAGTCCTCGAGCGATTCGTAGTGGGTCTTGGCGGCATCGTCGACCGCCATCAGGAACAGCTCGGTCGTCTCCTCGTTGACGACCGTCCCCTGCGGCTCCGGCATGGCGGCCGTCTTGCCGTACCGCCGGTCGGCCTCGGTAGCAAGCAGGCGGAAGGCGACGTCGTGGCCGATACCGCCGGGCGGGTGCAGGAGGCCCCGCACGCCGGTCGCGTTGTCGCCCGGCTTGAGGTAAACGTGCACGCCCTTGTCGTCGTGCCGGCGGACCCGGACCGGGGGCGTCGCCCCACCGGTGCGGACGGTGGTGAGGACGGTGTACCGCCATCCCGAGGTCGTCGGCGATACGGCCGCGACGAGAAAGTCGCGGAGCAGGTTCAACCCGCCCTCCCGCTCAAACTTGAGCGCAGGGACGGTGTTCTGGGCCCCCGGGAAGGTGGCGGTCACGACGTTGTTTGCGGCCATGGGGTCTCCGTTGGGGTTGGGCGTCGGGCGGGTCTCACTCGTCCGCCTCGACGGCGGACGGCGCGGGGGGCGGGTCCCTCGGCTCGACGGTTTCGGGCAAGAGGAAGAAAGCAGGGTCGGCAGGGCCTACGGCCACCTCCGCCCAGTGGACAAGGGCCCGCCAGTAATCGACGGGCCTTGTGCCGTAGTAGCGGCCCCCCTCGACGGTGCCGTCGTCGCGGTACTGGGTGTGGACCGAGAACTCCCCGGACCAACGCCACCGCAGCACGACGCTGCGGTGGGGCCTCGTCATCGGCCCGCCGACGTACGGCCCGCCGGCCAGGACGTCGAACTCAGGCGTTGCTTCCGTAGCCATCGGCACCCTCCCCTTGGTCTTGGGCCGACAACTCGTCGGCCCGGATTAACAGCCGGGTCACCCGCCGCATCGCGTCGCGGCGGCGGATGGCCTCCTCCTGGGTCTGGGCAATCGTCGTGTTGCCCATCGCCTTGTCTCGGACGATGCGGATCGCCTCGATGTCTTCTCGGTTCAACCTCATGCGGAACCTCCAAACGAGCCAGCGGTAGAGTCTGTACATGCGCCTCCGATACGGGGCTAGAACTCCCGTACATTGGATTTTGACGCCGAGCGAGGGGGTAATTAAGGGCCGGTCACTCCGCGCGGCGGCCGGTCGACCGGGCCCGGTTGACTTGGCGGACGCGGCCGAACGCCGTGCCCCACTCCCGCGCCGGGGCGGAGCGGGCCTTGGCCTGCTCCCGCAGCGTGCGGTTGCAGTCCGGACAGTAGACGAGGGAGTCCCCCGCCCTCCGCTTGTTCGGGTCGACCTGGACGAGGACGCCGCACCCGACCCGGGCGCAGTGGAAGGAAACGAGCTTCAACGAGGGCACGCGAACCTCCGGCGGTTAGGGTGCCGCCTTGCGGCGGACGGTGAGCCGGGCCCACGGCGGGGCCACGGACATGTCGGCGTGGATCGGCCGGCCCGCTTGGAAGTCGCCGGCGTCGTAGCGGGACCGGTAGGTCCCCCACCCGCACGCGTACACGACCTCGAAGCCGAGCCAGCCGAGGATCCGGGTCAGCACGGCTCGTCCCCTTGGGTGAACTCCATCTGGTACGCCGCCTCCCCGTCCGGGAAGGCGTTGGGCACGATCTCGGTGGCCCGGAACCCCAACTCCCGGAGGAACTTCTGCCCGTTGAGGTTGTCCTCACGGACCCGGGTCATGACCCGGTCCCGGCGGTGCCCCTGCATCTTGCCGACCACCTTCCCGACGAGGGCCCGGCCGACGCCGGTCATCCGGTCCGGCAGGGCGACCGCCACGTTCAACAGGCGGAGGCACGTCGGGGCGAGGTCGTAGAAGACGTACCCGACGATCCGGTCCCCCTGGTGGGCCGTCAGCCCGACGGCGTTCTTGGCCTTCATGGTCGACAGGAAGTGATCCTCGCTCCAAGGGTCCGCGAAGGCGTCCCGCTCGATCTTCAACATCTCGGGGATGTCCTTGCGGACGGACCAGCGGATGGAGGTCTCCAGCCCTGTTGCGACGTCGGTCATGGGTTCTTTCCTCGTGGTTTGGAAATGAAGCCGCCAACGGTTTCCCGTTGGCGGCTGTCGGCTCGACCCCGGGTTGGTGCGGGGCCGCCGGCTGGCGCGATTGCGGTGCGTTACTCCGGGTATTCACGCCGAACCCCGCGACTTCGGGAGGGAGCCGACGGCGAATGAGGGAACTCCGCCGGGCCGCCCGTTCGGCCGCCCCCGGCCCAGTCGCCGGGCCGGTTCCTCACGATGGTACACCCTCCCCGCCCCCTTGGCCATCCCCCGCCCGGTGGTGGGCAAGGAATTGCGCGGAGGAGGAAAAGACCTCCGGGGCCTTGGGGAGCTCCATGATGAAGGCCGGAAACCGGGTGCGCTTGCCCACGTTGGCCCGGTAGACCGCCACCCCGGCGCACTGCCAGGCCCGCCCGTCCAGGCCGACCCGCGTGTGGCAGTCCATCCGGCACTCGCCGTGGGCGTTCGCCACCCACTCGTCCGGCGGCCCTCCCCCCAGCCACCCGGGCAGGGAGTCCCGGAGGAACGGGCAGTCGGAGCACGGCTTGACGTGCTGCCTCTTGGTCTCGGTCGCCTCATCCGAGGTAATCAGGCGTCGACACTTGGACATGGGCCGGGACCTCCGCGGGGGTGTCGAGGAATTCGAGGGGCGCGAGGCGGAAGAACCGTTTCCGGAACTCGTCGGGGTTCGGCGTCCCCCAGTCGCCGCCGAACCGGTAGGAGACCCTCGGGTTGCCGGGGAGGACGATCGACGGGACGTGCGGCTGCAGGTGGTGCGGCGACAGCGCGACCGCGCTGGCGCCGGGCGGGAGGTAGAAGACCGTGCCGTGCCTCTCGGCCGCCGCCTTGGCGCGCTGCAGGACGCCCGCAACGCGACCGAGGTTGCGAGCCTCTTCGGTGTCGTCAGGCGCAGGCATGGGTGAACTCCGGGTGGTGGGTGAGGACGTAGAGCCGGGCGAGCAGCACCCGCAGCTTGACTAGGACGCGGGCGTGCTCCCGCAGGTCGCGTTCGTGCTCGTCGGCCCGCCTGCGGCTCCAGCCGAAGAACCCCCAGCCGATCACCGGCCGCTCGAGGAACAGCGCGATCGTCCGGCCGACCTCCCTCCCGAACCCGTCGGGCAGGGCCTGCCGCCGCAGGTCGGCCGCCTGCTTCGGCCAGTTGTAGCGGTCGGCCAGTTCGGCCGCCTCGGCCCAGGGGTCACTTGGCATCGGTTTCCTCCTTCGTGCGGTACTTCAACGCCTCGAGCAGTCGGTTACGGGCCTCGTCGTAGTCCGCCATGTCGTTCACGTCCTCGACGACGTCCCCGCACGTCGAGATGAAGTTCTGGGCTGCGGCTCGCAGCGTTCGGAACTCGACCGCCAGCTCGACGTAGCGGCGCTCCCAGTCGATATCGTTCGGGTCGTTCACGGTCAGCTCCTGGAGCGGTTTAGGTTTTCGAGCCCGCGGATCTTCGGGCTGTTGCGGCGGGCCCACGCCACGCCCGCCTCGGCGTTGCGGAACACGACCCTCGGCTCGTCGAGGGCCATGAGCTCGGTGAAGGACACGGTCGCGATCGGGTACCGGCCGACCAGGGCGATCCCGAGGGGGGTCGCCGCGACCGACCCGTGGCAGTAGCGGCAAGCCTCCGGGACCCAGTGGGCCTTACAGGAAGCGCAACGCCACCGCTGCGAGTCGTCGGCGATCGCCACGTTCTGGGAGCTGTTTTGGCACTCCGGGCACTTCGGGTACCCGGTCGGCCCGACGCTCTCCCAGCCCGCCCCGCCGCACCGGACGCAATCGGACCCCTGCCACAACCGCTCGGTTATGTGGACGTGGGTCGGGAACCCGCGGGCGACAGTCACCGCGAAAATTCTCGAGTCAGCTCGAATGTTGGCTACGCCTTGAATGCGGCCCGTGGTACGCGTCAAGTTAGCCACACGGAGACCCAGCCCCAAGAGGTCGTCGACCCAGTAGCGGCCGACCCAGCCCTCCCACAGGGCCCTCTCCCGCTGCCGCAGGCCGTCCCACGGATAACCGAAGCTGTACCGCGGGTCGTCCCACCGGCGGTTGAACCGCGTCGCCGCGGGGGCCTCCGACAGGGCCACCTGGACGCGGATGAACTCCGCCATCTCGGCGTCCCCGAACTCACTCCTCTCCTCCAACGGGTCGGCGTAGACCGACCGTAAGACCGAGTCGGCCGGGCTCAACAGGACCGCGTTGTACGTGGCCTCAAGTTCGGTCAGCATGCTCACCCTCCGGTTGAAGCGGTAATGCGTCGGGGTCGCCCCCGCCCGCCAGCCACGCCTCCATCGCCTCCCCCCACCGGGCCGCGAGGAGGCGATCCTTTTCGTCGTTCAGGTCGAACGATTTCCACCTCCGCTCGGTCTCGAGGGCGGCGTCGTACGGGGTGTAGCCGCCGGCCAGCCCCCGCTCCATCTTCCTCCCGAACTCCTCCCGGCTGCGGACCATGTAGTGATGCAGCCTCAGCCGCCGGTGGTCGGGGCGCGCCTGGCTCCCGGCGACCGTGGCCCCCGCGGCGGAGCGGATGCGCAATCCGTCCCGGAGCGTGTAGAAGTGGTTCCCCCCGGCGGAGGCGGAGACCGCCAGGTCCAGTCGGGTGATGCACTTGTAGGAGACGTTGTGCCGCGAGCTGAGGGGGGCCCGCCGCGTGTACCCGCGGACGTGGGTCGGCGGCCGCGTTCGGTGCCCGGAGGAGCCGAACACGACCCAGAACGCCGCCACGGCCCCGCACGTCGGGTCGGCGTCGGCGTCCCGCAGGACGCCGGCGAGGGAGTCGTTCCCGACCGGGGCGAGGTACTCGTCGATGTCGATCAGCGCCGTCCACCGGGCCGCCCCGGCCAGGTCGACGAGGGCCCGCTCGGCGAAGGCGTGGAAGAACCATTTGGCGTCCGGCATGTCGCGGAGGGTCACCAGGCCGGCGTCCCGCCACGGCCCGAGGACGCGGAGGGCCGCCTCCCGCTCCGCCCCGGGCGGGTCGTTCTGGTAGAGGTGGAAGTGCTCGACCCCGACCGAGCGGTGGTAGCCGAGCCACTCGGCCAGGTTCTCCGACTCCTGCCGAAACACCGCTGCCGCCTCCAGGTACCGCATCGCCCGCCCTCCGTGGTTCCGGCGCCGCCGGGAGTGGCGGGCCGCCGCTATCCTACAGATCGGGCCGCGGCTCCGCCCCGCGGCAGAACAGGGTCCGGTACCGGTCGACCGACTGGCTGGCCATCTGCGCGTACCAGAGCGCCCGGCAGGCCAGGCAGAGCCTGTCCGTGTCGTAGGCGTCGTACGGCCGCCGGGCCCAGCCGCGGGACAGCTCGGCCCGGGTCAGGTCCCGCTTGGCCTCCCGGGTCAGGCAGTGGAGCTCCCGGTCGCCGCTCGCGACCTCCGCGCACTCCGGGTACTCGACCAGAAGGGCCACCAACTCGGCCGCCTTTTGGCGGGCCTCGTCTATCTTCGACATGCGGATCTCCTCGGTTTGAGCTTTTATTCACGGGACCACTGCTCTGCCATCGCGTGCGCTATGCCAGGGTACGTCAAGGACCGCAGCTTCCACCGGTTCGGGGACGGCGTCAGGCTGTGGATGCGCTGGACCCGGCCGTCGACGACGTCGGTCGGCCTCAGCTTGGGCAGGTTTTTCAGCCAGAGGCAGGTCGCCTTGGTCTCGCCGTGGCCGTGCTGCCAAGGGTGGACGATCTGGCTTGGTTTGCGGAACAAAGTGGACAGGCGCGACACCGGGTTCTCGATCGCGATCCGGGGGACCGGCAGCGCCCAGATCCGCTTCACGAAGTCGACCGCCTCGGCCTGGAGGCGGAGCTTCTCCGTCGGGTCGTGCCAGTACCCTCCGTCCGGGTGCCGCTTCTTCTTGACCCAGTGTCGGGTCAGCCACCGCGCCCCGCTCACCGCCAGGTGGGTGCAGGGCGGGTGGGCGATCAGCAGGTCGTAGCTGGCGACGTCCTCGACGGTGAACAGGTCGCCCGTCAGGTGCCGGGCCCCCCGCCCGCCGTCGTCCGAGTACTCGGCCTCCTCCTCGGTCGGCCCGAGACAGGGGCACTCCCACGCGTCCATGCCGTGCAGGTGGCAGTACGGCTCCTCGTACTCGCAGGTCCAGCAGCCCTCCTGCCGGCCGTGGACGCTGCAGTCGTAGCAGGTGAAGTCCGCCCGGTACCTCGTCTCCAAGGGCAGGGACTCGGTGGGCAGGAGGTCCACCGAGCGGGCGTAGTGCCCGCGGGCGGCGAACGCGTCCCGCACCGCCCCGGAGAACTCGCAGGCGATCAAGACCCTCATGGGTGTCTCCTAGAGGTCGCTGCCGATCTTCCCCAACAGGGCTTGGGCCAGCCCCCTCCAGTCGGAGTCTTGCGGCTGCCCCTCGGCGCGGCGGAGGGCCGAGGCCAGCAAGGCGCCCCACGTGCCGAGATCCAGCTCGGGCACGGCGCTCACCCCCCAGTGCTTCGCGCCCTCCTCGAACCTGAACGCCGAAGAGACGTCGCAGTCGGCCGCGACCTGCTCGAGGGCCCGCTCGAGCCGGACCCGCTCCTCGTACGTGTCCCCGCGGACCAGCAGCGTCGGGTGGTGGCTGTAGGCCGACCCGGACGCGATCGTGGTCAGGAACGTCACGAGGTCCGCCGGGTCGATCGTCCCGGTGTCGGCGTACCGGTTCTTGTCGACGCGGACCGTCACCGGCGCCGCGTCGCCCGCCTCGACCCGGAGCCGGGCCAGCGCGTACTCGTCGAGCACCATCGACTGGGGCGACGGCACCTCGAGGCTCATGACGTACACGTCCACGCTACTCTTGCTCATGTCGGTCCTCCGCTTTCCTTGAACGCCCCGGGCGGGAGCCGCCACGGCTCGCCGGGTTTCAGGACGATGGGTTGGGTGTATTCGTGCCCGGTCGCCAACGCGACCAGGGCCCCGTCCGCCGCCTCCGCGTGGGGGCGGCCGGAATCCGCCAGCTGCCGCAGGTCCATCCCGCGCTTGATCGTCTTGCCGGTCATCGCCTCGACCCGGCACAGCGTCTCGAACCGGCCCGGGGAGATCAGGCGGTTGGTCGCCGCCTGGTTCCGGTCCATGAAGATGCAGTCCTGGCAGGAGCACCGGCCGTACCCCAGCCAGTAGCAGGGGTGCGGGTTGACCCGGTACTTTCGCAGGAGGTCCCACACCCGCTCCTCGGTGTAGTCGAGCACCGGCCGCCAGTGGTCCGTCCGGCGGCGGCCGCTGGAGGTCCGGTGCCGCTCCATCTCGGCATACCGGGACCGGGCGGCCGACTCCTGCCGCCGCTCGCCGGACAGGTACAGGATCTTCTTCCCCCTCAGGTCGGGGTCGCCGTTGATCGCCCGCGAGGCCACGTCGATCTTCAGGTAGGCCGAACACCAGCGCACGCTGAGGTCGGCACTCAGCTGTGGGAACAGGAGGCGGGTCGACTCCTTGCCCCGGTCCCCGCCGGTCGAGCGGATCGACCCGTCCTGGCACTGGTAGTCGGTCGGGGCCGTCCGGGAGTTGTCCCGAAGGAGCTCCCGGGCGAACCCGCCCCGCTTCCACGAGAACAGGAGCCGCAGGTCGAACGCCTCGGCGAAGGCCCGGCAGTACGCCTCGGTGACCGCCCAGTCCATCGAGAACTCGACCTCCTCCCCGCCGAGGCAGCGGGGGCGGCCGTCGATGCTCTGGTGCCAGAGCTGGATCCTGGACTTGGGGACGCCCGCCTCCAACATCTCTAGGACGACCGCCACGCTGTCCTTGCCTCCGCTGAAGGAGGCGATGACGAGGTCGTACTCCTCCAGCGGCAGCAGGGCGGTCGTGTCGGGGCGGGGGCCGGGGTCGACCGTCTTCAGGGGTCTTGGGGTCACTACAGGGCCTCCCGGCGGCGGTGGGGCGGGTCGGCGGCGTAGTCCGAGAAGAAGATGCCGCACGCGTAACAGTCGTAGACGTCCCCGGCGTACTCGACGTCGGCCGAGCCGCAGCCGGGGATGTCGTCCGGATCGATTTCGGAGCCGTCTCCGTTTTTGGTGGGGCACCGCACCGCCATCCCCGGCGTGTAAGCCGGGAGGGCCTTGTAGCGGGCCGCCCACTCAGCTCTTTGCCCCTTGGTGAGCGTTGCCATTGGGTTCCTCCCGCTTCTTGAAGATCCGAACCGTGACGACCTGCTGCTCCTCGACGCACTCGAGGAAGTAGGCGTCGTCGATCCACTCCATGGAGTCCGGCGTGCCGTGCTTGCCGCCGCCGTACCAGAAGGTCCACCCGACCCACCGGCTTTGGATGACGGCCCCCTTGGACTTGGACTCGTAGTGCCGGCTGGACGGGGCCTCGACGTCGGTGTCGATGCCGCCGCGGCGGACCTCCCCCACGTAGTCACTGAACTCGCAGCTCAGACCCTCGTTGGACTCGGCCCAGGCGTAGAGGGCGTCGACCTGCTTCGGCGCCGAGAGCGACGAAAACCGGGAAACCAGCTCCCGGTCGGCCTCGGTCCAGTCGTCGACGATCGGGCGGCGGAGGGATTCGGACAGGTTTTCCAGGATCCGCCACCGCAACAGTTGCGGGGCGGTCAAGGCGTCGAAATTGAGCATGGGTCTCCTCGATTAGCAGGAACATCGGAACGGGACGGCCGGACCCTTCTGGCCGTCCCACCACTCTTCGACCTGCGGCTCGACCCCGGTCAAAACCTGGTGGTGCCGCCAGGCCGCCTCGGCGAACTCCGAGGCGGCGTCCGGGGTTACGTATGAGAAGCCCCACTCGGACTTGTCGTGGACGTAGTCGGCGAAGACTTCCATGACCCACGACAGGGTCTGGTAGTCGTTGTGGGACTCGTAGTACTCCCGCTCCTCGTCGTCCGCCGTCTCCCGCTCTCGCCCGTACTTGAGCTTCTCGGCGTAATCTCGCAGGCCGTCCCGGGCCTCCATCGCCTGCCGGGGCGTCACCAGGCCCGCCGCGATCCGGCGGAGCCACGGCCCGACTCGCCTGGGCCGCTCCACGTAGAGCCAGTCCGCGTCGGACCTCAGCCCGAGGAGCAGGTCCACGTCGGCGCAGCCGGCCTCCTCCAGCGTGTCGGCCAGCACCGGGAAGAGGTCGGGCTTGCCGGCCTCGACCGCCGCCAGCATCCGCTCCACGTCCGGAGACGTCCATCCGGGGTTGTCGAGCATAGAAGGGGCCTCTGAAAAGTAGTAAAGATAGGGGCCCAGGATGACCCGGGCCCCGTACATGTATTGAAACTGGGCGAACGGCCGTTTCGGGTTGTACGGACGCTCTCCGACCTCGTGCATCAGCTTCCAGTCGTCCTCCGGGATCTGACAGACGAACTCGTGGCGGGACGACGGGCCTGCACCCCCCGCCTGCAGCTCGTCCCGCCGCCGCAGGCAGTACAGCTTGATTGCCTTGAGGCGTTCCTCGAGCTCGTCCACGGTCACCCTCCCCGCCGGGCCAGCCACTGCTGCATCCGCGGCGTCACCTCGAGCGCCCACTTGGGGTCGGCGCGGCGGGCGGCGAACTCGGCGTAGAGAGCGTCCAGCGTCTCGAAGAAGCCGCGGGCCTGGGAGACCCGCTCCTGCCGGCGGGCGTGGACCTCCGTGACGTCCTCGGGTAGGGAGGGCAGTTTGACCGCCCCGACCGCGAGCGTCTCGGCGTGCAGGGTGAGCTCGTACTGCTCGCCGCGGTGGACGACCGTCAGGCCGGCCTTGCGGGGGAGCTTGCCGGACTGGGCCGCCCGCTTGGCCTCGGGCAGGCGGGACGGGCCCTCGTGCCGGATCGCCTCCTGCCCGGTCTGCCCGTTGGGACACTCCAGGTCGAGGGAGCGGGCCAGCATAAACGTCACCTCGGAGAAGTCGGCCACCTTGATCGTGTCCTCGCCGGCGTCACTCATGTACCACAACCAGAGCAGGAACTCGTTGCCGAGCCAGTCCGGGGTGTCGCCGGGGATCCAGGCGATCTCAGCTGGGGTCACCCCCGGGACGAACGGGGTCGGGGACAGCCCCTCCGCCCGCTCGCCGAACCGGACCGCGGCTGTCACCGCCTCCATGGCCAGGCCGAAGGTCCGGTGGAAGAGCGACTGGAACCGGTCGAGGTGGGTCAGGCCGGTCGCCCCGAACCATACCTCGTTCGCGACGGCGTCCCACGCCGCCTGGATGCACTTCGACTTCTTGAACCGCCCGTCGCGGGCTTCCTCCTCCAGCTGCTCGCGGGCGGCCTCGCGGGCCTCCTTCTTCTGCCGGGCGGACGGGTTCCCGGACGGGTTCTCCCGCGAGATGGCCTTCAGCTCCACCGCCGTGTAGGCCTTCAGCTTGTCGGCGGGGAGCTTGTCGACGTCGACCCGGAGGTCGAACAGGAGCAGGTCGTTGCAGACGTTCTTGCCGGGCGTGAAGTCCGTGTCGAGCACGTGCTCGCCGGCCGCCCACCCGACCGCCACCCCGTCCGCCGAGGGGATGCGGAAGCGGTCGGCCTTGAACTGCGTCAGGCGGTCGAGGTGCTCCTCGGTGAAGAGGCGCGGCTTGTCGCCGAGGACGCGGAACCGCAGGGCCGAGATCCGGCCGGTCATGAAACCCACAGGGAACTCCGTAAGGGGATTTTGGAGACGCCGCCGAAAGCCGGAAGCGTCAGGAGGCGGACTCGACGATCTTGCAAATGTATTCACGGGCCTTGTCCAGGCTCCAGGCGTGGATCAGCCGCTTTTCCTTGGTGACGTTCTCGTCCGCGAACAGCTCGGAAGAGGTCTGACAGTACTGCGTCCGGCTCCAGTCGATCGAGATGACGCGCTTGCGCCACCCCAACTTGATATGGCCAACGCGGGTCGTGACCACCAGCCACGGCCGGTTCGACATCGGGTCGTATTCGTTCGGGACGTCCTCGACGTAGATCGGCTCGTTGAACAGGTCGACCAGGGCCGCCCGCTCCTTCCTGGCCCAGGCAACCGCCTCGGGCGCGGTGTTGCGGGTCTCGCGGACCAGTTGTCGGTACAGCTCCGAGGTGGCGTGTGAGAGGTCGTCCAGCGTCTTCTCGGGCGGACGGGAGTCCTCCGGAATCTTTATCCAGACCTGGAGTCCGAAGCCGTTGGAGCCGAGCTCGTCGTAGGAGGCGAGCTTGATGTAACCGAGTCTAGGGTCGGACATCGCTTTGTCTTTCTCTTAGAGTAGGCGTCCAGGGTGACCCCAAGCGCGAGGGAAACGGCAGAAATGCAAACGGCCCAAGGGAGAACCCCCACGGCCCACAAGGCGTCCGCCTCGTCGATACCGTCGGCCGCGCGCATCAGGGAAAGGGCGACAGCCGAGACGGCGGTCGCTTCCAACCCGCAAACGCCGGCCCACTCGAAAAACGTCGGCAATCGAATCATCAGTCCACGTCCTTTCTGTCTCGCTGGCCCGCTTTCTCGCTGGCCGCTTGGTCCTCTCGGTCCGGCGGGGCGACGTCGGCGGGGCCGTAGTGGGCCTCCCACTTCTCCGAAAAAATCCGGAACCAGTCGTCGACCGGCTCCCTCTGCTGGAATCGGCTCACGACTTGCCCTCTTTCGCCAGCATGTACGACCAGTCGTCGGCGACTTCGACTTTCGCGTCATCGAAGACGTAGAGGCGGGGCTGCTTGATGTCCTCGGCCGGCAGGTCGAAGCCGTCCGAGAACCGGCCCAGGGCCCACGCCTTGGCCTTGTTGACGATCTCCTTCTCGGTATCCCCGGAAATGGCTACCGTAATCGTCGCTTGAACGTCCAGCCGGAGCAGCAAGGACGGGGCCGCCACCTGCAGCCGGAGCAAGGCGGCCCCCAGGTATTGCAGCTCGGACACCGTCAGGGGTCGCGGGCCCGCCTCCGGCGAGTACCCCTCCAGGTGGGTCAGCCGGCCACCGACCGAGACCTCGTAAGGGCTTGCGGTGGAGGCGGACGGGGTCGGCCCGCTCGTGTCGACGTCGTTCTCGGCCAGCCAGTCGGCCAGTTCCTTCAGGGACGGGCACGACCACTGCGTGCGGCTGTCCAGTTGCGCTCGATAAACTTGCATGGGTTCCTCTCCCGGTTGGGGTGTCACCACCCGTAAAGGTCCATCGCCTCGACGCGAATGCCGTTCTGGGTCATTGCCTCGTCCAAGGCTTGGAACACGTTCTCCTTGACCACCGTGTCGGTGGCGCCGTTACGGACGGCCTTGAGCCGCGGCTTGACGAACTTGACCACGGCGTCGCCGTCGGTCAGCTCCAGGGTGTCGATCTTCTCGATGACCTCCTGAACCAGCTCCGCAACGGCGGCGTTGGCCTCGTCGGTGAAGCACCCGTAGCCATCACCGTCGACTTCCGGGTCGCGGTGGATGGGACTCGGCATATCGGTTCTCCTTGGGTCGGTGCCGCAGCCGGTTGAACCGCGGCGTGTGGGTGGGGACGGGCTCGACCGGGCCGGGGTCGCCCGCGTCGATCACTTTATGGAACAGGTGCCCGACGCCCCGCCAGTTGCCGAGGTGGGACACCCAGAACCCGCGGCGGCCGGCGCGGGACACCCGGCAGAGGAACCCGCGGTAGAGGACCCAACGGTGGCCGCGGGCCCAGGCGTCGTAAAAGGTCACGACCCCTCCCCGGGGGTGGGCAACTCCTCCCCGCAAAAGGGACAGAAGCGGACGTCCTCGACGAACGCCCCATCGCCGTACACGTTGGTGGACCAGATGCTCCACCCGTACAGGCGGTCGAACAGCAGCCACGCGACTGGGATGCCGGCGCGGTTCTTCTCGTGGCAGGGGTGAGGCCGATCGGCCGGCATGTCGGAGTAGAGCCACCCCTCGTTGCCGGCGTAGGCCGCGTCCCGACGCCGAAGCTCCCGGAACAGGGCCTTCAACGCGGGCGGGGCGTCTTCCGCCAAGGCCTGCCGGCAAGCGTCCTCGAGCTGCCGGGCGTCGGCCGGTTGCATCGAGAGTCTGGGATTGTCGCTCACGGGATCCTCCTAGCACGAACAGGTGAAGGAAAACTGGCTGAAATCGGGCCGTTCGCCGAGGACGCTCTCGACCAAGTCGGCCAGGGTGTCCGGGTCCGGCAGCTCGTACAGGCCGTGCAGGTCCGTCCCGTGGGCGTAGATCTCCTTTTCCTTGAGGCCGTCGACCAGCCGCTGGTAGGCCCGATCCTTCCCGTCCGCGTGTTGGACGGATTGCTGCCGGTCGAAGTCGTAGCTTTTGAGGTCGTACGTGTTCATGTCGATGGCGTACCACCGCAGGCGGGACTCGTCGACCGACGTCAGCCCTCGGCACAAGTCCTCCAGGTGCGGGTTCAGGTCGTACTTCTTCCCGTCGCACTGGTAGCACGTCTCGCCCGGCCGATAGGGGGCGACGCCGGCCCCCTCGCACCAGCCGCACTCCCGCCACAGGACCCCCATCGTCGGCTCCCGGAGGGCCAGGAGGGCGTCCTCTTGGGTGAAGCCGGCCTCCTCTAGGGCGTCCGCCAGGATCGGCATCCGGTCGTAAGCCCGGGTGTCGAGGATGGACTTGAGCAGTCCGGCCGCGTCGGGGGACAGTTGAAACGGCTCCAGCATCACGCCCCCTCCGCAACGGGTTGGGGCTCGACCTCGTCGGGGAACGCCGGGTGGGTCCAGGCGTGCCGCAGGCTCGTCACCGACTTGGGCCAGAGGAAGCAGTAGAACATCTCCCCGGGCCGGACCGGCAGAGCGAGGAACGGGTCGACGATGCCGACCGGGTTCCGGCCGAACTTGCCGTCCGCCGTCACCGCCTGCCCCGGCCGCAGGGGGAGGTCGTGGTTGTTGGTCATGGGGGCGACGGCGATGTGCACCGCGTCCCGCTTCTCGCCCCCCGTCAGGAGCTTGCCGATGCTGTCCAAGGCGTCGACGGGTTTGGATTCGCTCACGATTTCTCTCCGTTGGTCCAATACCGACAGGTCCGCCCGCACCCGGGGTGCGGGTCGAAGAACTTGTCGCACTTGCCGCACCGCATACACCACCCGCCCGGCATCGACCAGCGGTGGAACCCCATCCAGCACCGCGAGAGGCGGTGGTGGCCGGAGATGAGTTGCTTCAGGAACCGGAACATCAGGCCCTCGCTTTCTTGGCCTTCGCCTCGCGAAGGTGACGGAAGAAGCGGGCGTTCCAGCCGGACGCCACCCGCCCCGCTGCCTCCAGGTCCGCCGGCTTCCAGTTCTCGGGCATGGGGACGAAGGAGACCTCGAACGGGCGGGAGTACATGGCCCACGCGTCGCTGAGCGGCGCGGGCGCGCCCCTCCGCAACTTCAAGACCATCGACTCGACGTCCTGCTCCCCGTCGAACGAGAAGCTCAGCTCCTCCCCGCAGATCGACCGGGCCTCGGCGTAAAGGGTCAACTTGGGGTCCGCCCCCTTTTCCAGGACCGCCCGCAGCCGGCGGGCTACGTCCTTGGCGTACTGGGCGACCCACCCGTTGGTCAGGCTCGTCGGCCCCTCGGCGTCCACCGCCTCGCGGTAGAGGCGCTCGAGCCTGCCCGAGGACAGCTCGTCGCGCAGGAGCAGGTAGAAGAAGACGACCAACGGATCGGACGTTTGGACCTCGCCGCTGCTCTCGAAGAGGGCTTGGTCCTGCGGCTCTCGTGCCATGCTTATTCCTCTTGGTCGTACCCGGTCGCGCGTTGCAACTGGGGAATGGTGTAGGACTCCAGGCAGGTGCCCCACGCCGCCCAAGCGGCGAGGCGGGCCTGCTCGCGGGCCAGGCGGGCCGCCTCCTCGGCGGCTTCCACGGCCTTCATCGCCTGGCGGAACAGGACGCGGTAGTTCTCCGCGGCCTTCTTTGGGAGCCGGGACACCAGCTCCGGGGCGAACCGCAGGTCGTGCAGGCTCGCCTCGAACTCGGCCAAGCCCTTGGGCAGCCAGACCTTCGGGACGACGTCGGATCGGGTTTTTCTCACAGCCGCCCTCCTACAAAAGGTCGGCCCGCTTCATCCGGGCCAAGAATTCTTTTTGTTCCATGCCGACCGCCTCGGCCCCGTACTGGCGGATTTCGGAGGCGGTGTCCTCCGGGTCGAACAGGACGCCGTCGCCCTCGAACTGAACCTCGTCGCCCTTCTTGTCGAGGAATACAAGCATGCGGACGACCTGCTCCCCATCCCCCTCCCGGGTCGTGATGTACGACCGGGAAAAGGTCAGAATATCGCCGGGCTTCCAGTCGACATCCTTGTCGAGGTCCTCCTCGAACTCCTCGATGAATCGGGCCGCCCGACTCATGCGCGCCCTGCCCCATGGTGAACTCCGGGTTAGATGACTTTCGGGTTCGGCTCGCCGCGACGCGCGGCGTCCGCCCGGGCTTCCGCCTCGTCGCCGCAGCTGGCGAGCTCGGTGTAGGCGTTAATGTCGTAGGCCTCGCTGCAGTTGTGGTGGTAGGTCTCCGCCACCTGCCAGAGTGTGTCCTCGGGGCTCGCCGGGCCGATGAGAAACACGGTCCTCGGCGGCACGCCGTCGACCAGCCCCTGAACGAAGTCGGCGAACCCCTCGTCCCCGTCGTCGCCGCCGTCCTTGTTGAGCCGGAAGAACTCCGGGGCGCTGCCCTGGGACTCGAGCAGGCGGGCCGCGGTCGGGCCGTCGATCTCCTCGTTCAGCTTGGCCCACCCGGTGACCCCGGACCAGTCCCCGGCGTTGAGCATCTCGTCGACCGCCTCGGAGACGACGTCCGCCGGAGCGGGTCCGGGAGGATCGAGCAGAGGGCCTCGTCCCGCTTCATGCGGCGGGTCTCGTTGAACTTCCGCAGGTAGTCCCGCCGGGCGGGGGTGAGGGGCGGCGTGCACTCGAACGCGCCCTCGAAGTCGGTGGTGTATCCCATTCAATTCTCCAAAAGGGCTGGTGGAAGGTCGCCCCGCCCCGGTCACTTCCGGGGCAGGGAGATGATGACCGAAAAGTAGAGGAAGCCCGCCACCAGGAGCGGACGCCGGGGGCGGCCGTCCGACCCCGGGTAGATCACCCGGCAGCGGGGGCGGAGGGCGCTGCGGGAGACCCACAGCGAGACCGGCTCGAGCGCCAACAACATCCGGGCCGGCTTGGTCCGGAGGAGTAGGAGGACCCGACGCATGGACTCGCAGGCCCGGTCCAACCGGGCCTTGATTTCTTCAGCCTTCCGATTCATGGCGGCACCTCAAGTTAAAGTTCCAGGACCTCCATCCGCATCCGCTCGCGCTTGAACTCGTCGTGGGCGTCGAGCCGACCCATCCACGGGAGTTCGTGGTCCCACCGGCGCAGGCTGAACCAGTCGCCGAATGGATGCGCCTCCGAAATCCGGCGGGCATAGTCGACGTCGCCGTGCAGGGCGGCCTGCCGGGTCTCCCACTCGAAGGCATAGAGGGAGGAGGCGACGTAGTACCCGGCCACGAACCAGTCCCCGGGGTCCCCGTCGACGCGGTAGACCGTCTTCGAATGCCCGTGCTTGGTCCGGCGGGCGAGGCGGGGTGGGAGGACCCCCAGCAGGTCGAACCGCGTCGTGAGGTAGATGTCGCCGGCCGCCCGCTCCCCGCGCTGGACCGCCGTCTCCGTCTTGGACGCGACGCTCCGCTGGCGGGACCGGCACCCGAAGAACTCCCACCGCGTCCCCGCCCGCCACGCCTCCGGCCGGTCGGACTTCGGCCGGGAAAATGTAACGCGGACAGGGGCCGCGTCTTGGAAGAGCGGCTTCAAGGAGTTGATGTAGTCGGCGAGCTCGTGGGCCCGGACGACCGAGCCGGGGGGAATCTCGTCAGGCATAGCAGGAACCCCATAGTTATTATGACGGGTTTTGAAGGGTTCTTCAGGTCGGCAGCGGCACCGACGCCAGCAGCTGCCGCTTCCACTCGTTGCGGCTCCCGGTGGAGGCCGCCTCCCGGGCCATCGACTCCCTGGTGGAACGCAGGCAGCTCTCGAGCGCCTCGACCTGGGTCCGGTGCCACTCCTCGACGCCCAGGTAGGCGGGCGGCGTGTGGGGCTCCCCGTCGACCTCCCGCGTGTCGCGTAGCTGCTGCAGCATGAAGTCCTTGAGTCCCTGGTGCTTCTCGGTCGGCGGCACCCACGCCTCGACCTTGGCGATCATCGCGTCCAGGCGGGCGGCCACGGCCTTCCGCTGGGCGTTCACCTTGGCGTAGTAGGCCTCGGACGCGGCCAGGTCGGCGGCGTGGGCCGCGGCGGTCTGCTCGGGGGTGCGGGCCCGCACAGTCGCGAGCCCCCGTTCGAGGTCCTTCATCCGGTTCGTGTGGTAGGGGGACGGCTCCTCCTTCAATACCGGCGCGGCGTCGGCGGGGTCGTCCCGCTGGCCGACGAAGGCCCCAAACGCGCGGGCGCAGCCCCAGACGAACTCCTCGAACGGGACCTCCCTCTCGCACAGGGCGGCGGTGTATCCGGTCGGCATGGTCTCTCCTCGTTGGGTGTGGGATCAGTTCAAACGCAAGGCCGACCGCGGACGCTCGTCGTCCCAGAACGGCGCCGACTCCAGGGGAACCTCCCCCTGCTCCAGCCGGACCCCCAGGTCGAATAGTTCGGTCCGAATTCCGTCGAGCCTCTTCTGCTCCTCGAGCAGCTCCGCCTGCTTCCGGTCGCACCGGTCGGCCGCTTCCTTCCACGCGTCCGAGAACGCCTGCTTGACCTCCCCGAGGCTGTAGCAGATGCGGTACTGGGACCGGTCGAGCTTCCTCTGCGACCCGAACGACTTGACTAGGACCCCGGCGGCGGTGTTCTTGATCCAGATGCACTGGAGCACCTCCGGCACCTTGGTGATCCGGGAGACCGACACCGCCCAGACGTACTCCCCCGCCGGTTTGTCCTTGGCAACCGGCTTGGACTTCTTGCGGACGACCGGCTTCATCTCCGGCGGGACCTCCGCCCCCTCCTCGAGCAGGGTGCGGCGGACGTCCAGCGAGTGGACCAGGTCCGGGATCCCGAAGAACTTTTCGATCTCGTCCTTAGCCCTGTCAAGTCGGGCTTGGGTCAGGCGTCCCCCCTCGAAGACCTCCTTCCCCAGTGAGGAGCTACGGCTCGACAAGTCGATCGCCCGCAGCTCTGCCGACGCGTAGTTCGCCTGCCGGCCGGCCCAGCACTTCCCGCCGCCCATCCACCACAGCTCCCTGGTCCCGATGCGGGCTAGGACGACGCGGGGGCGACTCCAATCGACGCCGGCGTCCCTTTGGGGCCGCATCAGCTGCTCGACCAGCTTCAACTTCGGCTTCTTGGCGCTCACTTGCTTCTCCTTTTCATCCAACGCCCCAACCAGTACGAACCCGACTGGGTCACGGTGGGGGGTTCGGCGTCACAGTCGATCCAGCCCCGACCCTCCAGCTCGTCCAGGGCAGAGGGAGGGACGGGTTGCTCCTCGGACCACGTCCCCTTGGTGACAACCAGCCGGAGCTGGCCGTCGCGGACGACCACCCCCTCTCCGACGGCGAGGCCGAGAAGGAGGTGCATAGCCACAGGGCTCGGGTACAGCGACTCGCCCATGGTTACCCTCCGATCAGCGGATGTCGAGGAGGTTGCGGAGTTTGTCTTGAAGTTGCCGCTTGCCGAGCGCCCGGCCGTACTCACGGGCGTCCTTGACGAGGAGCCCGATCAGCCCGACCAGCTCCTCCGGCGGCACCTTCGACAGGCCTTGGCTGAACGCCTCGGCGAACACCTCCGGCAACCCCAAGCCCTCCGTGTCCTTCTCGATCTCGACCTGCAGCTCGGTGACGGCGGGGCCGGCCAGCATCAGCCGGATGCGGACCGTCGCCAACTCCAGCTCGGCTATGGGCGGTCGAGTGGTGTAGGGGTCGCGGGCGCTGAACACCCAGCCCCCTTTAGTCAGTCGCTTGTAGCTCCCGGAGGAACAGTCCTCCCGTGTCCGCGGCGGGACATAGACCTTGTATTCCTGCATCGGCTCTCCCGGAAAGAAGGAAGGCCCGCGTCGGCGTGGCGCGGGCCGGGGGCGGTCAGGCCGTCTTCACCGCGTCGGGCTGGCGGAGCCGCGCTCGGAGCAGCTCGAGGACCTCGTCAACCGAGATCATCTGGCCGTCGCTCGCGGGCGGAGTCGAGGGGGTGTGCTCTCCGCACCACCAGTCCCGGTCGATCACGGCGTCGTCGCCCGCTTCGGGCGGCCACCGGCGGCAGATCCCCTTGCCCTCCCTCTCCGGAATCGCGTACCAGTTCCGGCAGTTGCCGCACTCCTGCTTCTCTCCGTCGGCACGCGGGAGCTCCATTGTCACCCGCTCTGGCGTCCGCTTTTGGTGGGCCGTCCCCACCGGGATCGCGGCCCCTTTGTCCCTCGCCTTTCGAGCCAAGGCGCCCAATCGCTCGTACAGACCCATCACGGCGCCTGTCCCGGCCGGGCACTTGGCCAAGCCGGCGGCGGAAGTGGGGCCGTCCTCGGGGCAATCGTCCGTGACCTCCACCTCGAACCCGACGCCGACGAGGCACCGGGCGATGTACGCGGCCAAGGTGGACCGCCCCTCGGCGGTACAGGACGAGACAGTCACTTTCAGCATGGAATCTCCTCAGTGATCAGGTTCTGGAAACGTCTCCGAACTCCCTCTAAACGAGGGACCCCTTCCCGGCCCGAAGGTCTTCCACCTCGAGCCCGCGCAGCTTGGTGTCGAGGTTGACCAGAGCTAGGTCGATCGTCGTCCCGAACGCCTCCGCCAGCACCCGGTAATCGGAAACTCGGACGACGGACGCGAGGTAGCCGTCCACGACGTAGATAACCTCGACCCGCTCCTTCAACTGAATCAGACGTTCGAGGTTGGGGTAACGCTGGTAAGCCAGCTCCCCCTGGGCCGGGTCCGAAAGGGTCTTGCTCACGGCTGCTCCTCGGGGCGGATCGGGTCCAACCGGCAGAAGTGGGTCACCGCGGACCAGTCCCAGGCGGACCACGGGACGCCGTAGTCCTCGTCCCACCCGGTCTCGGAGGCGTGGATGACCTGGTACTCGTAGTTGCCCGTCGACAGGAGGACGGCCACCAGGAGGCGGTCCCCGACCAGGACGGGCGGGGGGTCCTTGCCGGCCAGGACCCACGAGAGCGGGGCGGGGGGCTTGTACGGTCCCGGGTTGCGGGACAGGTCTACGCTGGCGATGGGGGTCACGGTCCTTCCTCCTTTGGGTGCTCGGCGGGCGGGCGGTTGGCGTTAAGCAAGTCCTCGATTTCATGGTCTTCGATGATTTCGATCGTCTCGCTGCACTCCTCGCAGCCGAGGAAGGCGATCACGCTGACGTCGTGCATCCGCAGCCGGCCGTCTTGGACGTCGCTCGGCCCGCGCTTGCCGAGGTGCCAACGCAGGTCCCCGCTCGAACAGTTCGGACAGGTCACGGTCCTTCCTCCTTTGGTTTCTCGGCCCGGTCGGCCCGCTCGAGGGCCGCGTAGGCCCGCTCCAGCGCGTCGTCGTCGGTGGCCGTCTTGCGCCCCGGGAAGAGGGCGCAGAACGAGGCCAGCTTGGCGGTCACCTCCTTGAGGGACTCGTACAGCTCGGCGGACGCCGCGAACAGGGCGAGGGCCTGCTGCCGGTCGGCTTCGTTGAACTTCCGGCCCGTCACCGTCCGGGCCCGGTGGACCGCGGCGATGGTCACGATGTCCAGGGGGTTGCCGCGCTGGTCGTCCCCCGGCTCCTCGTAGATCAGTTCGTTGCCGTCGACGTTCAGGTGCTTGAGCATCTCGTGCAGGATCATCCGGCCCTCCTCGGTTCGGGGTGCGTCTCTGGTTATTCGAGCTCTTCGACGATCTCGGCGGCCCGGGCCTCCATAGCCTTCCGCATGGCGGAGTGGCTGCCGTAGTTCTTCTCCTGGACCATCATGGCCGCCTCGACCATGGCCTCGGCGACCGCCCTCGTCAGGCGCTCCTTCCGGACGGCGGGCTTGGCCTCCCCGACGTAGGCGACCTCCTCCGGGGGGTAGACGGTCCACCACGGCTCCGTGTTGGAGTCGCGGAAGTCATCCAACCACTCCTCGAAGGCGGCGTCCGGCTCCCCCGGCTCCGGCGGCGACCGGAGGGTGCCGTCCTCCCACACGCCCCGGTTCTCGCCGAGGGTCCGGGCCAGCCGGCGGTGGAGGTCGTACTCGGTTTGGGCGACGATCAAGGTGGGGGTCAACCCGCTGTCCCACTCGATGACTGCGTAGCGCATGGCGCTGCCTTTCTTTTAGGTTTCAGGGGTCAGGGCGGCCCGGGCCCCGTCGACGACCGCGTCCGCGTCGGCCCGGTCGACCTCCCCCGGCTCGAGCCAGTAGTACTCGACGTCGCACCACCCGGGCCCGGACTGGTATTCGACGATCCCGTACCGCTCCCCGTGCGCCCCCTTCGCCGAGGCGTAAGCCGGGGCGAACGAGACGCAAGCAGGGCCCATCGGGCCCTCCGCCAAGGTCCGCTCCCCCTGCGGGCCGGCGGACAGGTCGTAGCCGGACGGGTCCTGCGGCCGGGCCGAGCCGGAGCGACGCAGGGCGTAGGCCTGGAGGACCGCGTCGAACGCCGCCGACGCGGCCCCCCTCGGGAACTGGGCGAAGTACTTCAACAGGTTTTCCAAGGTCAACACGTTCACGGGTACTCCCTCGGGACCAGGACGAATTTGACGTCGCCGCACTTCTTGCACCGGAGGCCGGCCCCGCAGTCATAGCGCTTGTGGGTTATCCAGTTGTACCGGGTCGGGGTCAGCGCCTCGACCTCCTCCCACCGGTGCCGACAGCCCTTCAAGCGGGCAACGATTCGATAGAGCCAACGCATGGGTCCCTCCTCGGTAGTGGTCGGTCGATTTTGGAAACGCTTCCGAAGTGTCACTGCGGCGGGGCGGGCGGCGGCACCCGGGGGCTTTCGTCCTCGAAGGTGTGGCGGACCCCGGACCGGTACAGCTCCTCCGGCACCCGCATCGGCTCCATGAGGAGCCGAAGGTACATGTCCTGCCAGGTTCTCTGGGCCAAGCCGGGCCCCCATTCGCCGGCATGTCCCCGGTCCCCCCAGTCAAGCGCCATTGTCGACAGGGGCGCGTCGGATAGCGCCCGGGCGGTGGGGGAGAACTCCTCCCCGGTGACGGCGTCGACGAACCGGCCGTCGGCCAGCGCGAAAAAGCGCCGGCCGTTCTCGTCCTCGAACTCGTACACCGACGCCGCGGCGAGGCCGACGAAGGTTTGGAGCGACTCCGACATCTCCCGCTGCACCATCGCCTCCGCGAGGTCGCTGCGGGAGATAAACTCCCCGGAGTCCCCCTGATGCCGGCTCGCCGCGGCGTGCGCGAAGGTGACCGCCATGTCCCGGTCGGAGTACGACAGCAGGGTCGAATCCGGGAGGTCCCGGTACCCTGCGTTTGCCGGCGGACCGACCTCGAGGTCGACGTGGATGAAGTCCGCCGGCCGGGGTACGTGGACCTCGAGCCGCCGGTGCGGCTCCCCGAGGTACGGGTTGAACATCTCCCGCTCCAGCTCGTACTGCCGGTCCAGCCACGCCGTCGTCTCGTGGATCGAGAAGCCGGCGGGGTCGCGAGCGATGCAAGCCACGGGCAGGGCGGACGGGTTGACGCCTGCGACCAATCGGCTCGGGAGTTCCACATAGACGTGGCCCCCCGGCCGGCGTGGCAGGTCCGACCCCAACCCGGCCCGGCGGATCTCCTCGATCGCCCGCTTCGTCAGGCTCTCCCGGACGATGCTGTCGTGGGCGGACAGGGCGGCCGCCACGGCCAGCTTCACCCACGGGATCGGGCTCAACTCGGCCGTGGCGAGGCTCTCGGCGTAATCCTGGTCGATCTGGTGCTGGTCGGCCGAGCACCGGTTCTGGAGCCACTGGAGCGCGCGGAACCGCCGGTCCCACCCGTCCCCGCTCCGGGCCGGTTGGTAGGTGCGGAGGACCGTCAGCCAGCAATACGTCCTGAACCGCATTCGACAGCCCTCCGGGGTGGGGTTACTCGCCGCCTTCGGCCTTGGCCATGCGCTTCTCGCGGACCGCCCGCTCGATCTCGGGACCGAGGATGTCCCAACCTTTCTCGCACGTCCGCTCCTGGATCCGGCCCGCGACCGAGGCGAGCACCGCCTCGGCCTCCTCCTCACTCAGGAATTCCGAGGCGAGCGGGGCGTCGTCCGGCCAGACGGCGTCCTCGGCCGCCGGGAGCTCGTACTCCAGCACGTCGTTGACGCTCCACGAGACCTCGGCGTATCGGCGCGGCTCCGGCTCGGATGGCCGGTCGGCCGAGGGGACCCCCTCGCACCGGCGGAACAGCTCGCCGAGGAGCAACGCCACCTTCCGCTGGGCGTTGAGCAGGTTGTCGTGGTCGTCGGTGGCGTCCTGCGGGATGGACAACGTCACCCCCTGCGGGATGACCAGCCCGTTCATCGTCAGTTGGATGGAAAGAGTCTTCATAGGTCCTTTCTGGGTTACTCGTCGTGGTCGTCGCTGGAGTCTTCGATGATCCGGCGGATGCGGGCCTTCCAGTCCCCCTCGTCCCGGGTCGGGTCCTCGAAGAACTCCCCGGCGACGCCGTCGAGCGTGTAGTGCCAGTCGGCGCTCAGCCACGGGTCCTCCCGCTCCTCCAGCTCCGCCTCGACGTCGGTCATGTACCCGGCCACCTTGGCCAGCCACTCCCAGATCCCGGTGACGCCGCCGGCGGCGTTCTTGTGGGCCTGGTAGAACCCCTCGTAGCGGGGGTCGCGGAACGCCGTGAACGCCAGGGCGGTCGCGTTCGCGGCGAGCTTGGCGGTGTAGTCAGGGGCGAACAACTTCGGCTGCCCCCGGAGCCGCTCCAACCGCTCGCGATAGTCGGGCTCCTTCTCGGCGTCGGCCACGGCCTCCTCGCAAATGGGTTCGTACCGGCCGTCCTTCGTCCAGTAGCCGATGAAGAGGATGTCGATACTCCCCGGGAGGCTGGGAAGGTTGAACCGCCTCTTGTAGCCCTCGACGTCGAACCGGTCGATGTCGTCGAGCTCGTCCGAGCCGTCGCTGCGCTCGAGGATGGCGCCGGCGGCGTCGATGACCAGCGTGCCGTGGCTGCTGGCGATCTCGGTCCGCGCGGGGCGGTCTTTCTTGCTGTCGTCCATGTCGGTACTCGCGTTGTGGTGGTGGGTCAGCCCAGGCTGAGCATGGCCGGGTTGAGGACGCCGTCGGTCTCGTTGGCCCTGTCGCCCTCGGTGCCGATCTGGGTCTCCTTGTTGTGCCACCGGCGGAGCTGCTCGCCGTGGACCCAAGCGCCGGCGAGGATCGAGACGGCGCAGCCGTACATGTAGCCGGTGATGCCCTCGTCATCGGCTTCGCTGGCCGCGCGGTTGGCGTTGTCGACGAGCCACTTGGTCACGAGGACCGGATTCGCCGTGTCGACGCCAGCCTCGGCCATCCCTTTCTCCATCCGGGTCGCCCACTCCGAGGCGTACCGGTAGCAGGCCCGGCCGTACGGGTCCTTGTTGTTCTCAAGGCCCTGGTTCCATTTCTCCTCCACCCCGGGGGCGAAGGTCATCGGCGGTTCGTGGATCTTCATGGGAGGTCTCACTTGGTTCGGATCTGGAATGTGAACTCGCGGGCGCCGCCGACGCGGAGGTGCTCGCGGTAGGTTTCTTCGTCGTCGGGGACCTCCTCGAGGGAGGTCGAGATCGGCCACAGGTCGCCGTCCGGGGTGGCGACAACCGCATCCGTCTCCCCCGGCTTGCCGCCCGCCGACTTGCAGGCGTGAAGTGCCTCGGCGACGGACTGGGCCAGCTCGAGCAGGGTCATGGGCTTTCTCCAGTCAGGCGGTGCACGGCGCCCCGCCGAGCACGAACGCCGGGAACACGCGCAGGTCCTTCTTGTCGTCGCGGCGGTACACCCGCCGGACCGGCTCGTAGCGGCGCTTGTCGGCGTCCCAAGCGTAGGAGGCGACCTCCACCACGCCCTTGTCGACGTCGATGGCGTCGGGGAAGAGCTCGTACGTGTCCCAGTCGACGATGCGTTCCTGCAGGACCTGCAGGTCGCCTTGCGTGTCCCGGATGTGCTCCAGGGCGCGGATCAGGTCGGACAGCTTCATCGGTCACCTCCGGGCCTTGCGCTTGCGGCGCTCGGCCTTCTCTTTGGGGGTCAGGTACTGGCCCAGGTCGGGAAGGACCGGGCAGGGGCACGCGAGGGCCTCGTTGTCGCCGACCGCCACCGGGCGGCCCTCG
>JACCDR011063202.1_pt1 | contig 55008 bp, 60 predicted proteins | sample 7446431 | NCBI WGS metagenome assembly JACCDR01 (sample SAMN15323443, study PRJNA562643) | freshwater metagenome | isolation source: river surface water | place: USA:Blue River Watershed | collected 2017-08-17 | reverse complement strand
GGCGGCGGCGAGGACGGCGGCGGCGGAGGCGGCGGACCGCATGTTCGCGGCCGTGCTCGACGCGATCGAGGCAGAGATCAATAAGTTGGGGTAGTGCCATCCTCCTGACGGCGCGCCACGCGCTCCACGATCGAAGATCGTCCGATCAGAGTAGCCGGCCTGTCGGAGATAGTTGGCCGTCGTCGGCGTGTCCTCCAGACGCCAACACTTTACTTCATGGTCCCGCACCGCGAATCTACGGCCATGCCAACCTTCCTCGCGTCGGTGATCGTTCTGGGGGTGTCGTCTATGTCCCAGGATGGCTTGCCGGACGGAGGAAGCGTCCGCTTCATGATCAGACAGAAGTCGGAGCCAACGATAGATACCGGCTGAGCAACTGGAGGAGAAGACTGTGATATGCCGCAGCCGGACATGGCGACGGCGAGCAAACCAATGATTGTCCTCACAGGCTCCCCCGGCTGCGGCAACTCGCGGACGCCTTGCAAAGCTCGACGAGCTCATGCTGGCTGTTCGGATCATTGACCCCTGATGTCGCCTCGACAGCCCGGCGGGCCGCCTCTTCGACCACCTCGTTGTGACGACGCTCGATCCGCGAGACACGATTGTTACATGTGACGATACCGGCAGCGCGCTCGACCCCGACCGCTCCATCCACGACGATCTTCTCGCGAACCTTCATCGCCATGCCGACAACGGCGCCACTCACTGTGACGCCGACAACCATCCCGAGAATGGCAGGAAGCCAGATCATCTCGCTCACTCCTTGCCACCGGGGAAGATGTTGCCCGGCTTGCCTCGTCTCGTCGTCTTCACCAAAGGTGAGGCAGGGGTTTCCACCCTGGCGGCAGACGCTGCCTTTAGCCTTGCCGTCTCGAGCAAGGAAAGATCCAGCTTTCTTGCGAGGTCTGCCGCTACTTTCTCGGCCTCGAGCATGCGTTCGCGGATCAGACGCTTGCCGTGGGACGCCTCGACATGGCCCGCCCAGAACGCTCCTCCACACAGCACCAGAACGGCGAGGTATGCCCCTGTCGCCTTCGCAAGCACGGTAGCTGATTCCCATAGAGAGCGGGCGGCGCGAAAACCACACGACAGAACGTTTTTCATCATCGCCAGCAACTTCGGCATTGCGATCGGAATCATGATTATTCCCCCTTCAGCTTGGCAAGCTCGACCTTGTCACGAGTGTGACGGGCGATGACGACAAGCAGCGTCACCAGAACAACAGCAAAGGCGATGCTGCTGATGTTGACCTTGAGCAACCCGCCGAGGCTCGTCAGAGGATCGACGATCTCGGTCGCGTCCTTGTTGGCCTCGGGCAGGACAGACTTCAGGAACCCGAGCTTGGCCTCGACCCATGCGACGATGGCGCCTCCGAGATAGCGCACGCTTTTCGACCTGGTGGCCTCCTTGAGCAGGCTCGGTTTTGCCGAGGTCGCGACCTGAGCAGCCGCCACCATGGGGGCGACCGGATCGTCGGCAACGGGAGGGTCCGGATCGAATACGGCCTTGCGGACTTCGGCGAGCGGGAACTGCGGTCCGGTGTCGATCTTCCGTCTGGGGCTGATCTCCCAGTGCGTCACGATCTCGTTGCACTCCGCATACTCCTCCGCCAAGGCTCGGGCGATTGCGGTGAAGGCCGCGATCTGATCCTGAGTATAAGGCAGCCAGTAGCCGTCCCCATGCTCCGCTGTCACGAGGTGCCGACAGTCGGCGGCCGGGAATGTCTCGACGATGCTTTCCCGACCGCTGACCCGGTAGACAAGTTGGCACGCGTCGTCCTTTCGACGCAGGATGCCGGGGTTGACGATCTCTATTCCGACCGAGCAACTGTTGAGAAACCTGATATCTTTCCACGCCGATTCGCCGGCGTGCCAAGCTCGCTTGTTCGTCTCCACGCATTGGGTGATCGTGCCGTCACGCTCGATTACGAAGTGAGCCGACGTCGGGCACGACCTGCTCGCAAACCACTGGACCGACGAGAACTTGCGTGTGGCTCCGGCGGTGTCGTGCGCCACGATGAACCGAGGTGTCATCGGCCCTCCGTGCGCGTTCGCTCTCACGAATCGCACGGGCTTGCCGGAGTCGTCGTAGAGGCGTCCGTTCTTGATGTGCATGGTGGTCTCCGGAATCGAAACGCCGCCCGAAGGCGGCGCTATGAAGAGCGTTCCAGACGCTCAGTTCGGCTTTTGAAGGCAGATCAGGTGAAAACGCCCACGCCGATGACGGACACGCTGGCCCCGGTCGAGACCTTCCAAGCCCCGCTGACGCTGAACATATCGAAGTCGATCACGATGGGGCGAATCTCGTTGATGCTCGACGGGCCGCCAGCGAACACTGTGATCGACGTGGCGTCGTCGAGCAGAAGGACGTTCCCCGGAGAGGTCGTGGACGGGATGATGATGAGACGCTTGAGGTAGTCCCCGGCCCGACCAGTCGGGCCGAGAACCTGGGCGGTCTGAGAGGCGGCCACCGTCTCGTAGGTGACCGACTGTGGAGTGACGTGGACGGGCATCTGGGTCTCCTGCTGCCGCTATTTCTGCTTCTGCTTCTGGGCGTTGGTGTAGGCGGCCAAAGCCCGGATGATGATCTCGTTCTCACGCTTCTGGATGGCATCGAGCTTCGGCTTCTTCTCGGCGTCAGGCATGACCCGATCGAGTTGAACCTTCGCTCGCTCCTTGGAAAGTACCGAGAGTTGCCGCTGCGCACCTTTCATAGGCCCGTAGGCTGCGATTTCCGCTGCGTTCTCCTTCATCACGCGCTGCGCGTTGGCTTGGTCTCCGTCCTTTCTGTGCCCGACGTACTGGGCATAGGCGGCATCGACCTTGTTCCACTCCTGGAAGAAATCGCTGCGACGCGAGACGTTGGTCTTCGCGCCGTAGAGGCGGCGCACGAACGGCGTCTTCTCCGGCACCCATTCCTCGCCGGACAGAAACCTCTGCCCGGTGCCGGTTGCGTTGATCACGAACTTTGCTACGCCGCCGCCGGCGAACTGGGCATAGTGCTCCAGGATCTCCGGACTCACATCGAACCAGCCCGGGGCGCGCTTGTTGCCGCCTGTCCATGAGTTCAGGATTGCGGCCGTCTCGCGGAAGAATGGGTGCACCGAGGCGAAGTAGGTCTCGCTGTCTGGCTTGTGCCGTTCGTGGGGCATCTTCGTCGGGTAGATTGGGCCGCCGTACCACGCTTTGTTCTCGGCGACCTGGACGACCGGATCGAGAATTGTCGGCGACACCATCTGAAGGAACATGTTCCTCTTGTCGTCGCTCGGAAACGGGTTCGATCCGAGCGGATTGAACGACCCCATGATGGCATCCATCATGCCTGCAGCCGCTTTTGCCGGCGTAAGCTTGCCGTGCCCCATGACCGTGCGGATGGCTTCGCCAATCTTCTGCCCCCCGTTGTAGGGCACGTTGTACCCATAGGGCATGGGCAGCATCAGGTAGTCCTTGCGGCCAGGGAGCATGAAGATCATGTTGCGCTCCTTGATCCACGGCTTGATCTTCTCGTAGGCGTTCTCCCCGTCGTCGTCGTCGCCAGCGATGATGTAGTTCAGAATCTCCAGAGCCACGCCGCCTGCCACGATGGCATAGACCGTGTTGCGCACAGCCTTCGACTTGGCGATGGCCTGGAGCATGCGGGTAGAGCCCTGAACGCTGGCGTTGAAGAACAGATAGGCAGCGTTGATGATCGGACCCCACTCGCCCTTCCGGTTGAAGTTCACGGTGAGTTCGCGGGCAACGAACGCCGCCCGTGCCTGCGGGATGCCGCCCTTGCGCATGGCGATGTAGGTCGACAGGCGCACGCCGTTCTCGACCGAGCTGTTCACGTCCTCGACGTACTTGGCCACGCCGCGGAACGCCCGACCCATCTTGCCTTCGGTCACCATGCGCTCGATCCGGCGCTTGATGAGATCGACGTCGTTGTACTCAAGAAACGAGATCTTGCCACCGGCTTGGCGGAACTCTTCGAACCACTTCGCGTACTCGGCCGCTCCGTCGCCACGCAGAGCATTGTAGATGCCGCGGATCGACTTCAAGGACAGCGCCTCCGCCAGCATGCGCTTGCGAGCGCCGTCCGAAAGGTCTTGGATGTCCTTGGAGTTGATGAGCGCGGTCTGCACGTCGCGGAAGAAGTTCGAGACGACGAACTCCGGGCTCCACGAGGTGAGCAGCTGAGCATAGAACCGCGTCACCGCCATCATCGACCGGATGACGGCATGGTCGAAGTCGGACGCGCCAACGCCACGCAGCGCCCGGGCGACGTTGGGATTGTGCACCTGGACGTAGTATTGCTTGCCGCCGACCTTGACGCCGACGATGTCCTCGCGCGAGCGCTCGAAGGCCGCCGGCACGAAGTAGGACTCCACCTGTCCCGTCTTCTCGTTGATGCGCTTGTGGTAGGAGCCTTTGTAGACCTGCCAGACGTCAGGATCCGGGTGGGCTTCCGCCAAGCGGAGAAGGGCCTTGTTGACCCTGTTCTTCTCCGACCGGACAATGGCTTGATGTGCCTGGAGAAGGACGTAGGCGAGCGGGTTGTCGGCAGCCGAGCGCCGGCCGAGAGCCTGCAGCGCCTCGGGCCCGCGCACGTCGAAGCCACGGCCGATGCGAGGCACGACGGGAGTGTCGTCTGTCGTGGTCTCGAACCCGCGCAGTGGGACGTAGGACTGATAGGCCGACGACCAGTCGTCATAGGTCTCGCGCGAGATGAGGCCGGCCGCAAGCAACCGGTCCCGGGCTTCCTTGGTGATCACGTCAACGCGACGCCCTGCTTCGGCATAAGCTGCCGCCTTTGGGCTGGCGGCGATGTCACCGAGGATCTTCGTCGCGTCTGCATCCGTCATGCCCGACCCTGCATCGTTGGTCGGGTCGATGGTTCGGATATAGGCGTTCCGCTCCGGAGCGTGACGGGCGTAGAGGTAGCGGCCCATGGCGTCGCCGTCGATCTCGTTCGCGCGCAGATGCTCCCCCAGCGGCTCGACGTGCCTCTTGTGGAGATCTGCTGCCCGTTCGCCGGCCCGGCCGTGGTAGAGCGCTTCCGCCCTGTAGACATCGAGGTTGATCGGAAGCTGGGCTCCGGTGGCCTTCTCTATCGCCTCCTGCTGGCGGCGGATCGGAAGCACCTTGTCTTGGATCTTGACCCTCAACCTGTCCATGGCCGGGGATTGCAGGCGGGCCATGATGGGGTTGACGCGGGAGGCCGTGGCCCGGGCGACAGCATTCGTATAGACCGAGGCCATCAACTGCGGGGAGGAAGACTCGGCAGAGGTGAGAGGCGCACGAGGCCCAGCCAGCGCCTTGCGACCGACCGAGCCTGGATCACCAGCCTGAACGCTTGCCCCACGCTTCGCCATCTCTCCCGTTCTTGCCCGCTCGAAGATCGACTCCATGGAGTCGAAGCCCTGGCCACGGAGCGCGTTCTGGACGTTCCGGAAGATGCGAACCAGCCTGTCCCACACCCGGCGGATGCCGATGTGCAAGGGGGACAGGTCCATGCCTTCCTCACGCATACGGCGATAGCGCTGGAAGGCGATGGCGCGGATCTCGAAGTCAAAGAGATTGGAGGTCTCCTCGACTGAGCGGCCGATCTCGGCGGCGGCATGGCGCGTTGCCCGCTGCATCTCCGACGGCGAGCGCAGCAGATTCATCTCCTGCGGCGTGGCCAGAACCGTCTCGACGTGGTGGTAGGCTTCGTGGCCGGCCGCCGTGCGCAGATCGTAAGATGGGTCTTCCAACGCCAGCGTGATGACGACCTTGGCGTCGAGCGTCGGGCGGCGGTAGGTGCCGCCGGCCGTTCGCGGGAGATTGTCGAGTCCGAGGTTGCGCCACTGCGTCTCGGTCAGCGCTTCCTCGGCCGGGATCTCCGACTGGAATCTTACATCCACTGCCCCCGGTCCCGTCATCCGGGTCACGATGGCAATGGCGTCCTTGATCGATTGCTCGATCTCGGAGGACTTGGCCTCGGCCGCAGGCGTCAGCCCGCGCCCTGCGATCCACTTCGCCCTCGGCACGGCCGAGAACATCATCTGCCCGCTGTCGCTCAAGCGCATCTCTTGGAAGATTCGATCGAAAGCATCGATCATGCGATCGAACGCCGGATCGTACGGCTTAATGTATTCAGGAGACCTCCTAGAACTCATGGCATCGGGAAATATCTGGCTGATTGCTGTCGGGCTGTACCCAGCCCGGACCGCCTTCTCACCGATGTACACCTGGAATGCTCTAGCAAACATCTCATGCGGAGTAGCTAAATATCTCTTGCTTTCGCCTCTTGCCCTGGCGATTGGCGCAGACGCCATTCGGTCACGGGCTTCTTGATCTCCGCTCAGACGAGCTTTTATCCTGCTGAACACGCTGGTCTCGCCGTCACGTATAGCGCTCGTCAGGTCCTTCCAAGCCAACGCCATCTCCGGTCTCATCCACCAGAAGTTGCGCACGGCCGGCCATCTCGGTATCATTCCTAGGGTCCACGCCATTTGCACGGGTCCGCTTTTCAGCATTCCTCCCATAATGAGCCAGTCCAGTAGAACAAGCGGATTGTACCGGCGCGACGCGGAGATGCGCGGAGTGCCGGTATGAATGGGAGCCTGTTGCCCGGCGACATGATCCAGAAAATGCGCCCACTCGTGAACGGCGATCTCCCCCGGCGCGTCTAAGGCCGAAAGGGCTTTGCGGTTCACGTAAAGAGTCGACCGGCCCGCGCGAAGACGTGACGACGCCCACTTGAAAAATCCGATGTGGAACCCGCCCAGTAAAGCGGGGGCACGGCCGGAAATGTTGATCTGCGCACGTCCAGCTCCGCCAATGACGTCAGTCGGAAGGTTCGTTACCTCGGCAACAAGCCGAAAGGCTGCTATCGTATCCTGCGCCGCTTTGATCGCTCTCGGTGTGTCCTTGACATTGACCTTTGCAAACCCGAAGTCCATCATCAATACTGTTTGAACGCCGCGCAATGTGTCGGGCATCGGCAACGACAAAGCCGTTCCTGGAGCAATGCGATTGCCTGGAGCGTCCTGTGAGCGAGGGAACGAAGACCCGGGACGTCCCATAAACCTGTCCCAAATATTGCGAGACGTCATTTCGCCACCGGTCCTCGGCACGGCCGAGAACATCATCTGCCCGTCTTCCATAACGGCAGACTTTGCCGCATCAGTCAGACGGAAGAGCGTGAAGCCCTTGCCGAGGCCGGTCTTGCCGGAAGGGGAGTCGAGCGTGGCGATCTTCTCCGGGGCAGGGGTTGCCTTGTCGAGCGCGGACAGCAGCTTGCGCAGGTTCTTCGGAACGATGCCTTCAGACGTAGCCGAGCCATAGAACCCAGCCATCCCGCCTTCGTCGCCAGGATTGTAGCTCAGAACAGTGTCGCCATGCGGGATGGCGATGTGCTCTGCCCCTGCTTCTGCCGCCTGACGGATGGCCCGACGGAGGGTTGTGTTCACCCACTGGTCAGTGGTGTTGACGAGGGGGTTGCCGGGGGCAGATTCTTCTGCCGTGCGATGCTCCGCATTCAGAAGCATCAACGACGAATGTGCGTCAGCTATCTTATGCCCTAGTGTTGTCGCCGCGACGTCCGTCTTCGCCTCGGCAAGAGACCCGACGACATCCCAATAGCTAGCGTCTGGCTTCTTGAGGTAAGCGCGCCCCTCATCCAGCGCTGAATGGAACGACTGATTTGCCGCGTCCCTTCGCGCCTTCAACTCAGCGATCTTCGCCTCGTCTCTGACACCTGCGTCTCTGAGCTTCTGGCCCCAGTCTGACTGGATCTGGTCGATGGTGAACACGGGACGCGCTTGATGCGTCGTCATGCTCGTCATCATGTGGCCGACGATGTTGGGCTCGGAGAAGTGGCCGGACTTGAAATTCTCCCTGTCGTAGAACGGCAATCCACCGCCGCGCGCAAGCTCCTCCGTTTCCCAGCTTTTCACCGCGCCAGGGCGTGGATATTCCGGCGAGTTCGGGTAGCGAAGCAATTCTCCGTCTGGGCCTCGAATAGCGAAGCCGGGTTGGTCTGGATGCGGTTCGACACGCAACCCAGTCTCCCTTCCCGGCAAATGCAGCACCGTCTCCCTGTACGTCGGGTTGGACGGGTCGAGGGAGTAGTTGGACCATTTAGGACCACCGGCAAGTTTGCGCTCATCGATCGTGTCCGATGCTGCTTGAAACGCGTCGAGCAGCGGAATGATCTCTGGCGTCATGTACTCGGTCGGCAAATCGCCCATCGAGGCGTCTGCGATGAGCAAATCAACATCGCTCGCACCGACTTGCCGGAGCGCCTCACGCAACCTCTCCTCAGTGCGTTGCGCGGCGACTTCGGTCGCGTTCGTCTCAGGCGACCCGTACTGTACCTCCCTCAGCCCGACCCTGTTCTCCTCCAGGTGCTTGACGATCTCGTCACGGGTGACGGAGGGTCTGCCGGACAGCATGTCTCCCAGCCCCGTTGCCGCGATCTCCGCGTCTTTCACCCCCGCTTTCTTCAACTGGGCAAGCATCTGCTCTGGCGTGCCCTTGCCTTGCTTCAAGCCACGGGCCGCTTCCAGCGCCTTGGAGTAGTAGCCAAGGGAATCGAGATCACGACGCATGGACTTACCGATCGAGGCATCGATAGCGGCGAGCAATTCTACGTCTTGGATGGACGGGTCGCTGCGTCGGGAGACACCGCGAACATGGGACAGGAGCTTCGCTCGGATACCGACGCCTCTGATATGGTCGAGGCTCGGCGTCGACAGGATGTAGTCGAACACATCGCCCGGCGTCTTGAAGAGACGGCTCATCTCGGCGTCGAAGGATGGCTCGCCTCCGTTCCGGTAGGCGGTGACCAGATCATCGATCGGCGTCGGTTCGGTTGGCGCTCCGGAAGAGTCGATAGCGGCAGATAGATCATCACCAAAAGAGCCAGCCTCGACGGCATTGCCAGCAAGCCTTCCCGACCCGATATCATCGATGATGTCCCTGATCGGGGCAACGTCTGCATCGGAGAAGTGGCCATGAGACCACAACTCCAACATGTGGGCGACGGCCTCCTGGCGGTTGGCCTCGACGAAATCGCCACGGTTCTTGTAGAAGGACGCATAGGCCTGACGTAGTGTCAGGTCGGGCGCTGTCGCCGCTCCTGGGTCTCCGATGACCGCGAGGTAGTCCCGGAACGGCATTTCGAGCACGCGGAGATCACGCGCATGGCGAAGAAGCCGAGAGAAGACCTCCTGCCCGATTCTCCCCTCCCGTCGGAGAACGTGGACGGATTCATGCCAAGTTACTCCGGACGCGGTCTTGTCGAGGCTCTTCGGAGAAAAAAGGGTATTCAGGAACAACCCGGGACGCCCGTCGAGAGCCGACGCGGGAACCGCAAAAGCCCGCAACCCGTCGAGCCTCGCAAGCGGTAGGGTCAGCGGCTTCGCTCTGCCGTCCGGCATCCTATAGACCGCCCGCACCGTCTGGTTCAACGGATCGATCGTCCGTTCGCCGTACGGCTCGATCCGTTCGAGAACTCCGACTAGGGTGTTTTCTGGCACCATCCGCGCCATTGGCCTGATGGCTGCGACCTGCTCCTCGACATGGGCCTTGTCCACGACGTAGGTCTTGCCCGCCAGAACCGCTGTCATGGCCGCTTCGTAGGACGGGGAGCCGATGGCCATGAGCGGCAGACCCTCGGCCTTGATCTCGGCGATCGTCTCCGGCGTCAGCTTATCTGCCTCCTCGCGCATGCCGGACGCCACGATCGCCTGCGCTTCATCTTGGGCGGTGTCGACCTCGAACACGGCACCAGCCTTGCGCATGGCGTCTACGGCCGCAGCGAACTGGCCACGGCGAATGTTTTCCACCCGCATCACCCCGCCGCGGCGCTCGAAATCGCTCGGGGCGATGGCGTCACGGACAGCCTTGTCCCTGAAATACTTGCCGGCCTTCGCGCCGGACTGCGCCATGCGGATGTAGTAGCCGTGGCGGTCACGACCCAGCACGAGGTCGCCATCCCGCCCCGTCACCTCGACGTCGGACACCTTGTCGAGGAACGACGCTACAGCCTCCCCGCTCGGCAGGCGCACCGCGCGCTTCGACATGAACTCGTCGAGCTTGAACTCCCGGCTCATGAGGATGCCGGGCCTGATCTGCCCGTCCTCGGTCGTGAAGTTCACGATGCGGCCGGAACCTCGGGTCTGGTCATAGCCACCCAGGATGTTGCCCGTCACCACATAGCGGGTCTCACGGCCTTCCTTGCGGGCATCATCGAACGCGGACACGAGCTCGGCATGCGACTTGCCGGACCGGCTGATGGTCGCGCCCTTCTCGTCCTCGCCCTTGACCACGCCGTCGGGGAACAGCTTGGACATCGGGAACTCGAGCTGCCGCATCGAGTCGGGAACGGCTATCTTCACCGTCCACGAGCCGAGCGCCCCCATGGCCTTCGCCTTGCCGGTGCGCTCCACCGCCATGACGATGCCGTCCATGTCGCCGGCGGGCATGCCGAGACGCACGCGCGCGCCCGGGTGCGCTGTGTTCATGGTGCGCTGCCAGCGCTCCAGTTGCGCGTCGAGGCGGCGCTTGGTGCCCTCACGGGACTCGGGCTTGGTGTCTTGGATCTCGACGCGGTTCTGGTCGCGGATCAGGCTTGCGACCCGGCGCACCTCGCCGTCCTTCCAATCCCGTCCCTTGCGCTCGAGATCGGCAAGGGCTGCCGCGTCGTCGCCGTCCCGCTTCTCGGCCTTGATCGCCTCTGCCACCTTGCCGGCAACCTCTGCCGGCGGCATGGCGCGGCCTTGGGCCTTGGCCGAGATCTTCTCCATGCGCACGGCGTCGAGGAACGGGCTGTCGCCCTGCTTGGGCTTGAGCTCCGAGCTTTCGATCGTGCGGGCCTGGAGATCGACCGTCTTGGCTTCCAGCGGGTTCTCACCCAAGGCGTCGAGCTGGGCGATCTCTGCCACGTAGGCTTTCTGGATCCGATCTAGGAACTGCTCTTGCACCTCGGTGTCGAGAAGCACGAGGCGTCCCGTAGCCTTTCGCGCGACGTCCTCGATCTTCGGCTTGCCGTTCTCCTCGAACTTAAGAGGCTCGCCTAGCATGATGTTGAGGTCGAAATCCTCGATCAGCGCATCTGCCACCACCTTGTCGCCGACCTCGTTGATGAAATCGACGGATTCCACCGTGAACGCGGACGTGCGCGCGCCCGTCGTGTTCGCGTTCAGGCTTGCCATCTTCTTCATGAGGACGGCGGTCGGACGCGACTCGGCCGGGATGTCGGCGGCGATCTGCGAGTAGGCTGGCGTGACGACCTGTCCTGTGCGGTGTACGCGGCCGAGCATCTGGAGATGCGTGTCGATATTGCCCTCGGCCTGGGCCAGGATCATGCGCCGCTTGCGACGGTCCTTGAAGTCAGACTTGGCGTGCATCGACACGCCGGTTGATCCCGAGCGGTTCAGGATCAAAGCGTCGAGCGTCCCGCCGTTGAACGCCGCGATCGATCCACGCTTCCCCGACGGACCTTGCTCGGTCTTCGGACGCACGACGTATTTCGGCCTCGCCTTGCCGTAGTCGATCATCGTCTGGCGGCCGGTGACTTCCTTGACCGACAGCCCAGCTTGCCCGAGGCGGTGGCGGATCCAATCAATCGGAGAGATCGGCAGGGCCTCGTAGTTGCCATCGCGCACGAGATTGAGTGCGTTCTGATAGCTCTGGCGCAGACTGGACGGTAGAGCTTCGGCAGGGATTTGCAGATGCTCTTTTGTCTTGCCGTCCGGATGCTTGACGGTGATCCGGAGCGTGCGAGACAGGTAGCGCTGCAACACGGCGCCGAAGTCCAAGTCCAGCGTATCGCCGATCTTGATGTCTTCCTGCTCAGCGAAGTCCTTGATGAAGGACTCGTTGGTGTTGGCCAGGGCGATGACCGGCTTCTCGCCGGCCTTCGCTGCCTTGATCGCCTCCTGTGCCGTCGCCTCGGCCTTGATTGCGAGCAACATCTGGTTGGTGATGTTGTGCATCAGAGACGAGAAGGAAATCGTCGACGCCGACCCGGAGCCGACACCGGAGTCCTTCGTTTTCGCAATCCCGCGCTCGTCGAGAGCGCGCTCGCCCCACTTCGCGCGGAACTCCTCGACATCGACGTCGAAGCGGAAGATGGCCTGCATCGAGGCTGAGAACTGCTTGTAGGCTTTCTGGTCGACCTCGACGGGGGTAAGAGCGTAGTCGACGCCATCGAACGAACGCTCGTGGCGCATGTACTGGCCGGACTCCGCCAGCATCGAGGCAACGATCTGCTGCATCGGGACACCGCCGCGCTGGATCAGCGCGGGCAAGTCTTTCGGATCCTCTACAGCCTTGCCCATGTCGGTGCGGGCATAGAGGTCCATGACGTCCGGTCGCTTGGCGTAGGTCGCCGACGAGAACATGACGCCGCCGGCACGACGCGCGATCTCGCGCGCGAAGTCCGCACGGTTCATCACCGCGTCCTTAACCTCCCACCCCGTCTTGGCGGCGCCACCGGCGTTGTGGGATTCGTCCATGACCACCATGGCGCGCGGCGCTACCGCCGACAGGAACTCGCGCCTTGCCGTGGTCTTGCCCTTGACCGTGTTCATCTGGTCGTAGGTCGTGAACACGACGTCGGCTACGTTCTCGCCCGCCTGAATGCGGGCCATCTCGTTGGCAACCTTCTGCGCCGTGCCACCGACAAGGAACTTGCCGCGGCGCTTCGGAGTCTTCTCACCGGCAACCCGCGCCGCGTCGGACTCCTGCTTCCACGCCAGAGCGTCCTCGTCGAGAGTGATCGTCTCGCCGGCGTTGGTGATGAACATGCGCGGATCGCGGCCCAGCATCTCGGGCACACCGATGTCGCGCATATCGCGATACATATCGCCGTAAAGATCGGGCTTCTCGGTCAGGAATATCGGCACCATGCCGCGCTTCATGGCGTAGCGAAGAACTCCGGCAGCAACGCGACCTTTGCCGATCCCGGTCTGAGACCCCGAGATGAAGGCCGTCCCGCGCTCGATGTTGTCTATGGCAGACGCGAGAGCGTCGATCTGCTCGGCCGCGAACGGGCGCTTCTTCTCACCATCCGCATCGACGAAGTAGGGGCCATGAGCGTCGCTCTCGTAGTCGAGCCGTTCGGCGATGAACGAATCGATAGACCCGTGGCGTTGTTCCACCCGCTCCATGGCCGCACGAGCGGCGTCAGCCATGTTGACGGGGATGAGCGTGTCGAGGCTCTGCGCCGACGACACCGGCTCATAGGCCGCCTGCGATGCGCCTTCCTTGCGCTCGCGCTTTACCCTTGGTCTGATCGGCTCGGCAGCAGCCGCGTCGCGAGCTCGTCCGCCGTCTCGATCGCCGCGAGGTTGGGCAGGTCCATCATCGCGACGTGATCCCACATCTCCGGGCTCTCCTCGATCGCGTTGAGGACGAACTGCTCCGGCGTCTCCTTCGGTCTCGGATCGTACTCGCTGAGACCTTCCTCCCGCAGCCGGTCGCTGATCCGCTGCATCGCCGCTTGCGGGTTCGACTCGTCCCTCAGCAGCGCGACCATCCGCACCGCGATCCGGTCGAGCTTGCGTCGTGTCGGGTCTGCCATCGAGCTTGGCTCCGATCTCGTCCCAGGTCTTAAGAATGGCCGGCGGCTCGGCGGCAGGCAGCGCCCGCTCGGACTTGCCACGGCCTTCGATCACGATCACGTCGACCGGCCACGAGGCGCCCTGCTTGGTGTAGAGATCGCCAGAAGCGGTGAAGTGATCGACGACGTTGTACTGATTGTAGAGGCGATAGTAAAACTCGCGCTTGGCCTTGCCGCGATAGTCCTTGCGGCGCTCAGCGACGGCCTCAGACTTGGTGCCACCGAGAATGAGCACAGCGCGTCCGTCGTCGGCCATGGCATCGAGCGCGTTGAGCGCGACAGCATGGTCGATCTGGGTCGTCGTCCAGTCTCCGACCTTGAACGTCTTCGACGTCCCGCCGTCCTTCACCGCGCCGAACGGCGGGTTCATGATGACGGATTCAGAGGACTTGTCCTTGACGACACCGGGCTGGCTCCCGTCGAGCCCTTTGGTGTCGAAGTCCTGGGCCTCCAAAGCCGACCGGCGGTCCGGGTCGATCTCGTTGGCCGTGACCTTCTGATTGCGCGGATCCGCTTCGATCAGCAGCATGCCGTTGCCGGCCGATGGCTCATAGACGCTCTCGGCCGTGGCAACCCCTGCCAAGCGCGAGGCGACGTAGGCAAGGGGTGCCGGCGTCGAGTACGCCTGATTGGCGCTAGACGTGCCTGTGCGCGAGGTAAGGTTCGGCTGGCGATTGTATAGCGCTACGAGGTTGCTATACGTCTCGGCGGGAGACTTGCCTTCGGCGACGATCTCACGCGCGGCGGCCACCACCGCCCGCTCGATCGATTCCTCGATCTGCTTGTTGCTGCCGGTGATGCCGATCTCGGCGGCGAACTTGCGGGCTTCGCGTATGTTTTTGAAGCCGTCGGAGAGCAGGCGGTCGCGGAGACGGATCTCGGGCGTTGCCTGCGAAGGGGCATCAGGCGAGCCGCCTTGACGGTCAGCGTCGGTCCGCTCTACTCCTCCGTCTCGTCCTTCGCCTCGGCTAGGATTCTCAGAGCTTCCGACATCGCGGCGGCCACCTCCGGCAGGGTCGGGTCGAGCGCCTGTAGGTTGGTCAGGTACTCTTTCAGCTCCCGCTTCGTCGCGAACGGGCTCGGCTCGTCGATCAGGTACATTCGACACCTTTTTGAATTTGGCGACAGCGGTCTTGAACAACCCCGCGCCGATAACTCTACGGACAGCCGCCGCCCCTTGCTCCGCCGCAGCGGTGTCGGGGAACGACGCGGTGTAGGAGATGGCCCCGCCTTCGTGCGCCGCCAGCGCAATCAGATGCATAAAGTATGCGTTGGCGATCGTGCGATCGATTCTCCCGGCCGAGATAGCATCTCTGATGTTTGACGCGAATGCGTCACGAACGCCTGCGATGGCGACGTTGAACTCGTCCGCACTCGTCGTCGGCAGGAGAAGGTCAGCGCGATACGTAGACCCGTTGTGCCCATGCACGTAGACCGTTTTCAAGCTGGCGAGGGACGTCCCGAAATACAGGTCCATGGAGCTGAACGACGAGCTCGATGGATGATTGTGGTGGAAGTCGACGGTGCGCGTCTTGTCGCGATACAGCTCTGGCGTCTGGTTCTTGTCGATCTGGATGAAGTTGGTCTTGTTGCCCGTGGTCGACGCGACGATGGTCGTTCCATCCGGGCGGACGGTCATCCCGTGCTCGCGACCGTCGGCCCGACCCTTCTCCAGGACGTAGGCCTTGGCCTTCTCGGTCGCGGCGGAGAAGGCATCTCCACCATCCGCCGCGGAAACATCGCGCGAAGCGACCGCAGCCGCAGCCGCATCAACCTTGGCATCGAATGCCCGCCTAGCGGCGTCGTCTTGGACGGGAGAAGGTGGCGCTGGCTTGCCGGGCGCCCGTCCCTTCCAGCTATCGATCTCGATGCCGGTGTAGTCCTTCAACTGGTCGGCACCGCGGCCTTTCGGCTCGCCGCTTACAGCCCCTTGGGCTTCACCTGCTTCGCCGCCGCGATCGGGTTCCTCGGAAGGCCTGGGGTCTTCACGCCGAGCAGTCGCGGGTTGTGCCTCGGCTGCCGGGGCGGGTTCTCTTTCATCAGCGCGCGAAGGCTGCGAATCAGCAGCTTCCCGGCCGCCACCGAGGTATTGACGTAGGGCTCCTTCATCGGGAAACTCCTCGATCGTGATGCCGTAGTCCGCGAGATCGGCTGCAAGCTCGTTTGCGGTGTCCAGACGCTCCTGCTGAACGTCGCGCCCGCCGTCGGCGAGCGCCATGACCCGGCTGACATAGCGCCATGCTGCGACCATTCCTTCGATCTGCTCAGGCGTCAGAGGCTCTTGCGCAGGGCCGGAATCAGAAGACCCCGTCTCCGGGGCCCGATCTACGTCTTCTGCGGTTGCGGCTTCTTGCGCTTGTCCAGGCTTTCGAGAAGCCGCGCTCGGTTGAGCAGCTTCTTCCGGCGGGACAGATCCTTCGTCGCGTCGGCCCGCATCCGCTTCGCGACTTCCAGTCCCTTCGCGCTCATTCTCGTAGCTCTCGATTGCGATGCGCTCGAGCGCATCCCCAACATCCATATTGCCCTGGCGGACCAGCCTGACAAGCTGCTTCTCCTCCGCCTCGGACAGATCGTAGGTAGCGCCAGCGTCACGGTAGATGACGAACGCCTCGCCGACGATCTCGCGGGTCTGCTCCTCGTTGATCTCGGGTGGCGTTTTCGGGCGCTCGATGATCTGACCGCCTTGACCGACGCGCTCTCCGTCGACGATACTCTGCACGAGATCGTAGACATCCTGGATCGACGACTGCGACGCACCGGAACGATCCGGTACGTCCAACAGAAATCCCTGCTCGACCAACATCTCTCGGGCGCGATCGACCGGGACGCCGCTCGCGTTGAGTAGACCCGGGATGCGTGCTTTATCTACGATCTGGCGCAGGTCGGCATCAGGCATGATGCCGCCGAAAGAGCGAATTGCCGACAGTGCGGTCTGCGGGCTCGTGCTCTGGCGTCTGCGCTTCACCGCCTGGCCTGCCTCGGCTTGCGGATTACCTGTTGTCCGCTCGACCGGAGTTGCATCGGCTGCGGCCAGCCGGTTGTCCCGGCGCTTACGGGTCGCGGCGACCACTTCCTGACGCAGAGCCGGGCCCGTCCTCGTCGTACGCAGATTCAGCTGATCGAAAGCGAGTTGCCGAACCTGCTCGTTGGTCAGACCATCCAAGCGCTGGCGCAGAACTGCAACGCCGTTCTGGCCCACCCGATCGGCATTGACCATCGTCACCATCATCGACGACTGGTCGAACTGCTCGGTTTCCACCGCTTCCCCGGGAACTGACGTCGGTTGCCGGGAAAGGTCGGACACGGGTCGGGTCTGCTGGCCCTCAGCCAGCCACGCCTTGAAGTCCTCGGCAGACATCTCCGTGACGCCGCCGATGCGCTGAACCCCACGGCCGTCCGAGAACGCTTGCGAATAGGTCGCAAGCGCCGTGGCCTGGTCGGGGAACCCGACCAGCGCCTTGTGCTCGTCGAAAGCCTTGGTCCTGGCGTCGACCTGATCGACGACAAACACCGTCGTGCTGGCTGGATCCTCGCCGACGTAAACGTCGACCTGATCACCATCCGCGCCGCGGCTCCGCTTGACATAGCCGTAGGCCGCCGGCATGGCGACTTCCCAAGTCTTGCCGTCGGAGCTTGTGCCCCGCCGCATCGATCCTTTCGGGTTCTCGATCGAAATGTCGAGACCGTGCAGACGGATATGACCCTTGGCGTAGTTGCCGGCGGTTTTTTGAGCTTCCGTCGGCTCTGCGACGCGCTGCGCCGCAACCGCAACATCGTCGGGAATCTCCACCCGAACTGGTGCTGTGCGAGACCCGTCTCCGCGCGGCAGCGGAGGTGGCGCAGACTGCCCCTGCCTCTGTGCGGCTTCGGCAAGGATTGCAGCGGGGTCGGCACCCTCTGCCATCCGCTGCTCGATAGCGGCAGCACTTGCCTTGTCAGGGGTGATGACCATGCCGCCGTCGAGAGTCTGGACAAGCCCGCCGTCTCGCGGCAAGGACGCTGCAATCTGGTCTGCCAACTCCCGATTCGACTGGACCTCCTGCACCTGGGCAGGTGGGATGTAGACGGCGGGCGCCCGCCCGGATTTCATAGCCTCGATCTGGGCTGTAAGGTCGCTGCTGGCTGGCGCTGTCGCCGCACGCGGCTCGATGCCGGATGCCTTGGCCGCCTCGAGCTCTGCCGCCACCTCCGGGCCGGACATCGCGGCGATGTCGTCGGCCGTGACGCCGAACTGGCGCAGAGCGTCGTATTGCTCTGGAGTGACGCCGGCGCCACTGGAAGCTGGAACAGGAGGCGGCGTAGCTCGGCCTTCCTCCGGCAGTGGCGGCGGGGCAGGCGAGATTGGAGCTACCGGCGGTGGCGTTGCGGGGCTGACATCGGTCGCAGTCGTTGGTGTAGTGGAAGACCCGCCACCACGGGCTGCGACTTGCTCACCTTTCGCACGCGCGGCTGCCGCGACCTCGAGAGGAGCCCCGGCAAACTCTCCGAAGAACTCGCCGAGAACCTCACCCCACTTGATGGTGTCGCGCGCGGCGAGCGTGCCAGCGATCTCGCCTCCGGCACCGAGCGAGCCCTGCACGGGCATCTGCACGCCGACGTTGGCCAGTTGCCGTGCCACCGGACGTTCCGCAAGAGCGCGTGCCGGCAGGAGCACCTTTCCGGCGATGCCCATGGACGCGGCGTCGAACGATCCGACAATCAGCGCCTTGGCTGTCGCCTTCTCGCGAATCTCCGCCATCTTGTTCTGATCCGAAAACGCCTTGGTCAGCGCCTTCGGGTCGTTGGTGTCGATTCCTTCTTCCTGCAGCGTCTCGATCAGATGGCCGGCGTAGGTCTGCGCCGCCGAGCTGCCGCCCATGACTGCAGCCGCCGTTCCGGGACTGCGAGTCGCTGCCGCGACTGCGAGCGCCGGCAGCATAGCAGGGAGGCTTTGCGCACCGACGTTGGCGATGAACCGGCCCGGGGCTTTGAGGAACAGTCCGAACGCCTCCGCCGGACCACCCTTGGTTTCCAGCGCCGCCTTCACCTCCGGGCTGATCGGCCACCGCTCGGCTTCCTTCGCGCGCGCGATGTGACCGGACACCGCCTCGGCCTGCGCTGCGCTGGCGTCGCGGCGCATCTCGGCCGTGACCTCGGGGCCATACGCCTCGGCAATTTTGGCCCAGAACATCTCCGCGATGAGCGGCGCCTTCTCGGCCAGCGTTTCCCTCTGAACGACGTCATTGGCAGTTGTTTTGCTGCCCCTGGCCGCATCCAGCCTGCCAGACAGGTCGATCTGCCGTTGCGTCGAGTCTATGGTGGTCGCGTGCAGACCCTGGACGAAGGTGTTCCACCCCTTTACGAACGAGTTGTAGGTCGACCCGAGGAACGTGGTCTCATCGGCGGGATCGAGCCAACCGCGGTTGGCGAGCCGCTCCGTGCGCTTGGCTTCGGCGCGCTTGAGAAGACCGGGCGACGTCTCCACAGTGGTCCCGAACATCTCCCACGGTGGCGTTGCGTCGGTTGCCGTTCCCGTCGGAGCTTGCGCGACCTGAGTTCCCTTGAACAGGTTCCAAGGGCCATCGGAAGGAGGCTCGCCACCTCCAAAACCGGGCAGACCCGCGCGCACGAGCTTGGGCGGCGAGTCGAACCACTGCACTTCCGCCTGGCGACGGGACACGAGCCCGGGTCGGGTCTGACCCCCAGCCTTGTTGTACTGAACGAACCGCTCTTTCGCTCGCTCTAAGTCGCCACTACGGACGGCTTCGCCGAGGCCCGACCGCACCCAATCCGATCCGGCATTGAACGTCAGCGACGTCAGCGCCGCCTTGACGCCCTCGGGCGCATTTGGAGCCTCGCGCTCGACGATCTGTGCGGCACGCGCCAACTCCTCACGAAGTCTGGTGTCCGCGGCCTCTGGCGTGATTGTCTCACCAGCACCGCCGCGCGTGCCGTAGCCGACCGAATGCTGTTTGTAGTCCCACTTCGCCTGCGGTGCAAATCCCTCGAATTGCTTGATCTGCTCGACGAACGGCTCCGGCATGGCGAACCCGCCTTGCGGAGACGGCGGCAACCCACCCATGGCAGACGGCATTTCCGGGAGGACCGGCACCTGGGAGATCGCAGGCATGCCATCGTCAATGGCCGGGGCCTGAAACAACTCCCACGGCGGCGTAGCGCCAAGATCGTCTGTCGCGGCCATGGCTTACATCTTCTCCCAGTTGTTCCGGTCCGACGGGTTGCCACCCTTGAAACGGTAGCCGTTCATGGACTGGCCAGGGGCGGGAGCGGCCGGAGCGCCGGGCCCGTCCGTCGCGACGCTGCCAGACTGGGTCTGCCGCCTAGAATTCGTCGCAGAAGCCCCGCCGTCCTCGCCACCAGTTTTCGGCACGTAGTCACGAAGCAGTTCGTCGCGACGACGACGCAACTCGGCCTGGAACTCGCCAGCCGGCCTCGTCTCGAACTCGCGCCGGATCGACTGGCCGTAGGTGTTGATCTGGTCGTTCAGCTTCTGCGCCTGCTTGACGGTCAGGCCTGCGACGCCGGACGGCGCAGCATCGACCCGCATCTCCTCGATGATTTTCTTCACACGAACGTCGTCGAGCCGTTGCTTCGAAGCCGACTCCGCCGATCTGCGTTGCGCTTCCGCGCTTTTGATCCCGAGCTCTGCGTCGCTTCGGTTTGCCCCGCGCTCGTCGCGCGTGTCCTTGCGGATGGCGAGAGTCTGCGCAAACCTTTCGCGCGCGGACTCTGTCTCAGCCTTCTTCTTCGCCTGGGCGTCCGTGTAATAGCGGTCGGTCGCTCCACCCGCGCCGGCCGCAACGGCGCCGATCTTGCTGAGACCGGGCTTGGAACCGGCCGCCGCCCCCGCTGTGAGAGCGCGGATGAACTGCTGGAACTGATCGGCACCAGACGGCGGAGCAACCGCCGGAGCCGCGGGAGATGGCGCCGGGGACGCTGGTGGCGGGGTCGCCAGGGCCGTCCTGGGAGCCACGGTCGGCACGGCAAATGGATTGGATGCCCCGGGCGGAAGAGGCATCCCACCGCCGCCGATCACGCTCCCGGGCGGCGGCGGAGAAGGGTCAGGTCGGACAGCCGGCGGCGCCGGTTGTCCGGATGCCGTGGCCGGCGGAATCGTCATCGACGGAGGCGCGGCGAACTGACCGACGCGACCCCCAGGCGGAGACGGTGTCGTCCTGTCGGAGCCACCGAACATGGACGCCAGAAGCGACCAGAGGCTTTGACCGTTGGGATCGCCGGACGCTCCGGGAACCCACGACGCATCGTCTGGAGATGTCTGCGGCAGAGCGGGGAGTGGCGTCAGCGGCACTCGAGCCACAGACGATGGCGCCTGTGGCTCGGCCGAGCGCGATATCGGAACTCCATCGCTATGCCATTGTGGACCATCTACAGGATCGTTGCGATCTACCCACTTGCCGCGCCCTTCGTCCCATCGCGCCGTGTCTGGCAGGCCTTGCGGTCGACCATTCGGGAAGCGATAACGCTCGTTAGCCATTGTGCCCGAAGTGCCCGGCATCGTCTGTGCTTCGGCCGCTTGCGGCTGAAGCATGTCTAAAATAGACTGCAACGTCACCATGGTTCACCCTCCCCAGAGACCGGAAAGCCAGGACGGGCCCGCCGGCGTGGTGGTCGTCGACCAGACGCCATTGGCCGCCGTGCCGGGTGCGGTCGACCCACCGCCACCGAAAAGTGAAGATCCGATGCTGGCGCCCATCGGACCGCCGAGCGCCGCTCCGGCAGCACTGCCGATCAACCCGAGCAGAGCGTTGTCCGGCGTTTGCGTCGTCGTCGTCTGATTGCTGTTGCCCGTGCTCGACGTCGCCCCGGTGCTCGAGGTGTTGCCCGTGCTCGATGTCGAGCCCGTGCTGGACGTCGCACCGGACTGGGTGCCGGTCTGCGAGTTGGTCTGGGTGCCAGTCTGGGTGCCGGTTTGGGTGCTGGTCGTCGCCTGCCCTCGCTCGATCGGGACACCGGCCAATGTCTTGACGAGAAGATCGATGTTGGCCGCATCGGCGCCGTACTGGCGCAGGAACTCCTGGTAGGCGGCGTCGAGACCGGCTTGCTCCTGGCCAGTCTGCATCTGACCGGACGCCAGAAGGGCCTGCAACGCCTGCAACTGCTGCTGCTGCTGCTGGCCTTCCTGCCCGAGCGGAGCCGCTGTGCCCTGGAACAGCCGGCCAAGCGCTTGCTCGTTATAGCCGGCGTTCTGGCCATCGGTCTGTGCCTTGCGGGCAAGGTCGCCCTGCTTCACGCCAACCGCACGATCGAACGCCTGCATCAGGAAATGCGATGCCGTGTCGCCGATGGATTGCGACGTCGACGCGTTGAGGTCGGCTTCGGCAATGCCATGGCGCGCGTCTCCAAACGCTCGCGCCGTCGTCGCTCCGGCATTGAGCCGCTTGCGCGCCGCGTCGCTGGCCTCCTGGATCCGGGCCAGGGCCGGCGACAGAGCTGCGTCGACGTAGGGGTTCATGTACTTGGCGATGTCGCCGGTATCGAACGTCCCTTCATAGCCGACCCGCTGCGCCGGCGCGTTGGCGAAGGCGAGCGCGCCGTCCGTCGCCGTCTGGCCAGCCGTGCTGCCGGACGACTGAGAAGCCAAGTCCCGAAGCAGCTGAAAGGCGTTGCGGCTATCGCCCGAGAAGGATGCGACCCGCGGGGCCGTGTAGCCCACGGCCGGAGCTGACGCTCGATCCCTGGCCAGAGCCACGGCCTCCTGTCCCCCGGCCTTGACGAAGTCGGGAAGAACCGTCTGCGAGTACCCCGTCGTGCTCGATGCCGAATTCTGCTGCGACGCGTTGAGCCCGCTCGAGGCGCTGGTCGATGACGACAATCCGCTGTTCGACGACGTGCCGGCATTCGACGACGTGCCGGTCTGGCTCTGCGTTCCGGCCTGGCTGGTCGTGCCACTCGTGTTCTGCTTGGTTTCGGACTGCTTGCACATTCAGGCCACCCGTAGAGAATAGGTGAAGGGGACGTAGCCCGCTTCCTGGGCAACGAGGCCGAGGGCGGTCTTCTTGATGCGTCGATTGGGATTGGCGATGGTCACCATCAGCACCTTGCCGCGAGCATCGGCGAACGACTTGGCTCTCGACATCAGAGCCCGCAGGACACTGCCGCCGCGATGCTCCGGCACCACATAGAGCCACACGTCCTGCAGGTAGCTGCCGCGCGAGTACCAGTAGGTGAGCTCGACGATGCCCAGCGTTCCGATCGGGTTGCCGCCGGCATCCCGCGCGATCAGGGTCATGCCCTGCTCCAACGTGCGAAAGCAGCTTTCCGCCGTCTTCTGCGGATCCATCGGTTCGTAGGACACCTCCGCATGCTCCGCCAGGATGAGGTCGAGCACGTCCCGGAACGAGCGCTCGTCCGTGCCGGCGACCTCGATGGCAACATCTGCCGGCTTGGTGGCAGGGGTTGCCGGCGCCGCGGCCTTGGCCGTGCGCTTGCGCTTTCTGGGCTTGCTGGCCATCAGGTTCTCTTCTGCCCGCGCGTCTGGTGGTCGCGGATGAAGGTCATCAGCACATCGCGCGTGGCATCGATGGCGGATTGCGCAGCCGCCAAGTCGGCGAGTGCTCCGGCGTTGGCGTCGAGAGTTCTGGTCTCGGTGAGATTTGCCAGCGCGTAGGCGTCGGCGTAGCGGTTCGGGTCGGCGTCCTGGCTCGCCCGCGCGATGTCGGTGACCATGCGCACCAGCCAGTCGATCTTTTGCGCGTCGCTGGCGTTGGGCGGCATCGGAAGCAGGGCCACTGGTCTCATCGCTTCGTCCCCGCTCCCTGCACCTCGAGACTGACCACCCCGAGACGAAAATCTCCGCCGACCGCGTTTGACCGGACCGTCATGCCGAAGTGCCGGCCGGACACGCGGGCATCGCCGATCTCGTCGCCGGCCGCCATGGTCACCGTCTGAGAATCGAAATCCGCGGCGCTGTTCGGGCGCTCGCGCGTGTAGAGCTCGAAGTCGAGCGCGCCGATCTGACGCTGGCAATCCGGTACGATCCCCATGACGTCGACAGACTGCTCGCCGCGAGCCAGAGCGTAGAGCCCGTAGGTCACATACGCTTCCAGCGCAGCCCCATCGGCGTCGTGGCCGACGTCGTGGAGATAGATAAATCCGTCGTGGCCCACGGCGAGGCTCAACAGCTCTCCAGACCTGAACTTCGTCTGCGTCGTCCGGTCGATGGTGCCGATCGTCCAAACCCAGTCGCCGATTGATACGTCGACGTATCGATCCGGCTCCGACGATCCAGCCGAGCAATAGTGCCAGCGGACTTGATTGTTCTTCTCGTCGTAGAAGCACCATGTCTTGTCGACATGGCTCTGGTTCATGCCGTCAAACACGTGGTCGACGATGTCGACACTGTTCGGGATGTCCTGCACGCCGCCGGCATACATCTTGAAGCTGCGGTTGGATATCCAGAGCGCGATGCCCTGGCCGACCGCATACCCGAGACGGGTGAAGAGACCGCAGTTGTCGGCGACGAGCCGCGTGTCGTAGACGAATTCCGACCCTGTGTACTGCATCAGATAGATCGACGTATCGGACCAGATCAGGCTCACGCCATCGGATAGCGCAGAGCCGCCTTTGAGCACCGATCCGGACTGGAGCGTGCGCGTGTTCGCGGTGTTCGACGCGCTTGGCGTCCAGTCTGTCGTGTCATCCTGGTCCGGCCACGAGACGACCATGGATTCGCGCAAAGCGATCACGAACCGCTCCGGCGTCACGAACATCGCGAGGATGTCGCTCGGGGCCCCGCTCACAGCCTCAGCCCGGTCGTCGGTCGACTCCTGCCAGAGATAGAGCGTGCCACGGGAGGGCGCGGCCAGAAGCTCGTTGCCGTACTCGGCGAGCGACCAGACACGGAGGTCGATGGGAATGCCCGTCGATCGCGGCGTGCCCCAGGTGCCGGTGCCGTAGGTGCCGGCACCGTAGCCGAGACCGGACACGCCAGAGGCGTAGCCGATGTTGATCTGATAGTCGGCGACAACCGATCCTCCGCCGCCCGATCCGGTTCCTGTCGCCGGCGAACTGTGTACGATCGTGTAGCTGTCGGCATTGATCGGCGTCACCGTGTACTCGCCGGCGATGGTGATGCCATGCGCCGCCGTGGCACCCGTGAAGGTCACGTAGTCGCCCTCGTCGCACCCGTGCGCCGTGTCGGTGACCGTGACCGTCGTCTCGCCGTTGCTCATGGCGAAGGGATTGGCATTGATGGTGCTGCTCGAGCGGATCGGCGTGACGTCGCGAATAGTGTCGGTGCCGGTCAGAGCATAAAGCTTCAGGTGCGTTCCGAAGGCCGCGTTGATGTTGCCGTCGGCGCTGGTCCATGACAGCGATGAACGGGCCATTCCAACGACGGCGTCGTCGATCAGTCGGCTCCACCCCGACCACTTCTCCGGCCGTCCCTTGACAAACCGGATCTTGTCGGAATCGATGTATCGACCGGCGGCCCCGTTGGGGCTGTCGACCTTGACGATTCCTGCGGGGACGTCGAGTGGAAGAGGCGGCATCAGAGCTTGATGATCCAGGTGCCGAGCCAAGCCGGCGGCATGTTGGAATGGGCCGTACCAGAGCCGAACGAGCCCGTCACGCCGTCGCCACCAGAGCTCGTCGTTCCGGAGACGGTGTGCGTGTGCGAGGCGTTGGCCGACATGGCGCCGCTTGTTCCGGACACCGTATGCGTGTGGCCGGTCGCGTGTGTCGTTGTCGTGCCCGAGTAGGTGTGGGTGTGGTTCAGAGAGTGACCGCTCGTCGTCCCCGAAACCGTATGCGTGTGGTTCGACGACACGCCCGACGTCGTCGCCGAGAACGAGTGGCTGTGCGAGCCGCCTGTGCCGGTCGTATAGTCGGAACCGTTGTTGGCCGTGTTCGGCGACGACCCCGACGAAGCCGACAGAGGATTGCTGCCGCCGTAGGGATGAGTATGGCCTGGATCCGTGCTCGTGGTTCCGGACACCGAGTGAGTGTGATCGTTCGAGAACCCCGAGGTGGTTGCCGAGAACGTGTGCGTGTGGTCGCTGCCGGCACCGACCGTCGTTCCGGAATAGGTGTGGCTATGAGTGTCTGTCGTCGACCCGGACGTGATCGAGACGGTGTGCGTATGCTCGGTGCTGGTCGATCCCGTCGACGAGGAGTAGGGATGGGTATGGCCGGCCAGGGTATGAGTGTGGGCGGGGACGTTGGCGTCGGCGAGCGTCACCGTCTCGCTGCCGCCGCTCGACCCGTTGGTCGTCGCCGACGTGACGATGGTGCCGAGCCTCGATGCGGGGGAGTTTCCCATGTCATCGAGGCCGAACCACGAGCGTCCGCGCAGATCGGGCAGCGGCAGCCGCTTGTTGGCCGCATAGTCCACCGTTGCCGAGGCGCCGCGCGTCGTCGCCGTTCCTGCCGAATCCTGGATCGGCAGAACCGTGTTGGAGAATCCGTCCCAGAGCAGGGCGTAGAGTGTCGCGGTGTCGGCGTTGGCGCGCTCGGTCGCACTCGACGCCGCATTGCCGATGGTGCGGCCATTGGCACGCACCCATCCCGTCGGCGCCGAGATCGCGACGTAGGGCATAACCGCGCCGGCTGGGATCGACGTTGCAGCGCTTGATGCACCGGCCGCAGCGATATCCGTGCCGGTAGAGAACACGGGCTGCGTCGATCCCTGCGTGATCTCGACACCGGTCTGTCCGGAGACCTTGCAGGTGACCGCGTAACTGCCGGTGGTCGCGTTGCGAACGATCCACGTGCCGCCACGCCCTGAAAACAGGATCACGGCATTGGCGACCAGCGTGCCACTCACCACGATGGCGTTGACGATCTCCTGTGAGTCCGTCAGCGTCGTGTTGCCGCCGGTTGTGCTGATCGCCGTGACGTCACCGAACTTGTCGTCGATCTCCTCGAAGTTGTCGTCGAGGATCCCGCCCCAGGTGTTGGAGTTGCCTCCTTCAGTCTGGTTCGTCAGCTTGATGTTGGTCGTCGTGGTGTCGGCCATCGAAGGTCGATCCCCAAAAACAGAAAGGCCGCCTCGAACCGGCGGCCTCTGCGGCAGGTCGGAAGGTCTTGACGATCGGCGCTACACGCGCTGGGCTCGACGCCACATCTCGTTGGTGGCGCTCGCCTCGGCAATGGCGTTCATGGCAAGAGCCATGTACTCTCCGGAGCGCTGGTCTTTCATGTGCTCGTAGGCTCGCGCCTGACAGGCGTATCGGAGCAGCGCCGGGTATCTGGTTGTGAGCCAGTTCGTCTCGTTGGCGATCGACAGCGCGTCGGGGCGCCTGTAGAATGTGAGGTAGCCGGCGAATGCCGTTGATGGCAGCACGTCGACGTAGGCCGTGTCGCCGAGGATTGCCCATCTCGACGGGCTGCCAGTCAGAAGCGTGCCACTGCTGTCTCGGTACTCGTTGAGAAGGGAGAAGTCGACGAAGTCGAGGTCGACACCCCACGTGTAGGGCCGGAACCCGATTGGGTCGAGAAACCCGCTCGGCAGAGCGACGTCCTGGTCGGCGGCGGCGAACGTCATGACGCTGCGGTGCTGCATCTCGCGCACACGCAATCGCTCGTAGATGAACGACTCGGACTCGATGATAATGTTTTCTACCGGCAGGTCGCTGCGGTTGAGCCAATTGGCGATCGACCCCGAGGTCGACTTGGACGCAATCAGCGTCGAATAGTCATAGGCCACTGGCTCGCGCCCCTATGTTAGGAATCCGCGCATTCGCGCCGCGCGTCAATGGTTACAGTCAGCGGCGAAGTGTCGCTGCACCAAGCGACGACTGTTTCTCACTGTCGGCCCCGTTTGGCGACCCGTACGCGACCCGGCGCCGCCGTCTCGATTGCCTTCACGGCGCGCTTGGCTTTCTTCTCGGCACCGATCTTGCGGCTGACCGAGGTGTACGCCTTTGCCGGCTCTACCTTCGTCTTGCCGGCGGGGCTGGTCTTGATATTGGCCTTGCCAATGCGTGCTGCCATGGCTACTCCCCCCCCAGCACGTCCTGGCGGGCCTCGGCAGCTGACAGAGCACCATGAGCGATCAGGAACTCCACCGCATCGACGCGCTCGGAGACGTCTCGGCTATAGGCGAGCTTGATAGCCCTGCGCACATCAGCCCACAGGTATTCCTTCTGCCCGCGAGCCCACCCCGACAAGTCGACGGCTGTCGCGGCTGTCGCGGCTGGCGGCGCCGCAGCCGCGGCCCGTTCCTTGGCCCTCTTGGCGGATCTGGCCTCAAGCTCGGCCTGCGCCGCCTTCAAGGCTTCGACGATTGCCGCCTTGCCCGAAGGGCACGACGCCCCGAGCACCACTTTCGCTGCCTTCTTGAAGGCGTTGTGATGCAACGTGTCGGCAGCCCGAAGCAGGTCGGCGACGTTGTCGGGAAGATCGTCGTCCTCGGTCGGGACGATGCTGGCCGTCTTGCCGGGCTCGATCAGGCGATCGTGGGCGTCGAAGAACTGGCCCGACTGCTCGTAGGCGGCCGGACGGTCGCATCCGTCGGGGACGAACATCTCTCCAGCAATCTTGCCGTATGGCCTGCTGCGATCGAGCCGCATGAATTCCTCCCGAAGTGGCGGCGGGCGCAAGTGACGCCCGCCGCCGATCACTTAGATGATTCCGCGATTACTTGCGCGGCTTCGGCGCCATGTCACCGTACATGAACGGGTTCAGGGTGTGGCTGAGATCCCGCGGGCCTCCCTTCATCGGGCGGCCGTGCAGAGCCTCCTTGTCGGCCTTGTCCGTCGAGCGGTCGGGACCCGTCTCGCTCATGATCTTCTGGCCGCGCTGGGCCGTCTCGCTGTCACGCATCGCGTTCTCCTTCCTTCATGTGCCTGGTTCGCGCTTCACTCACTCGAAAGCATCAGGTCGTCGTAGTCGGCGACCATGCTCTCGATCCGGTCGGCCCGATCGGGCGAGACCAGACCCGGGTAGCCGGCGACACGAGGTCGCCGGGCCCTGACCCAATACCCGTCCTCGGCCGCATCACCGGAGCCGGACGGGCCTAGCATGCGCGGCTCGTCGGCACGCGGCAGACGATGCCGCTCGGGACGGTTCGGGTCGTCGTAGCGCATGGATCAGTCCGCCCAGTCGATGATGCAGTACCACGTCGCCTGACCAGTCGACGCGTCGTCCACGATGGTCATGTAGACCGCCGTGTCAGACGGGATGTTGCGGTCGACCATCTGCGTCGCGAACCCCGTGTCGTGCTCCGCGTAGAGCGAGCGCACGGACTTCGGAGTGTTGACCGCGAGCACGCCGATCGACAGTTCCTCACCGTAAGCATCCGGATCCGACGACGTGCCGATGGCGAGCGACGCGTCCGCGGTGAACGCCTCCACGACACCTTCGACGCCGTAGTCCCAGAGCCGTCCGGCCTTGCCCTTCGGCCCCTTGATGACGAACTCCTCGTTCGCCGTGTTGCCCGCATCGTAGTAGAAGGCGTACTTGACCCGGTTGGGCCTGTCGTAGCTCATTCGAGCGATCCTTTCGTGTCACGTTTCGACGGTGGTCTGCCCCGCTGCAACTCCGGAGCATCGATCGCGCGTTGTAAAGGGACTTTACGCGGCACTGTCCCACTTCAAAACGCGACCCTGGTCGGCGGTGGTGTGGAAAAGGCCGAAGCCGCCGAGCCAGTACCACGCGATGCCGTAGGAGCGGCCGTAGTCGCCGGGCATCTTGGCGCGGATTTCCTCGGGAATCACCAGCGCCTCGTTGACCGTGTCGCCGCCGAAGAAGTAGCACCACGACGACTTGCCGTTGTTCCATGCGTCGGCGACCTGCGTGTACGGATCGAAGGTCGTCGAATCGTTGGCGCCGCCTTTCGGGATGAACGTCTGCTCGACGAAGCGAAAGCCTTCGTACTTGCCGATCTCGCCGGAGTAGACGTCCGCCATGCCCTCGCCGGTGTACTGCTTGATCGACTCGAGCTCGTTCTTGAAGTTGCGGAACGTCGACGGATGGCTGATCGACATGTAGTCGTCGCCCTTGAAGCCGGGGATGTTGCGCTCCCGCATCTCGTCCGAGATCGCCTTGATGTGACCGGTGCCGAGCGCGACGTTGTTGGTCGTCGCCGTGGCACCGTTGGTCGTCACGGTGATCGCGGTCGTCGACGTGCCGCCGGTTGGCGCCACGCGCAACAGGCAGTCGTCGAACTTGTCGTAGACCTCGATGTCGAAGAAGCGACGGGCGTCGTTCTTCAGCTGCTTGGTCACGACCGCCTCGACCTCGTGCTTGGCGAGCATCGTCACCTTGCTCGTGATCGGCACGGAGTTACCGGCCTCGGTGACCGTCAGCTCGGACTGGCTGACGGTGCCCTTGGTCTCCGGCATCGGCTGGAGCTCGTTGAGGCGACGGCCCTGCGTCGCGAGATCGCTGTAAGTGTTCCAGCGGTACTTGTCGCCGCGGTGAAGGCCCTTGTTCAGCGCACCCTGGTCGGGCTCGGCGAACTGGCGGAAGCGACAGAGCGGCTGAAGCTCGGTGCGCAGCGTGTCGGACAGCTCGTCCGAATACATGTACTGGCCGTCGGCGTTGTTCGCCCACTGAACGGAAGTGCTCATCGTCGTAGTCTCCTGATCGGGGAAATGGCCGTCGGGGGACGTCGGCCTTTGGACCGATGGATCACCTGAACCCACGCTGTCGCCGCATCTCGGCGACGACCTGCTCGCGGGTTTTCGGTCGATACGTCGGTTGGGTCTGCGTCCTCACCCCGGCGGCTCGGGGCTGGGGAGTTGCCGAGCGCTTACGCTCCACCCGATCGGCGAGCGATGCGGATGGCGTTGTGGTCGGCTGCTGTGTCGGAGCGGGTGCCGCGGGTTGGCCAGTCTGGAGCACGGAGGCGAACTTCGCCGCCATCTCCTGGCCGACCTCGCTGAAGATCCTGTTGTAGTCCCGGACTCGTACCCCTTGCGCACGCCGCTGCTGATGGAGCTCGAACAACTGCTCTCCATTCATCGGCGTGAGCGTGGCGGGATCCTCGCCGGCTGCAACGAGGTCTTCACGGACCTTGGCGCGCAGCTTGGCAAACGACATGTCGAGCAGGTCCTGGTCTTGGACGATGCCGGCATACGTCGTCTGGAAACTCTGCGCTGCGGTCTGGATTTCGCTCTGGATGGTGCGTCGCCTGATGGTCTCGTCGACCACCCGAGCGACATCGGGCTGTGCCATGCTGGCCGCGATCTCTGACGCGAGCTCGGCAGCGGCATCCGCCCCTTCCTCGTCGTCTCCCACCTGGATGCGCGAGACGATGTTGCGCAGCTTTTCCTTGTCGATCGCGCGGGCCTGGTTTGGCGGCGCACGGCGAGGCTGGGTCGGCTGCTCCGATTGCCCACTTTCATCGGCTCCGTCGTCCGGTCGGTGTTCCGGCGACGGCGCCTGACTGCGCAGGGCTTTCGCTTCCGCGAGGAGGCGCTTGGCCTCGTCGAGACGGTTATCCGAGGCAACGGCGATCTGCGCTTTCGCGATCACCTCGCTCGCTTTCATCGTCACGGGCTTGCCGTCGACGACGAGGGTGTAGGTCGGCTCATCCGCTTCGGCGGGGGGCGGCGTGGCAGGGCGCGCTTTGACTTGCTGGGCAGGGGCTGCTGCCATCGGCGGAGGGTCTGCTGCACCCTCATTGCCGTCTGCCGGCTCCTCGCCTGCGTCGGCGCGCGCGGCGGCAGCGTCTGCCTCGCGCTCGGCGGCCTCTCGGGCCGCGCGCAGGCGATGGTATTCCTCGATTGCCGCTTGGCGCCGCGAGTCGATCCGAGGGCCGGCCGAACGGGCCGGCGACTGGCCGCCGTACTCGCCGTCGCCGGCGACGGCGAGGCTGTCCTCGGCTCCCGTCGGAATGATCTCGTCAGCGTCCTCGGCCTTGTCTGCGGGCGTCTTGTCTGCCGTCTGCTCAGTCGTCGCCATCGGTCTGTCTCAATCCTTCGTCGGCGCTCACAGATGCCTCGATCACCGCACGCGCCCAATCGCGCACGTCAAGGTACTGGCGCACCACGCTCTGATGTCTGGTGATCGCGAGGGCATTCGATGCGTCGCAGCGTGCGAGCGCGTCGAGAGCGGCAATCGCGGCTTCGCGCACATGCGCGACGTATTGGGAAAGCGACGAGCGCTCGTCGTCGAGATCGACCTCGACTCGAACACCCATGGCCCGTATGCGCTCTAGATCGGCGCGCTGCTCCATCCCGCCCAAGGCGGCATGGAGAAAGTCGTCGACCTCCTCGTTGTCGATCATGTGATCACTGCACCATGGCGGACAGACCGCCCGGCACACGCCCGAACATCGCGCCGATCGCCTGCTGCTGCGCTTGAACCTGCTCGCTCAGCGCTCCGACCTGACGAATCAACCCCTGGAGCACCTGTTGAATCTGCGGCAACATTTCGTTATTCGCAACATTATTCGCAACACCGTTCGAGAAATTTTGTTGCGCCTGTTGCTGCAACTGCTGCACCCGGTAGCGCTCGGCCGCTTCGGCTTCCTTGGCACGAAGCGTCGTCGCCTGCCGCATGTCCCCCGAGGCCTGTCCCATGGTTTGCTGCGCGAGGCGGCCGAGCCACTCGATCTCGGACGACGAGATCACCGCGTCGTTGTCGGCGGCCGACTGGCGCTCACCCGATCGAATGGCCTCGAGCTTGACCTGCGCGTCCCGGGCAAAGCGCTCGCGGTCGACTTCGACCTTCGCCATACGAGCCTCGAAGTCCTTCATGATCTTCACCATGTCGGGGCCGGGCTCGGGCTCTGCCGGATCGCCGTAGTCGAAGAACCTCCGTCCGTCCCGGAATCCGGCCTGCCCCATCACCTCCTCGATGATAGTCTCGACATTGAGCGAGATGCCTTTCGCTTTCGCCTCCGGAAGGATCGGCCCCAGCATCTCGAAGGCGAACTTCAGCTTCTGGAGCTTTTGGATCGGGTCCGCCGAGCCAATACCGGCGTTGACGCGCACCGTCATCTCGCACTGGTCGAAGTCGTCGATCGACGGCATGTACTGGTAGCGGGTCCACACCCGGGCCTGCTGGCCGGCGATGGCCAGGATTTTCTCGTCCGATTCGTGGTAGCGCACGAGATGCACGAGGTGGCGCAGCACTGGCTCGACCCAGGTCTCGATCCAGATCCGCAGGTCAAACTCGCTGACCGAGTTGGCGGCCCGGCTCATCAGGCTCATGCCGCCGACCGTCTCGTTCAGCTGCCGGCTTTGCTGCACCGAGCTGGTCGAGAACACGCCAGCCAGCTCGTCGAAGTTCGAGTTGGTGATCGAGGTTTCCTGGAATGCGGCGCCGTTCGGGCCCGGCGTCGACACGATCGACACGTCATCGAGGCTGTCGACCATGAGTACCGTGTCGGGCTGACCGCGGCGCTGGAGCGCCTGCATGTCGACGTTCTTGCCGCGCCTGGCCACGGCGAGCGGAGAGATCGCGCGCTTGAGGGTGTCGAGCCGCAGGTTGGTGATGTCGTTGAGCTCCATCTGGAGCGGCTGCCAGGACTCGACCGGGGACTGCGGGAACACCCGGTGCGTATCGAGCTGGGCCACGCCCATCACGTAGGGCCGCTCACCGCCAAGCTCCGGGTAGGCCTCGTGGGTCTCCTGCACGATCGACAGGAAGCCGTGCCGTCCGACCGACCAGAAGTGATAGTCCTTGCCGCCGACGCGAACGAAGTTCTCCTGGATCCACACGATGTCGAGCTCGCCGCCCGCTCGCGTCGCATCCTCGTAGCGGTCGCCGCCGGCCTCGCGAACGCGCCGGGCTCCGCCGCGCTCCTCCTCGATGCGGCCTTTCATGAGCAGCTCGTCGGACACCGGCAGCCATGTGTTGTTGCCCCGCTTGTCGGCGGAGGCGATCATGGCGCGTGCATCGCTGAGCCCCATCGGATAGCGGCAAGTGAACCACCGTCCGCCTTGCACGGGCGAATGCCACGGCGCCGCCGGGTCGATGCCGACGTTCTCAAGCGCATGCACCTCGACCATCGGCCGGTCCTTCGTGACCCGCATGATCGGGGTTTCGGTTTCGACCGTGATCTCTATGCCGTCAGGCCCGATCATGACGTCGCCGGTCAGAGGATCGATCAGCGGGGTCGTGGTCACCTCGATCTCGCCGGTCTCGACCTCCTCGTACTCCCAGAACTGCTTGGAGAAGCACACGCCGGTGATCTGGGAATCGAGACACGCTCCCATGGCGAGCTGAAACCATGGCAACCCGCTGCGGGCGCTGGTGCGCGAGAGCCTGTACTCGAGATCCGCCTTGATGACAGCCGCAGTTGCGCGCTGCTGCACGTCGTCCTCGAATGTCGCGGCGACAGACGTCACGTCTTCGGTCGAGAACAGGGCACCAGCCGCCGCGGCGAGATTTTTCCTCACCGCCGCTCTCGTCTTCGGCACGAACAGTCCGCTGCGCACATTTTTGAACGCCGGGGTCAGATACTTAGACCCTTCGGCGTGCTGGCTCTGCCACGCTCGATAGGCCCGGGCGAGGGGCCGATCGACGGTCTTCGTCTGGTAGTCGCGAGAGATGTTCTCGGCGCGTGCGATGATGGCGAGCAGGTCGACGTTCTCGGGCTCTCCATCGACCGCCGGCCGCCTCGTGTCCGACATGCCGTAGTCGCGCTGCGATCCGCGCGTCGAGCGGTCGGGGGGCTGGGGATCGAAGCGTGACGATGCCATGGGATGTCAGTCCGTGAAGACGAAGCGAGGTGTCGCGCGGTTTGCCGGATTGGCGTTGCGCGCCGCAAGGAAGTGGTCGATCTGGAACCCGGCACGCGGCACGTTGTGGCGCTCCAGGATCTCGCCGCCCGCCTTGACGATGCAGCGCAGCCCTGGGTCGGCCGCGATGGTCGACAGGTGGACGACGTAGGACTGGTTGCGCTTCATGATGATCGGCAGCGAGATCATCGCCACGCCCTGCGCACCGTCGACCCGCACCAGCCAGGGGTGACAGGGGTAGTGCTGGTCGAGCTTCATCGCGATCCGCCGGGTAATGGCGAGATCGGACGCGGCGTGCTTGTCGGGAGACCCGTCCGACGGCGCATCGTAGGTCATCTTCTTTTGCGTGTAGCCGTGCACACGCCGCATGATCTGGTAGTCTGGAACTCGGAGGCGCGATGTGCGGCCCATGGTGGTGCTCCAAAGAAAAAGGCCCGGCGGTGAGGCCGGGCCTTGCGAAGGCGCCCGTGGCGCCGATGTCTTGCTTCGGTCAATCCGTAAGCGACCGAACAACCTCCAATGTCCGATCCGGCCGGTCGTCAGTAGAGCGAGGCGATCGGACCTTGCGCCGTCGTGAAGGTCGTCGGCGGCGCGATCGTTGTGAAGCCAGTTGCGAACACCTGTCCGGTCTGCTTCGACGCCCCGAAGCTGCCGACCGTGTGCGTGTTGATGCGGGCCGTGTTGTTGTCGACGAACTGCAAAGCATAATACGTCGCCGGGCCCTTGGCGGCATAGCTCGACGTGAACGGGATGCGCTGATAGGCGTCAGTCCCGGACATCGCCGTCGATGCCGAGGTCGCCAGAACGGCGCCGGCAGAGCTGGCAAGCCCGACCTTGATGTTGCCCGAGGCAACGGAGCCGTTGAACACCGCGACGCCCGTCACCGTCACATTGGCAGGGATGAACACCTCGGCAATGTAGACTTCCGTCGCGACCGGCGTCGTGTCGGTGCCGGACGTCGTCGCGATGGCCGGCTCGCCACCTGTATGGCAGAGCCGCGGCGATGCCGAGAAGCCGGCTGCCGCAGCAATGCCTCCGGTCGGCGTGTAGGCGCCAGTGATCGATGTCGCGATGGCGATGGCGACCGCCGAGCTGGTCGCGGTCATTGCGGTGGTGCCGTCGACCACGATCGAGAACGTCGCCGTGCCGGCGTCGTATTCGATGTAGGTGCGCTTGTCGGCGCTGATCCAGATCTTGTCGCGCGTGAAGATGGACATCGTGTCGTTCCTCTTCTTATGTTTGGAACGCGGGTCACTGGTGAGGAGGAATACGATTCTTCGCGCGATTCGTCACGAGCGGAGCTTGCCGGCCCGGTCGTAGATGTGTGTCACGGTCGGCACCGTGATCGCCGACTTGCCGACCGACCACGCTGCGATGATCGCCGCGACCTCGGCGTCGTTGAGATCGATGGCGCGGCGATCGAGCGGCTTCTTGTGATCGGGAGCAAACCTTCGCCCGATGGATTTGCCGGCGGTCGCCCGCTCGACGACGACATGCGGCAGTTGCCCGATGACGACACCCTCGTACATGGACTCGGTCGAGATCACGAGCATGATCTGCGACCCGCGCTCGCCCGAGCGGATGAGCTGCAGTCCAGGCATCGCACCGGCGATAGCGTCGAATTGCGCCTGCTTGCGCGCAATGAACCCGGCAATGATGTTGGAGTCGATTTCCTCGAGCATGTCACGGTCTCCGTTCAGGCGGGCCAGCCCGTGCCGACGTCGTAGGCCGCAATCGCATCGGCCGTCGTCAGAGACAAGATCGCCGCTTTGTGCCCGAGATAGGCCTGCACGTGCGCGTCGAAGGCGTTGCCGATGGCGAGCGCGATTGCTTTCAGATCGTCGTGCGTCACCGTGATCGAGGCCGTCGCCCCCTTCGGCGTCCAGGCCCGCGTCGGCGGCGTGATGCCGAGCGCCACGCCGAGGCACGCTTTGGAGATGTTGTCCTGCGTCACGCCGTCGATGCCGTAGTCGTGCGTGCCGGCGCTGGTCGCGACCGTGACCCGGCCGATGGCAAGGCGCTGCGCCATCACGGCCCACGCGTCCTCGATCCGAGACGTGCGCTGCGGCGCCAGCATGTCATAGCCGGTAACGATCGCTGCTGCTGCCGCGCGCTGCTCAGCCGTCGCTGAGCCGACGAAGTCGATTCGCCACGTGGATTTGTCGGCCGGGTTGCCGATCGAAAGCCCCGCGATCGGCGCCACGGCAGCGATGGCGGAGTGCAGGCTCGTCGTCATGGGAGGCATGTGTCCTCACATCCTGAAGCGGCAGGAAAGGCCGGTCTGAATGCCCGTGATCCCGGCGTCGCCCAGGAACGTGTGCGACAGCGCGGACTGACACTTCTCGATCGCCTGCAGATAAGAGCGCCCGACCCCTGGCAGGCCGTTGTAGACGGCCATGGCGGACTCGAGATTGCCACCGACACCCATCGGGCCGACGAAGCTGTCCGCGGCGTGCGCCGTCGTCGAATCAAGGCCGATCTGAGGGATGGCGTTGGTGTTGGAGCCGAAGCCGGCGCTGGTGTAGGTCGCGAAGATTGCATGCTCGGAGATGCCGACCACGAACGTCGTGCGCATGGTGCTCGACCCGTTGGCCGAGCGGAATGCGGTCAGCGCGTAGGTCCAGTTGTCCGTGGTGTCGCCGCTGCGCGTCGCGACATCGACCTGATTGTACATGTTCCAGAGGTCGAGCTGAGCCGCGGTGCCGCCGGCGGCGAGCCCGCCGAGAACCCAATTCGCCTGCTTCGACCCGTCCAGATACACCGATCCAAGATAGAGCCGCGTCGCATCGCCGCTCTTCACGAGCCGCCCGTCCTGCCGCGCCAGAGCTGTCGCTCTGGTCTTGTCGTCCGTCCAGGCCAGCAATTCGAGTGTGAGCGTGCCAGAGCTGCTGTAGGCGAAGACGTCGTGCACGCGAGAGGCAGTGCCGCCCGAAAGCGCAATCGAGACCTCGGCCGACGAGATCGCCATCCAGTTGGTGCCGTCCCAGACCGGAGTGAAAAGACCATTGTACGGCGTGTAGTACAGCGTTCCTGCAGCGGTGACGTTGCTCGTCATGCACGGCACGCCGGTCGAAAGCGTCAACCGGCCCTGCGGCTGGATCGGGGCGAGACCGAGATTGAGGCGCGCTCCTGCGACCGAGCTGGAGCCCGTGCCACCGTCGGCTATCGCCACATCTGTCGATCCAGGGGCATAGTAGTCGGTTCCAGCAGACGCTGCCGCAATGACGCCCGCCGAAGCCTTGACGAGACCAGTGGTCGTCGCTCTCTTGATCGTCTTGCCGCCAGTGCCGGAGAACAGCACCAGCTCGTTGTCGACCGAGGACGAAGGCCCGTTGACGTCGCCGGTTCCGGACGGAGCCGTCCAGGTGCCGTCCGCTTTCAGGAACTTCTGCGCCGCCGCATCGCCGGCCGCTGGCGCCGGCACGAGCCCTTTCGTGCCGCCCGCCCCGGAATCCCCGACGACAACGTTCAGAACCGCCGTCGCCTCGGCAGCCGACAGGTTCTCGTAGGCGCCAGCCGTGTCATCCCAGCCGAAGATCGCGTTGGCTCCGGCATCGGCGAGCGTGACGGTGCGGCCCTGGATGCTGGTGAGGTTCGCAAGCGTGTCGATCGACGCCTCGATGGTCGCCTCGGTCGTGGCATCGAGAGCGTCGACGTTCTGAAGAGTCAGCGTCCCGGACGCATCCGAGAACGGCACGGAGCTTCCGACCGTCAGTCCTGTGCCCGAGGAAAGAGAGAGGCTCGTACCCGTCGCGACACCGATAACCGGAGTGACGAGGGTCGGCGTATTCGCGAAAACCGCCGAGCCGGTGCCGGTCTCGTCGGTGAGCAGAGAGCGAAGGTTGGCGCTCGATGGTGTGGTGGCGAAGGTGTCGAAACCAGACGACCTGTTGACCCCAGCCCAGGACGACAGATCAGCGTCGTAGGCCTGGACGTCGACCCCGATCTCGAGGTTGATGCCGGCCTTGAGCGCGGCTTCGCTGCTGTGCTCGAGGAGCCCGCGCCCATATGCGGCCGTCGTCAGAGCGGCGATGGCTGTCAGATCGCTGTCGAGAGGCTGGTAGGCGGCGGCAAGGGCTGCCGGCGACAGGAAGTCGGTTCCGGCCTCCAGATCGAGCAGCGCGCGCATGGCGGCATAGTCTGCCGCCGCCACGAGGCTCTTGCCGTCGGGGCTGGGATCGACAGTCGACCACTCGTCGAGTTGGGCGTCCCACGCCTGCACGTCGGATCCGATGGCGAGTCCGAGCGCCGCCCGCGCGTCTCCGGAAGAGGTCGATCCCGTGCCGCCATTGGTAACCGGCAGGGCCCCTGTGACCGCCGCAGCCGCCGCGAGGTCGACCGCGCCGAAGGCGAGACCGCCGCCATCCGAAGCGACGCGAAGAACCTGCGCCGCGGTGCCCGTGATGTCCGCGACGTCACCGGTCGTGGTGCCGCCGCGACCGATTACGGAAAGCGCCACCGCGTCCCTGATCTTGGCGTTGGTGATGCTGCCGTCGGCAACCGACGCCTCGGCCGCCGCAACCCAGGACGGGCTGGCTCCGGGGCCTCCGGTCTGCAGCACATGCCCAGCGCTGCCGGCACCGAGCGCTTGCAGGTTGGCCCCGTCGTAGTAGAGGATATCCCCATGTGCGAGTTGCATCGAGGAAATGTCGGAAAGATAGGCGTGCAGCCGACCAGCCGGCACGGTGCCGGAGGATAGGTCGGAGGCCGAGCCTGATGTCGCGACCGTGGCGAGCCCGCTCTTGATGTAGTTCAGGACCGACTCGCGCGCGAACGCCGTCGGCTCGGGATCGGCCGATGTCCTTCCGCCGATCAGCCACGACCCAGCCGGCATCGGCGTGGTGATGGGCGTGTCGTCTCTGATCTCTATCGCCATCAGGCATTACCCCAGGTGATCTCGTCACCGCCCCATGTCATCGCTTGACCGCCCCAGATCAGACCGTTGCGAACCTCGGTGTCTGGTCCATAGGCGCCGCGGGTCCGATAGTGGGCGCGGAACACCCTCTGCCCGCCTTCGTGAGTGAGGTGGGCGTTGCCGGTGTGGTGCGGCGTGCCGTGGCTCGTGAACGCGTACTCGACCACCCAATTCGAGGCGCGGTCGAAGTCCGGGTCTGCGCGGTGGATGATGTCGAGCCACCCGATCTCACGTGTCGTCGTTGACATGACGTCATGCGTCCTCGAATTGCGCCGTCTGGTAGCTTTCGTGCTTGACGGCAGGGCGTGGATCCATGTCGTAGATGCGGCTTACCGCGTCGATCAAGTCGTCCCGCGGAGAGAACGGGAAGAACCGGAACTCCTCGAAGAGCACGCGGACGAGGTCGTAGAGGTTGCCATCCTCGTCCTTGCGCTTGATCGGCGCCATGAGACGCCAGCGCTCGCCGGCGGCGACGACCCGACGCTCGTCACGATGCACCTGCGGGTAGGGTCGGTACTTGATCTCGTCGGATCCATCCTCGATCCACCATGTGGCCGATGTCGTGCTGGTCTCACCCTCGTCGGCGCCCGGGTGCCAGACACGAGCCGGCAAGAGGAACGAGCCAAGGCGGAAGTCCGGCTCCAGCCGCTCCACCCTGGCCTGCTTGCTTTCCCGGCCGACCTGCCCAGTCCAGTTGAGCTCGCGGATCTCGAAGGCCTTGCCGCTGAGACGCATCTGCTCCGAGAAATACTCGTCGTCGGATTGGCTGCCATAGCGCTCGTAGCCGACGGCCACCGACTGCACGCCCGGCATTTTCGACCACCGCCGGTGCAGTTCCTCGAGGCGCTTCCAGCGCTCCGACAATGGCATGCGGTGACAGTAGCCGTCGAGCAGGTGCTTGTTGCCCATGGTGTCGATGCCGACCACGGCCAACGCGGTCCGGTCGCTCGTCTTGCTCTTCCCCTTGCTCGGGTCGCCCATGATGTAAACGTTCATCATGGTGGGCCGGACCCAGTAGGGCAGCAGCCACGACGTGCGGAACGTGTTCTCCTTGCCGGCGATGGGATTCTGCAGCATCTGAGCCGCGATCGTGCCGCGCTGGGCCTTCTTCTTCTCGTCCCACGTCGCCTGACTCAGGAACACGGGCTTGCCGTCCAGAGTGCCATCGTCCGTCGCGGGGTATATTCGCGCCTTGACGATGCCGTGGTCCAGCAGATGCCCATACGAATCGGCGAAAGAGTATCTGGTTCCGACCATCTGCTTGCGTGTGCCCTCGCCGGACCCGAGGTTGTCCGACAGTTCCACGCGCTCGGTCGCCTTCCTGATCTGCTCCGGGTTCGTGACGTGCCGCTCGGTCACGATGTCGTCGAAGATCAACTTCTTGAAATGCCGCCCCGTCGGCATGGCATCGATGAGGCCGTGCGCCTCGATTGTGCCTTCCTTAGGATTGCCGGTCCGCTTCACGATGAGACCGCCGTCCACCGACCACGACGGCGCCTCGCTGCGAGGGTTGGTCCACAGGACGTCGGGATAGAGCTTCTTGAGCTCCTCGTTGCCTTCGAGCTCCTGCTTGATCTGCGCGAGGAACGGCCGAGCGATGTCTCGTGTGCAGGCGAACAGGCCGATCGTGATCTCAGGATCGACGAGAATGTCCTGAATGTTGCCGGCGAACGTGATGATGGTGGAGTTGTGCGTCGTAACATAATGGTGTCCAATAAGATACAAGCCATCGGCAGCCGCTACTTGGATGCACGACACCGGACGGCTTGGAACTGGCGTGACGCTAGTAACGCGACGGTACCGTGTCTGCTGCGCCTTTCGGTCTACGCACCGTTCGACCTTACGGAGGAGTCGAAACGGCGGACGATCGACAGACCCGAGAAAGTGGACCTGATAGTAGATGCGGTCTGTACCCTTGTATTTGGCTGTGCGCCGATGCCGAGATGCTTTGAGGCCGAGCGACGAAGCTAGTTCGAGAACCTGCTGAGCCAACACGTCGTTGGCAGCACAGAAGATGCATGACCCGCTGTTAACGCAGCACGACCCATCAGTATCCATCAGCCCCTGGAGGAGCGCCCACCTCTGATCGACGGACGCCTGCATGTAGATGTCCGGGATCCGCTTGATGATCTTCTTGCCGCTCGCTATGAGCCCAAGTTGACGGAGACGCTCGTTGAGGGACTCTGGATAATCCTCAGCCGAGGCCGTCATGGTTGCGCCAGAAGAATGTCCATTTCCAAGCCAGCACCCCAGAACATAGGGATCAATCGGGAGATCAGATTTGTTCCCGAATACCGCTCTGGCAACGGGCACGCGCGGCAGGATGCGTCCGCTTGATGCACGAGAACGGTCGACGTCAGATCGTAACGCGACAGTATCCAAGGTTACGAGCTTGGCCCCCTCTCGCTGCGGGCCATACGGTTTGAGCCGTTTCTTTGAGGACACTTCAACTGTCCACAAATGCTCCCCACTGACAACTACAGAATATCCATCGTCGAACTCTACTCGATAGCAGTCTGCATCGAAGAATACTGGTGTCCTCGAAACAACCGTAGTTGGCTGGCCGTCTGGTCCGTAGACATCATCTCCGGGCAACAAATCTCCGTGCCTTTTCCATCCGTTCGGGGTAGGCACTGGCTCATCGACGTCAACGGCCTTGTACCCGCCTCTGAACCACAGGTCGAGATGCCCATCCGGGTCTGCCTCGACCTCCCTGGCCCTTTCGTACAGCCATGGATGGATAGCGTCTGAGCGGTTGAGCAGCCCCGTCAGCAGGAAGAACCGATCGTTGCACCCGAGCAGCGCCAGATCGGTCGGCTTCGTTCGCGGGATAGCCTCGGCGTAGAAGCTCATCGCCTCGGCGAAGCTCAGGTAGGGGAGCCGATCCGTGATCAGGCTGACGAGGCTGGGCGACGCTCCCTTGGCGTAGCGCTCAGCGCGAAGTGGGCGTGGCATCCTGCGACCGCCTGGGCAGCATTTCGGCGCCTGGAACGGACTCGACGCAACTGGTCCACCCGTACCTGACGACGGCCCCGTCATCTCTGGATCGGACGTAGATCACGTAGTCGGTCATCGCGGGCAGAGTGGATTCGGCATCCCGAACCAGGAGACCAACCACGACAGACTGGTCTCCCTCATTCAGTCGCTCAAGAACCGGGACCGTTGCCCCCTTCAGCATTACCTGCCCCCTAGACGGTCGGTGATCATCCATCGAGGATCTCGCCTCGCCACCGTTTGCTCAGAGGCGGCTTGGGACACCAAGGAAGCCGGGTCGTGTAGAGCCAGTGCCCGCGGTGCTTCTCATGCACGACAGGGCGACGGCGAGGCATGAACCGACCACGCAAGTAGTGCCACGGGCGGGAGCCGGGCGGCAGGACGCGACGGGCACCGTCCAGAGGACGGCCCATGCGCCGCTTGTGCGTGTCGGCTGGCGAGCGAACGTGCGGGAGCTTCCACCAGCAACGCGGGTCGATGCGGGTCACCCTCGCGGCTCCTTGCCGCCGAGATGCGCAACCACATCGCGCATCATCATGGACTGCCGCGTCGCGACGAACCTGTGGTCCGCAAGGGAGATACGAACGACGTCCCAATCGTCCTGGCTCAGGTCTGCGACGCTCTTGGCCAGCACAATCTCCAATCTGGTCGGTCCGCCACAGATCTTGCGGAACTTCTCGTCATCGGCCTTGATCGCTTGCGCGACCTCAGCGACGGTTGGCTCTCGGATCATCGCGACTCCCTCACCCGCCCACCGACGAGGTGCTCGACCTCAGCCCGGCCGGACTCTGTCGCGATGATCAGACCGCGTTCCCCCCCGACCATTCCTGCCGCCACGAGCGCAAGCCAGGCCGTGGCGTCACCCTGGATCGGGCCCCTGCTCGCACCGATGCAGACGCGGCCTATCGTGTCGAGCTCGCCGTGTCCGACCTCGACCAACTGGGTGAGCATGTGGCGCTGATGGGGTGTCATGCGCGCCTCTTCACCCGTCGGTTGGAAACCACTACCGTCTCTGACCTCGGCAGCGGATCGGCGTCGGCTGTCGCGAGACTGCCAGGTCCGATCGTCCCGGGGTCGCGGCGCCAGATCGGCATTGCCAAAAGCTCCTCTGGTGTCTCCCTGACGCTCGCCGTGGCGTGCATCGGTGACCCGTCCGGCTTGATCGCCATGGCGCCGAAGAACAGCACCGTGCCGCCATCGAGGCGGGACATCGACACCACCGCTTCGATGTTCACGAACTGCGGACGACCATCGTGCGTCGTCGCCTTGACCCAGTGCATCTCCCCTCACTTCCCCAGACGTCTGATTTCGACCAGAAGCTCGAGATAGGCCAGCACCGCTCCGGGCGGCTCCACCTTCCCCGTCCGCCACGTGCTCGCCGTCGACGGTGTCACGCCGACGCGCTCGGCGAGGCCTACCCCGCTCATGTCCAGCTCGGCCACCAGATCAAGAAAACGCGAATGCGGGCTCGGGCTGGCATGCTTGGAACCGCGATTTCCGGTCACTCGTCCACCATCGTCATCATCGCCTTCGCCCCATCACATCCTCGTCCCGAGCCGCAGCGTCGATCTCGGCCCTGCACGTGTCCGAAAGAACCGACCACACGCGCCGCATCGAATCGTCGTGGCTATGCCTGCCGCTGTAGATACCAGAGATCAGGCCTGCGGAAAACGACATGATAACGAAAAGCAGGACAACGGTCTGGGCGACCACGCGGACCCTCCTCTAGTGGACGGCCCCGTTCTTCTCGTTCTGGGGTCTGGCCTTGCCGGCGTAGCGACGGGTCAGGTCGGCCAAGTGGTCGTCGCCGGTGGCCTGGGGCTGGTCTGACATCTCGATCGGGCCGCCATCCTTGCCTGTGTGCTCGTGAGCAAGCTTGTCGCCGTAGACCTTTGGAAGGGCCTTCGACAGAAGCCACTTGCGTGTCTCGACCCGGAGCCGTGACCGCTGGAAATGGTCGCCGTTCAACTGCCACCCTACGCCGGCCCCGTCCTTGTCCAGACGGACCATCCAGTCGTTGCGAGCGTCGTCGGAAATCTCAACGATTTCATCGGCCATGGAGTGGTATCCGACCAGGCGCGCGTGTGCATATTGCGGCGCAAACGGGTGCTCAGGGTCGATTGCCCACCGTCTGACCGTGCGCTCGTCAGGCAGGTTCGTGTCATCCCGGCAGATCGCACGCAGTGTGCGGCCCTCTGCCAATCCCTCGCAGATGATGAGCCCCAGCTCGGGCGTGTACTTCGTCGGGCGCGGGCGTTTGACCTCTGGCGGGGCCATCACTGTCGGCTGATATGCCTCGTGTACTGGCTTGCCTTTTGCCCTGGCCTCTGCTCTATCGGCAGCAGCTTTGATGTCAGACTTCCGTGGGCGTCGGTGTGTTGGCTTTTGGGGCATAGCGGAAAAGGGCCTCGTGTCTATCGTCGCGGCTGCACGGGTGGCGGGCTCGCTCCGGAATTCGGGCGACCCAGCGTCATGTTGCGGCAGAAACGAATGTTCGGGTTCTCGACGCACCAGCCTTCGCCGGCGTGAGGCGCATCGCTCAGCACGACGTACCAGACGAGGTTCTGCTCGGCGCCGTAGTCGAACAAGACGTGCGCGAGGCCGAGACCTCGAGGCGTGTGGCCATCCACCACCTCGACCCACATGGGAGGATCAAGACGGAGCATGGCCATTGGCGGTGTCCTTCGTCGGAGTCTCGTAATCCTCGCCGTCGGTCATGATGTATCTGGGCTGATCCTCGGCCGTGTAGACGCGGTCAGAGACGAGGCGAGGCAGAACGGGATCCTTGAACCGCGTGGTGTAGCTCGGTTCGAACAGATGCACCCGGTTGTTGGGCTGGAGCGCAAAATTGCCGTCGTCGAGCTCGATGATATGCCCACACTTGTGCTGTCCGGGCGTCTCGGCAAATCCCGAGCCGTCGGGAGAGCACCAGTCGATGGTCATCAGGTAGCGGCCGGAGCGCTCGGTGTTGGAGCGGGAGCGGTAGGTCATCCGCTTGTTGGTGAGCAGGCTGAACCTAGTGACCGTGGCGTGGTAGCTGAAGGCGTCCCACAGCGCGATCTCATGCAGCGGCAACGCTTTGGCCTCAGGCTTGTGGCAGAATGCGTGCAGAGGCATGCGCCACCAGATCCCTCCATCCTCGGCGAGGAAGTGAAACAACGGCGTCTGACCTGGGATGCTGGCGAGGCCGAAAATCACGACCGGGGAAGTGTCTCCGTGGCCGTCCTTGTGCTGGCGCATGAACTCGTGGCGGACGAAACACTCGATCGGAGGCAGGTCCAGGTTCAGCATATGGTCATCCCAAAATCCTCATCTTGAATTTTTCCACGAGCCACAGCATGTCGCCGCCGTCCACCATGCTCGCGGCATAGTACCCATCGCCATCGGCATCTCGGCCGATGATGATGACGTCGGACAGCCCAGCCTCGAGCGCTCCAGCGAGGACGCGTGACGGCGGCAGGTCAAGCCGGGTATACGCATCGAAGATCACGACGTTGTCCGGTGTCTTCGTCTTCACCCGGCCAAGACGGACCCTATGCTCAGCGAGTGCGCTCATCGGCCCTCTTGGTCTCTGCCCGCCAGCGCATGATCTCTGCCATCTTGTCGATCGCCTGGTCGTGCTTTTCCAGCCTGGACTTGATCTCGGTGTTGAGGCTGTCCTGTCTGGCGATGATGCCCGCGAACTGATTCGTCGTGACCCAGATGATGCCGCCGACGACCATCGAGAATAGCACTGCGAGGCTCAAGACGACGGACACCGCGTCTTTCAGGGAGACGGCCGATTGTCGCTGCTGGGCAAGCGCCGCGGTAACAGCCGCGAACCCCGCGTCCATCTTGACGTCGATCTTCTCCAGTCGGGTCTCGACGTTGCCCATGCGGACGGTGAGCTGTCCTATGGCCCGGTCGTGATGCTCCAGTGTCGCTTTGATCCCGCTGTGGGATGCCGCCCCTGCCCCAGTCGCCACGTCACGCTACCTCCACTCGGCCGGATCGGGCGTCCGACTCTCCGCCGGCGCCTTCGCCGAGGCGAGGCGAAGGTAGAGGGATTCGATCTCCGCTACGGCCTCGAGGAGGATCGCTCCGCCCCCTGGCCCGCCCTCGGAATCGACGATGTCCGCCATCTCCGTGAGAAGACGGACGAGCGTGTCACGGTGCATCGGGGTGTCCTTCATTTGTCCCAGTCGTCGGCCTTGCCGTCGTCCGTGATTTCGGAAACGGCCATCGCGACAGCGAGGAGAATGCCCAGGCAGAGAAGACCGAGCATTGTGCTTTCCAGAACAATGCTGCTCGCCGATAGGGCGCGGTCGAGAACTGTCGGGGACATTTCCAACTTCATGGATGAGCCTCGCGGGCAAGAGAGACGATAACCTGGCGTCGGGTTGCGATCTGGCGGAGACGCTCGGCAACGAGAGCGGTCGCCACCTCGGCGCCTCGCTCTGGCCCCAGAACGCGCACGATCGTCGAGACGGCCGTAGAGAGATCGCCTTCGGCTTGGATCAGAGCCTCGGTTCGGTCGGTTGCTGTCATCCCGTGCTCCAGCATGGAATCGGACGGGCCGGGTCCGTCGATAGGATCCAGCCCGTCCTCGTGGCAGACCTGCGTGGGATCAGACGGTACTCGGCCACCCGCGGGGGTAGACGGGAGGTGGCGGGGCGCCGCGCATTTGAATGATGGTCGGCGACCGCGAGATACCGTCGTCGATACGAGCCATGGATGGGCTCCTTCGCAAGGTACGCGCACGAACCCTGTAATCTGGCCCCTGAATGCGAGAGCATGGGTTCCGCGCCGGTGTGCGCAGCGCCGTGGCACTCGATCATCTGTCTGTCGGGTGATGTGCTGGGCTGGCGGCTGGGCGCGGGTGGCGAATGCAAAACGCCCGGATGGAGTGATCCATCCGGGCGTGATTCGCCATGCTGGTAATTTCTCTACACGCGCCGCTGGGTTATGGGAAGGGGGCGTGTGTCTATGTGGCGTTTTGTCGCTTCTTATTGACGCCGGGGATATCGACCGCGACAGGCTCGAAACACGGGCAGACGTCGCAGTCGCCGGTCTTCAAGGTGTTGGCCCCCGCTGTCCGAGCGATTGGATGGGGGACCGCAGGCAGCGTCGACAGCCACCCGCATTGCCAGTTAGACGGGTCATCGTCGGCAATGTCGGTGGCCTTGGTCCACCCTGCGTACCGCATCCGCGCTTCTTCGCCAACGATGTGCGGCGGAACGTCATCCAGCGGCATCACTTGGTTGTACGGGATAGACCACATCTCTTGAATCTTGTGAGCGTACTTGCATATGCGCTTCATCTTGCGTCCTTCGTCGGTTGGAGTTCATCGCCGTCCGTCAGCATGGCCGTCAGTCGACCTCACTAGCGCGCAAATCTTCTCGTGCATGGCCACGGCATGATCCCACGTCGAGCATCGGTCGAAGTGCATGTCGTTCTTGCCGCCGAAGACCATCGTCTCGAACAGGACCGGTGGACCGTTCCCGAGTTGGCTATCAATACCGAGAAACACCGTGCTGATCCGGACATCCCCGATCAGCTCTTGCCTCACGACGCGCGCGTCGGTCTCGTAGAAGCGGCTCCACTCCTCGACGGTCTCGACGCGCCGCGGGCGTCGCTCGCCGTCCAGTATCCAGAGATCACGGATCGGCATCCCGTCCTCCCGTCACCCATGCTTCGCCCACCAATCCTCGACGCACTCGACGAGCGCCACGAGACTTGCCTTCGACATACGCCGTACATTCTCGGCAAGCGCCCGGCCATCGACGCCCCACTTCTCGCCGAGACCGTCGTCGGCACTGTCGTGCAGGTTCACCCACACTGACTCGATACTGAGCTCGTCCATGAGCCACACACCATTGAGGCTGTCACGGCAGTAGTCCCATTCGGCCTCGGCGAGGTCGGGCTTGTGCGCATTGATGATGGCCCGATAGCGAGCAGCGACGGCGCCAAGTCGCCCCGAGAGCGTATCCATTCCGTCGCGGCCTTGGATCAGGGCTTCGACGTCGGGGGATGGGTAGACGGAGAGCTTGCGCTTGGTCATGATCTGCCTCGCACGCCGGGAATATCGGCCCGTGTCACCGACCATCCTGCTTCCTCGAGTGCCGCGATGATATCGCATACGCTCGCTCGCGAAACGCCGACCCAGGCCACGTCGCCATCGATTGTTATGCGGCGGGCGGCGCGGGAGCCTCTGACCTTGGCGGCGGCTCTTTTCGATGCCGCATCCGCTTCATCTCGATCGACTGGCGGACGCGGGGGCTGCTTGCTCTGCCCATCAGGAGCCACGACCTTGCCGTTTCGGATGGCGCGCGAGACCTCGGCAAAGGTCATGTCGGCCACCCTCTTGCGTGCCACACCCCCGGGCGTCACGATCTCGATCGCCTCACCGTCTATGAGCAACCGGCGCTGCTCACTGGTCGGCATCGCGGCAACCGCGGACAGGACCCGCACCCGACCAGCGAGCGTCGCGACAACTTCCGGCAGCAGCTCGCCGCGCGCCACGGCCCCCATGTAGTCGCGCAGCGCAAACTGGATGCCGGACAGGTCTTCGCCCCGGCGTGTCAACTCGGCCCAAATGACGGCGACACGGGCGATGCCCTTGGCTGTGATGCCGATAGCCGCGGCGAGCTCGCGCTTCAGGTCATGGGTCGGCACCTGGCTCAGATCGGGCACGCCACCTTGCGGATTCGCGATATCAGTCCAGTTCATCCATCGCCTCCGCTTTCTCGATTATGGCCCGCATCTGCTGCTCGACGGTACGGGCCCGCTTTCGGCGCGCCGCCTCGCGCTGTGCGCGGCGCGCACTCTCCGGGTTCTCCGCCACCCATCGTGCGACCTTCTGCCGATGCCGTGCACGCGCCACCGGATCGTTCATGCGGCGGGCATGCTCGTCCCGAGCGATACGGTTCAGCTCGGCACGCCCTCTCGTCCGCAGAACCCGCTCGTACTTCGCCTTGCCTGCGGCGGCGCGCTCTTCTTCTGTCATCTGCTCCCATCGTCGGCGTCCGCGTTCCCGGCGGCGATCTGTGTCCTCAGGGTCAGGGACGCGAACGGTGTGGTAGTAGTCGATCTGGTATTGGCGCTCGCGCTCACGCCGGCAGGAGCCGGAGCACGTCTTCGCCGATGACGTGGGCGGGATCGGCGCGCCGCAGACGAGGCAGGGCTTGGCCCGGCAGTCGGGACAAGCGTCGACGACATGCCCGGCTGGGATCGAGGCTCGGTGCGGCAGCCGGTTCTGCGGCACGGCGAGCTCGACGCCGCACTCGCAGCGGCAGAGCCACGACGACTGCATGCGGCCCCAGCGCACGCGGGGGCCCCGGGCGATCACGGTGAGGCGGCCGAAGTTTCGGCGTGAAAGGTCAAGGGGTGGTGGCATCGGAATCTCCTTGGATCGCTATGGATCGCTCAGGTGATGGGCGGAATCGGTATCGGATGGAGATGGTGGCGTCAATACCTTGGGTGCTGCGATGGCAGCCAGGATGTGCCCGAGGTAGCGAAGAAAGCTGCGGCGAAGCGTTGGTCGAAAAGTAACGCTTCGCCGCTCAAATCGTGCTATTGATCCAACGCGCTAGCGTTGGTAGGGACTGGCCGTCGGAGACCACTGATATGCACGTGCAACCGCACACCACACCGCCGCCTGCAGCACAGCATAAACCATCGTCTTCTCACGCAATTAGCGGCGATGATCTCCTCCTTGGCCGATGGGACTTCACCGGGGGTGGGAGGCTCCAGATTTTCGTCTCGCCGGAGGTGGACACGGAAGAGGCATTGGACATGGCACAGACGCTTATCGAGCTAAGGCGCAAAGAACTCGCCCGAAAGCGAGGCCAGAAGGGAGGAGGAGGAGGCCAAGATACTTGACGCCAAGCAATAAAGTTCTGACTGCGCTGGCATCATCTGGCTTAGTCGCTTACATGCTTATTTGCCCGTGTCTGGCGGCCCGCCCCGTACGTGCGGCGGGCTGGCTGATCACTCTCGCCACGCGCCGCATCGACGGGCGCGCCATGGGGCCGACGTGGCTGGTCGTCACCGCCGCGCTCTACGGCTCCGCCGCCGGCATCTCGGTCTGGAGGCTGCTCGGATGACGATGCTCGTCGCCGTGTTGGGGGTGTCGTTAGTAGCCGTTTGTCTCGATATCCGGGACGGGTCTTCCGTGCTCTGGCCGCGCGTCTGTGGCCTGAGCCTCGGGTTCAACAGCGCCGGGCTGCTCGCATGACCGCGCCGGCCGACATCGCCGCGCGGCTGGTGGCGCGCATGGAGCGGGCGAGCGGCGCCGCGGGCGAGCGGGCCGCCGCCGCCGTGCACCACCCACCAGACCTTGCCTTAGCGTTTGGTGCCGATTATATGTGACTGATGCCCACGAAAGAAGCAGGGTCGCGCGGTCGCCCGCCAGTTGCCGATGAGCCGCTTGTGCAGGTCAACATCCGCATCAGAGAGAGCGACTTGGCGTGGCTCGACGAGACCGCGCTTGCCGAGGGCCGCATCGGGCGGAACGCGGTGGTTCGCCGGCTGATCGAGGCGGCACGTCGAGAGAAGTAGCCTGTCAAGGTGCTATCTGCCCGTTCACGAAAACGTGAACGATCGTGATCGCGATTCCTCTTGTAATTATGGGGCTCATATGCTATATTCAAATCATGGACGGCAGAGACCGGCAGCCCGGTAGCCCATCGATCCCTAGCGAGGATCGTCGCCATCCCGACCATTGGGCCGAGCGATCGGCACCCGTCGGGACACTCCCAGCACCCCGAGTTGGACAGCAGCCAGCACGGGAGACTACCAGCATGTGGACGATGGACAACACGGACGGCTTCACTCAGGACCAGCTCGACGAGATCAACGAGATTCGCGCGAAGCTGATGGATGCGCATCGAGACTCAGACGCGTGGCTGCGATTGCAGCTTGCCAAGAGCATCGACGACGCCATCAACAACGCGTGGGGCGTCGAGGACCTGGAAGCTGCCGTTCGCAAGTCACTCGGCATGTGACGCCCCGGGCCAGCCACTACGGTGGCTGTCCTACTCGGGGTGCTGGGATACCTACCGCTCGTGATGGACGGCAACCTCCAGCACGGGAGAACTGACACATGGACTTCGCCATCGACAACGGCACCGAGCCCGTCACCCGCGACAACACCGACCCGAACCTGCTCGCCGAGATCGGCGACGACCTCTCGGGCTGGATCGTCGGCAACATCGCGGTCATGAAGGACGACGGTTTCCGCGACGGCAACACGGCTTGGCAGGTCGTCTTCTGCGAGGAAGCCGGCAGAGCCGGACTGGTTATCACCGGGTCCGGCAGCAGCGGTCACACGCTGTGGACTGATGCCACGTCCGTTGAGGATGCCTACCAGCGCATGCTGGACGACAACCTCAGCCCATGATCCCGGCCGGCCCTTCGGGGCCGTCCTTCACGAGCGGTAGACCTACCTCACTCCTTTGGTGGAGACCACCCGTCATGACCCGATTCATTCCAGGCCGGGCATACTCGACCCGGACGGTATCACTGCACAACGACGGACATCTCGTCTCATTCGAGGTGGTGCGCCGAAACGAGACGCACGTCTGGCTGAAAGGCCAGGACGGGCAGATCAAGAGGTGCCGCATCCGTGAGATGGACGGAGCCGAGCAGTGCGACCCGATGGGATCATCTAGAATGTCCCCAATACTGACCGCTTACTGAAGGCTCCGGTTGCTCTCGCGAGACAATCCACATACACGGCGCTGCGGGTTAGGTGCAACCCTGCAACGGAGGCAATCATGACCGACCACGACAAGCGCGAAGACGACGATGACTCGCAGAGCGGAGGCTTATGGGCCACGTTATTCGACGCCATCGCAGGGTTCCTCATCGCGCTCGGAATTTTCGGCTCCTGATCATCCCGGCTCGCTTCGGCGAGCCTAACCCCCAGCGCCGTCACATCCGGCGGCACCTACCTTCGGGTGCTGCCAACCCGAAGCGGTTCCACCTGCTCTTCATCGTGCAGCAGCGATGGAGACGACGATGCCCCAAGAGACGATCCCCGGCACCCGAGACATTGGCCACCGCCTTGCAAGAGGCGAGGCCGCTTTCGAGGAGTTCCTGCGAGAAATCGCAGGTGTGACGGAGGATGAGGCGTTCCGGATGAGGGAGTGGATGACCAAGCACAAGATCGTCACCCGCTCCCTCGGCATTGGCCGAATATCGGTCAAGCACGGCGCCCACCTCGACAAGGATGTGCTTCTGCGGACCCGAGACGAGGCCACGAAGTGAGCATCGGCGGCAGCCGCTACGGCGGCTGCACCATGAAGAGCAGACTACCATGTCAGACTCCAGAGGCATCCCGCCTCGGAGGACGTGCCCATGACCACCACCGAGACCATGACGACCACGCTGTTCCTGGCCTTCAACGAGGATGGGGACGTGGCGGCCGACGCGGATCGGGACACAGCGATCGATCGTCTCAAGGACGAGTACGGCGGCAACTTCTGCCGCGTCGTCGAGATGAAGGTCGCCATCCCGAACTTCGTCGACATGCATGCATCCTTCACGGTGCCTGCCGAGCGTGTCGAGACGGTCGAAGTGACGGCCTAGCGCCCTTCCGGCACCTGGCTTCGGCTGGGTGCCTCTGAAGTCTGACCTGAACGCCTGAAGAACCGCCGACCCTTCGATCACCTGCCACGGCCACGCGAGGCCAGCCCCATCCGGGGCGAAAGCCAAGGCCGGGACGCTCTTTCCCAGCGTCCCGGACTCTCGCGTGCCGCGTCAACCGACGGAGGTGACCCATGCCACACAGGTACACTCTCGAAATCCTCCGGGACGGACAGTGGACACCTGTCAAGCACGGGCTGTCGGCAACCCTTGCCGCCTTTGGGGTGGCCCTTGCCGGTCTCGAGGCGCCAGCCGAGAGATGGCGGGCCGTCCGTGACGACGGTGAGGTGTTCTACGCCTGAGCAGCGGTGACCGCATCGGCAACGGTGCGGCATCCTTTGCCCAGACCATCCTGCCACGTGGTGGACAGCACCAGCCACGGGAGACTAGCGAATGCCAAAAATCACGGTCCACGGCAAGACCTTCGACGTCAAAGGCGGAGTGGAGCCGATCGACGATTCTGTCGTCGCGAGGTTCGTCGGCGCCGCTCTCGACGCGATGGACCCGGGCGTCGTTTCTCGCCTGCACGCGGAAGATCTCCGATGGCAGGACGACGAGACCCCAGACCCGCACATGCTGCTCTGCTATCTGGCAGATGCAGCCTCGGAGCTTGCCGGCTTCGATCGGAGCGATCCGACCGAGGTCTCGGTCTACATCCAGGCAATCCGATAGCACCCGGGCAGCCCTTCGGGGCTGTCCTCCACGTGGCAGGATCACAAAAAAAGAAGCCGCCCAGCGAAGGGCGGCTCGAAGTCACGTCGTGGGAGGAACCCGTGTCTTTCGACCCGGAGCCCACATCGACTACACCGATTCGCACGTCCCGAAAACCTGGACGCTCCGCTGGCGCCAATGGCAACACGGAGGCTGGCATCATGTGCACCTATCGCATCATCGAGGTCGAAGGCTGGTACGCCATCGCGATCCGCGCTGGCGACTACGAGCGGGTCGAGCCGACGATGTACGGCACAAAGGACGCGGCGCAGCGCCGGGTCCTCGTGCTGCTGGGTCACTGACGGCACCGGGTTGAGGCGGCCTGTCCGCCTCGCCTGCCGAGCGTCCACACCGACTTCAACAAGCAGAAAGGACTGTCATGCGAAAAGTGATCTGGGTCGCCTACGACGAGCACGGCAATCTCGCTGCCGATACCGACCGCGACAGCGCACTCGACCAGCTGTCGAGACGGCACGGGCCAAGCGCATGTCGCGTGGCATGTATCTACGTCACGATACCGAGGATCACGGACGTCGAGCTCAACGTCGACATCCCGCAAGGTGCACAAGAGCCGGCTCCCATTGTGGAGACCGGATGAGGAGCGGGAGGAGCCCTTACTCCCGACATCAACAGGCCCGCCGTGGGCCCCTGCATTGGCGTGCAGGGCGGCGGGCCTCCATCGGAGATGAACCGATGCGGATTTTCTACTACACGACGGCAGCCGTGGCAACGCTGTGTGCCTCCGCGCTGCTGGTGCTCCAGATCATCGGAGGTCTGGAGTACACCCATGGCGCCAGCTTCTACACGCAGGCGTCCATGGTGGCTGCGATGGTGTCGGGAGCAATCCTCCCGATGTTCATCCACGTCGCGTGGCGGACGAAAAGGACGATCTCGATCGTGCTGTTCGTCGGCTTCGTGGCGCTCCTGTCCTACTCGTTGCCGGCCACCATCGGCCGCACCGGAGAAGTTCGGGAGGTCAAGGCGCTCGCCGCTGACGACGCGGCGGAGACGAAGGTCAAGCAGGCCAGCCTCTCGACGACGCTGAGCTACGCCGAACCCGATGCTCGGCAGGAGTGTGCCGGCGCACCCGATCCTCTTCCCCGCAAGGGGTGGGTGGAATGCCGCCGCAAGCGGCTGACCGTAGAAGCTCTTCAGATCCAGATGTCCGCGACCGAGCGCAAGCTCTCCGGCGTCTCCGTTGAGCAGAGGGTCGGGGATCTCGGGTCCGAGACGGTGGCATGGGCACTATCCCCTGTCTTCACCGTTTCCGCAGCGACGATCCGCAAAGGATCGGGGGCGGCATTCGCCGTCGGACTCGAGGTGGTGATCTTTGCTCTCATGTGGCTGGCGGCGACGCTGGTCTCGGCAGGGGTCACGCTGCGGCCTGCCGCCGGCTCTGCGAAAGCCCCGGTGGAGTCGGTTGCCGCAGAACTCCGTCAGCGGCCAGACGCATCGACGGCGGCACCCCAGCCGACCATCGATGCGCCTGCCGAGACGCCGCCGTCGATGCCGAACGGC